>Ga0207674_10000792_pt1 | contig 41258 bp, 30 predicted proteins | sample KBSCornC72_FD_184303 | JGI IMG/M metagenome (GOLD analysis project Ga0207674, IMG submission 184303) | Corn rhizosphere microbial communities from Kellogg Biological Station, Michigan, USA - KBS Corn C7-2 (SPAdes) (version 2) | ecosystem: Host-associated > Plants > Roots > Rhizosphere > Soil ... | reverse complement strand
CATATTCCGTTCGCTTGGATAACCGCAAAGGGATGCTCCCAACAATTCCTACCAAAATAGTACGAGTTCGATCGAGAAGCGTCAAACCATGCCGCCTGTTGGAATAGGCGGGAGCCCTTGGCACTATATAGGGCATGAACCGTTGGCTTGCGTTGGTGTTAAGCGTCGTCGGTCTGCTGGCGAGTCAAAGTGCGCAGGGGCGAGGGGAGGCCAGCGTATCGGCGGTACTCAACCAGTCGGCGCTGCGCCCTGGGCAGGACGCGGTTGTCGCGATCGTGCTGGAAATCAAGCCGGGGTTCCACGCGCAGTCGCACACGCCCAAGGATCCGAACCTGATCGCGCTGACGATCAAGCCGGGGAGTGTCGACGGGGTGACGTTCGGCGAGGTGATTTATCCGCCGGGCAAGGATGAGAACTATCCCGGGCTGGGGGAACTGAACGTTTACACGGGGCGGACGGTCTTCTACGTTCCGGTGACGGTGAAGGCGGATGCGAAGCCGGGGGCGGTGAAGCTGGCGGGGACGCTGCGCGAGCAGATCTGCAATGACAATTCCTGCTTTGCGCCGGAGAACCAGGCGTGGAGCGTGGAGACGAAGGTGGTGGGGAAGGATGAGGCGGTCGAGCCGGTGTCGGCGGAGTTGTTCAAGGATTACAAACCGGCGCGCGGCGGTGGCGGGGCGACGACGAAACCGGCGGCGACAAAGCCGATCGGCGCTGCGGCCGGCGGCGGTAACGCGGCACCGCCGGTAACCGTCGCGGACGGAAAGCCGACGTGGGGCGTCACCCTCGCTCTGGGCGCCGCGCTTTTCGCCGGCATCCTGTTCAACGTCGTCCCCTGCGTGCTGCCGATGCTGCCGATCAAGGTGTTGGGGTTCGCGGAGATCGCCAGGCACGATCGCGGCAAGACCGTGGCGCTGGCGAGCGTGTTCGGCCTGGGGATCGTCAGCGTCTTCGCAATTCTGGCGGTGTTGATCCTGGTGCTGAAGAAGATCACGTGGGGGCAGCAATTCTCCAATCCCTATTTCGCTTGGGGAATGGTCGTCGTGCTCTTCCTGTTATCACTCTGGTTGTTCGGGCTGTTGAACGTCAACTTGCCGCCGAGTGTGTACGCGTTTCAGCCCAGCCACGAAACGTACTTTGGCAACTACTCGCTGGGGGTTCTGACCGCGGTTCTCTCGACCCCCTGCACGGGCCCGTTGTTTCCGCCGGTCATGTTCTGGGCGCAGTCGCAACCGGTGCTGATCGGGGTCGGGGTCATGCTGATGGTGGGCGTTGGGATGGCGTTTCCGTACATCCTGTTGAGCTGCTTCCCGGAAGCGGCGCGGCGGTTCCCACGGACGGGGGCGTGGGCGGAACTGTTCAAGCAGATGCTGGGGTTCATGCTGCTCGGGTTCACCGCCTTCTTCGCGGCGGGGCGGTTCACGTCGCCGGCGGGGCAGTGGTGGGCGGTGGTGCCGGTGGCGACGATGGCGGCTTTTTACCTGCTGGCGCGGACCGTGCAATTGTCGAAGGAGGCGCGGCCGGTGGGCATCTCGTCGGCGATCGCGGTAGGGATCGTGGCGGTGACCCTGCTGATCGCTTGCCGGTTTAGCGGCTTGTTCGACCCGCGGCCGGTGAACGGCGCGGCGGGGCCGACGGTGAACTGGGTCGCCTACTCCGATCCGACGCTCGACGCGGCCCGCAAGGCGGGAAAGATCGTGCTGGTGAAGTTCACGGCCAACTGGTGTCTGAACTGTCAGTACATCGAGGGGACCGTTTTTCATGATCCCCAGGCGATCGACGCGCTGCGCAAGTATGACGTGGTAACGGTGAAGGCGGACCTGACGGACGAGCACGCGGCGGGGTGGTCACGACTCCACGAGTTGAGCGCGACCGGGGGCATTCCACTCACCGCCATCTACGCGCCGGGCTACGAGCAACCGATACAGATCAGCAGCGTCTATACGACATCAACCCTGGTCAAAACGCTGGAGCAGTTGGGGAAACTGCAGTCGGCACGGATCGACTGATCGCCATTCCGAAAGGCTACTGGAATTGGCAAAGCTTATAATGATTTAAATATTTATCAAGAAAGAGGTTAGGCGCATAGTCCCTGGACTTGTGTTTCTCGTCTAACACGTCCTACAATGCTGGTGTCTGATAGGACTGGAAGGTGACGTATGTGGTTCTCTAACATTTTGATTCTCGTCGATCGGAACAATGCGGACCGGAACGGTCTGCTGGACATTGCCGCTGCGGTGACGGACACCGGGACGAACGTGATTAACGTGGACGAAGACCATTACGCGATCGAGGCCGCCGCGCCCGCTGAGGCGGTGGCGACGATCGCGGCGATGGAAGGCGTGTCGTACGTGCGGTGCGTCTTCAGCTACCTGTGCGAGCCGCAGGTGGTGAAGGCGGCGTAAAGCGGCCGACCTTGCCCGTGAAAGGATGAACTGGCTGCCCCCGGATTTCGGGGGCAGTTTTTATTTGGGGACTCGGTAAATTGGTCGCGTGTTTAAGCTTACATCGGTATTGCTGGGTGTGGTGATCGGGTTCTCCCCCGTGGCGAACGGCGGTGAGAGTGTCAATCCGCCTTCGTCGCCGGACGGTTCCGGCCCGTCAAGCCGCAAGCGGGCGGAGGAGAAGAGCGCGAAGGCGCGTCCGGACGAGGCGGACACGTTTTTCGAAGACGGCCCCCTGCCGCGGCTGCATATCGATGTCGATCCGGTTCGCCTGAGGAACTTGAACAACGATCCGAAGACGGCGGTGCCGGCGCGCGTGCGCGAGGCGGCCCCGGGGCAGGCGGACGTGGTGTACGAAGGCGTGATGGTTCACCTCAAGGGCGGGCCGGGCAGTTTTCGAAAGGTCGAGGAAAAACCGGCGTTGACGCTGGTTTTCGATAGGGATGAAGACAAGTCGTTCCACGGGCTGGTCAAGATTCACCTGAACAATTCGGTGCAGGACGGCTCGTACTTGTGCGAGAACCTGGGGGCGTACATTTTTCGCGAATCCGGGTGTCCGGCCCCGCGGGTGACCAATGCGCGGGTCTGGCTGAACGGGCGGGATCTCGGGCCGTTCGTGCTCAAGGAGGGGTTTGAGGATCCGTTCTTCCGGAAGTATTTTCACGACAAGTCGGGCAACCTGTACGAGGGGAGTTTTGCGGACGTCGATGCGAATTTGCCGGTTCACTACGGCCTGCACACACCGGCGGGGATGAACCCGGCGAAGGTTCGCCAGGCGGCCGAGTCGCGGCTGCACGTGCTGGCGGACGCGATGCGCGAGAACGACATCGCCAAGCGGCGCGAGCGCATCGCCAGTGTGCTGGACGTGGATCGGTTCCTGACGTTCCTGGCGTGCGAGTCGCTCGTGGCGCACTGGGACGGGTATGGGGCGAACCGGAACAACTATCGAATCTACGACGACCCGCGGACCCAGCGGCTGGTGTTTTTGCCGCAGGGGATGGATCAGCTTTTCCAGCGGCCGGATCACCCGCTGTACGCGAACGGCGCGCTGATGGCGGTGGCGCTGACGCAGGGCCTCGATGACCGGCAGCGGTACGTAGATCGCCTGACGGAGATCCGCAAGAGTGTCTTCACGCAGGAGAAGCTCAACGCGCGGATCGACCACGTGTCGGCGCGGGTGCTGCCGATGATGCGGGAGATCGGCCGGGAGGCGGCGCGACAGCACGAGGGGGAGGCGGCGGGGTTGAAGCAACGGATCGCGGATCGGATCAAGGACGTGGATCGCCAGATCGCCAATCCGCCGCGGCCGCTGAAATTCGAAGGCGGCGTCGTGCAACTCGCCAGCGCCAAGTGGGAGACGAAGCAGGAAGGAAACGCGCAGGTCGATCGCCTGGGGGAGAGCGAGAAGGTGCGGTTCCGCATCACCTGCAAGGCCCCGGGGGACGTCGGCTCCTGGCGGACGACGGTGCTGCTGCCGCAGGGGCGCTACGCGTTCGAGGGACGGATGAAGACCGTCGGCGTGAAGGCGGCGGCGGCGGCGGCGGCGGGGGAGAACCTGGCGGCGGGAATGCGGATCAGCGGCGACAAGACGACCAATCGACTAACCGGCGATTCGGCGTGGCAGGCGTTCAAGTACGAGTTCGACGTGGGCGAATCGCTCCGCGAGGTCGTTCTCGTCTGCGACCTCAAGGCCGACAAGGGGCAGGCGTTCTTCGACGTGTCGTCGCTCGTGCTGCGGAAGAAGTAGAACCGGGCAACGAGCGCAACACCCCGTATCACGGGCAGTTTGTTAATCCCCGAACGTGGCGCCGGTGAAATCGATTCGGAAGATCGTGCCCTCGTAGCCGACGACGTAGAGGTTTTGTGCTTCGTCGGTGGCGAAGGAGGCGACGCCTTGGGGGCTGGTCGTGATCTGCCGGATGGCGGTCGCCTTGCGGTCTTCCTGGGCGATGGCCCAGATGCGGCGGGAGGTGTAGTCGGCGCAGACGTACAGGCCGTAGAACGGCGAGCGCTTGTCGCCGCGGTAGACGTAACCGCCGGTGATCGAGTTGCCGAACCGCCGCGTGTAGGCGAAGACGGGCGGGGTGTAGGTCGCGGTGTCCTTGCGGTATTTCGTGCTGTACGGCTCGAACCCTTCGTAGGCGTTCCAGCCGTAGTTCTCGCCGCGGCGGACGAGGTCTACCTCCTCGATGCGGTCCTGGCCGACGTCACCGACCCAGAGGTCGCCGGTCACCGGATCGAAGCTGAACCGCCACGGCTCGCGAAAGCCGTAGGCGAAGATCTCCGGGCGCGCGCCGGGCGTCCGGCGGAAGGGATTGTCGGACGGAATCGCGTAGGGGTTGCCGCCCTCCTCGTGGTCGACGTCGATTCGGAGCATTTTGCCGAGCGGCAGCGACAAACTCTGGCCGTGGCCTTGCGGGTCGCCCTGCGGGCCGGTGTCGCCCATCGCGACGTAGAGGTAGCCGTCGGGTCCGAAGCCGATGCCACCGCCGGCGTGCACGTCGGTGGTGCAGGCGAGGCGCAGGATCGTCCGCGACGGCGTAGCCGAATCCTTCTTGAAGTCCGGCGAAGCGATTCGCTCGGAGACGTATGCCGACAGGTGGCCGTCCACGATCCGCTCGTGCTGGATGAAGTAGCGGCGGTTCTCGCGGAACTTTGGGTGAAACGCGAAGCCGAGGAGGCCGGTGGCGCCGCCCCGGCGGATCTCGGCGGAGAGGTCGGCGAAGAGCGTCTTGGTCTCGTTCGCGCCGTCGCCGGCGTTTTCCAACAGCCAGATCAGGCCGGTCTCGTGCTCGCAGACGAGGAACGAGTGCGGTTCGCCGGGGATCTGTCCGAACCAGTCGGGGTGGTTGAAGCGGTGCTCGGGTGAATTAACCGGCACGAGCGAGACCGGCACGGCCGTGTGCCGGATCGACGACGGCATCCCCTGCCGCGCCGCTGCCAGCGACTGCGGCAGCCGCAGTGTCGCGAGGTATTCGATCAGGTCTGTGAACGCCTGCGGCGAGAGGCCGTTCTGCAGCCCCTCGGGCATCATCGACGTGGTCGAAACGCGCCGCTCGGCGATGTCGGCCGTGCGGATCACGCGCGGCTGAGCGTCGGTGCCCACCAGCGTGATCTGCTCGTCGGTCGCGTCCTTGACGATGCCGTCCACGACGTCGCCGTCGGTGGTCGTCACGATCGTCGTGCTATAACCGATGGCGATCTGCGCCGACGGCGAAAGGACGGCGTCGGCGAGGTCGGGGCGGGCGAACTTGTCGCCGATGGTCGAAAGGTCCGGGCCGACACGCGACGTCTTCCCGCCGTCAGTGGCGTGACAGCGGGTGCAGGCGAGGCGGTGAACGTCTTCGAAGAGGGCGCGGCCGCGGTCGGCGTTACCGGCGTGCGACAGCGCGAACCCGCGGTATTGCTGCTTTGTCATCGGCGGCCGCGCCGGCGCGGCGTCGGCGGCGAACGACGACGGGGAAAACGAACAGATCGAAAGGCCGCTGACGATGGCCGCGGTGGCGCGGCGACAAATGCGCTTCATCTCTGCTAACTACTCCCGTATCCCGCTTACGACTTTTTCGACGCGAAATCCTTCATGAACTGCGCCAGCGCCTGGCACCCCTCGACGGGCATCGCGTTGTAGATGCTGGCGCGAATGCCGCCGACCGTGCGGTAGCCCTTCAGGCCGATCATGCCGTTCTTCGCTGTGGTCTTGACGAATTCGTCGGTGATTTCTTCGCCGGGCATGCGGAAGGTGACGTTCATGTGTGACCGCTGATCTTTGACCGAGACCGTGCCCTTGTAGAAGCCGTTGCTGTTATCGATCGCGTCGTAAATCAACTTGGCCTTAATGGCGTTGCGCTTCTCCATCGCCGCCAGGCCGCCCTGGGCTTCGAGCCAGCGGAAGACCTCGAGCAGGATGTAAACGCCGAACGTGGGCGGCGTGTTGATCATCGACTTGTTCTCGGCCTGATCCTTGAAGCTCCAGAGCTTGCTGGCGGGCTTCTTCTGTTTCGCGTGCATGTCCTCGCGGACGATGGCGAGCACGACGCCGGCAGGGCCGAGGTTCTTCTGCGCGCCGCCGTAGACCAGGGCGCAATCGGCGACCGGGTGCGGGCGGGACATGAACTCGCTGCTCGCGTCGACGATCAGGTTGGGGTGCCTGGGCCAGGTCGGCAGGCGGTGGCCGTGCACCGTCTCGTTCGAGCAGACGTGGAAATAGTCGGCGTCGTTCGAGAGGTTCCACTCGCTTTGCGGCGGACAATGGTCGAAGTTGCTCGCCTCGCTGGTGGCGACGACGTTGATCTTGCCGATCTCCTTGCCGAACGACTGGGCCTTCTTGCTCCACTCGCCGCTGACGAGATAGTCTGCGCTGCCGCCGAGGTAGTTCATCGGGATTGTCGTGAAGAGCTGGGTGGCCCCGCCCTGGAGGAAGACGACGTCGTGCGTGTCACCCAGGCCGAGCAGTTGCTTGCAGCGGGTGATGGCCTCGTCGTTGACGCCTTCGAATTCCTTGCCGCGGTGACTGACCTCGCCGATGCCGAAGCCCTTGCCCTGGAAGTCGAGCAGGGCCGCCGCCGACTTCTCGAGGACTTCGGTCGGGAGCATCGCGGGGCCTGCACTGAAGTTGAAGATGCGATTGGGCATGGTCTGTTCCTCGGTTGAATGCTGGCGTCGGATGATAGGGGAATCTGGCGGGGGGGACAATTGCGCGGCGCTCCAGACAGGAAGCACCTTTGGAATCTGGGTGCCATGCCCTCGCCCGCGAGAATAATCTGTTGTACTGCTAAAAGGGGTAAACGCGGGCGTGGGCATGTCGAACGTTTGGCACGCGAAAGACATGCTCACGCCGCCGTTGGAGTTTTTGCGAAGGTGGCGCGGCTTGCGGCGGCGAGAGCATGGCACCCGAAGCACCGTGGCGAAGAGCGGTGTGATGAATCACACCCTGCAGCGACCAGCGATGGTGTTCAAACGGTGACGGCTTCGGACGATTGGTAGGACGTTTCGCACTGGGTTTGGATGCAAACCAGCGTCAGGTCATCCGGCAGTTTGCGGTCGCCACGGAAATGATTGATGTGCCCGACGATGCTGTCCACCAGCACCTGCGCCGATTCGTTGTGGCCTTTGACGGATTCGATGATGCGGACGATGTCGAAGCGTTTGCCGTCGGGAGACTGGGCATCGATGACGCCGTCGGTGTAGAGGACCAAGCTCGCGCTGGACGGGAGGGCGAACCGCTCGGTGGGATACTTGGTGTCCTTCTCGACGCCGAGCACCAGTTGCGATTCGACCGGAAGGGGTTTGAAGACCCCCTGCTCGCCGAGGATCGGCGGGTAGTGGCCTGCCGTCGCGACCTCGACGCTGCCGGCCTCGGTGTCGATCACGCAGATCAGCATCGTCACGAACTGGCCGTTGAAGACCTGCGTGCAGAGCTGCTTGTTCACTTCGAAAAGCGTCTTGCCCGGATCTTCCAGGCGGAGCATTGTCGTGTGCACGAGGAGCTGCGTCGTCGCCATCAGGAAAGCCGCGGACAGGCCGTGGCCGGTCACGTCGCCGATCGTCACGACGGTGCGGCCGTCGGGCAACTCAAACCAATTGTAGAAGTCGCCACTGATGTGACTGGCCGGCTGGTTGACGGCGGCAATATCCATCGTCGGCACGCTGATCCCCTGCCGCGGCAGCCACGCGAGCTGTATCTCGCGGGCCTGCGTCAATTCGCGCGTCAGCAGGTCGTTCCGCACCCGCTCCATGCGGATTCGGGCGCGAATGAGTTGCACGGCGGTGGAAAAAAGGATCGCCGTCATCGAGCAGACGACGAAGATCCCCCAGAAGATCGCCCGCTTGAAAACGCGATTCACCACGGCGTCCACGTCGGAGAGCGGCGTGGTCACCATGAACTCCCACTTCTTGCCGGCGATGCTCACCGGCTCGACCGCCATCATGCCGGCGGGGAATTTCTGGCCGGCGAGCGAGTATTCCGTCTGGAGAATCTCAACGCCACGGCGGGTCTTACCGAGGTAGCCGCTCGCCAATTCGCGCAGGCGGTCGTCCTTGAACGATTCGACGTTGCGGCCAATCAGCGGCTCGTGGCTGCTGATCATGATCGTTCCGCTCTCGTCGCAGAGGAAGGCGTTGGTGGAGTCGCTGTCGCTGTTGAGCTTGTCGGTAAAACGCGACTGAACGATGTGAATCGGCACGGCCGCAACCAGCAGGCGCGGGTTGCGCTGTGAGACGGGGACGCAAACGAGATTCAGACCAACGATTTCGTCGCCGACTTGGAATTGCAGGAACCGGCTGATCTGTGGCTTCTCGACGCTCTTCAACCAGTCGATCGACTTCACGATGATCTGCTCGGGCGTCAGGCGCGCGTCGGCGCTGCCGAACGGCTGGAGCACCTGCAGGCGCTCCTTTTCGAGGGCGCGCTCGGTGTTCTGGCGTTTCAGACGGTCGCGGTTGACGGCGAACAGGTTGGAGACGCGGCCGTCGAGCTGTTTCCAGAGAATACCCGCAAACAGGTTCTGAAACGGCGCATTGCCGGCGTTGCCGCCGATGCGCTCGTCGAGACGAAGCAGCCGGCGCCAATCGAGGCCGGCAATCGCGGGCTGGGTCGTCGGCGTTTCGGTTTCGTCCCCTTCGTCCTTGTCCGCCTGGCGGAGCAGGTCGAGATCGTTAAAGATCGAGTGGTAAAAGGCTTCGATCCCGCGGGCGGTCTGGGCGGCTAAAAGCGATTGCCGCGCCTTGGCCTGTTCGGTCGCCTGTTCGCGGGTCTGTTTATAGACCTCGCGCGATGCGACGAAGATCAAGCCCACCACCACCACCAATAAGGCGAAGTGGATCAGCAGGATCCGACGGACGAACCTTTTCGCGGCCTCTTCCATAGGGGGGACACCCGAAAACCTCTATCCATCCTACCCCTGCCGTCATGAATGTTGAACGAATCGACGCAGTTAATATTGACAAGGACGGGTTTCACCAACGCATATAACACACGAAAAACAGCAACGCGCGGCACCGGTTTATTCCCGATGCCGCGCGCCGCGGATGCTTGTAGGGGAAGGACGCTCAAGCGCGTCCGACCCCGAATGTGCTATTGGTTAGGCCGCGTCGAGGTGGGCGGCGATGCTGGCGACGAATTCGACCCCCGCCATGACCCGCGGCCTGTTCGACGCGTCGACCGAGCGGTCAACCCATACGATTTTGGCCGGAATCATGGTGCGACGGTTGGCCAGCGCCTGCCCGCGCTCGTTCAGACCGACGTGGATGGTGACGACCTTGCCTTCGATGACCGGCATCGACGGGGGCAGTTCGATGCGCAGGCCGGTCGACGAGATGTCGCAGGTCTGGCCACCGAAGTAACGCGCGGAAGTGGGTTCGTAGACCTTGAGCGGTCGGTTCTGCTGGATTCGCAAGCCGCGGCGTCGTTCGGAGGGAACGGCTTCGGTGCTGGCGGTACGGTCGCTTCGCGTGGGGGCAATCAGCAGCATGGTCATACCTTGGGCTGGGGGCTTGGTCTGTCTCCTGTCGTGTTATCGGAACGCGCGGGCCGGAATTGAGAGAAAATTTAGTTTTTTTCCGGTCAGCGAATTATGAGACGCCTGGCGCGTTTGCGGCGGTCGCCATTTCCGACCCTTCCCGAAGGGGTCGTTGTCGCTATCATCGGTGGCGCTATGGCTTACAACTTCACCGCGATCGAAAAGAAATGGCAGCAGTATTGGGCGGCGAACAAGTCGTTCGCCGCTTATGAGCCCCTGCAGGCGGGCGACATGCCCAAGAAGTACATCCTTGACATGTTTCCCTACCCCAGCGGCGCGGGGCTGCACGTGGGGCACCCCGAGGGGTATACGGCTACGGACATTGTGTCACGGTACTACCGGATGAAGGGATTCAACGTCCTCCACCCAATGGGTTGGGACGCCTTCGGCCTGCCGGCCGAGCAGTACGCCGTCAAGACCGGCCGCCACCCCCGCCTGACCACCGAAGAAAACATCAAGAACTTCAAACGGCAAATTCAGATGCTGGGCCTGTCCTACGACTGGGACCGGGAGGTCGATACCACCGACCCCGGCTATTACAAATGGACCCAGTGGATCTTCCTACAACTGTTTTACAGCTACTTCGATCCGGTGCTGAAGAAGGCGATGCCCGTCAGTCATTTGATGAATGAACTGGTCAATGAGAACCTGGTGATCGCGCCGGATTACTCGTTGCGACTGAACCCGACGACGGAGGGGCTGGAGCAAGTGGCGGGGGAAGTGCGGATCGAGCGGCTGTGGCGGGAGTTGTCGGAAGAAGAGCAGGCGGTTGTCATCGACGGCCATCGACTGGCGTACCAGGACGAAGTGCCCGTGAACTGGTGTCCGGGGTTGGGGACGGTGCTGGCGAACGAGGAGGTGATCGACGGCAAGAGCGAGGTGGGTGGGTTCCCGGTGGAGCGCAGGCCGATGCGGCAGTGGATGCTGCGGATCACGGCGTACGCGGATCGCCTAGCGGACGATCTGGACCTGGTGGACTGGCCCGAGTCGCTGAAGGAGATGCAGCGGAACTGGATCGGGCGGAGCGTGGGTGCGGAAGTGGATTTCGAGATCGCCGTGGAAGTCGAGGCGGTGGTGGGCTCGACGAACGGGAACCACGCGGAGGAAGGCGAGGCCGGCTCGGACGCGATCACGGTCTTCACGACCCGCCCGGACACGCTCTATGGCGCGACGTACATGGTGCTGGCGCCAGAGCACCCGCTGGTGGATCGCCTGACGACCCCGGCGCAGCAGGAGGCGGTGCAGGCGTATCGCACGCAGGTGGCGGCCAAGTCGGATCGCGACCGGATGGCGGACACGAAAGAAAAATCGGGCGTCTTCACCGGCGCGTACGCGGTCAACCCGGTGAACCAGGAACACGTCCCGGTCTGGATCGCGGATTACGTGCTGATGGGGTACGGCACGGGCGCGATTATGGCGGTGCCGGCCCACGATCAGCGCGACTTTGAATTCGCGACGAAGTTCAGCTTGCCGATTCGCGAAGTGGTGGCCCCGGCGGGCGGCGCGAGGACGGTGGGCGAGGGGGCGTTCGTCGGCGACGGGGTGGCGGTCAACAGCCCGACGATCGACGGCCTGGCGACGGCGGCGGCGAAGGAGAAGATCATCGATTGGCTGGAGGAGCATGGCCTGGGGCACCGGTCGATCAAGTACAAGCTGAGGGATTGGCTGTTCTCGCGGCAGCGATATTGGGGCGAGCCGTTCCCGATCGTATTGGACGCCGAGGGGAACGCGTTTCCGATTCAGGAAACCGAACTGCCGCTGACGCTGCCCGAACTGGCGGACTTCAAGCCGACGGGCACGCCCGAGCCCCCCCTGTCGAAGGCGACCGAGTGGATCAAGTACACCGACAAGGCCGGTGAAGTCTTCACGCGCGAGACCAACACGATGCCACAGTGGGCCGGCTCGTGCTGGTATTACCTGCGGTACATCGACCCGCAGAACGACAGGCGATTCGTCGATCCGACGAAGGAACAATACTGGATGCCGGTGGACCTGTACGTGGGCGGCGTCGAGCATGCGGTGCTGCACCTGCTGTACTCGCGGTTCTGGCACAAGGTGCTGTTTGATTTGGGGCACGTGAGCACGTCCGAGCCGTTCAAGAAACTGGTGAACCAGGGGTTGATCCTTGGCGAGATGGAGTATCACTTTTTCGAGGACGAGCGGGGATTGGCCGTCAGCGCCGCGGACATTCGCGACCTGGACGAGGAGGCGGGCGAAGCCGGCGTGACGATGTACGGCTTCCACAAGGCCACCGGCAAGCGATTGAGCGCCAAGCGGGTGGACGATGTGCTCGTGGAGCGCAAGGGGGACGCGCACGTCTTGAAGGCGAACGCGAGCGTGCGCGTGGACGCGCGGTCGTTCAAGATGTCGAAATCGCGCGGGAACGTCGTGAACCCGGACAGCATCGTGCGCGATTACGGCGCGGACACGTTCCGCCTGTACGAGATGTACCTGGGGCCCCTGGAGCAACAGAAGCCGTGGAACACGCGGGACATCGTCGGCATGTCGCGGTTTCTGGAATCGGTCTGGCGGAACCTGATCGGCGAGGATCGTGACGGGCAGTCGCCGGAGACCGGTTCGACGCGGGTCGCGGACGCGGAGATCCCGGATTCACTGGATCGGCAACTGCACCGGGCGACGAAGAAGGTCGCGGAGGACATCGAGGGGCTGCGCTTTAACACGGCGATCGCGGAACTGATCAAGGTGAACAATGAGCTGAAGGGCCTGGAGAAGGTGCCGCAGTGGTTCGCCGAGCGGTTCGTGCTGCTCTTGGCGCCCTTCGCGCCGCACATCGCCGAGGAGATCTGGCAGCGCCTGGGACACGATTTGTCGCTGTCCCGACACGCGTGGCCGGCGTACGACCCGGCGAAGCTGGTGGAGAGCAACATCGAGCTGCCGGTGCAGGTGAACGGCAAGCTGCGGAGCAAGATCGTCGTGCCGGCCGACGCGGATCAGAAGACGATCCTGACGACGGCCAAGGGGGACGCGTCGGTTCAGCAGTGGCTGGACGGGAAGACGGTGGTGAAGGAGTTGTACGTGCCGAAGAAGCTGGTGAATTTCGTGGTGAAATAAAAGCGCACCACGGAGGCACGGGGGGCACGGAGATTCTGCTGAGAGCAATGCGCGAAAGGTGACATGCCGGTTGAAATTGAAGCAAAGATCAAGGTGGACGATCTGGCGAGAACGCGGGCGAAGCTGGAATCGCTGGGGGCGAAGTTCGTGGGCGATTATCACGAGATCAACGTGATCTTCGACACCGAGGACCGGGCACTGTTGGCGGAGGACAAGGGCCTGCGGGTGCGGACGGCGAAGGACATGAAGACGCAGGCGGAAATCTGCACGATCACGTACAAGGGCCCGCGGAAGCACGGGGCGATGAAGAGCCGCGAGGAGACCGAGATGAAAGTGGAGAGCTTCCCGGCGGCGACAAAGTTGTTACAGCAACTGAAGTTCACGCAGGTGCTGTCGTTCGAGAAACGGCGGCAGAGCTGGGAACTGGGCGGGTGCAAGGTCGAGTTGGACGAACTGCCGCACCTGGGCAGCTTCGTCGAGATCGAGGGGGCGAGTGAGAAGACGATTCAGAAGGTGCAGGAATCGCTCGGGCTGGGGCAAAGCCCGATCGTGAAGACGGCGTACGTGGGGTTGATGATGACGTACTTGCAGGATCGCGGGGAGGGCGATCGCGTGGTGCGATTTCCGGGGGCGTGATCGCTCGATTTGATTCTACCCCTCCTCCTACTCTTACTCTGGATTCTGATTCCTAATCTTAATCCTGCACGGCCTTGGCGACGGTGTCGCGGTATTCTTCGGCGACGTGGAGGCGGCGGAACATCAGGCGCTGGTTGAGGGCTTGCGGGAGCGGGGAAATCTCCGAGAAGCGGGCGAGGCGGCCGTCGGGGTGTTGGACGAGGATGCCGTCGGATTGGCCGGCGTCGTCGGGCTGGTAGGCGTCGTAGGGCGTGTCGGCGGGTTGATCGTAGAAGAGGTCGTAGGCCACTTCGCCCCCGGCGGCGGTGACGGCGGCCTCGGCGGTGGTTACGCGGCGGGCGACGTCGGCGGGGTCGGTGACGTGGGTCAAATCGATCGTTTTATAAAGGCCGCGGAAGAGCAGGCCGCGACAAAGACGCGCCAACACCTCGTCGTCCGAGCGGGTCCAGAGCTTGAAGCAGTGGTTGACGGAGACGTCGTCGAGATCGGTGAACTCGGCGACGGTCAGGCGCTGGCCCAGCAGCGCCTTGTAGACGCCGTTGTCGCGCGGGGGCCAGTCGAGGCGGTCCTGGATGGCGAGGCGCTTGGCCCGCTGGAGGGCGAGCTTGACCATTCCCTCGGCGCCGCGGACCACCTTGTGGAAGTAGACGTTGCGGTACATGTTGTAGCGCGAGTGGAGGTAATCTTCGACGGCGCTGACGCCCTTCCACGTGACGGCCAGGCGGTTGCTGCCGGGATCGACCGTGAGGGAGTGCAGCAGCCATTCGAGGTCGTAGGCGCCGTAGCGGCTGCCGGTCATGAGGTTGTCCCGGAGGAGGTAGTCGAAGCGGTCGGCGTCGAGCTGGGAGGCCAGGACGTCGTTGAGGAAGGTGCGGTTCTGCTCGGCCTTGAAAAAGCTGGCGACCTTCTCCGGCAGCACGCGGTCGTGTTGAAACAGAATCCGGTGGACGTCGCTGTCGGGGTCCTGGATGAGGCGGTGGGTCAGGCGCTCGTGGGAGATGCCCGAGACGCGCTCGAAGACGTGAGAGAAGGGGCCGTGACCGAGATCGTGGAGGAGGGCGCCGACGAGGCAAATGGTGCGGGATTCTTCGTCGATGGCGACCGAGCGCTCGAGGTGGGCCAGCATGGCGCGGGCGGTCTGCATGACGCCCAGTGAATGACTGTATCGCGAGTGCGTGGCCCCCGGATAGGCGAGGTGGGCGAGGCCCAATTGGTGGATCCGCCGCAATCTCTGGAACTCTGCCGCGTTGAGGAGCCGGAAGAGCAGCGCGTCGAGCGGACGCTCGATCTGGAACGCGACGACGTCGTGGACGGGGTCGCGAATGATCTTTTGCGGCATGGCGGTATTATGGTCACGGCGGTGGCGGTTGCCACCGGCAGAAGAGACGGGGTTTGACGATGAAGACGTTCGTGATGATATCGGTGCTGGCGCTGGCGACCCTCGCCGCGGCTGCGGCGGGGAAGAAGGGGGACAAGCCGGCGCCGGTGGCGGTGGCGATCAAGGGGATGAAGTTCACGCCGGCAACGGTAACGATCAAGGTGGGGGATACGGTCGAGTGGACGAATGCGGATCAGCGCGACCACACCGTGGTGGCGGCCGACGGGTCGTTCAGTTCGGGAAATATCGGCCACGGGACGGCGTTCAGTTTCGTCTTCAAGAAGGCGGGGAAGTTTGAGTATTCGTGTGGTCTGCACCCGCGCATGAAGGGGCAGATTATTGTGAAGTGACGGCGCATTCGGAGCCCCGGATGTACATCCGGGGGTTCGTCGCGACTTCGCGGTTGACCTTTTGCAGTGAAACACTATTATTGTCGCGTCCCATGAATCCCACGATTTCCATCGGCGCCGGCATTATTACCCCGCAAAAACGCGGGTAGGGCCGAACGTTCGTGTGAAGTTTGATCAGACGCGTGCCCTGCCCGGTTGCGGCAGGGCGTTTTCGTTTATAGAGCAAGGTGCGGCATGAGCACATCCCGGCGGATCGAGATCTACGACACGACCCTGCGCGACGGCACCCAGGGCGAAGGGTTCAACTTGTCGCTCCAGGACAAGCTGCTGATCGCGCAAAAGCTCGACGAGCTGGGCGTGGATTACATCGAGGGGGGGTTTCCGCTGTCGAATCCGAAGGACGAGGCGTTCTTCCAGGAGATCCGCGGGATGCGACTCCAGAACGCGAAGGTGGCGGCGTTCGGGATGACGCGGCGGCGCGGCGTCAACGCGGTGGACGATCCCGGCATGAAGGCGCTGCTGGCGGCGCACACGCCGGTCGTGACGATCGTCGGCAAGACCAGCGACTACCAGGTGAAGGTGGTCATGGGGGTGACGCTCGAGGAAAACCTCAAGATGATCGGCGACACGGTCCGACTGATGCGCGAGGCGGGGCGGCAGGTGGTGTACGACGCCGAGCACTTCTTCGACACGTACCGCAGCAATCCGGAGTACGCATTGCAGACACTCCTGGCGGCGCAGGAGGCGGGGGCGTCGGTCCTCGCCCTTTGTGACACCAACGGCGGGTCGATGCCGGAGTTGGTGGCGGAGGCGGCGGCGGCGGTGAAGCGCCAAACGTCGGTGAAAGTCGGCATCCACACCCACAACGACTGCGGCCTGGCGGTGGCCAATGCGCAGGCGGCGATCCACGCGGGGGCGGATCACGCGCAAGGGACGATGAACGGCGTGGGCGAGCGGTGCGGCAACATGGACCTCATCCCGCTCGTGGCGAACCTGCAACTGAAGTACAAGCTGGACTGCCTGCGGCCGGGGACGCTGCAACACCTGACCGAGGCGTCGCGGTACGTGTACGAGATCGCGAATTACAACCTGGTGTCGGGGCAGCCGTACGTGGGGGCGAGCGCGTTCGCCCACAAGGGCGGCATGCACGTCCACGCCGTGCAGAAGGACGTCAGCACGTACGAGCACGTCAGCCCGGAGACCGTCGGCAACACGCGGAAGATCCTGGTGAGCGAGCTGTCGGGTGTCAGCAACATCGCCAAGGCCGGGAAGAAGTTCGACATCGAGAACGACAAGGAGACGCTGCGCAAGGTGCTGGGGAAGGTGCAGGACCTGGAGAACCTCGGCTACCAGTTCGAGGTGGCGGAGGCGAGCTTTGAGCTGCTGCTGCGGAAGGAGATCGGGCGGTATCGGACGTTCTTCGACCTGGATCACTACCGCGTGTCGGTGCTGAAGACCCATGCGAACGCACCGGTGTCGGAGGCGACGATCAAGTTGAAGGTCGGCGAGGTGATCGAGCACCGCGTGGCCGAGGGGGACGGCCCGGTGAACGCGCTGGATGGCGCGCTGCGGCAGGCGCTGAAGAACCACCTGCCGGCGATCCACGGCGTGCACCTCGCGGACTACAAGGTGCGCGTGATCAACAGCCGGGACGAAACGGCGGCGGCGGTGCGCGTCACCATCGAGTGCCGCCGCGAACGCGCGGACGGCACGCGCGAGCTATTCGGCACGGTGGGCGTCAGCGGCAACATCATCGACGCGAGCTGGCAGGCGCTGGTGGACGCGTACGAGTATCACCTGATCCACGTGGAGGAAGAGAAGTAGCACGGCGCGTCCCGCCCGTGGTCGCGTACCCGCGACATGGAGTGGTACCCCGCTCCACCGACAAGAGCGCCAGCGATCTTCAATCCCGAAAAGGGAGGGACGGCTCGAATGCGAAAGACGTGACGCCGAGAAGCCGAATCGGCAGGAAAGAGACGAAGGGGGCTGGGCGCGAGCAGTTTCATGATCGCTTACCGCCTGCGGCAGCGTATGGGCGATGAGCCTGTGCAGGTAATGTTTTCCCCTCTCGGCCGTCCTTCCGTTTGGCTCCCCCGCCGCGCACCGCGGACGTAAAGTGAAATTACCTCGCGTGCCAATCGGCGGCGGGTTAGATTCGGGGTGATTCGATCACTTCTTCGGGCCAAGGGGCCGGCGCTTGGGAAAAGGATGGACTATGAAACGCGGGAAGTGGCTGAGTACGGCGCGAGTTCGGTCCGACGTCCGAAACAGTGCCCGACATGCGCTCGCACGCTCGGCGCGGATGGCCGCACGGGCGATGTGCGAGGGGTTGGAATGCCGGTTGCTTTTGAGCAAGGTCGGGCCGCTGCTCGATGCGGGAGATCAACGATGGCTGTACTCGCTCAATCAGTCGCAACATTTGTTGCGGGCGACTGACATGGTGCTGGTGGGGCTTGAACCCAGCAGTGCCACCCGCATCCGCCGGCTAACAGGAGCGTTGACGGCGGAGACCGGGGCATTGGCGGGATATCAAGTTGTCCAATCTTACGAGGACCCAGGTGAGACCTCAGTGCTGTTCCAACGCACCGCCCGCGGGCCCGCGCCTAGCCTCGATTTATTGCAATCCAGAATCGCGGGATTCCCGGGGCTGAAGCATCTGTCCCCGACATTCTTTAGTCTTCCGGATTGGAAGCGGCTGATCGTGTTCGACAGGGTGTACGTTGACCTGCATGACGGCGTGGACCCCGCGGTCGTATTCCGCAAGGGATTTCAGAGCGGTTGGGAACCGGCCGGAATGAATGCATTTTATGCGACGCTGAAGCACGGCGGCGCAATCGACGCGTTGCGCGTTGCGGCCACCTTGCGATCGCGCTCGTTCGTAGACGGGGCCGACATAACGATTGCCTCCGAAGTAGTGCTGGCGTCAACGACACCGAACGACAAATTGGTTTATGGCGTTGGCGAAACCGGGACCGGCGCTACCGCATTCGATCGCTGGAATCTCGAACGTATGCAACTCCCCGCGGCGTGGGATAAAACCACCGGGAGTCCGGATGTCGTAATTGCGATTCTAGACGACGGAATTGATACCGAGAATCCGGATCTCAAAGCGAACATCTTTACGAACGCGATGGACATGCCGGGGCCGACGGGACGACCTGACGAGGATGGCAACGGTTACCCAGATGACCAGAACGGTTGGGATTTCTTCGTCGATCATTCGAAGGACAGCACTGGAAAGGAGCGCAAGCCGCTCGAAGACAATGACCCCACGCCGACGGGCGATGACAATCACGGAACCGCGGTTGCAGGAATTGCAGCAGCGGTGGGCAACAACGGGACGGGTTCGGCGGGTGTAACTTGGCATTCCAAGATTCTTCCAGTCGACGTGATTACGGGAAAGTATTCGGCAAACGCGCAATTTGCAAAAGCGATCAAATACGCTGCCGGATTCGATGCATCGGGCCAACAAGTGTGGCGCGGCGCGGACGTAATTAGTGGTAGCTGGGGAGGCATGGGCGAGACGCTTGATCTAACGCAAGCCTTCGCGCTCGCTAGCTCTTCCGGACGAAACGGTTTGGGGACGCCCATCTTCATGGCAGCCGGCAACAACCTGAAAAGTACGGAATGGAGCGACCCTGCCAAAATGGCGGTGCAGTATCCCGCACGACTCTCAAGCGTGACGGCTGTGGGGGCAAGTACATATGGGAACACTCGCGCGCTCTACAGTATGTGGGGATCTACGTTAGACATCGTCGCACCCAGCGGCGCCGATGGCTCTGGCAATGGGTGGGCCCCTGGTACAGACGCGGGCGTATGGACCACAGACCGGGTCGGCACGTCGGGGTACTCCTTCGGGACGCACGATCTTAACTACACCAGATTTACGGGAACGTCCGCGGCAACTCCGGCAGTTGCCGGCGTAGCGGCTCTACTGCTCTCGTACGATCCCGGTTTAACGGCTGCCCAAGTTACGGGAGCCATTACCAACAGCGCCAATGCTACAATTTTCACGGACTACGATGCGGACCATTATGGACACGGACTGGTTAATGCAAGCGCGGCGCTCAACCTTGTAACCCCAGACACCGCCGCGCCGACCGTTACATCCAGTAATGTGGCGAGCTATCCGGTCGATACTCATCGGACTCAGGTGCAGGTGGCGTTCAATGAGCGCACCGTCTGGGAATACGATGACATCACGCTTACCCGGGATGGCGTCGCCATTACGATCGACGACGCCTTCCGGACAAACTACATCCTTCGGGGCTCGGGAACCAAGACGCTCACGCTGATACTTCCCGCCAGCGCATCGGGGGCTTATCACCTCACGCTTAAACACGGCGCAGCCGGCTTCCGCGATCAGGCGGGAAACGCGATCACGGGCGACCTCGACTACTCGTTTTCGCTTGGTGGCGTGACCGGCGCGCCTGCCCAACCGCAGTCCATCGTCTTCGCGCCCGACGCGAATCATTTGAACGATACGGGCAACGACACGCACGCGGATACCTATGATGATGGCATCACGCGCAATCTGACACCGACCCTGCGCGTCACCACCGGCCCGACGGGCACTCCTGCGCCCTCTACCGTTGAGCTCACCCTTGTCCCAATGGATGGCCAAACGGCCCCGGCCACGCAGGTCGTCAATTTCAGTGGCGTCAACAGTGGGACGAATATTACCGTCAGCCCGGAATTGCAAGTCGGCAGGTACGAGGCGCGGGTCGTGGCAAGGAACGCCACCGGATCCAGCGCGCCCGCTACTTTGGAGTTGGAGATCCGCTATGGCCGGCCGGTAACACCCAATCACGTGACCGCCACGGGAGTAGCCACCGGCATCTCGATCGACGGCCGGGCCGGGTATCTGGCCGACCGCTCGCACGAAGAGGCGCAGGTGGTGATCAGCCGCACGCCGATGCACCGCGGGAAGACGAAGACCGTCACGACCGCCGCGACGGTTTACACCAGGACCAAACAGGGTCAAGCCAATCAAGCCCGTTTCAGCTTTATCGATACCGCGGTTCCCGGGAACACGCCGGCGGGTTCGTACACGTACAACGTCTACTACCGTGACATCGCCGGCAACAAGACCAAGGTGGCGACGGCGGTCAATGGCGCGGTCAGCGCCACGGCCGCCGCCCAGCCGCTGAAAATCGGCGGGCTCGGCGACCAGCAGATGGACCGCGGCGACGAAGCCCATACCGCCGACGATACACTGGTCCTTCGCGGTTACGCTCGCGAGGGGGAACTGGTCACGCTTTCGCGGGACGGCGTCGAGGTCGGGTCCGACGTCGCCGACGAGATCGGGATGTGGGCGGTGGACCTGTCGGACACGCCGGTCTCCGCGGGGGACTACACGTTTACCGCCTCGGGGTACGGCCCCGAGGGTGTGGAAACCGACTCCTTCGACGTCCACGTCGGGACCACGGACCTTCAATCTCCCTGGATCACGGATTTCAGCGACGGGACGAATTCCTTCTACGGGGTCGGCAACGTCGTTTCGTCAAGCACATGGACGGTGAACGGCTACGGGACGCCGGGGACCTACATTATCGTGCGCGGGACCACGGGCTATCCGACCTCCGTCGTTCCGGTGGACGACTACGGCCGGTGGTCGGTCAGCTATCAGGCCGCCCCCGCGTACGACAACGTGCCAGAAGATCTGGTGGCCGAAGAGGTCACTTCGACGGGCGATCCGGCCGACCCGTCCGTCCATTTGTACTCGTACGTCTACCGGGTGCTGCGCGACGTCTGGTCGCCCACCTTCGTCAGTGGTTCGGCGGAGTATGACGACGACTTGGGGGCCGTGGACAGCATCGCCTTGCAGTTCAGCGAAGCGGTCGGTCCGCTTTCGCTGGACGATTTCGTGTTGACGCGGGACGGCGTGACGGTGCCGTGGACCGACCAGACTATGGACGGAACCGACGGCGCGCTCTGGACGATCGACGGGCTGGCCGACCTGACGCAGACGGCGGGTTCGTACGTTTTGACGCGCGATGCGGGCGCGCCCCCGATCGTTGACGAGGCCGGAAACGCCCTTACGGGCGACGCCGCCAATGACCTGCTGGACGGTGGACTGGGCAACGACACCATGAACGGCGGCACCGGCACCGACACGGTGGATTACTCCTCGCGCACCGGCGCGGTCTACGCGGACCTCGACGGCGTCGGGTCCGATGCCGGACAGGTCAGCATCGGCGAGGCCGACTTGATCGGCACGGACGTGGAAAACCTCACCGGCGGGTTCGGTAACGATACGCTGGTGGGCAGCGCGGCCGCCAACGTCCTCCGCGGCAACGACGGCAACGATTCGATCTCCGGCGGGGGCGGCGACGACAGCCTCCTCGGCGACAACGGCAGCGACACGCTCTCCGGCGGCGACGGCAACGACACGGTTCAGGGCGGCGGCGGGAACGACGTGATCTCTGGCGACGACGGCGACGACCTGCTGCAAGCCTTCGACGGCAGCGTCGATACGCTCTACGGGGGCGCGGGAACGGACACGGCGCGGCTCGGCATCGAGCGCGACTCCAACGACGAACTTCTGCTGAGCGACATCGAAGTGCTATAAGCGCGGGCGGCAGGCCGGGCAATGCGTGACGTACGTTTCAAGAACGATGGACCTGACCACCGGCCGCGCCGTCCGCCGGCGTTCACGCTGGTCGAGCTCCTCGTCGTCATCGGCATCATCGCGCTGCTGATCGCCATCCTGCTCCCCACCCTGAACCGCGCCCGCGAGTCGGCAAACCTCGTCAAGTGCCTCGCCACCCTGCGAAACATGTCGCAGGCGGCGCAACTGCACGCCAACGAGCATCGGGGTTACATGCCCGTCGCCGGCGACCAGGGGCCTCGCTCGCTCGGCGTGCTCGCGACGGCGGACGGGTTGAACGACGGTGGGCGGCGCAAATACATGTATCAGCGCGGCGACGCCGCCCGCCCGCTGGTGCTTCCCGCGGCCCTGGCCTACTACATGAACCTCAGCGTGGATCGCATCGACGACCCCAATCAAAATTGGACCGACACGATCCAACTCGAGAAGACCTTGCAGCGGGACGCGATTCGCCGCGCGTTCGCCTGCCCGAGCCAGGACCCCGACACCGTCCGCCCCGGTTGGGTGCTGTCCGAGGACGGCAATTACGTCGAACCGAAAATCTACATGGGTTATATTTTCAACGGCGCCTTTCTCGCCCGCGAGATTATCAACGGCCGTGAAACCCCCGCCGGGCAAGTCGCGCGCGTTCGCCGCTCCTCCGAGGTCTTCCTGTTCGCCGACGGAAAGGCGATCCGCGACGCCGGCTTCCGCGGGTATGGCATCCACGAATCCACCTTGGACGGCCGCGACAGCCTGTACGACTATTGGTCCAAGGTCAACCACGGTCCCAATTCGTGGGACCAGTTCGACCACGCTCGCCACCGCAACCGCATGAACGTGGTCTACGTGGACGCCCACGGCGAAACCGTACAGATGCCCGACCCCAGCCCCGACCGCGTGTCCGATCCGAACAATAAGGGGGACTTCGATCGCATCGGGCTGGCGCGGGGCATCTACCCGTGAAGCCCCAAGGCCGCTGAGGTTCTATCCGTGGCGACGGTATTCTTTGCGTGGGAACTTGGGACGGGCTTGGGGCACGTCACGCAGATCGCCCCGCTCGCCAACGCGCTGGTGCGGCGCGGACACACCGTCTACGCCGCCCTGCGCGAGTTGAAGTCCGCCAACGGCTTCTTCGACGCAGGCGTGCACCTCTTGGGCGCGCCGCACCTCGGCCGCGCCCTTCGTTCCCCGCGCCCCACGCGAAGCTTTGCCGACATCCTCGCCGACCTGACCTTCGGCGACGACAACGTTCTCGCGGCCCACGCCCGGGCGTGGCGCAGCCTCTACCGCCTCACCCGGCCGCACGTGATGGTCTTCGACCACAGTCCCACCGCGCTGCTCGCGAGCCGCGGCGCGCCCGCCCGGCGGGTCGTGCTCGGGAACGGGTTCATCGCGCCCCCCGGTATCAGCCCCTTCCCGCCCCTGCGGCCGCTCCCGGACGCGCAGCGCCTCGACCTGACAACGCTGGAGGCCCAACTGCTGGCACGGGTTAACCAATCCTTATGCGGCTGGCGTCAGCAACCGCTGGAGAGTCCGGCGCAGTTGTATTCGCAGGTCGACCAGACGCTATTAACCACGTTCGCAGAACTGGACCCGTACGTCGGCCTGCGCCCGGCGGACACCACCTACCTCGGACCGGTCAACGCGTCCGGCGGCCACCCGCCACAATGGCCGGACGGTGCCGGCAAAAAGGTATACGCCTACCTCAGTCCGTTCCCGGCCCTGCCGGCGCTGCTGCGTTTTCTGGCGGGCCGTCAGGCCCCGACCGTCGCCTTCATCCCCGGCATGGACGAGCGCTCCCGCCGCCGCTTTTCGTCGCCGACATTGCGCCTGGAGAGCAAGCCGTTGGACGTGAGACGGGCGGCGCGGGAGTGCGACGCGGCCGTGCTTAACGGGGACGGTGGGACCGCCGCCGCCGCCGCCGTGCTGCTCGCCGGACGCCCCTCGCTTCACTTTCCGCTCTATTTCGAACACGCGGTGAACGCGCGCTGTGTCGAGCGCCTCGGCGCGGGCCGCTCCTGCGCGCCCGGCGACCCGTCGAAGGCCGTCGAGAACCTGCGGGACTTTCTCGGTTCGGACGCATACACGGTCGGGGCCGAAGCGTTCGCGAGACGGTACGCCGCGTTTGACGCAAACCGTCAGCACGAAGAAATGTTAGGCGCCTTGCTGAAGGTGATCGAGAAGGGGCAGCCGGGCGGATGACCCCCGCGGGCGACAGACCCCGCTCATGCCGGTGTTGAGGAATCCGCCCGGAGGACTCGCCGCAGTCTCGCGACGCGCGGCGGCGGCGGCGACGCGCGTCGCCGCCGGTCCGCCACCCGCCGCCTTGCGTTTCGGACCGCCCGCGCCCTGTGGCGGGCCGGCCACCTCGCGTTTCGCAAGGCCCACGCCCCCGTTCGGGCCGGTAACGGGATGCTTCGCGCCGCGGGTCTCCTGAATTGAGCCGGCAAACGCCCGTCGCGCGCCGCTCACGCCCGCGCGCGCGCCGGCGGTCGCCCGTTCCGCGTGGCGGTCCGCGGCGTCGGCGGCGGGGATTTCCCCGTTGCCGCGCTAAAGTCGGTCGCGCGCGCCGCCGATGGTCCCGATGTCGAGGCCAGTGCGAGCGTCGCCCGCGCCTCACGGACGATCCTTCTGACACGAAAGGCGGGCCCGATGGCCGCGAACTTCCTCCCCAACCGCGATCCCGAACTGGACGCGTGGGCGCGGAATTTTGACACCAAGATCAATCTGACCCCTTCGGCCTACGGGTTATCGGTCGCGCAGTGCGGCGCGTTCCACGGCCTGGCGCAGGACTTTACCGCCCGCCTGACTACCGCGACGGACCCCTCCACCCGCACCAAATCGGCGATCCAGTCCAAGGACCTGAGCCGCGCCGCCCTCCGCGCCAACGCCCGCGCGCTCGCCAGGATCGTCAACGCCTACCCCGGCACCACGAACGCGCAGCGCGCGGACCTCGGGCTGACGATCCGCGACGTCACGCCCTCGCCCGTCCCCCCGCCCGCCACCCAGCCGGTGGTCAGCATCGAGGGGACCGGCGGCGGGCAGTGCGCGCTGCGGCTGGCCGACGAGACCGCGCCGACCCGCAAGGCCAAACCAAGCGGCGTCAGCGCCGCCGTGGTGTTCGGCAAGATCGGCCCTGCGACCGACCCCGCCCCGACGACCCCCGACGACGCCAAGTTCCTCGCCGTCGCCACCCGCACCGCCACCCGCATCGACCTCCCCGCCGGCAGCGCCGGCAAGACGCTGTGGGTGCTGGCACAGTGGATGAACGAGCGCGGGCAACTCGGCCCCGTCAGTGTCGTGACCAGCGCCGTGATCGCGGCCTGACCGAATGGTGAGTGGCGAAGGATGAAGGCGGAATCAGAACGGCGTCCGCCGCCGTGGTTTCCCCTTCGTTTCATCCTTCGCCCGACGGTTATCCTTCCCTCCGGAGTCGCCATGGCCCAGCGCGTCCTCAAGCGTCACGTGCCCGCCCGCCACCGCTCGCCCGCGCCGACGGACCTGCGGTACGGCTACGGCTACAACCCGGCGTGGCCGTCGATCCTGTCGGTCGCCCACGACGTCACCGACGGCAGCCGGCTGTATGTGATCACGGATCGTCCGTGCGTGCTCGCCGGGCCGTCGCTCCCGCTGGAAGTCGCGGGGCTCTCGATCGTCGCGGCGACCACGATGCTGCCCGTCAAGTTCCGCCTGACGATGAGCGACGCCGTGCCGCAGGGGGCGGCCTGGCAATGGCTGGCAGGCGGCACGCAATTGTACGACCCGATCACCGGCCACGGGCTTAACGCGGCGTCCGGCGAGTGCGCCGACGCGCCCGGCCCGTACACCCCGCCCCCGCCGCCGGTCACGGCCAACGTCGTCGCGCAGTCGGCGAGCGGGGCGACGTGTACGCTCACCTTCGACCAGCCGATCGTCCTGAGCGGCGGAGCGATCGACGACGCCATCGTGTTCGACGGCGCGCCCGCCACGGGCGTGGTGAACGTGGACGCGAACACGCTCGGCTTCGACGTGCCGTTTGCGAGCGAAGGCTCGACGTGGAGCATCGTCCGCCAGCCGAGTTGGGTCACCACGCCGCTGACCGTGCCGCAGAGCGGGGCGTTCTGAAATCGAAGGCGAAGAGGGTCAGCCACGGATACGCACAGATGAGCACCGATGAATTGAATTCTCATCCGTGTGAATCGGTGTTCATCCGTGGCTGAAACCGCATCGATCTTCTCTGCTTCTTTGATCCTTTGTTTCTTCGCGATCGGTCTACCGGCGGCGGCGGCGGCGGCGGCGCGGATTCGCCTGGGGCTACGTTTTATCCGCGTCCAGCACTCAAACTCAACATCCAACATCGACGTAGACGCGCGTTAACTTCCCTTTGGCATCCGGAACCGCGCCGCCCAGATTTCGCTGACCGGGCGGGTCTTGCTCGGGTCGGCGGGGTCGGCGACGCGCTCGGGGCCGCGCTGGCTGGTCCACATCAGCCACTTGCCGTCGGGGGAGAAGACCGGCAGCAGGTCGGCGACGTTCTGGCCGGTGAAGGTGACGCGGGTCTTGCGGGTGCCGTCGTCGCGCATCATGTAGAGTTCGTAGTTCGTGTGGCCGTGGATGCTGGTGGCCCAGATGAGGTGGTGTCCGTCGGGGTGCCAGTACGGGCCCCAGTTGACGTTGGCGTCGTGGGTGATTTGGCGTTCGTGGGCGAGGCCGGTGATGTTGCCGGTGGCGTCGAAGACGAGGTCGGCGGTGAAGATCTGCAGGAGATCGTTCCCCTTGCGGTCGGAGCGGTAGACGAGGCGCTTGCCGTCGGGTGAGAAGAACGGGCCGCCGTCATAACCGGCGACGCGGGTGAGGCGGGTTCGCTGCGATCCGTCGGGGCGCATGACGAACAGTTCGATATTCGCCCGCGGGGGCGCGGCGGGCTGGGTCGACGGATTCTTCGACAGGAGTTCGCCCACCGGCGCCGGCGGCGGTGGCGGCGGCGTCAGCGGCATATCGTTCACGCGCGAGGCGAAGACGATCCACTTGCCGTCGGGCGAGTAGGAGCACTCCGCCTCGTGGACGTCGTCCTGCGTGATCGGGAACTTGGCCAGGTCGACGCTGCCGCCGGGCGGGACGGCGGCGATCGCGGCCCGCCAACCGTCGGCGCGGAAGATCTCGGCGGTGTCGGGCATGGACCAGCGGTAACTCCGCCGGTCGCGCTGGTATCCCCCGGCCGCCTCGTGCTGCTGCGGGTGGAGGGCGGTGGAGGAGAAGATGACGGAGTTGCCGTCCGGGGAGAAGAAGCCGCAGGAGTTCCAGGACGGCGACGGCGTGATGCGGATCGGCGTATCGACGCCGGTGAGTTGATCGCCGTCCCATTTCAACTGTGCGAGGTACATCTGGTAGTCCTCGTCCGGCTTGGTCGAGGCCTGGAAAATGATCCACTTCATGTCGGGCGAGAAGTAGGCTTCGCCGGCGCGGGCGAAACCGTGGGTAAGCTGGATAGGATCGGTAAGCAGGTCAGTTTCACCGGTGGGGGGCGTGGGGTTGAACTCGGGGCCGCGGCAACCGGCGGCGGTGAGCACGAGCAACAACCCCGATATTCCGATGGTAAAAACACGCGGCATACGTCAATCCTCTCGGGTGCGTGGATTTTGCGCTTTCCAAAGTTCGAATTGTGATGATACTGAATCCGCTCGCGCTTTCGACTGTTGGGTGCGGGCCTGCGCGCGACCCCCGAGAAGACGGGGTGTGCGCCGGCCCGGCGAGCTGAGTGGGTGACGCGCGCGTTGTCTGCCGCGATATGGTGAGACTGTTCGGACGTGCCCGTGCGGGCGTCCGGTGAACCGAGGTCCGCGACTGCGCGCGTGGAACGGTATTGCAACGGGTACGCGACATGCCTCCGGACGGAGAGTTGAAACAACGCATCGAGCGGGCGCTGGGCGTGGTGGACGATCACGGCACGCGGGGGACGCGGCTGCTGGACGACGCGCGGCGGTTTTGCGCCCGCGTGCGGGCCCTGGTGAGGCAGGAGCTGTTGCCGGTGGACACCGATTCGAGCGCCATGGAGCTCGCCTGCTTCGCGCTACAATTGCCCTTGAAGGTTTCCAAGACGACCGCCGCCGGACGCGTCGTGGGCCGGCCGAACCTCAAGGAACGGGCCGAGCAGGCGGCGGAAATGCTCGCCAGCCTGAATCCCAGGGAGGCGGGCGATCCGCTGATCGAGGAGACGACCCGGCTGTTGCTCCAGGTTCACCAGCGAACGCCCGACAGCGACCAGGCCAAGCTATTGGCCGACGCGCTGAACCTCGAAGATTTCGGCGTATTGGGCCTGGTCTCGCAGGCGATCGCGATGGCGCGGCAAGGGGGCGGCGTCATGCAGGTGGCCGACGGCTGCGAGAAGCGCGAGCAGTACGGGTACTGGGACGCGCGGCTGAAGGACGGCTTCCACTTCGAACAGACGCGGCAACTCGCGCGCAAGCGATTGGAGCACGCGCGCAAGGCGGCGGCTTTACTGCTGGGGGAATTGCGGGAAGATGGGGCGCTGTGAAGACGCTGCTGCGCGCGGCCTGGGTCGCGCCGATGAATGGGCCGCCGATTCGAGACGCCGCGCTGGTTATTGAGGACGGCCGGGTCGTTGCCGTCGGGCGCGACGCGGACCTGCGGCGCGGGCACCCGGACGCCGCCGTCATCGAGCTTGGCGACGCAATAATCGTTCCGGGCCTGGTTAATGCGCACACGCACCTCGAATTGACGTCGGTCGGCCAATTGCCGGCGCCGGCGTCGCTCGTCGATTGGATCCTCGCGCTGCGGGATCGGATGACGGGGGTCGGTGAGGTCGAGGCGTTCGTCCGCGCTTCCACGCAAGAAGGCGTGCGACAATGCCTGAGATTCGGCGTGACGGCGGTGGGGGACGTCACGCTCAATCCCGCGGTCACCCGGCCGATCCTCGGTCACGCGAAACTCGGCGGCGTGAGCTATGGCGAAGTGCTGGGCATGGCGGGACGGGTGGCACAGATGCAGGGGCGGATCGCCGCCGCGATCCAACCGACGTTATCCGCGGGGGGCCCTCGCATTGGCATCGAGCCGCACGCGCCGTATTCGCTGGATCTGAACGGGTATGAGCGGTGTCTCGCCCTCGCACGCGAGCGGGAGTTGCCGCTGGCGACGCACCTGGCGGAGACGCCGGACGAGGCGGCTTTCCTGGCCGATCATTCCGGCGAGTTCCGTCGGCTTTGGGCGGCGCTGGGGGACTGGCGGGATGACGTCACCCGCGCCGACGGCGGGCCGATCCGGGCGATGTCGCGAATGGGATTGCTGGCGTATCCGGCGCTGCTGGCGCACGTGAACTATGCCGACGACGAGGAACTGAGCCTCCTCGCGGCCGGCCGCGCGAGTGTGGTTTACTGCCCGCGGACGCACGCCTATTTCCGTCACCCGCCCCATCGGTTTGCGGAGATGCTGGATCGCGGGATTAACGTCGCCATTGGCACGGACAGCGTCGCGTCGTCGGGCGACCTGAACCTGTTGGCCGATCTCCGCCTGGCCCATCGGCGGCGTCCGGAGTTGTCGGCCGAGTCGCTTTGGAAACTGGTAACGGTGAACGGCGCGGCGGCGCTGCGAGACGATTCGATTGGCCAATTGAAACCGGGATCGCGGGCGGACTTTGGCGTGTTCGACGTGACCGGTGACGCCCCCCTGCTGGAATTACTCGAAGAGGATCGGTTACCGCGCGAAACGTGGGTCACCGGCGACCGGGTTCACGCCGCCGCGCCGTAGCCGTGCTGCTTGGCGCGGTTGATAGTCGACACGATCAGTTCGTTCACCTCGCGTGGCCGTGAAACGGTCTGCCACGACGCAGAGGGACAGGATTCGTCGGCGGCGACGATCTCAATGCTGCCGGTGGCGCACAGGCTTTCCTTGAGCGACGCCGTCACCTGCGTCCGCGCCACCTTGCGGAGGGCGCAGTCGAAGATGTTGAGCTTGAAGACGCCGGACAGGCGGATGACGCGCATATCGGTCAGGATGTAGAGACGTCCCATCCACTGGAGCATGGCGAACATGAGCCGGCCGGCCAGCAGGAAGATCGCGGCCTCGATGTAGAACCACTCGCGGTTGTGCCGCCCTTCCCACGCGATCGCCCCCAGCGCCAGGATCGAGGCGATCGCGATGAAGCGGAGCGACGACAGGAGGATGAACCAGAGCGACGGCTTGAGCGCCAGCAGGACGATCTCGCCGTCGCGGAGAATGTGACGGACGAGCATCGCGCCCAGCGGCGTAACCGCGGCGGTGGGCGCCGGACAGTCGGCGGCGTTCAACGAGCCCGATGGGCAGACTTCATCCGCGCGGGCTAATTGACGGTCGGGATCGAAACGAAGATTTTTGATGAGGTCGCTCATGGCGGGGGCGGCGCGTAAACGGCCTTCTTAAGGGTAACAATGTCGGGTAAATTTCGATAGTAATCTCCGAAATCCAACCCGTACCCGACGACGAACTCATCGGGAATCTCGAACCCGACGTAATCCACGGGGGTTTCGCGGGCGGCAGGCCGGTCCTTCCGCAACAGCACGCAGACACGGACGCTCGCCGGGCCCATTTCCTGGAGCATGGGGACGACCCTGCGCAGGGTGCCGCCGCTGTCGAGGATGTCGTCCAGCAGCAGGATGTGGCGCCCGCTGATATCGCCTAGCTGGGTGCCGAGGACGTTCGAACCCTGCGTCCGCAGCGACCGGCCGGGATAAGACGAGACGGTCATCAGGCCGATCTTCATCCGGACGGGCATGTGCCGCATGAGGTCGGCCGCGAGAACCATCGCGCCGGTGAGGATCGGGACGAGGGTGATCTCGGTCTCCCCTTCGGCGCCGGTGTGGTCGGCGGTGATCTGCCGGGCCAGTTCCTGGATGCGGGTGGCGATCTGGTCGCGGCCGACCAGGACGCGGTCGATGTCGTCTTCCATGACGGCGATCGTAAAACATAAAGACATAAAACATAAGAGAGGGAAGGCTCCGCCACAGAGAACACTGAGGACACGGAGCAAGGCCGAGTCGGATTCCTCTGTGTCCTTCGTGTCCTCTGTGGCGGAGCTTGTCTATGTCATCCCCCTGTCCCGTAACGCGTGCCGCCGCGCGGGGCGTTGGGACCGTAATCCTGCACGACGCCCGTCCACATCGTCTCGATTTCGCCGACGAGTTTCTGGAAGGCTTCGGTCTCGGTGCGTTTGCGGTCGCCGTCGATGGCGGATTCGGAGGTCCAGGCGGAGGCGATGCCGGACTTTTGGGCGGTGCTTTCGCAGACGCCGTAGATGTAGCCATTGCGGGTGTCCATGAGGACGGCCGAGGCAGTGGTGCAGACGGTGGTGGCTTGGCTTGGGAACAGGCCGAGGGTGACGACGCTGAGCGGGGCGGCGAGGTCGCGGTCGTGGAAGGTCGTGTCGAGGGTGTAGACGAGCAGCAGGTCGGCTTGGAGCTGGGCGGCGGCCTGGCGGAGTTCCTTGTCGGAGTTGAGCTGGGCGGGCATGAGCAGCCGGCCGATCGGCGCGACGCCGCGAACCATGGGAAGTTTTCCCAGCCGCTTGACGGCCGAATCGGGCTCGATGTCGCGGGTGAGGACGATGCTGTAGGCGCCAGTGCCGAAGCCCTCGGCGGTGGGGGAACGGTAGCCCGGGGCCTGGATGCGGGCGACGGCGACGCCGGCGGGGAAGTTGGCGAGCGGGCGCCTGTCGAAGCTGGCGTTGATGTCGCCGGGGGTGCCGGCCTTTTGCGCCTCGGGGGACACGCCCAGCGTGCCGAGATCGGCGGCGCGGCCGGGGGCGTGGTAGCTCGCGCAACCAGTAACCATTATGATACTCGTAAACATCATCAATATAGAGCGCATGATACTCCTTGTACGGGTTCGCACGGGCCGGAAGCCCATGCCACAGGTTGGGCGTTATGTCACTTCGGGGCGACGGTCGTGTCGTAGCGGACGCCGTCGGGCGTGGGGACGGGGACGGCGACTTGTGTGCCGAAGGCGCCTTCGGTCTGACGCGTGGCGTCCACGGCGATGAAGGCGGTGTAGGCGCTCATCAGGCCGTGTTCGAGGGCGAGGGATTTGATCTGCGTGAGCAGGTCGGGGGCGGTGTCCCACGTGCCGCGGTCGGCAAGCTCGGCGATCTTGGCGCGCGCCCAGACCGGACGGAGCGCGGGGTTGGCGGCGGGGCCGGGCGTGTCGAGATTGAGGGGGACGTTGATCTCCTGCACCTCCCCGCCCGCGCTCCCCTTGACGCGGATGTTGGCCACGCCGTCGCCGCTGAACTTGCCCGTGAGGATGACTGGCCGGCCGACGAAGAGGTCGGGCAGTTCGGCCGGCGAGACGTCGGTCACCCGCACGCCGTTCCACTCGACGTTCACGTCCGTCAGCGCGGGATGACTGATGCGCTCGACGAACGCATCCATCACCGGCTCGGGCCGCTGGTTCAGCGCCAGGTAGGCGACGGCGCCGCGGCCCATCTTGGCCATGTGATCGAGGAGGTAGCGGTTCACACTGCTCCCGACGCCGAAGGAGAAGATGCGCGACGATCCCAGGCGGCCGTGGATCTCGCGAAGGATGTCGGCCTCGTTGCCGATGTAGCCGTCGGTCAGGAAGCAGACGAAGCGGAGGCGGGATTCGTCCCGCGGCGCGTCGAGCGCCTTGCGAATGCCCTCCATCATCATCGTGCCGCCGCCGCCGTAGGGTTGGTCAAGGTATCTCAGTGCGTTGGCGACGTTGCGGGGCGAAGCCGCGAGCGGGCGGTCGGACATGAGCTGGGCGTCGTTGGAGAATTTGATTATCTGAAACGTGTCGTCGGGGCGCATCTTCGCCAGCGCCGTGCGTATGGCGGCCTTAGCCTGGGCGATGGGCTGGCCTTCCATGCTGCCCGAGCAGTCGAGTACATACACCAGCTCGATCGGCTTGCGCGGCAGATGCGACTGCGCGTCCGGCGGAAAGAGCATGAGGGAGAAATAGCCACCGGTGGCGTCGCGCATCGCCAGTGCGCCCGCCTTGATGCGATCGCCGGCGACGCGGTAGCGGAGGACGAAGTCCTTGTTCGGCAAGGAATCGTCGGCGGCGAGTTTGACGTCGGCGGTCGCGCCGTCCACGTGCGTGTCGGTGCGATGACTCGGCACGTCTAACTGCTCGACCTTCACGCCGGCGTCCAGGTGAACCGCGAGACCGATGTCATGGCCGGATCGCTCGGTCGGCTTGAGATACTGCACCTCGGTCTTCTGGCCCGAAGCGCCGTACGCGCCGCGCACGACGGCGCCGATCCCGCCTCCGCCGGCATCTGGCGGGTTGAACCGCGGCCCGACGACCATGGGAAAATGCCACGTGTACCAGCCGTCTTCGTAGGCCAGCGTGTGGAAATACTTGATATCCACGTCGATCTCTCTGCCAGGCTCGATGTTGGCGACGGACTGCGTGAAGATGTTGGGCCGATCCTGAATGAGAAGTGATGCGACGTAGCCTTGGCTCTTCGCGACCTGATAAATCCGCTCGGCCTCGGCGCGCTCGCGGAGGATGCCGCGGATCTTGCGGTCGCCGACGGTCATCACGAATTCATTGATGGCGGCGTTGGGCGGCAGCGGGAAGACGTAGACCGCCTCGATCTTGGAATTGAACGGGTTGTGGAATTGCTGGGTGACGTTGACGGTGGCGATGTACCCGGCAATGTCGGCTTTGACGTCGGTGTGCCTGAGCGGGACGGGGACGGGCGTCTGCCGATCGGACAGGCGGGCGAATAGGGAACCGATTCCCGGGATGTCGCCGTCGGCCGTGGCGACGCCCTGGCCGGCGCCGCCGTCGTCGTACTTGGCGATGACCCAGAGTTCTTCTTCGCGGCTTGGCGTCGTTTGCCCGGGGATGAGCGCGGAGCGAACCGCGGCGCCGGGCGGGGCGGCCGCCCCCTGCGATTGGAGGAATCCGATTTGCGTGCGGAGTTGAGCGTTCTCGAGCTTGCTCGCCGTATAAACGTTCGAGCTTGTCGAGCACCCGACGAGCACGAAGACGGCAAGTCCGAGTGCCGCGATCCACCTAGTCCTGAGCCCGTTCATGAATGCTCCTTCCGGGGAGTCGTCGAATTCACTGTTCGGACAGCGACATCTCGACGGGAATCGTCTTTCCGTCGGCATTGGCGGCGGCCATCAGCTTCATCGCGTACTGCGGCTTCGTTTGGCCGCGGACCTCGAGCATCAGCCGCGCGACGCGCACGCGATTTCTCGGCAGGTTCGGATCGAGCGAATAGTCGCCGACGATGATGCGATGACCCGCCAGCGCGGCGGGGTCGTAATACGGCGGCCGCTTGGCGTACGCGGGGTGCTCGCCCGCCTCAACACCGACGAGCGACACTCGGCCCACCTCGGCGGTGAACTCGACCTGGTACGCCGCCAGCGGCTGGCCCTTGGGATCGATCAGGATATCGACCGACGTAAATCGCGTGCCAGCCGCCGGGTCCCCCGGCCCGGCGGCGAGGCAAAGCAGCGGGATCAACAACGGCAACAACAACGACAGCCGCTTCATCGCATTCCCTCCCGCGGCGCGGCGACAACTTGCGCGACCGCCTTCGCCGAATCGGACGACTCTGCGGAGGCCGGTCGAATCGGTTTATCCAATCCCAGCGCGTTCAACGTCGGCAGGCGATGCGCCACCGTCTGCCGCAAGCGGACCGCGGCGGCAGCGATGGCGTCCACGTCGCGCTGATCGACGACACCGTCGCCGTTGACATCGGACGCCCGGTCGACGGCATCGTGTGCGGCCAGGTGCTTGGCGAGCAGCAGCGCGTCGACCATGTCGTAGTTCTTCGGCGTCGCCCGGGCTATTGGCGCTGCCGGTCGCTGCGGTCGAAGCGCGATCGCCAGTGCGATCACCGCCGCCAGGCCCGCCGCCACCGCGCCGGCCCACCGGACCGCCATGCGCGACCGCCGCCACGCCGCAAAACGCTCGGCCGCCATCGCCGACAGCCGTGCGTCGATTTCCGACGGGATCGCCGGTCGATGCGAATACGCCCGCCGCATCGCGGCCGCAAATTCCGGCAGATCGGAGGATGGATCAACGTCTTGCCGCATACGTCACGTCCGTGGTTAAGCAGTCGGCGCGTGGAAAAGGTTCAGGGCTCGAAGAAGCGCTTCACCCGCGCATCGCCGCGCAGCGTCGCTAAGGCGTTGTGAAGGCGGGACTTGACCGTGCCGAGCGGGATCCGCAGGGCGTCCCCGATTTCCTCCAGCGAAAAGCCGTCCACGAACCGCATCAGCACGACCTCGGCCTGTGCTTCGGGAAGCGCGGAAATGACCGTCGTCAGTTCGCTCGCCATCGCGGGCGTCGCGGCCGCGACGCTGTCGAGCGCCTCCTGCCCACCGGCAAATCGTCCGCGCTTACGCCGCGCGGCGATGCTCAGGTTTCGCACCGCCGGATAAAGGAACGTCGTCAGCCGGCTGGTCAGCTTGAATCCGGGGAACTTCGAGAGAAGGTAAATGAAGGTTTCCTGTAGCACGTCCAGCGCCTGGTCGGCGTCGCCGGTGACGCGCGTCGCCAGCGATATCACCCAGGATTTATAACGATGGTAAAGGGCGTCGAACGCCGAGGGATCGCCGGAATTCGCCGCCGCGATAAGCTGCTGGTCGCTGCGCGGGTCGTCGGCGACGGGTGACTCGGTGCTCACGCTGAGTGAGAATAGCGTGCCGCGCAAAATAGAAAATGTACGCCACGCGAGCGCGGCCGGCGGATAGAACTGGCTGAGCGGATGGGTAAGGCACACAAAATAATGGCCGGCCACTGGCTGACGGCGGCGGCATTCGTCGCACTGGCGGTCGTCGCGCCGTCGCGCGGCGCGGACAAGAAGTCGACCGTCGACTTCACAGCCATCCCGCCGGCGGTCAACCGTCCGATCGACTTCGACCGTGACGTCCGTCCGATCTTCGCCAAGTCCTGCTTCGGCTGCCACGGCCCGGAGAAGCAGAAGAGCGACTACCGCCTGGACGTCCGCTCGACCGCACTCAAGGGCGGCTCGATCGGCGGCGCGATCGTGCCCGGCGACGGGGCGCGCAGCCCGCTCGTGCAATACGTCGCGGGCGCGCACGACGAGATTCGGATGCCGCCCAAGGGCGACATGCTCTCGCCGGAGCAGGTCGGCGTCCTTCGTGCCTGGATCGATCAAGGGGCGAAGTGGCCGGTCGAGATCGCCGCGACGACGCAATCATCGCACTGGTCGCTGGCGCCGCTCGTCAAGCCCGCCGAGCCGGAAGTTCGCCAGAAGGATTGGCGCCGCAACCCGATCGATGCGTTCGTGCTGCGCGAATTGGAAGCGAGGCGGATGACACCATCGCCCGAAGCCGATCGCCGCACCCTCATCCGCCGCGTCACCTTCGACCTGACCGGCCTCCCCCCGACGCCCGACGAAGTTCAAGCATTCGTCGACGACCAATCCGCGCGTGCCTACGAAAACGTCGTCGATCGCCTGCTCGCCAGCCCGCGCTACGGCGAACGGTGGGCGCGGCACTGGATGGACGTCGTCCACTACGCCGAATCGCACGGGCACGACGAGGACAAGTTCCGCCCCAACGCCTGGCCGTACCGCGATTACCTCATCCGCTCGTTCAACGCCGACAAGCCGTACGCCCGCTTCGTCGAGGAACAGCTCGCCGGCGACGTCCTGTTTCCCGACGATCCCGACGCCACCGTCGCCACGGCGTTCGTCGCCGTCGGCCCGTGGGACGAAAGCTCCCAAATGGGGATCATGGACGGCACGCTCGACAAGCAGGTCGCGCGCTACCTCGACCGCGACGACATGCTGACGACGACGATGTCCACGTTCGTCAGCACCACGGCCCACTGCGCCCGCTGTCACAACCACAAGTTCGACCCGATCCCGCAAAGCGACTACTACGCGCTCCAGGCCGTCTTCGCGGGTGTCGATCGCGTCGATCGGCCCTACGACGCCGATCCAAAAGTGTTACGAGAACGCCGCCGGCTCCTCGCCTTCAAGGAGGCCCTCGCCGCGAAGTCCGTCCCGGTCGCAACCCTGCTCGACGCGAAGACGGCCGCCGAGGTAGACGCGTGGGAACACGCGACCGCCGCCCGCGAGACCGCGTGGCATCCCCTCACGCCCAGCGACACCGTTTCCACAATGGGCGCGACCCTGACCACGCGCGACGACGGGTCGATCCTCGCGTCGGGCGCGAGGCCGGAGAAGGACTGGTACTTCGTCACCGGTCGCTCGAACTTGAAGCGCGTCACCGCCGTGCGGCTCGAAGTGCTCGCCGACCCCTCGCTGCCCCAGAACGGCCCCGGCCGCGCCGAGAATGGCAACTTCCACCTCACCGAGTTCAAAGCATTCGTCGAGCAGAACGGCGCGAGCCGACCGCTCGCCTTGCAAAACCCCACCGCCGACTTCGACCAGGACGGCTGGGGCATCGACCGCGCGCTCGACGGCAACGCCGAAACCGCCTGGGGCATCCACCCGCAGGAAGGAAAGAATCACGCCGCCGTCTTCGAGCTCAAAACACCCGCCGAGGCGGATAAGAATGGCGAGATCAAGCTAGCATTTCTGCTCGAACAGATTCACGGCGGCGGGCACGTCATCGGCCGCTTCCGCCTTTCCGTGACCGACGCCGCCCCGCCCGTGCGAGCGATCAAACTCCCAGAGCCGATCGCCGCCATCCTCGCAACGCCCGCCGCCGATCGCACGCCCGCCCAGCGCGCCGAACTCGCTCAACACGTGCTGCTCGACCGCACGAACGAATCCCTCGCCAAGCTCCCGCCGCCCCAGCAGGTCTACGCGATCGCCACCCACTTCGCCCCGCAAGGCAACTTCAAACCCGCCAACGGTCCCCGGCCGGTCAGCGTCCTCCGCCGCGGCGACATCAACCAACCGATCGAAACCGCCGCCCCCGGCGCCCTCTCCTGCATCGCCGGCATCCCCTCCCGCTTCACCCTCGCCAATCCCAACGACGAAGGCCAGCGCCGCGCCGCCCTCGCCCACTGGATCACCCATCCCGACAACGTCCTCACCTGGCGCTCCATCGTCAACCGCGTCTGGCATTACCACTTCGGCCGCGGCATCGTCGAAACGCCCGACGATTTCGGCCGCATGGGCGCGACGCCGACCCACCCGCAGTTGCTCGACTACCTCGCCACCACCTTCCGCGACGATTACGCCGGTTCGCTCAAGCGCCTCCACCGCCTGATCGTCACCAGCGCCACCTACCGCCAATCCTCCGCCCACAACCCGCAATACGCCGCGACCGACGGCGACAACAAGTACCTCTGGCGCATGAACCGCGCCCGCCTCGACGCCGAGTCCGTACACGACGCCATCCTCGCCATCTCCGGCCAACTCGACCTCACCATGGGCGGCCCGTCAGTCAAGCAGTTCATCGAAACCCCCGGCGTCCACGCCACCCCCAACGCCGACTACGCCAACTTCGACCCCGACTCACCCGCCGCCCGCCGCCGCAGCGTCTACCGCTTCATCTTCCGCACCGTCCCCGACCCCTTCATGCAAACCCTCGACTGCCCCGACGCCTCCCAACTCGCGCCGAAGCGCGAAGCGTCGGTCACGGCGCTGCAAGCCCTGGCCATGCTCCACGACCGCTTCGTCGTCCGCCAAAGCGAGCACATCGCCGAGCGGTTGAAGGGTAATCTCACGGAACAAATCCAAGCCGCCTATCCACTGATCCTCGGCCGGCCCGCCGAACCCGCCGACGTCCGGGCGCTGCTCCCCTACGTTGAAAAGCACGGCTTCGCCAACGCCGTCCGCATGCTCCTCAACAGCAACGAGTTCATGTTCGTCGATTGAACACGATGGTGACGCCGATGATGAAAACGCCGACACAATTCCCAATCAACCGCCGCCAATTCCTTGCCAACGTCGGCGGCGGATTCGGTGGCGTCGCCGCCGCATACCTGCTCGCCCAAGACACCGTCGCCCGCGCCGCCGGCCGACCCGAATTCAACGGCGGCCTCCACCACCGCGCCAAGGTCAAACGCGTCGTCCAGCTCTTCATGAACGGCGGCGCCAGCCCCATGGACACCTTCGACTACAAACCCCGCCTCGCTCAGCTCCACGGCCAGAAGTTCGACCCCGGAAAGCCGGCCGGACTCGTCGAAGCCGTCACCTCCATGCCCGGCAAGGTCATGAAGAGCCCGTTCGAGTTCAAGCAGCATGGGCAGTGCGGCCGCTGGGTCAGCAGCGTCTTCCCGCAGATCGCCACCTGCGTGGATGACCTCACCTTCCTCATGTCCATGGCCAGCAAGTCCAACGTCCACGGCCTGGCGAGCTACATGCAGAACACCGGCTTCATCCTCCCCGGCTTCCCCGCCATGGGCGCATGGATCAGCTACGGCCTGGGCCGCCTCAACGACACGCTGCCCGCCTTCGTCGTCCTCCCCGACCCGCGCGGCCTCCCCTACAACAACCAGGGCAACTTCTCCAGCGCCTTCCTCCCCGCCGCCCACGCCGGCGTCATCGTCCGCGCCTCCGATCCCACGCCCATCAACGATCTCCACCCGCCCAAGGACGCCAAAGAGATCACCCCCGCCAGCGAAGCCGACGGCCTGGCGCTCCTGCGCACGCTCAACGCCCGCCACCTGGCCAGCCACCCCGGCGATTCCCGCCTCGACGCCCGCATCGAATCCTACGAGCTCGCCGCCCGCATGCAGATCAGCGCCCCCGAGCTCCTCGACCTCACCGGCGAATCCGACGCCACCCGCAAGCTCTACGGCCTCGACGACCAGACCACGCAAGACTTCGGCCGCCGCTGCCTCATCGCCCGCCGGATGCTCGAGCGCGGCGTCCGCTTCGTGCAGGTCTGGAGCGGCCCCGGCGGCCCCACCAGGAACTGGGACAACCACGCCAACATCCAGACCGAGCTCCCCTACATGGCGAACCAGACCGACCGCCCCACCGCCGCCCTCGTCAAAGACCTCAAGAGCCGCGGCCTGCTCGACGACACCCTCGTCGTCTGGACCACCGAGTTCGGCCGCATGCCCTTCTCCCAAGGCCAGAACGGCCGCGACCACAACGGCGGCACCTTCGTCACCTGGCTCGCCGGCGCCGGCCTCAAGCCCGGCACCGCCCACGGCCAGAGCGACGAGTGGGCGTGGAAAGCCCAGACGCCGATCTACTGCTACGACCTCCATGCCACGATCCTGCACCTGATGGGCATCGACCACACGCGACTCACCTTCCGCCACAACGGCATCGACCGGCGGCTGACCGACGTGCACGGCGACGTGATCCGCGAGATCCTCGCGTGAAACATGAAGACATAAAACATAAAGCGGATTGAACCACGAAGTTCACGAAGGGCACGAAGAAGAGGAAGCGAGGGCGGCGACGACCCGCGAATTCGCGCGAACGGTCGCGAACGGAAGGGAGGAAGAGGCTCCGCCACGGAGGACACGGAGGACACGGAGCGGGCGGGCATCGAACGTGGCACGGGCTACCAGCCCGTGAGTGTGGAGTGGCACACGGGGGAATCCACTCTGGTGCGTCGTGCCGGCGCGGTACACTCCCGGTGATGACGAAGCCGGGTGAGAAGAGAAGTACCGCGGTTAACTACTTCATTCTCGCCCAACTGCCCTGCGCATTAATTCTTTTCTTTGGGTTCGCGTTTTTACTGGCGATTGTTCCACCCTTCGGGGCCATGATGGCCCATGATGTGGCGCGCGGCCTAACTTCGGACGGCAAGCAAGGCATCGCTTTCACACCTTGGGCGCAAGTCACCCTGAACGGCCATAACTTAAATAGGCGAACGGGCGAACGTTCGGTCTGGCTATATAAAGTTACCTTTGAGCAATTGCAGCGCATTGAAGGGGGCGACGTGCAGACGGAAATCGCCGCCGTTCGCTTTCAATACGGAATGGGTGTGCCATTAGCGCTCGTGTACATCGCCGCGCTGATCATTGTAACGAGAATCTGGATATTGCGTGTGAGACACTGGTTGTTCGGCGGCGAACGCCTCAAAGGCTGCCGATCGCGCAAACGGCGAGGCCCGGCGGGGCGGGAGGGTGAGCCCCCCCTGGATTGAAGTCGAGAGTCCTTCGACTTTGCGGCGCGGCCGCGTTCACCCGGCAATGATCAGGAGGGGGGCGACTTCAAGCCGCAGGGGGGTCGGGCCCCGAGCGACCCGCCGGGCCGGTCGAACTACGGAGAAGAAGGCCGGAGTACCGGCGGCGGAGTTGTTGCCCTCCGACGAATGAATTTTGCAGCGCCTGCGGCGGCGGCGAAGAGGTTGAGGGAGACGACTCTCTGGCCTCAAACTCCCTCTGTCTCACCCTTCCCCTCGCGCGCGG
>Ga0207674_10000790_pt1 | contig 41276 bp, 38 predicted proteins | sample KBSCornC72_FD_184303 | JGI IMG/M metagenome (GOLD analysis project Ga0207674, IMG submission 184303) | Corn rhizosphere microbial communities from Kellogg Biological Station, Michigan, USA - KBS Corn C7-2 (SPAdes) (version 2) | ecosystem: Host-associated > Plants > Roots > Rhizosphere > Soil ... | reverse complement strand
CAGCCCGCATTCAAAATCTTCTCGACAGCACGCGGCTGAGACTCTGTGATAACCATCCTCTCATTCTCCCCAAGCTTCAGCTTGGGGTCCGAGCGTTCCTACCGTATTCAGGAACCGTTTTAACGGTTTTCTCGTCAAATTGCTCAAGGTTTAAATTCCCAGGTAAACCGTTAAAATGGTTGATTGGTCTGAAATGATTTTACGTGACCCCAAGCTAAAGCCTTGGGGAGAATGAGAGGGATGAGTTTTCGGCCAGTCTTTGAAGTCGGTGGTATTGCCGGTTAACGAGCTGCTATATCAGTTGCTCGCGAACTTGCTCGGCTTGCCACAAGTGGCGGCGTTGATGTGCGCTAATAATCTCGAAGCACGAGTAAAGGTTGTAACTTATACGAGTCGAGACAGGCGATCTGACTTTGATCGTATTCAGATCCAGCCCTTCAGCGTCGTAGACGGTGCTAATCAATTGATTCTGCAGTTCAAGAAATGTCGGGAGAATTTCTTCCAGCGGCTCCGTCAGCAGTGGTTCAAAGCGTTGTGCAGTTACTGATTTCAATTTTGGCGGTGGCTCTAGCGAAAACTTAATAACGCGGCCCATTAAGTCCATCTTGAACGGCGAACTTGATCGGGGCGCGCCCTTTTTGCAGGCATCTTGAATGATCGGCACGAAGGCCTGGGAGAAGAGATTTAGATGGACCAGGCATTCTGCTATGGACCATGAGTCAGGATCAGGCCGCAGCGTCAGTTGGTGCGCATGAATTCCCTCGAACAACCGCAATACTCGCGTCGAGTTGTCATCTAATTCCTGACAAACTGCTTGCAGTTGTGGGTTAACTGTCGTTTTTTCTTCCAGTAATACCAAAGCAAACGTTGTCTAATTCTTCGTGGTTGACCCGCTGGAGAGTCTGGCGGCAGGTTGCACTATTCGCTCGTCATGTCTTCGTGCCCGCGCTTCGGCTGACATTTGCTGTAACGTGGAATGGACTTCGAGAACCACGTCTTTTAATCGACGTAGTTCCTGGGGAGAGTTTTGATTCGCCAGGATTGCGGCAGCAATGTCGCTGCTGAGTTCGTTCGAGATAGCCATAAGACTGATGGATTCCCAAAAGATATTACCGAGGCTTTTTTTGAAGAGTGCCCATCCTAGTTGCCTGGTGTTACGTTGATGTTAATTCGATGTTAATTAATCACTCGCCCTCATTAACCACCAAATCAACCTCTCTGCTTCGCCGCTCCTTAACAAACATTTAAGGCGCTATTCACAGCCCTTTAACCGCGGCTCGATACCGTTCGCACTGAAAACAAAGTCGTTCAGATGAGTTTCATTTGAGAGTTCGCTGAGTCAGTTGAACGAGCGAGCACTTGAAACACAAAAACAATTCACGCACAGGAGAGATTTCCATGTATCACAATGCCCCCCAAGGCCGCCGTCTAATACTATTTGTTCTTGCGATCGCAGCGTGTTGGCTCTTGCAACCGCCGACATTTGCGCAAACAGACCAGGGCCGGATAAGTGGAACAGTCACTGACGCTCATGGCGGACTTCTCCCGGGTGCTACGGTCGTAGTCAAAAACGAGCGTACGGGCGAAGAAAGAACCGTCACCACAAGTGACTCCGGTTACTACATTGTTTCAGCACTTAGACCATCATCCTACACAGTCACCGCTTCCGCGCAGAACCTGACAGTGCGACTGACGAGTGTGCAGCTGCTCGTGGGCCAGGAGTTGAATCTTGGTCTAACTCTGCAGGCAACAGGCGTCGAAGAGAAGGTTGACGTCGTGGCTACACCCGACCTCGCTATCGATACCAACTCGGCGTCGATGGGCGTTAACGTTAATCCTCGAGAGGTTGAGGCGTTGCCACTGAATGGCCGGCAACTCTCGCAACTCTATCTGCAAGCGCCCGGTTCGGTAAACAGTGGTTCGGGCACTTTCGGCGATATCCGCTTCAGTGGACGCGCGGTTCAGCAAAATGTAATTCGCTACGACGGCATCGAAGGTTCTGCCGTCATTGATGCTTCGCCGGGGAATTTGAATGGCGAAGTGCCTACTCCGTTTCGACTCCAATCGAGCCTTGAAAACGTGCAGGAGTTCCGGGTCGATTCAAATAACTTCCCGGCAGAGTTTGGGACTGGAACGGGAGGCCAGGTCAGTGTCGTTACAAAATCGGGCAGCAACGCGTTCCACGGCTCGGTGTTTGAATACTTTCGAAATGACGCGCTGGATGCGGCGAATTTCTTCGACAATATCATCGGTCAGAAATCACCATTGCGGCTCAACCAGTTCGGCGGCTCGCTTGGTGGTCCAATCGTGCAAAACAAATTGTTCTTCTTCTTTAGTTATGAAGGCTACCGTCTGCGCGCGGGAATTAACTCGATCGAGGCTGTTCCGGGGTCAGTCAACCGGCTTTGTGCCGCCCCCTTCGGCAGCGGGACAATCGCTTGTAACCCAACCAGTGTTTCGCTGCTCCCGGCATTTCGCTCGCCGGACGCACAAATAATTTCAACGGGCTCTGGTACAAATCTGTTCGACGTGGCCCAACTTCAGGCAAACTCGTCAGTAAATGAAAACTCGGCGGCGCTTCGGCTCGACTATAAACTAAACAATAAACATTCAGCCTATTTCAGATTCTTCAGGGACCAGGGAAGTAACGATCAACCTGAGGGCGTTACCGGACGTCGCGTAGCGATCAAGGCAGTTCCCCAGAATGGAGTGCTTGCAGTCCAATCATTGCTCAGTCCGAGCTTACTTAATGAGGTCAAGTTTGGTTATAACGGCGCGTACACGAGAATAAACGGCATCGCTCCAACGGTGGCAGGTTTTGATCTCTCCTCACTCGTAATCAACGTCTCTGGTAACACAGCGAACTTCGCTTTGCCCGGCCAGGGAAGCTCGGCTGGTACCGCATCGCCGGGAGGATTGGTCCGAGCGAACAGCGCGACCAATGGACGCGGCCAACCGTACACACCATACACACTCTCTTTCGTCGATAATCTGAATTGGACCAAGGGCGATCATAACTTTAAGTTCGGCGGAGAGGTGCGGTTAGTTCGGTTGTATACGGATCGCCTCGGGGGAACTACTTACACTTATTCGAATCTCAACAGCTTTCTCATCAACACGCCGCAGTCAATTCAGTTTCTTGGTGACGTGAGTGCTCCGAGTCCTTTTAACAATGGAGCTACTGGACAACGATACGCGAAGCAGGAGTACTACATCGGCTACGCAGAAGACGAGTGGAAGATCAAAAGCAACATAACACTCAACTTCGGGTTGCGTTACGAGTACTACTCACCATTAAGGGAAGACAGGCACTTGCAGGTGCTGTTCGATATAACCAACGGCACCTTGCGCAACCCGACGGAAAAAGCCTACCAGTCTTCAAAGGGCAACGTTGGACCTCGTATTTCTATGACGTGGTCGCCAAATGAGAAGGGAACTGGCTTCTTCGGTGGCGGGCGCACGGTGTTACGCGGTGGCTTTGGAATTTTCTATGGACCCGGCCAAACTGAGGACCAGATCCAGCCAATCGAGAGCGACCGTGTAAGCTCGACATTTTCCAGCAATCCGATTTTCGCAGGTGGACCAGCGCTGGCATTTCCGCTGGACCAAAATGCCGCAGTTGCTTTTTTCAATAATCCCGCGAACGTCAACATTCGCTCGTATCAGCCACGTGCCTACGCGCCTGACTACAAGATCCCCGAGCGCGTCTATCAATACACATTCTCGGTTCAGCAGGAATTATTCGCCGGAACGGTGCTGACCGCTGCCTATGTTGGAAGCAAGGGACGGAATTTGTTCTTGCGAAGCGTTGCTAACAAGATATTGCCCGGTCAAACAACTGTTGCGAGCAACGTGGCTGCGCTTCCCGGAGGCGTTGGAGTTGTGAACCTGGCAGATCCGGACAGCGGTCGAATCACCGCAGTTAGAACTGTGCGTGAGTTCTCAATAATCTCGGGCAACAACGTTCAGAATCCTTTTGCAGAAGTTGATTACAAAACAAGTGGCGGCGAGGACAGCTACAACGCTTTGCAAATGACACTGGCAAGGAGAATCACTTCCGGACTCACCTTGAATTCGCAGTACACATTCTCTCGAAGTTTTGGAAACACGGCGGGTTCAAACGAGGCACGTACAGCTGCCGTGCCTGATGATTTCAATGCAGATTTTGGTTACAACAATTTCGACGTTCGTCACACCTTCAACGTCAGCGCGCTCTACCGATTACCAATTGGACCAGGCACAAACCATCATCTGGGCTCAATCGGGAATGCTTTCCTGGGCGATTGGGAGATTGGTGGAATTGTCAACGCTCGCAGCGGTTTGCCTCTCGAGATTGGTATCACTCGCCCGGACGTAGTGATTCAATGTACGCAGGCAACTTGTCCGGTAACCATAAATGGGGTCGCGACTACAGTGCCAAATGGTTTTGTAGCTCAGCTTCCAGGCACGGTAAACGCTGCGAACCCGTTGCCGGTTGGATTCATCGGTGTAGTTAACACCCCGGGTGGGGGCGCTTCGAGAAACGTCAGGCGTCCAAATCTTATTCCCGGCGTTGACCCTTATCTAAACAATGATCGGAACATCATCAATCCGGCCGCATTCTCAATACCGGTTCCGGGAGCATTTGGTGACTTACCGAGGAATGCGCTGCGTGGTCCAAACTTCAAACAGTTCGACCTGGTTCTCAACAAGCGATTCAAGTTGACTGAAACCGCTAACATCGAGTTTCGCACTGAGCTTTTCAATATCTTCAACTTTGCGAACTTTGCGGTACCAGCTACAACACTTAACAACTCTCTCCCGACAATAACTGCTTCAGGAGTCCTTTCTGCCGGTCTTCAGCCGGGTAACGGCTTTTCTCAATCACAGGCTGGCGGAACGTTTGGTCTGTTACGACAGACGGTCGAGCGAACCGTGGGACTCGGAACGAATCGACAGATCCAGTTTGCTCTCCGTTTCAACTTCTAACTTACCAGCGGCGAGGCCCGCGCGTTCGACACGTGGACCTCGCCTTCCTATTTCTCGTTCTAAAAAGCAGGTGTATATGTCGCTACAAGAGATGCAAAGAGCTGATCTAAGCAACCTGAGTCGCGTGACCGAAGACGTTTATGACGATGGTTTCCTTCGCGTGGAGCATAAGAACTATTACGTTTCGTGTGGCGGCACGCCAGTTAAGCTCCCGCGCACCGAGTTCTTGATCTTCTCGCGCCTGGCGAGAACTCCCGACCGAATCGTGCCGGCAGAAGAGCTGTGGTCCTCAGTATGGGGCAGTGGTAAGCCTCTGAATTCAGAGAGCTTACACGTCTATATTTATCGGCTGCGAACAAAGTTAGGCGGTTTTGGAATGCAGATTGAAACCATGGTGAACGTCGGGTACAGGCTGGTGATTTCGCTCCATAGTTAACCAAGAATTCAGGTGGAGTTCAGTTCGATGTAACACTCGGTTCCTAGATTAAACCTGCCGTGTAAATCCAATTCATAAGCCATCGGTCCAGGAGATGCTCAAATGCCGCTTCCGAAGAGAAGTCTTCAATTACTATCTTTAATTACCCTAGTAAGTTTTGCATTTGGTTTTGCAGCTTGTAACCCGGGTGGTACAGGGTCTAATACAGGCGCAGTAAGCTTAACGGGTGCCGGTGCAACCTTCCCAAATCCTCTTTATCAAAAGTGGTTGAGTGAATATGGAAAGCTCCATCCGAGCATCAGGATCGATTATCAGTCCATAGGTTCAGGCGGCGGGATCAAGCAAATACAAGCCCAAACTGTTGATTTTGGCGCGTCAGACAGTCCGATGAAGGATGAGGATCTGAAGGGGGCTCCGGGCGAGATAGTCCACATTCCCACTGTTCTTGGAGCAGTTGTAATTACATACAACCTGCCCGCGCTCGGCCAACCTTTGAACTTCTCGCCGGATGTCATCGCCGACATTTTTCTCGGCAAGATTACCAAGTGGAATGATCCAAGAATCGCGGCAGACAACAAAGGAATCAACCTGCCGACCTCCGAGATAACAGTGGTCCATCGTTCAGACGGTAGTGGTACCTCAGCAGTCTTTACTGACTATCTCTCAAAAGTAAGCGCAGAATGGAAAGATAAGGTTGGAACCGGAACATCGCCAAGCTGGCCCATGGGAATCGGTGGGAAAGGGAACGAAGGTGTTACGGGACAGGTCAAGAACACACCCAACACCATCGGTTACGTCGAACTCGCATATGCCGTCCAGAACAAATTGCCCGTGGCCAAAGTAAAGAATGCGAGTGGTAATTTCATCGAGCCTTCAATCGACGCGGTCACTGCCGCTGCTGCGGCGTCGGCAGCAACCACGCCGGACGATTTGCGCGTCTCGATCACAAACGCTCAAGGAGCGCAAGCCTATCCAATCTCAAGTTATACCTACCTCCTGATCTACAAGGAGCAAAAGGACGCAGCAAAAGGTAAGGCACTGGTCGACTACGTGTGGTGGGGAATTCATGACGGCGAGAACTACGCTAAAGAATTGCTGTACGCCCCTCTACCTGCCGACATCGTTAAGCGAGCGGAAGTAAAGATCAATTCAATTACTTCAGGAGGCAAACCCTTACGATAGATTTACTCTAAGATCAAGAAGAAATGAGCGTAGCAACTAACAAGCTAAGAATTGACGTCCGTGATTGGCGCCGGATTCTTTCTCCAACAGGCAATCCGGGAGACGCGGTCTTTCGAGTTTTGATGACGGCTATCACTTTCTTTGTAGTGGCTATTGTGATCGGCATGGTCCTTACGCTCGGCGCAGACTCCATGCAGTCAATTCGTCACTTTGGCTGGGGATTTTTAACTGGCCGCGAGTGGAATCCTGTGCGAGGTAACTTTGGCGCGCTGCCATTCATTTACGGTACGTTAATGTCGTCTCTGATTGCCTTGTTGATTAGCGTTCCTTTTTCACTGGGTATTGCAATTTTTCTCGTCGAACAGGCGCCCCACTACCTCGCAAAACCAGTCGGCTTTGTAGTTGAGTTGTTGGCGGCGATCCCATCCGTCGTATACGGCGTTTGGGGAATATTCGTGCTCGCACCATTTCTTCGCGTTCACATCGAGCCCAAGCTGGCGGCATTGCTTGGATGGACTCCTTTTTTCCAGGGTCAAATTACGGGGATTGGACTGCTTACTGGTGGGATCATTCTTGCAATCATGGTTACGCCGATCATCTCAGCGGTAGTGCGTGATGTGCTTTCAGCAGTTCCTGGATCGCAACGCGAGGCTGCACTCGCACTTGGCGCTACTAAATGGGAAATGATTCGAGTTGTACTAGTCAACGGTGCTCCGGGGATCGCCGGGGCCGTGATACTCGGCCTGGGCAGAGCTTTAGGCGAGACGATGGCAGTCACGATGGTTATCGGCAATCGCCCTGAGATCAGCCTCTCGCTTTTTGCTCCGTCGTACACAATTGCATCGGCGATAGCTAACGAGTTCACGGAGGCCACTGACGATCTCTATCTCAGTGCCCTGGTTGAACTCGGCCTGATCCTCTTTCTGGTTACCTTTGTCGTGAACGGATTGGCTCGCATTTTGGTTTGGAATGTCACTCGTAAGACAGGCGGTTTGAGCAGAGCAGCATGATCACCTATGCCGGACGAGCTGATCGAAGTCGACGCATCAGTAGTGCGCTGATGACCAGCCTCACTGCGTTGTGCACCTTACTAGCCGTAGGTGCGCTATTCATTATTCTTGCGTACATAGCGGTCCAGGGTATTGGGTCTCTTAACCTTCAATTTTTGATCGATAGTCCTCGCCCCGTCGGCGAAGGCGGAGGAATTGGGAATGCCATTCTCGGTTCACTAGTGTTGCTTGGAATTTCCTCCGCCTTTGGTCTGCCGATTGGCATTTGCGTCGGTGTTTACCTGTCCGAAGTGGGTAAAGGTCGGTTGGCTTCAATTGTTCGTTTTATCGTGGACACTTTGACAGGGATACCTTCGATTGTTACCGGAGTTTTTGTCTACGCGATTTTGGTTTTGCCGATGAAACACTTTTCGGCATTTGCAGGTGGAGTCGCGCTGGCTCTGATCATGGTGCCGATTGTCGCCCGCACCACCGAAGAGATGTTGAAGTTGGTCCCGCATAGTCTGCGCGAAGGTGCGTTAGCGCTCGGCGCGCCGCAATGGAGAGTAACCCTCGGAGTGATCTTACCCGCTGCGGCGTCTGGAATAGCAACTGGAGCGATGCTCGCAATAGCGCGGGTCTCAGGAGAAACAGCTCCTCTCCTATTCACAGCTTTTGGTAGCCGTTTCTTCCCAACGTCATTGAATGAGCCGATTGCGTCTCTGACAGTTCAAATATACAACTATGCGCTTTCTCCTTATGACGAATGGCACGCACTGGCCTGGGCCGCAACGCTGGTCCTCATGACGTTGATACTTGGAATAAACATCATTGTGAGAGTGCTCACTCGAAGAAAGTTTTAATGCAACTAAAGAGTATGCCGGTGCAAACGATGGCCCCAAGAGTTGAGGTTCCCGAGCGGCGGGATACGCGCGTACCTTCTGAGACTCCATCGACTCAACCAAAAGTATCGGTGCGAGATCTCGACTTCTTCTATGGTCGAACTCAGGCGCTTCATGCTATTTCGGTAGATATTCCCGAACGAGTCGTGATGGCTTTCATTGGCCCGTCGGGCTGCGGTAAGTCGACATTTCTGCGAACTTTAAATCGCATGAATGACGTGATACCCGCAACACGTCTTTCAGGTAAGGTGATGATTGATGGTCATGACATTTATGCGCCAGGGACTGATGTTGTAGCGCTGCGGCGTAAGGTGGGAATGGTTTTTCAGAAATCGAATCCTTTTCCAAAATCGATCTTTGAGAATGTCGCCTACGGCTTACGCATCAATCGAATAACGAGTAGCAAGAGTGAGTTAGCTGGACGAGTTGAACAAGCGCTACAGGATGCGGCGCTCTGGAACGAGGTCAAGGATCGCCTTAAAACATCAGCACTAAGCTTGTCGGGCGGGCAACAACAAAGGCTTTGCATTGCTCGAGCGCTCGCCATTCGTCCGGAGATCCTTCTGATGGACGAACCGGCGTCGGCACTCGATCCGATAGCCACTTCAAAGATTGAAGAGTTAATTTTTGATCTCAAAAAGCAGTACACCATCGTGATCGTCACGCACAACATGCAGCAGGCAGCGCGCGTGTCCGATACCACAGCGTTCTTTTTATTAGGTAAACTAATCGAAGTTAATGCGACTGAGAAGATGTTTACTGCTCCGAACGAAAAATTGACTGAGGATTACATCACTGGCAGATTTGGCTGAGAACGCCGAACTTTCACCTGGTAACTAGACTTTATGGATTTACACCGTCATTTGGACGATGAACTTAGTTCTCTTCGGGACCGCGTATTGCTACTCGGTGGCGAGGCAGAGTTGGCGCTCGAAAGAGCCATGTACGCGCTGAGCGAGCGTGATAGCGAGGTGGCTCGTGAAGTCTTGGAGCACGACGATCGCGTGGACCACCTCGAAGTCGAGATTGATCGGCAGTGCATCGATATCATCGCACTACGGCAACCGGCTGCTCGTGACCTGAGATTCGTTATCTCAGTGGCAAAGATGGCGCCGGTGCTCGAGCGCATTGCCGACCATGCCTGCAACATTGCGCGCGCCGCCATTGATCTCAATAACGAACCGGAACTTAAACTGGCATTCGACCTGGGGAAGATGGCAGATCACGCGTTGATTATGTTACGCGCAGCGCTTGACGCTTTTACCTCAAGTGATGCGCAAAGCGCTCGCGAAATCATCAAGAGCGATAGCGCAATAAACGATCTCTACAACCACATCTTTCACAGGTTGATTGAACTGATGGTTACTGAGCCCGCCACGGCCACTCGCGATGCCCGATTGTTGTTTGTTGCGAAGCACCTGGAAAGAATTGGTGACTATGTTACGGACATCTGTGAGCTGACTGTCTACATGGCGGAGGCTGCGTTTATTAAACACACTAATTAGCATGACTCGCCCCATACTGATCATAGAAGACGACGCGGATATTGCGGAGAGCCTCAAATACAATTTTGAGCGAGAGGGCCTCGTCGCGATGATTGCTGCGACAGGTGAGGCCGGTCTCTCAGCCGCCTTAAATGAACGAGAACCTCCGCGATTGATTATTCTCGACTTAATGCTTCCCGGCATGAGTGGTATTGAACTATGTCGCCGGCTGCGTCGAGAACCAGCGACGCGTAGAACTCCCGTAATAATGTTGACGGCCAAGGCCTCAGAATCAGATCGGGTTGCCGGTCTTGATCTCGGCGCGGATGACTACATCACCAAGCCCTTTTCTGTACGAGAATTGTTAGCCCGCGTCCGGGCTGTGATGCGCCGGGCCGATGAGACAATGGGTAAGACCTACGAAGATGATCATCTGATCATCGATTTCGATGATATTCGTGTCGTTTGTGATGGAACCAAAGTTAAGCTCACCAACAAAGAATTCACTTTACTGTCGGTCCTGGCTCGCAGTGCTGATCGAGTAGTTACCCGGCAACAGCTGCTGGATAGTGTTTGGGGTTATAGCTACTATGGTGACGCGCGCACATTGGATGTTCATATCAGACGTTTACGTCAGAAGCTCGATAAGTGCGGCGATTGCATTGAAACGGTTGTTGGTGTTGGTTACCGCTTCGTTGGGTGTAGTGGTGAGACTGCTGTCCCGCAGCACTAGTAGTTGACAGGTAATTCGTGCAACTTCGTCAGACATTCCTAATTTCCACGCTTTTTTTTCTCCTGGCTGTCGCCCTTTTTGTTCCAAATTTCACTGTGCGGGCGATAACGGGCTCAATAGTACTACTGAGTCTCGCCGCCTGGCTGGTTTGGACCTATAGCCAGCATCGAACTAAGAACGACTTAACATCGAGTGACGCCGATCAGACGGACACAGCGGACAACTTTAGCGTAGCGTCTCTGCTTGAAGCTACGATGGGCGGAATGCGCGAAGGACTGTTGGTGGTCGATAGCGACATGCGAGTTATTGCTTCGAATCGCGTGGCCCATAAACTTTTCAATCCGAGTTTTGTGAAGTTAGAGTCGCAACGACTAACAGAGCTCACTCGAAATCCGGCAATCTACAGCGCGTTCCTCGACGGCCTTCAAGGAATGGAACGAAGTGGCGTCAGAGTCGAAACGCACGGACCAGAGAGATCCGTTTTTGATTTAAGAGTTATTCCGTTAGGAAGCAGTAACGGCCACGGCACAAAGGGAGCCTTAGGAGTATTCTTCGATATCACTCGCACCCAACGTCTGGAACTCGTGCGTCAGGAATTTCTATCTAACGTTTCGCATGAACTCAGAACACCGCTCACCGCAATACTCGCCTTTGTAGAAACGTTGGAGAATGGAGCGCTGGAAGACAAAGAAAGTAGCCAGCGATTTCTTGCCATCATTCGTAAGAACGCATCGCGCATGCATGGTCTAATAGACGACATCCTGGAACTTACCTCAATCGAAGGCGGAAATGTTCAGCTACGTACGGCTCCAGTTGAGTTGAACCCATTGGCCAACGATGTGATCTCATCCTTGACAGCCAAAGCGGCTTCGCATGGCGTGAAATTAATCAATGAGATCCCGGCCGATGTGATAGTGAGAGCAGATGCTAGACGGTTAGAGCAGATGCTGCTGAATCTATTGGACAATGGCATTAAATTCGGCAGGGAAGGTGGAACAGTCAAGATTAGTTACCGCTCTGATGCACGTCACGAAATCACGGTAGAGGATAACGGCGACGGAATTCCAGCGCAGCATTTGGAGCGATTGTTCGAACGATTCTATCGGGTCGACCGCGCTCGGTCTCGAGACATGGGCGGCACCGGACTCGGCCTCGCGATCGTTAAGCACTTAGCACTGCTGCATTCGGGGGAAATCACGGTCAATTCCGAGATCGGGAAAGGCACCGCCTTCACTCTTCATTTGCCCAAAACCACTTAAATAATGGGCCTTCTACACTCCGCGACCTCCCAAATCAAAATGACCGACCAAAAGTGAAAAACATTGTTGTCAGGTTAGCTATCCTTTGTCATAATTGGCCGCGAGGTCCCAACACTTCTCGTCCCGAACCCGACAGCCCCAAAAAAATCCTCAAGAGTTGAGCTGAAGGTCGAAGTCCTTCTACCGCATGTTGAACTGTGATAGGTGCGGGCGTGGCTCGCGTTACTCATTTATTGGGGGTTATTCAAATGATCTATCGACGATACCGTTCATGCTCCGCTGTTTTTTGGCGAGCAAGTGGCTCGGTTATACGGTTTGTTTTTGCAACCGTGATCGTCGCGGTGGTTACCGGCGAGGTCATGCACCAGGCTGGCGTGCCTGTGCCCAGTCCTTACGAGGTCATTCGCCACACGATAGCCGCGATGCGGAGCTCATGATTTGGTTCAAAAACGAGCTGCGAACATAGAGTCAGACTCAGTTGTATAGCGTTTTGGTTTCGCTGACAGGGTTAGCCTGGATCGTTGTGTATTTGACTGTCTATCACCCCAAATTAACTTTGTCGTTTATGAGGAGTCGCAGGCGTCTCGCCCGCAAACATCACCACTCGTCGCGCTTGGTTCGAGGAGTCGAGGCCTTCGTGTCAAGTAGCGCCGGTGGTATGAGTGCGGGCGAGACCCCTGCGACTCCTGGTCTTTAGAACGAAAAGACTATTTGTTGCTGAATTCGATAGGTTGTCGGCGCAAACGCTCCGAGCGGAACAAAGAAGTTTGGATACTGACCGCTATTCCTCAGCGATTGCTGGAAGAAGAATAAACTCTGTAGTGTAACTTTTCTCGCTATCCCATACTCAAATCGGAAGTGACTCGTCCTGATGTTCACACCCGATCCGGTTCCTAAATCATCATCTGTAACTTGAGAGATCAATGCGTTCGCACCTTTGATTGAAAAGACGTAAAGGAATGCAGTGTCGCCCTTCTTTGTAATTCGACCGACCTGGATGGAGGCGAGCATTGCATCTCGTTCATTCAAGCCCGTTCCCATATTTCGCGCGAATTGTAAATTGAGAGTAACGGGAAAGTTATGATCGCTGTGTTTGAACCCGGCATAGTTCAACCGATACGCGAGACGGGCAATCTGAAATCCGGGCGCTGTGTAGATCGCTCCGCCGGGGTTCGTGGTGGCCGTCCCTATTCCGGTCAGCGGTCCAGATAACGCGATTCCAAGTCCGGGTTGGACCAGTAAGGCGACGCCATCCGCTGTTGATGCCAATTGGATCTGATTTGGATTTCGGTAAAGCTGAACGTCAACACCAATTTGATCTGACCATCGTTCGTTGAAGGTCTGATTTACGAGCACGCCCTGGTGAAACAGGTTGGAAGAACGTCCAGTGCTGCCGACAAGTTGACCGGCTCGAGCTAGCGGACTGTTTGGAGCAATGATGGCGACGTTTGGGTTAGTTAGGATGTACTGGCCGGCGCGAAAATCAATATTTGAGAGATAGGCGCCGTTCTTTTTTAGAGATAGGACATAACGCTCGTTAAAGCCGTTGAAGCGAATGTCATCATCAAAGAGGAACCGAGAGTTGTCGGCAAAGATTGCCTGCACTCGGCCCGCTTGAAGTTGTACTGCCCTGGTAGGATGGTAATCGATCCAGGCTTCGCTGATTGCCATCGGGTGACGTGCAGTAACGCCGGTGAAATCTTGATCAAGGGTTTGCGGATTATTAAGCGGTCCAGTGGCCAATTGTCCGTGAAAACTAAGAGTTGGATAAAGATCGGTATCAAAGTTCAGCCGGAGTCTGTAGCGGGCGCGAACATTTTGCAGATGTTGCAGCGGTGGATCATCCGGATCACTGGCGGACCTGAACGTTCCATCGAAACGCAATCGAAAATCTCCACTCAATCGCAGTGGCCCAATATGTATGGCCTGACCTTCGACCTTTGCAAGTCGTTGTTCGACCGTGGGGCCCTGTGGCTGAGTCTGGTCATTCGCATTGATGGCATCCGCAGACGAGGTGACAGGGCTTGCGTTGCCGGCGGCCTCGATTTTTGCCGGCTCTCGTGGTGAGAGTCGCTCGATGAGAGCTTTTATAGCCAACTGCTGATCAGCAATGGTTTTCTGCAGTTCGTCGAGTTTGCTGTTTTGTCGCTCGAGCTCATCTTCGAGAAGCCTGACTCGATCCGAGACTGATACTTCTTTTGAAGTGGTGGGCTGTTCTGCCGCTACCCTGGCAAGTTCTTGACCCTCGCAGGTTGATTTAAGTGAAATTAAGACGCAGAAATTGATCGTTAGAAGTAGAATACGGCGACTCAGGCCTTTGTTGATTAAAAGCTTCATGGCAGTCCTCGTACGATTCGGATTGGAAATACCTTTTTCCGGCGTTGAATTTCGGTCGGAGAGCCAGCTTATGACTATCACCTTAAATTTGTCTTGCTGTGAAGTTACACCAATATGAACAGATATTAGCACCTTGCAATTCGCGGCCGTTGACAAGGGTCTGAGACGACGCTTACTATTCAGACGCTAATCAAGGTTCAACAGCTCTGCACTTGAGAACATGCTTCTTCAGGCAGCAACGAACGTTACAAATCCGACAATTGGTAGTCCCATAACAGCCTACTGGCCTGTGATGATCTTTTTTGCCGTGGCTGTGATATTTCCCGTCCTTCCCATCGTATTGGGTCGCTTCATCAGACCAATCAACTATGAGAAGGGGAAGATGCGGCCATACGAGTGCGGCATCGACCCAACGACTGGTGCACATGAGCGATTTACAGTTCGCTACTATATCGTCGCAATGTTGTTTCTGATTTTTGATGTGGAAACAATCTTTTTGCTTCCCTGGGCCCTGATTTTCATGGGTGACGACTTCTCGTTTACTAAGTTCGCCCTGATTGAAATGTTCGTTTTCATCGGCATCCTTGTTGTAGGCTACTACTATGCCTGGCGCAAAGGAGCGCTGGAGTGGGCATAGGCGAGTCAATCTACCAGGCAAGCACTCGACAAACCGTATGGCTGAACACGAAGAAGGATTTGTCTTAACCACGGTCGATTCGATTATGAATTCGATTCGTCGAACCGTGGGAGCAAAGTCGGTCGACATCGCCGCTCCGGTTGTAAACTGGGCTCGCAAGTCGGCGCTTTGGCCCATGACGTTTGGCCTGGCGTGTTGCGCAATCGAAATGATCGCAACGGGCGCAGGCAGGTTCGATATCGATCGTTTTGGTGCGGGTGTGTTTAGGCCCAGCCCGCGACAAAGTGATCTAATCATCGTGGCGGGAACGGTTACATTGAAGATGGGACCGGTGGTGCGGCGAGTTTACGATCAAATGCCGGAACCAAAGTGGGCCATAGCAATGGGCGCATGTGCTTCCACCGGCGGTCCTTTCGACTCGTACTCAACCATGCAGGGTGTTGATCGATGTATACCGGTGGATGTTTATATTCCAGGTTGTCCGCCGCGGCCTGAAGCATTGTTATACGGTCTGATGAGATTGCAAGACATCATCATGCGCGAAGCACCTTCTACCTACATCTTCGAATCAGATGGCGCGGTCCATCGCCGTCGTACCTTTGACGACGAAGAAACCCCAACCCCGAAGCAGCTTACGTCGCTGGTAGTTTAATCGGTTGGGTTGCATGCGGAGTGCAACAATCAATAATTGGTAATTATCGATTCATAATTATCAATTGTTATTTTCTTCAAGCCCCAAGCCCCCAGGACCTCCTCCCAGTTTGCTTCCCCGCCAATTAATCCGGAAGATATTCTCCACCTCAAACGTCCAATACGTGGATGTCCGAACTTGCAGCTCAGCGAATGGAGCGTCGCGCGGTAATGGCTCAACATCTTATCGATGGACCGATAATTGAAGCCTGCCGCCGGGGTGATCGCGATGCTTTCCAGACGCTCTTTGAAACCTATAAAGACAAAGTTTTTTCCATTGCTCTATATTCAACCGGCGGCGATCAAGCCTTTGCCGAGGATGTAACCCAGCAAACATTTCTAAAGCTCTTTACGGCGATTCAGCAATTCCGCGGCGAGTCGGAATTCACCACCTGGCTCTACCGGCTGGTGGTCAATGCATGTATGGACGAACGACGACGACGCAAGCGACTCTTAGCTGTCGAAGAGACGGCCACGTTAGCCGATACTTCTGACAATTCATCCCAGGAGACTCAATATGCAAGAAATGAGGTCGCGTTAGCGGTCCGATCGGCAATCGAAGAGTTAAAACCAAAATTTCGGCTGCCAATTCTCCTCAAGTACATCGAAGGACTTTCCTATGAAGAAATAGCGGTGGTCATGGGCTGTTCGAAGGGAACTGTTGCTTCGCGTCTGAATCGCGGTCATTCACAGTTAGCAAAACGGCTGGCTTACTTAGATAGACACATTGAAATTTCTGATTTAGCTAAAACGAGCGGGTAATACCAGGAAGCAAGAGTTATATGTTTTCGAATCATGTAGCAAAGGATTCATCGGCTTATTGTCACGGGGAGTTATCTGTTGACGAAAGCAGAAAGTTTGCTGAGCACCTCCTGCTATGTTCGAAATGCAGGAATGAGTTTGATGAGATCAAGCGCGGGATTGCTTTTGCCACGCAGCTTCCAATCGTCTCAGCTCCAGACTCACTGTGGCCCACCCTGGACCGGCAGCTGGCCCAGCTTCAAGTTTCAAGTGCGAGAAATGAGTTAAGACCTCAGCGCGGTTTTCTGACCAGGCCGCAATTCGCGGTCATAGCGGCAACGCTCGTTTTCTCTTCTATTCTGGCAGTTATCTGGTATAGACGTGCGAAAACCGTGACGCTCAATCAGCCATTCTGGCAAGTGACCAAGGTTGACGGTATCCCAACGATTGCGTCGCAGGGAATCGGCAACACGGGTCGCTTGAACGTAGGTCAATGGTTGGAAACTGACGCCAGGTCGAGGGCCGAGATCTCAGTCGGATCGATTGGACATGTCGAGGTTGATCCCAACACGCGCGTGCGTTTACTCGAGACACAGCCGACAGAACACAGGTTGGAATTGGCGGAAGGAAAACTCAGCGCGCGAATCTGGGCGCCTCCTCGACTCTTCTTCGTTGACACTCCCTCTGCTGTAGCTGCCGATCTTGGATGTGCTTACACCCTCGAAGTTGGCAAGGACGGTTCAAGTATGTTGCGAGTAACGTCAGGATGGGTCGAGCTCGAACTGAAGGATCGGGAATCGATCGTTCCTGCCGGCGCCGCTTGTGAGACCAGGCCTGGTATTGGACCAGGAACGCCTTATTTTGAGGATTCGTCTCCAGGCTTTCGTAGTCACTTGAGCTCGATTGATTTTGGCGAAACGCGCGATAACCGAACGCTCGCGTTAACCAACATACTAAGCGAGTCGCGGCCACGCGATACGTTGACGCTGTGGCATTTGATTTCAAGGGTTGAAGGTGACGACCGGGTAAGAGTGCTGGAGAGGATTGAAGCGTTTGTTCCCCTGCCTCCGGATGTCACACGAGAAGGAATTTTGCGTTTGGATCCGGAGATGCTCGCGCGTTGGCGAACTGCGCTTGAGCGAACCTGGCAAGGAGACATGGACACACCTAAGAAGGGCGCTGAAGCATACAAGGAAATCAAGAATGGCTTGACGCGAAGAATGTCAAACTTTGGTAGTCCTTGACGATGGACCACGCCTGCAGGAAGGAGATCCATCTGTCAGATTTACAAGGACGCAGACGCTTCTACACGAAACAAGACGTTTGCTCATTTGTTCACAGAGTGTCCAAGTTATGACACGACCACGCCGTGAGTGGTGTCGATGGGTGTCGATGCGGTAAGGTACCGCTTTGATTCATTTCAATCTTTGACGCGGCGAAGGATATCTATGAGTAAAGCGGGGCGTGTACTGAAATGGGTTTCCTTAATCGTGTTGGTTCTGTTAGTTGCGGCGCAGTTTGTCCGTCCGGCTAGAACCAATCCGCCGGCGGAGCCATCTCTGAGTATCGAAAACCAGGCCCAGGTAAGCCCAGCCGTAAACGCCATCTTTGAGCGATCGTGCAATGATTGTCATTCGAATAAAACTCGCTGGCCCTGGTACACGAATGTCGCCCCAGTCTCGTGGTTTGTCATCAGTCACGTTAACGAAGCACGAACCGACATGAACTTGTCCGAATGGGGAAAAATGGATAGAAACCGCCAACGACATCGGCTCGAGGATATGTGCGAGATGGTCCAGAGTGGTGAGATGCCGTTGAGCTCTTATACGCCGCTTCACCCCGGCTCAAAGTTAACTCAAGCGGACATAAAGGTGATATGCGACTGGACAGCGAGTGAGCGTCAGAGACTAGCAGCAGCGCCGCAATGATCTAATCAATCCCAGCGAGATGTCGGGTGTCGTTGATGGCAATAACTCTGATGAACCCATCGTCTCGCAGTTCAAACCGGCTAATCCCGCAGTTAGAACTCGAAATCCAGACTGGCTTCAATTCTGGTGCGTCCAAAGCTCCCATCAAATGTAAGGCGAGGATGCAAATTGTTCCGGTATGACTGAATATCGCGATGCGTCCACCGGCATTTTCTGAAATAACCGCATCGAGTTTCATCCAACCGCGATCAAGTAGCTGTCTATAGCTCTCGCCACCAGTCAAGACGTGATCAAAGTCTCGACGTAACAAAGCACCATATTGTTCGGGGTGTTGTTCGGCCGCCTCTTGAAAGGTTAAACCCTCCATTATGCCGACGCTTCGTTCGCGGAATGCACTGGATAGGTTTGTGCTTATATTAGTTAAACCCGATAGAGGTTCGGCGGTTTGCTTGGCACGAAGCAGATCGCTCGAATAGATTGCGGTAACTGATTCAGAAGAAATTGCGATGGCGGTGGCTTCGGCCTGTCGTTGGCCCAAGGCTGAGAGTGGAGTGGCTGAATGTCCGCCAAAGCGCCGTTCCGCGTTTCCTTCCGATTGGCCGTGACGAACCAGAAGAACTTGAGTGGCTATGGGCATCAGCGATCGAAGTGTCTTTGGAGGTCAGTAGCTAAGCCGCGATGGCCTCGGCTTTGAGTTTCTCGGCTTGATAATGGGCGACGAGCGCATCGATGAAAGGATCGAGATTACCTTCCATAACGAGATCGAGCTGGTGAACGGTCAGCCCGATTCGATGATCTGTCACCCGGTTCTCTTTGAAGTTATAGGTTCTGATCTTTTCCGAACGATCTCCCGAACCAACCATTGAACGTCGCTCACTGGCCAACGCGTCGTGTTGCTTCTGTTCTTCGAGCTCCTGAAGACGGGCTCGTAAAACTCGCATTGCCTTCTCGCGGTTTTTGATCTGCGATTTTTCATCCTGCATTGACACGACAACCCCGCTGGGTATGTGGGTCAATCGCACAGCAGAGTAAGTTGTATTGACTGACTGTCCGCCTGGACCAGAGGAACAGAACGTGTCGATGCGCAAATCTTTCGGATCAATCTTGACGTCTACTTCTTCCGCCTCCGGTAGGACGGCGACGGTGATTGCTGAAGTGTGAATGCGCCCACTCGCCTCGGTTTGGGGAACTCGCTGCACTCGATGAACACCGGATTCGTGCTTCAACTTTGAATAAACCTTGTCGCCTTCGATTAAGGCGATAGCTTCTTTCAAGCCGCCAATTCCAGACTCTGAAGCCTCGAGGACCTCAAACTTCCAACGATGTCTTTCTGCGTACCGTGAGTACATTCGGAGCATCTCGGCGGCGAAGAGCGTTGCTTCATCGCCCCCGGTGCCGGCTCGAATTTCCAGGATTACGTTCTTCTCATCGTTTGGATCTGAAGGAATCAGGAGGATCTTTAATTCTTCTTCTGTTTTCGCGAGGCGGTCCTGGAGATTCTCGAGCTCCTGACGGGCCATTTCTCGCATTTCCTCGTCATCCGAGGTGTCGTACAGTTCGCGCGCATCGCCGATCTCTGTTTTTAGCGACTTCAATGCCTGGTATTTCTCGACAACTTCCCCTAGCGAACGATGTTGCTTCGCCACCTTGCCGTAGTCTGAAGGGTTGGCTAGCAATTCAGGCGACGAGAGTTGCTGCGTAAGCTCGTTGTACCTGACTTCGATCTGTTCCAGTTTATCTAACATAAAGACCTCACGAGAGTGGAGCGAGTACCGGCTCTCCGTTTTGTGGCTCGAGTTTTAGCGATTCTTTTAGCGCTTCGATGGCTACTTCGAGTTGCTTGTCGTCTGGTTCCTGGGTCGTGATGTTCTGCAGCCAGACGCCCGGCTTCGTCATGAACTTGAAGAACCAGCTGCTCTCCTTTTTTGCCGAAAGCCTGATGATCTCGTACGAGAGTCCGGCGACGAGCGGCATAAGTGCGAGTCGAACCACGAAATTGAGCAGCAGCGAGTCGAACTTGATCACAGAGAAGAGAATTATCGCGACCAGCATTACGACCATCAAGAAACTGGTTCCACAACGGGGATGCTGCCGGCGTTGCGGTCGAGCATTTTCAACGGTTAAGGGCAAACCGGCTTCCCAGGTAAAGACAGTCTTGTGTTCCGCCCCGTGGTACTCAAAGACACGACGTATGTCCTTTAGTAGCGAAAAGCTGGTGATCATTATGAGAAAGAACGTCATTCTGATCAGTCCATCGATCAGATTAAAGGCGACCGAAGGTCGAACTGGGTGCAGATAGGCACGAACGCTGTTCCAGCCATTTGCATACCATGTTCCGTTTGTCTCGGTACTTGTTGACTCAGGACTTTGTACGTTGGTGTTTGGGGCCGGCGCACTTACTGTGGTTGCCGGTGTTGAAGCCCAGCCGGCGGCGATGAACAACGCATTCGTCAATAGGAGTGGAGCGGCGACGAACAGCAGGATGTTAAAAATCAGAGCGAAGACTATCGAACTCGCGGCCGCAGCTGTCGTGCCTTTTTTTAACTCATCTTTTGAGCGCTTCTTGGTCGGTACCGGAAATAAACCAGGCACGGCGCCGGTAAGTCCGGCAAAGTCGCCCTCGCCTTCGATTACCGCCGGAGACAAAGCTATTTGCACTTCTTCCGCTTTTGCTTCCTCAACTTCTGCGAATGCTTCGTTGGCTGAATAATTGAGAGCCTTAATCCCCAGACCCATCGATTGAATCAGTACGGCTCCGCCACGTAATACCGGCCATTTAAGGATCGGATAACTGTCGCTCCACTTTGGCAGTCGGGCGGCCGTATTGATGATAGTTCCGTCAGCCTTACGGACGGCAATCGCATAGGCGTTAGGAGTTCTCATCATTACGCCTTCGATGACAGCCTGGCCACCGACGATGAGATCTCGCTCGACGCCTAGAATCGGTTTTAAGAGGAAGTGCTTTAGGGACATTTGGTAATTCCTATGTCAGTAGTCAGTGGTCAGTAGTCCGTGGTCCATGGTCGGAGTTTCAGTCATCGGATTCAATGGTCAAGCAATTTTTAATGATACTCAACTCTCAACTGACAACGGACTAAGAATAGACTAACGCCGGCGGTTTTCGTTCGGTCGCCGGAGCTTAGATGCACCCAGAGCGACCAAGCGAATAACGCCGGCGTTCAATTGGATAGGCTAATGTCGATTCTGTAAAGCCATTAATATTGACGGCTTATTTGGCTGCAGCACCTTCTGTTGCCGATTTCTTGCCGTACCGTTTGTTAAAGCGATCCACGCGTCCGGCAGTATCCACCAGCTTTTGCTTACCGGTGAAAAAAGGGTGGCAGGCCGAACAGATTTCCACGTGTAAGTCGCCTTTGTGAGTTGAGCGGGTCTTAAAGGTCTCGCCGCACGCACAGGTGACTGTCATTTCCTCGTAAGTTGGATGAATTCCTGGTTTCATTTACTTCTTTGCTTCTCTCTTAATAGACGGCTAATGCGCCGTGTTTTCAAACAAGACATGATAGATGTCACTGCGCAAAAACGTCAAGCCAGAGACGGTTTCAAGGGGCTCGGCCCCGCACAGTCACAGAGTCAACCGGATGACCGCCTAAGATCTACGACCAAAGCTAACGATGCCATGGGCGGATCAGCTCAGAGTGAGCAGACGCGCAGAGGGGCTCAGAGAAGAAAAAACCAACTCAGTTGACACAATATAAAGCGCGTGTTTAAATCGATTTTCGCCGTCCTTCTGTACTATTTGTAACACCGAACATTTTTCGATAGCGTATATTTGCGCGGTTCTTTGCTTTCATACCGACAAGTAGATCGTCATTTGAACACAGTGTAAGTGTAACCGCGCCGTAGGGCATCTATGTCAGAAGACACGAAGCAGCCGGGTTCCGACGAACCAACAAGGCCGGACGCGTCAAACACTGACTCGTCCGGGCAGCCAAAACCATCCGAAAATTTAGCTGCTAATCCTGCCGCCGGTTCCGACGCCGAAAAGGCGTCAATGGTCGAGCAGGCAAAGTCGCGCGTAGCCGCCATCAAGGATTCCCTTGCGCCCGCCGCTGATGCTGCCACTCCCAAGCCGCCAGTAAAGAAGAAAGAAGAAGGTCCAAAACCAACCGACGCTGCGAATCATGCGCTGGTTAAGAAACTCAAGAATAAATTCGGTAGCGCAATAGGCGACGCAAGCGAGTTTTTGCGCCAGCTTTCCGTTTACGTCGACGCAAAACGGATCGTAGAAGTATGTGACTTTCTCCGGCTTGATTCCGAAACGCCGTTCGACTATCTCTCAGACCTAACCTGTGTCCATTATCCGGATAGAACTGACGCACCCTTTGAAATTGTTTATAACCTCAACTCAATTCCGGCCAACGAACGTATCCGTCTTAAACTCAAAATCAGTGAAAGTCAGCCAGTCGATAGCGTAACTGGTGTCTGGCCAGCCGCAAACTGGCTTGAACGCGAAGTATTCGATCTATTCGGCGTGCATTTCAATAACCATCCGGATCTGAGGCGTTTATTGCTTCCGCCCGACTGGGAAGGTTATCCACTCCGAAAAGACTACCCCCTCGAGTTTGTTGAAAATTCCTGGACTGAAAAGCATCTGCCTGAAATGGACACGGTTCAACTGGAACAGTTGCAGCAAAGACGAGTCTATGGTTTAGAGATTTTGTCAGTTCCGCAGGAAAGAGTAATGCGTGACATCTTTCGCGGCGGCAAAGAAGTGATGCCCAAGGATAAGTAGTAATTTTGGTCAACGTAGGTGACGCCTGCGATCATGACTCCAAAAGAGATTGCCACTCATTACGATGCCAAGGTTTTTGATTCGGCCGATGCAGCCGAAAAAGCCGGCTTTGTTTTGACTGAAACTGCCGCTCCCAGAAACGTCTGGAACAAGGCAAGTGCGGCGACGGCAATCGTATTGAAACTGCTGAAGAGAAAGACCGATGGAGAAGCTTCTGAGATTGGCCTGGTGATCGAGCCGTGGCAAGTCACCGGTTGTTATAGACCACCAGAGACAGTCGCCAGTTAATCAGAGATTACAAAATGCATCAGGTAGAGATCGCAACAACTCAAGATACCCTGCTCGACAGCCCGGAAATGGTGCTGAACATGGGGCCGCAACACCCGTCGACACATGGTGTGTTGCGAGTGGTGTTGAAGCTTGATGGCGAAACCGTCATCGATCTCGACTGTGACATCGGTTATCTGCATCGCGGGATGGAGAAAATTGCAGAAAACCGGATGTACACGATGATTGCTCCTTATTGGGATCGTCTTGATTACATTGCGGCAGTCTCAAACGGCTTGGTTTGGGTCGAGACAGTGGAGCAGATGATGGGACTGGTGGTTCCACCCCGTGCTCATTATCTGCGGACGATTCTTACTGAACTGAATCGTATTGCTTCACATCTGCTGTGGCTCGCGACTCACGCTCTTGATATAGGTGCTGTCACTGTGCTGCTTTGGGCCCTGCGTGAACGCGAAGAGATCCTGAAGATTTTCGAACGACAGTTTGGTGCTCGACTTACCTGTCATGCCTGGCGCGTTGGTGGTATGACGAATGATGCCTATGACGACTTTCATAAAGACGTTCGCCAGTTTGTGAATAACTTTCCCAAACGTCTCGATGAGTACGAAACCGTTCTCTCTGAGAATCGGATCTGGTTAAGCCGAACGGTTGGCATTGGTGTCATATCGGCGGCTGATGCCATTGCAATCGGCCTCTCCGGTCCAGCGTTGCGAGGTTCGGGCGTGGCATGGGACATCAGGAAGTCGCGACCATACGCAGCCTATGGTGAGATGGATTTCGATATTCCGGTTGGTGAGAACGGGGACACCTACGATCGTTACCTGGTCCGACTCGAAGAGATGCGACAGTCGCGTCGTATTATCGACCAGGCGCTGGAAAACCTGCCCGATGGGCCCGTCAACGCCAAGCTGCCAAAGGTTGTGAAGCCTCCCGTTGGAGATTATTACCACTCGATTGAGGGTCCAAAAGGAGAGATTGGTTGTTACCTGGTTTCCGACGGAAGCGCACAACCATGGCGAGTGCGTGTCCGCCCGCCATCATTTGTAAATCTGCAGGCTTTAAAACAGATGTGCCTCGGACATCTCGTTGCCGATGTCGTGGCCATCATCGGAACATTGGATATCGTTTTGGGAGAAATTGATCGATAGGGGTTCGATGTTACTCTTTGGGCCAATAAATGTCCTCAACGATCTGCTGCTGAAATTTTTCAGTGCGGATACCATCAACTATTTTGTCTGGCCGTTGATACAAATTGGGCTGGTAGTCACTCTTGTCGCGGCATGGGTCGCCTACGCAACCTATCTTGAGCGAAAGATTTCTGCGTTCATGCAGGCCCGTTTGGGCCCAATGAGAGTTGGACCATGGGGCTTGCTGCAACCGATTGCAGATGGAATCAAGCTGCTCGCAAAAGAGGACTTCATTCCGGAAAAAGCTGACCGGTGGATCTTCTTCTTTGCTCCTTACATCGCAGTTGCGTCAGCCTTCATCGTTTTTTCGGTGGTGCCTTTTGGTCCTGACTGGGCCGTGATTGCCGACGTTAATATCGGGCTGCTGCTGGTGCTGGCTGTCTCCAGTGTCGGGGTGTTGGCGTTGATCCTGGCGGGTTGGTCTTCGAATTCAAAGTATGCGTTGCTGGGTGGATTGCGTTCGAGCGCCCAGATGGTGTCGTACGAAGTTGCAATGGGACTATCACTCATTGGAGCGTTGATGTTCGCGCGAACATTGTCGCTATCAGGTATGGTCTATGCTCAAGGTTCCGACTCCATCTGGTACATCGTTTATCAACCGGCGGGTTTTCTGATTTTCTTAATCAGTGGCATTGCCGAAAATAATCGAGCACCTTTTGACCTTCCTGAAGCTGAATCAGAATTAGTTGCCGGTTTCCACACTGAGTATTCCGGAATGCGCTGGTCGCTCTTCTTCATGGCGGAGTACGCGGCGATGGTGGTAGTGGCGGCTGTTGCTGCTACTGTGTACCTGGGCGGATGGTATTTTCCGTTTGTCGATCGTCTGGAACAGAACGGCTATCACAATCTCTACGTGGTTGTAAGTCTACTGGTCTTTCTAATTAAGGCTTCAGTCATCCTTTACATCTATTTCTGGTTGCGCTGGACGTTGCCGCGCTTCCGTTACGATCAGTTGATGGACATTGGGTGGAAATGGTTGATTCCGTCGGCTCTGATTAACATTGTCTTGACCGCATTCGCAGTGTTTCTTGTTCAAGCGCTGAACGGTTGGCGAGACATGAAAACGATCGAGGCTGTTAACCAGGGTCTGAATCTTACTGCGACGGGAAAGATCATCATGTTTGTCACCGGGCTGATTAGCGTGTTTATAACGGGAGCTTTATTGTCGAGGATAAATTGGCGTTCGCGTGACTTTAATTTGAAGACACAACGGCGCAATATCAGACTGGTTAATGTGGCCAAGGGGAAGCCGGCAGTCGAGGCAGTTCAGCAATAGGTCCAATGCGTCCTATAGGTCCTATACAAATCGGGGTACCTGGAATGGAAGTCAAAAAACCGACACTGGTTCAGAAGCTTAAACGCTTTCTGTTCATCGACCTCATCAGAGGGATGGGCCTTACTCTGAAGTACAACCTCGGAGCCATCACCGACAAAGATTCTGTTGCCGGCAAGGGAATTTATACCGAGCAGTATCCAAAAGTCAGACCTGACGTGGCACCACGTTTTCATGGCGCGCCACGGCTCAATATGGATCCAGAGACACACGATACCCTCTGTATCGCCTGCAACCTTTGCGCGATCGCCTGTCCCGAGGACTGTATAGACGTTATTGCAATGGATGTTGAAATCATCGTGGCCGGGAAGCCCCGGCGCAAAAAAGTTCTTGATGAGTTTATTTTCGATACGTCGCGCTGCATGTTCTGTGCACTGTGTCAGGAGGCCTGCCCCACTTCGTGCCTGGAACTCACCCAGGATTTCGAGTTAGCCACTTACTCTCGCGCCGGATTTGTCTGGAATCGAGAGATGTTGGAGCAGGGACGCGAAACGGTCAAATACACCAGCTGAAGTTCTACCAAGGGTTAGTTTTACAGTGCATCCATCAGGTTATTAGTTGTCGGCGGAGCACCATCCCTTCGCCGGCAATACGTTGAAATTAACAGTTAGAACGTCCGCATTCATATGACTCTCTCTGGTTGGGAAGCCGTATTCTTCTGGGTGTTTGGGCTGGCAGCGATCTTTGCCGGCTTGCTTACCGTTATGGCGCGCAATGCGGTCCACAGCGCTCTCTTTTTGATCTCCTCGCTACTTTCTGTTGCCGCGCTCTTCATCATCCTGGGCGCTGAGTTTATTGCCGGCGTTCAGATCCTGGTCTATGTAGGCGGGGTCATGGTCCTCTTTCTGTTCGTAATCATGTTGGTAAATGTCGGTGCGGAGGAACGAGGCAAAGACGAGATATTTAATAAGCCCAGGCAGGTTGGAACCAGCCTTATCTTCTGCCTGATCCTGGTGGCCGCCCTACTGATGGCCCTGAGCAAAGGTTCCAGAGAATTGATGACTAAGACACTCGGGCCGGACGGCGCGTCAGTGTCATCGATCCCGGATCAGTCGCTGCGTCCATCGGCAACTGGTTCCAGCAGAATTAGTCAGTCTACTGAACTACTCGGAAGCAGTCTTTACCGTTATGGCTCGCTCCCTTTTGAAATCGCGAGTGTGTTGCTCCTGGTGGCAATCATCGGTTCGGTGATGCTGGCCCGGACACTCAAACAAGAGGCTTCCAAGGAAGACCTAGCACCCGAAGTTTTGCAAGAGGAAACTCTAAAGGACCCAGAGTTGGGAACAGTCGAACCTCTGACGAATGAATAGTATGTTTAGCCTTTTTCTTACTACCTATTTCTTCTTGATCCAGGGAACGCTGGGTGAACGCATCCAGCAATCGATGGAAGCGGTTAAGCATCCTGACTTGTCGAAGTTTCTCGTAATTGGTGCTCTGCTGTTCAGCATCGGTGTGGCTGGTGTCTTAACGCGAAGAAACATCATCGTCATCTTCATGTCCATCGAGTTGATCCTTAACGCAGCGAATCTGAACTTCGTTGCGTTCTCTCGTTATCTTCAGGAAACCGGAAACGTGAACGCTGTTGCCGGACAAATTTTTGTCGTCTTTATAATTGTAGTGGCTGCTGCTGAAGCGGCCATCGGACTAGGTATTGTCATCGCGCTCTATCGCAACAAGGAAACTATCTGGATAGACGAAATAGATTTACTGAAATGGTGAGAACGGACCAGCTTAGCGCAGAGTACTAAGACTCAATGTACAAATACATCTGGTTAGTGCCACTTCTGCCATTAATAGGCGCCGCAATTAACGGCCTGTTTGGACGTAAGTTCAGATTTTCTGAGCAGCTTATCGGCGGAATTGCTGTTGGTTCAGTTGCCTTAGCATTCCTGATCAGTCTGACCGCAGTTTTCTCTTACGGTTTCAGTAGTCATCCTGAATGGCCCAACCCTTACGTCACCAGCAAAGACGGCTTCAGCTTTAATTGGATTCCCGGTGGAGCGGTCTCGATCAACCAGGGCCGAGCGGCGCGGCAAGAGATTCAGGCCCAGCGTTCAGAGCAACCGTCCGGCGCCGAACATGCCGCGAGTGAGCCGGTAGGATTTCCAAGTGCCGCACTACTGAACATCGAATGGAGCTATCAGCTCGATCCGCTGTCGTCCATCTTCATGCTCATCGTCACCGGGGTCGGGTTGTGCATCTTCATCTTTGCGACGGGTTACATGCATGGCGAGGCTGGGTTCTACAGATTCTTCGCCTACATGGGCCTGTTCATGTTTGCGATGCTGGTGCTCGTTATGGGCTCCAACTTCCTGATGATGTTTGTCGGCTGGGAAGGTGTTGGTCTCTGCTCGTATTTGCTGATCGGTTACTACTTTGATCGACCGGAAGCTGCGAATGCTTCTCGAAAAGCGTTCATCACCAATCGCGTTGGAGACTTTGGTTTTGCATTGGCCATATTTGGAGTCATCGCGACGTTTGGCTCTGCCCAATATATTGATGTCTTTAACCAGGCGAGAGCTTATCCGATTGAGTTGATAGGTCACTGGGGGATTCTCTCGTGGATTGCGCTGGGGCTTTTCATTGGGGCTTGTGGTAAGTCAGCACAGTTACCGCTGCATGTCTGGTTGCCCGACGCGATGGCTGGTCCAACTCCGGTCTCCGCTCTAATTCACGCCGCTACGATGGTGACTGCCGGCTTGTACATGGTCACGAGGACCAATGTTATCTTCCAGCACTCGCAAACAATGCTCCTCGTGGTTGCGTTAGTAGGGGCGGCAACGGCTATTTTTGCTGCAACCATAGGAATCACCCAGAACGATATAAAGAAGGTTCTCGCCTACTCGACCGTTTCACAACTCGGCTTCATGTTCATGGCGTGCGGCGTCGGTGCTTTTGCCATCGGCATCTTTCACGTGATGACCCACGCTTTTTTCAAAGCGTTGATGTTCCTTGGAGCCGGCAGTGTCATTCATGGAATGCACCACGAGCAGGACATGAGACGCATGGGCGGTTTGAAGAAGTATATGCCTTATACCTACTGGACGTTTTTTGCAGGTTGGTTGGCAATCTGCGGAATTATTCCGTTCAGCGGTTTCTGGTCCAAGGACGAGATCCTGTGGAAAGCAGCTTCAACAACGTTCATACCTTACGGCTGGCTCGTATGGTTGGTTGGTACCATCGCCGCAACGTGCACCGCGTTTTACATGACTCGCCTGATGGCGATGACGTTCTGGGGCAAAGAAAAATTCCTCGGTCATGTGGCCGGAGGTGAGGCCGACGAGGCGCATGCCTCAGCCTACGACAAAGGTTTGACTCAACATGATGCCTTTAAGCCTTCAGCTGGCGACAGGCACCGTCACCAACCTGGAGAGCATGTTGGGCCGACTTCACCCGATCATGGTGTACACCTTCCGCACGAGTCGCCGAGAGCGATGTGGGTTCCGCTCGTAGTTCTTGCGGTACTTGCCACCATTGGTGGATTCGTCGGTGTTGGGCCAGCGTTTCGGTTCGTTACCGGCGCAGAGCACCCGGGTGGGAAACTAAACATCGTTCGTTGGTTGGATCCGATCATCTGGAATCCGGCTACCCACGAGTTCGGCACCGCAGAAGAAGCACACGCGACGAATGCTCCAGAGGCAACTCATAGCGCCGAATCGGCCGCAGGCGAGGCCACTGCAGAAACTACCCCGGCCTATGGGAATGCCGGCTTTGTCTTGACGCAGGCGGTAGAGCATTCGCTGCATAACGAATTGTTGACCGAATGGATCTTCATAGTTATTTCCCTGATAGTTGCCGGCGTGGGAATGCTTCTGGGCTATCTGTTTTACGTGAAGAACACCAGCCTGCCTGACATCTGGGCCTCGCGGCTCCGTCCTTTATACAACGCGAGCTACAACAAGTATTGGGTTGATGAGTTTTACGGCTGGGCTATCACCAGGCGAACCATGGACCTCGCTCGCGCCGTTTATGCAGTCGACTCGCGTTTTGTCGATGGAATCGTAAATGGCATTGCCAGACTGAGCCAGCTCTTCAGCCGGATTGTTGGCGGCTTCGACAAGTATTTTGTCGATGGCCTCGTCAACTCCATCGCAGCTTTCATCTATCGCCTGATGTCGCCCTTGTTCAGGGCCGCTCAAACTGGTTTCACTCAGAACTATGCTCTGGTGATGGTAGTGGGACTAATGATTGCGGTCGTGATTTTTTTCGCCGCCGATTTTGTAAAGCGATAATTGCTCTGGCGCAACTTTAAAGACTCTCATGAACACCTACATTCTCTCATTGGTCACCTGGCTACCAGCGTTGGGTGCGATCGTAATTCTTGCGGTGATGCGCAAAGATCAGTCGACCCTGATTAAGAGATTCGCTACCGCGTGGTTCGCGCTCGATCTCGTTGCATCACTCTGGCTTCTCTACTACGACCGCGCCAAGGGCGGAATGCAGTTCATCGAAGATCATGAATGGATCAGAGTTATTGGCGCCCGCTATCAAATGGGCGTTGACGGCGTCTCTGTATTACTCATCGTATTGACTACTCTTCTTGGAGTGATTGCGGCGCTGTCGTCCTGGGATTACATCCAGAAACGCGAGAAGGAGTACTACGTACTATTACTCTTCCTGCAAACCGCTGTGATAGGTGTCTTCGCTTCGATGGACTTGTTCCTGTTCTACCTGTTCTTCGAAGTTTCGCTGGTACCGATGTACTTCCTGATCGGAATCTGGGGCGGCGAGAATCGTTTGTACGCAGCCATCAAGTTCTTTCTCTACACCCTAGTCGGTTCAGTCGTGATGTTGTTGGGAGTACTGAAGATGTACTTCCTCACTCAAGATCAAACATTGGCGAGCCAGATTGCTCCAGCAACGTTGAGCAATATCGCGGGAGGCAGCGAACAAGCAGCCGCAATTCTCAATAACGCGTTAGCTGCAGCCCAGAGTGGCGCCGGTACATTCAACATCATGTACATGCAGGCGCTGGGTTCGGTGTTGCCGATGGGGACGATGCAGATCCTGCTCTTTACAGCATTTGCACTTGGCTTTGCCATCAAGGTGCCAATGTTTCCGTTTCACACCTGGTTGCCGGACGCTCACGTCGAAGCGCCGACTGCGGGTTCTGTAATTCTCGCCGGCATTCTGCTCAAGCTTGGTACCTACGGTTTCTATCGCTTTAATCTGCCGATGTTTCCCGGCGCATCACAGGATGAAAAGAGTTTCGGCACTTTCGGTGTCCGCAGCGTAGTGGTGTTTCTGGCGATCGTGAGCATCCTCTACGGAGCTCTTGCCGCAATGTACTTCGTTGTCAAAAAGGATGGTGACGTCAAGAAGCTGGTTGCCTACTCATCGGTCTCGTCGATGGGAATGGTAATGCTCGGTCTATTCGCACTTAATCCGAACGGTGTAAACGGTGGCGTGCTGCAGATGATTAATCACGGCATCTACTCAGGCGCACTGTTTCTATTGGTGGGAATCATCTACGAACGACGGCACACGAGAAACGTCGCCGAGTTTGGCGGACTGTCTCACGTAATGCCTGGTTATGCGGCGATCTTTCTCGGCATGGTAATGACGGCCATTGGGCTTCCGTTGTTGGCGGTATTCATATCCGAGTTTCTCGCGCTTCGGGGCGCCTTCGAAGCTAATCCCACGTGGGCTGCTGCAGCAGCGCTGGGAATTATTCTCAACGCGGGCTACTTTTTGTGGCTCTATCAGAAAATGTTTTTTGGGAATATCGACAACCCCAAGAACGAGAAGCTGAAGGACCTAAGTGTTCGTGAGTGGGCCTATATGACGCCGCTCATGATCCTCGCCCTCTGGATCGGCGTCTATCCAAAGCCATTTCTTGAATTCATTCAGCAGCCAGTTAATTCAGTTGTCAGACAGGTGAGGCCACAGTACGAAATTCCGGGTTATCCGCCGGCCGCACCCAAACAACAACAAGCGCAGCGTCAACCGAGCCACTGATCGCAAGCATAAAAATGTTCCTTCTCCAGGCAAATACGACTTCGCTAATTAACGTCAATGATCTGCAGTTGATCATTCCAGAGATAATTCTGACCATCTGTGCCTGTGTCGCTCTGGTGATGGAAGTGGGACTGCCTTATCGCAAGACCAAGTTAATTGCTTATTTTTCGTTAACCGCAGTCGGGTTCGCGTTTGTAGCACTCGTGGTCCAATGGTGGTTGTTTTCGCAAACGCCGGTGATGGGCTTCTATAACATGATTCGAATAGATGGTTTTGCTCTGCTCTTCAAAGCCATCTTTTTACTGGCCGCCGCTTTAGCTTTAGCGATTTCAATACGTTATCTGGATATTGAAGGGGAACAACACGGCGAATACTACGCTCTCATTCTTTTCGCTACGGTTGGAATGCTGTTCCTCGCTTGTTCGTATGATCTTATTTCGCTCTACATAAGCCTCGAGTTGATGGCGCTGACATTTTATGTACTCGTGGCTTTTACGAAGCGCGAAAAGAAGTCGAATGAAGCTGCGATGAAGTACTTCCTGCTTGGAGCTTTTTCGTCAGGCGTGTTGCTTTATGGAATGTCTCTGCTGTTTGGCCTGACAGGCTCTACTAATGTTGGAGAAATAGCCGCAACTTTACGGTCCAACAATTTTTCAGGCGATCTGCGACTGATGTTGCTACTGGGAATGCTAGCGCTCGCCTCCGGTTTATTCTTCAAAATTGCCGCGGTTCCATTTCACATGTGGGCGCCGGACGTTTATGAAGGAGCTCCCACATCGGTTACAGCATTTCTCTCAACTGGCTCAAAGGCGGCCAGCTTTGCTTTGTATGCAAGAATTTTTGTCGAAGCCATGGGCAGCATTAGAGATGACTGGGCGCCCTTACTTGGGTTGACTGCGGCGGTCACTATCATGGTTGGCAATTGGGCCGCGGTAACGCAGGAAAATTCTAAACGCCTACTGGCCTATTCTTCGATATCGAATGCCGGCTATCTTCTCCTCGGTTTGGTCGCCGGTAACCTGTATGGTTACGTGGGACTCGTCATCTATCTTTTTGTGTACACACTCATGAACATGGGGGCTTTCGGAGTAGTCATCAGCTTGCGCCGCCGTGGGATCATTGGTGATCGCGTCGATGATCTTACAGGGCTCGGTCGAAAAGCTCCGGGACTGGCGGCGATGATGACCATTTATATGTTGTCCCTGGGTGGTCTGCCGGCGACTGGTGGTTTCATAGGAAAGTGGTTTCTGTTCGGCGGTCTGATTCAGCGTGGTACGGGTGCGAACGGCAAGAGTTGGTACATCTGGTTGGCTCTATGGGCCATTCTAAACACCGTGGTGTCGTTCTTCTACTACTTCCGGTTTATCAAGGTCATGTACCTGGGTGATCGAGAAGCTGACGACAAACCTCTCGTACTTGCTCCCGCTCTGCAAGTGGCGCTTATCGTTTCCTTAGTTGGAATATTAGTGACAGGCATCTTTCCCCAGCATGTCATCAAATTGGCGCAAGATCTGATTACGCCGTGGGTCTCATAATCTGATAGTGACAGCAGAGAGCGTTCTACTTCGGGCGATGCCTCAAAGCATCGCCTGAATTATTTGTGATGCTATACCTATATTATTTTATTGCCGCTCTTTCGTGTTGGTTTGGCATTCAATCTCTCAGGGGTGGGCTCCGTTTCCGGTCCTATGTCATTGAGCAACTGAACAGATCGTTTCGTGAGTTTCAGCCTTTCGTCTCCGTTATCGCGCCGTCAAGAGGGCTCGAGCCAGGCCTGGAGGATAATATTCGAGCCTTACTGGAACAGAAATACCCTTCATATGAAGTAGTATTTGTTTTGGACGATGAGACTGACCCGGCGCTCGAACTCATCAACGCTGTAACCTCACGTACTAACAATCCTTCAGTAGAGTTTAAAACCGTCATCGCTGGACCAGCCTTGAACGCAGGTCAGAAGGTCCACAATTTGCGAATGGCAGTAAGTGAAATAGCTCCCCACTCGCAAGCGTTGGTGTTTGTCGATACAGACGCACGTCCTCATCCTGAATGGTTAAGAGATCTAGTGAGACCTTTAGCTGATCAAACAGTTGGAGCGGTTACCGGATATCGCTGGTTTGTTCCTTTGAGAGGCGGATTCGCTTCGCGGTTACGCTCGGTCTGGAATGGATCGATCGCTTCGGCGCTGGGCGGTGATACTGCGAAAAACTTTTGTTGGGGAGGTTCAACTGCAATAAGAAGGGCGACCTTTGATCAGTTGAATATTCGCGACCGTTGGCTCGGAACAGTATCAGACGATTTTCTAGTCACCCACGTCTTGAAGGAAGCGAAGTTGCCAATTTACTTTGCGCCACAGTGTCTCGTTCCTTCGGTTGGCGATTGCCATTTTAGTGAGTTGCTGGAATTCACGACCCGGCAGATCAAGATCACGCGAGTTTATTCGAACGGTTTGTGGAAGACCTTATTGTTGGGATCTTCAATGTTTACGATCGCATTCTTTGGTGGAATTCTTTTGTCTCTTATTCGCATAGTGAACGGAGGCAGTTTTGTCATTCCGGCGGGTTTAGTTCTAGCGATGTTCGTTCTTGGTTCGCTCAAGGCTTACGTTCGTTTGAAAACGGTGAACCTGCCGCTTAGGAACTATTCGGTGGAGCTTCATCGAGATCTATTGGCACACGTTTTCTTCTGGCCGTTGGCATCCGTCCTTTATCTCTACAATTCGATCGTGGCCGGATTTTCCAGGCGAATCAATTGGCGCGGAATTACTTACGAATTGAAAACACCTACCGAAGCTGTCATTATCTCGCGTGAACCATCGTGACAAATAAAGCCCTTCAACTGGTACAACTACTTCGCTCAACTAAGCGCGAGAAGCGACTTGGCACAGTAATCCTGTTTGTTACTTCGCGCTGTAATTCTCTCTGCCAGACCTGCTTCTATCACGAAGAACTGAACCAGGCGGGCGACATGACTTTTGCCCAAATCGCGAAAGTCTCTGAAACGATGCCGTCTATTACGGACCTGTGGTTGTCGGGCGGAGAACCAACGCTACGCAAAGATCTCTCACAAGTGATTGACACCTTCGTTCGTAATAACGAGGTTAACCGGGTAATTATTCCGACGAATGGCTTAATAAAATCACGTGTCTACGACGTCGTGGACCAGGCGCTCGCCAACCACGCGCACATTCATCTCTATTTAAATGTAGCGTTGGATGGGTACGGCGAAACGCACGATCGAATTCGAGCGGTACCCGGTCACTGGGAGAAGACACTTGACTGCATCGAGTCTCTCTATCCTCTGAAGGCACAATACGCTCAGCGGTTTCGACTGAACGTCAACACAGTAGTTTGTGCCGAGAACTATACCGAGATAGAAAAGCTTTCCGAGTTCATGTGGGCCAACTACAAGCTCGACGGTCAGTACTTCAATATCATTCGTGGCGAAACACTGGTGGGAGACTCCATCAAACAGGTTCCCGCAAGCAGTTTGCCGGCAATGTACGCGCACGTCTCAAAGCTGACCAAGCGATATGGTGATCGAATGTTCGCGGACGACGATGCCAGCCGGAGGTTCGTTAAGAACGCGGCTTATGTCGGCGCAATTACAACTCACTATCGAACGCAGCATTCGAATTTTGCAAAGCCGACTGCATGGCCTTTTCCATGCACGGCTGGCGAGACGACGGCGGTGATCGATTACAACGGCAACGTTCGCGCGTGCGAGTTGCGGGAAAAATTTGCCTCGTTATCAGACTACGAATACGACTTTGGTGCGCTCTGGTCGGGTCATGAACGGCAGTTAGAGTTAAACGAGATCGACGGCGGAAAGAGTTGCTGGTGCACTCACGTCTGTTTTATTCATGATTCCATGCGCCATTCCCGACGCGCGATGTTGTATGAGCTGCCTAAAAATTTCCTGACCAGAGAGAGTTGGTAAGCTATTGATGTCGAAAGAGTCCGATCAGGAAGAAAACCGCAAGACAGGGCTCGCTTACGCTGCGGGACTTTCGTTGTTTTTTACAGTTGCGGCAGGATGTGGAGCCGGTTGGCTTCTCGACAAAGCGCTTGGTACTCAGCCGTGGTTACTGATTGCAGGTATTGTCCTTGGCTCCGCCCTTGGTTTATACCAATTCGTCCGATTAAGTTCCAAGACTTATTAGCTCCGAATTCCACGCGATCTGAAGCTCTCCGTGCTGCGTCAGGGTCCTCCCTGACTCTGTGGTTAGAAATGGGTCCCAGGGGTCCACCAAAGAGGCACCGAGAACACAAAGACGGCACAGAGTGACTAATCCAGGACGCCAAAACACCGCCTCCTGCGACAACTCGACAAGAAGTGGATTTCGCGGGTAAAATCAGCGGCTTCGCGATTGCCGGTTCTGACATCCGAAAATGAATCAAACTGTAGTTACTGAAGTAGACCATAGTCTAAATATTCGAGTGCTTCGAACGATGCTAATAGCGTCGTCGCTGGCTGTTGTCATCTCGATGTTCATTGCGCCGTGGCGAGTTACAGTTGGAATCCTGATCGGCGGACTGTTGGCGGTTTTCAGTCATCGCTGGCTTAAAAACTCGGTAGCCGCAGCAATCAAAATGTCTATTGGAGCGAAAGAAAATCGTCTGCGCCTGACGCAGTTTCTTCTGAGATATTTCGTGATAGCTCTGATTGTTTATTTTGTGGTTGTGCTTGGCATCGCTAATTTGACTGCGGTACTGGCTGGTCTGGCAAGCTTCGTCGTGGCTTTGATGGTTGAAGCAGGCCGGGAATTTTATTTTGCAATTACTCATCGAGAGGAAATGAACTGAATGTTCTGGTTGCAGGAAGCTGCTCACGAAGCAGCCCACGAAGTTGCAGAGCATGCGGAAGAAGCTGAGCACCAAGCTCCAATTGTTGTCCAACTGGTAAATCAATATTTTGGCGAATGGGCACTCAAGTTTGAGTTGAGATGGTCCAAACCAGTCTGGGACAAAGTGCTGGGATACTTTGGGACTACTCCTGAGGCAGCGTTTGGTCCATACACGGCTGAAAACGCAATCCCTTGGTATACGGTAATGTTCTTCATCGCCTGCGTCCTGAGTTTCGTCATTATCTGGATTCTTAAAGGCAGAATGTCGCCCGATAAGCCTGGTGCAGGTCAGCAGACTCTCGAGGTGGGTGTGCTCGCCGTCCGCAGCATGCTCGAAGACATAGTTGGACCACACGGGTTGAAGTACTTTCCGATTGTGTTGACTTTCGCGGTATTGATTCTGGTTTCGAATTTGATGGGACTCTTTCCGTTATTTATGAGTCCCACTTCGGCAACCAGCGTCACCTTTGCGTTGGGTCTGAGTTCGTTCCTTTACTACAACTACATTGGTATTTCAGAGAATGGCTTATTTGGTCACTTAAAACATTTTGCGGGACCGGTTTGGTGGATAGCTCCGTTGATCTTCCCAATCGAGATCATCAGTAATTTGATTCGGCCATTTTCACTCGGCATTCGTCTCTTCGGTAATTTGTTCGCGGACGAAAAGGTTATGGAGACTGTGGCGCATTTAGCTCCACCGGTAACGTGGTTTGCTCCAATTCTTCTTATGCCTTTGAGCGTGTTTGTTGCTCTTATTCAAACGTTTGTTTTCATCCTGCTCTCGCAGTTGTATTTGAGTGAGGTTTCGCATGCACCTCACGATTTTCATGCCGAGCATGGACCAGATCATGACACTAGTGAAGAGTTTATACTTCCAGTCTTAACATAATGGCTTTATCCAGCGCGTATTGAGCGGTACGGTTTTCAGAATAGTACACGTTGATGCGCAAAATAATTTGGCTTTCAGCTCACAAAACGGATAGGCAACTAAAATAGCAGTTGGTGTCTGGCTCGCAGGAGCGCCGTTGTAAGAGGGGCGGTGGATACCGGATTCAGGCGAAATAATACCCGCCTTCTGTTCTGTCGCGGTTGAAGAAAAGGAGATTGAATGAGCAAATTTAGAATGATGTTTTTTGCGGTGGTGGGAATCCTGATGAGTGGGATGACTGCCTTCGCACAAGCTACCGCTCCTGAAGCGGGCGACAATGCTTTTTCCGTTAACAAGTATCGCGCGATTGCAGCAGGTATTGGATTCGGCATTGCTGTGGTCGGTGGCGCCATCGGTCAGTCGCGAATTGGCGCAGCGGCTTGTGAAGGTGCAGCTCGTAATCCGGGCGCCGCTGGCCGTATTCAGACGATGATGATTCTGGGCCTTGCCCTTATCGAGTCGCTGGTGCTGTTCGCGCTTCTTGTCATCTTCGCCGTCGTGCGGTCAACGACGTAAGCTGATAGGGAATGTGAGTTGATGGAAAGGCGAGGGTGACGAGCCCTCGCCTTTTTAGTATTTTGGCCCTTGGTCTTTGGTCTTTGGTCTTTGGTTTTTGATTTGGTTGATCAGCGGGGCTCTCAAATATCAAACACCCAAGATCGAAGATCAAAGATCAAAGACCAAAAATAAAGAACAAACCCCTATTCTTTGCCCCATCTTCCGGCGGTGTGATAGGCTGACCTTTCTCTCCCGGAAAACTATGAGGCATACCCACCGATGAAAAAGTGTCCGCAGTGCGGAGTCGAATACGCTGACGATACCACTCTATGCCCTGCCGACGGAGTTGCGCTCGAAACAACTGACGACAATCTAATAGGCAAGACCCTCGCGGGTAAGTATCGCATCGATGAACGCCTGAAAGATGGCGGAATGGGAATGGTTTATCGCGGTACCCATATATTGATGGACAAAACCGTGGCCATCAAAGTTCTGCGTCCGTCTCTTGCCGCCGATGAGAAGATCGTCGCCCGGTTTTCCCGTGAAGCTCGTGCTGCCTCGCGTATCTCTCATCCTAATGCGTTAAGCGTCACTGATTTTGGGGAGGACGAAAATGGCGTGGTATTCCTGGTGATGGAATACCTCAACGGAAAGACTTTGAAAGAAGTTATCCGCGAAAATGGTCCAATGCCGCTCGCCCGCGTTGTCGACATCACGAGGCAAGTAGGCGACGCTCTTAGCGTGGCCCACTCCCAGGGTGTCGTTCATCGAGACCTCAAGAGCGATAACATCATGCTCATGACAACCTCGGTCGGTGAACATGCGAAAGTTTTGGATTTCGGTATTGCTAAGATCAACGAAGCAGAAGGCGTCGTCGATCCCGGATTAACTGCTCCTAACCTCGTTATCGGAACGCCCCAGTACATGTCGCCCGAGCAATGTTCGCAAACCTCGGAAATCGATCAGCGCTCAGATATCTATTCTTTCGGCGTCATCCTCTACGAGATGCTGGTTGGGCACGTCCCCTTCTCAGGTGAGTCGCCAACTATTGTGATGATGAAGCAATTGCAGGAACCTGTACCTTCCATTCTGGACGAACGCAGTGATGTTCCTCCTTCTGTGGCGCGCGTCGTCGCCAGAGCAATGGCGAAGGTTCCCGGTAATCGCTATCAAACTGTGGATGCGCTTATTGAGGATTTGACGATTGCGGCCGGTATGACAATTCACCAGCTGAATCCAGTCAATACTACTCAAGTTGCGCCGGTGGTGGAGGATGATGAATTAACGATGGTTCGACCCAGGGCAGTCGAGCCAGTTGCTCCTGTTCCGGGTGTTTACAGCGGACGTCGGGCACCCGTCACCGTACCCATCGCGCCGCCGCAGCCGGTACAAGCTTCCACGGGTTTCAATCCGTTGAAGATTTTGATACCTGCTGCTGCCGGACTGCTGGTGGTCTTTGCAGCGGTCTATTTCTTTACGCGCAACGCGGCGACCGGCCAGCCAAATCCAAATCAGCCGGCACTGGTTGCTGATCCGAATAGCAAGCCCGTTGAGCCTGCGCAGCCGGCGACCGGAAAGAATGAGCAGGGTATCCCGGCAGGCGGAACTTTCACTCCCACTGCAAACGTGAACGCTAATGCAAACGCCAACGCTAACGTCAATGCCCAACCCTCAGTTACTCCCCTTGAGGATGAGGCGAATCCGAACATCAACGCAAATGAAAATACGAATGCGAACGCAAACGTGAACGCTAATGCGACTCGCAAAGCGCCATCCCTACCTGAGCCAACTCGCTCTGTAAATCCGGATGCAGGTCCGCCAACTCCAGCTCCGTCGGTTTCGAAGCCGCCGGTTCCCAAGACGTCTCCTCCTGTCGCCGAAGCCACACCACCGGAATAGGGACCTAGGATAAACCCGTTGAAACATTTCCCCGAGGGTCTAAACTCTAACGTCACCGGGCGGAAGCCCGGTGAAAATGAGAAAGCTAATTATCTAACTACTAGCCCCGGATCGGGACCTTTGTCACAGGGCTGAACCCGGGTGAGAATGAGATAGCGAATCACCTAACTGCTAGCCTCTGACACCGGCCCCTTACCCCTGAACTCGCCTCTGACCTCTGACCCCCGGCCCCTGACCTCTTATCCCTGCGACTATCATTCGCTTGAGCTCAGGTGCGTTATCAACTTGCAGTTCGATTTCCATTACATAACAGGGAAGAGAGAATGGGTTTGAATTGAGCTTTACTCCGTCTTTGGCGGTCGTGATCAGAGCGTTGGCACCTGCATTTCGAGCGTCGGTTTCGAGATCCTGCAAGTCTTGAGGACTGTAAACGTGGTGATCCGGAAACTTCGTCTTCGAAACGAGTTCATATCCGGACCGGTCGACTAGTTGGAAAAACGATTCAGGGTTACCCACTGCGCAGAACGCTGCAATTGGTCCACCAGGCTCAACTACTGCGGACTGATCAAGCTTCATTACTCGTCTGGGTACCATCCGAGAAATAAAGATCGGCCGATTACCACTTACCGCCTTCAAATCACTCACCAGAGTCGCAACGTTCTCAGCCTGGTCTGAACGAGTTATTACAATGCAATCGGCACGCTTGAGTGCATCGGGCGCTTCGCGAAGTCGACCGTAAGGCAACAGGTTGCCTCCTCCCCAGGGATTCGTTGCGTCAATCGTAACCACGTCCAGGTCACGGGCGAGTCGAAGATGCTGAAATCCGTCGTCAAGTATGAAGCAGTCAGTCTTCAAGTGCGCGATCGCGCCCTTACCAGCTGATACTCGATCGATGTCACTGATCACCGCGGCCGACCCAACAAGATTTTTCGCAAGCAGGTATGGTTCGTCGCCTGCATCGAATGGATTCGAAAATACCGAGTGACCATCTGAAACAAGCACCCGACGATTCGGATTTCTACGGCCATAGCCTCGGGTGAGAATACAGACGCGTTTACCCTCTGCCGCAACCACTCTCGCAATCCACTCGACCAGTGGAGTTTTTCCTGTTCCACCGGTTGTGAGGTTGCCGACACTGATTACGGGACGGTCAAGTCGATTTGTCCGAAATGTTCCTCTTTGGTAGAGAGTGGATCGTGCGCGGGTGATAGCGCCGTACAACTCGCTCAATGGAGGTAGGATCAACGACTTCATGAAGCGTTTGAAGCTAACACTGAATCTTGTTTTTCATTCTTCGAAGAGG
>Ga0207674_10000785_pt1 | contig 41377 bp, 58 predicted proteins | sample KBSCornC72_FD_184303 | JGI IMG/M metagenome (GOLD analysis project Ga0207674, IMG submission 184303) | Corn rhizosphere microbial communities from Kellogg Biological Station, Michigan, USA - KBS Corn C7-2 (SPAdes) (version 2) | ecosystem: Host-associated > Plants > Roots > Rhizosphere > Soil ... | reverse complement strand
TTTAGCTGATCCCCCGAACTCTGTCTGAAGTTCCTTTAATATAAGTTTCTGAGCGCCGGCGGTATCCCCGGTAGCTACCATCTGCTTAACCAGCTGTTTCTGGGAATCAGTTAGCCGGACTCCGACTCGCTGAAGGGCGGTTACACCCTGGACCGGATCCTGTAAGGCTTTACCGACCTGAATAGAGGTAGTCTGAAGGTCCTGGTGCATAGCTGTAGACATGTCAATTACCGCCTGGGTAGTCTGGGGAAAGACATTCTGTTTGATATTAGTAAAGGTTAAAAGCATATTCTCTGCCGACCGGACCGCCTCGTCTGAATACCTGGTCTGGTGTTCCCAGGATTTAGAAAGATCATCTACCTCTTTAGCTGTAACTCCGGCTACCCCGGAAGTAGATTTAAGGACAGCGTTAGTCTGGGCTATCTGATTCTGGGATTCCTCGAAAGAAGCTACCACGCTTTTACCGAAGGCTACCGCTTTATAGGCCGCCTGGTTCAGGGCTATACCGGCCGCTACCCCGAAAGCTGTAGTAGCCGTAGAAGCCAGGCTGGACAGCTTAGAGGTCTTAGTAGTTTCTGAGTTTAATCCCTGAAGGGAAGATTTAGCTTTATTAACCCCGGAGTCATCGGCGGTCGTCTTAATAAGGATGTTATAAGTATCTCCGAGGTTAGGCATTGTTTATTTCTTTCTGTTTTAGTTCTTTAGCTGACTGCTCGATATTATTATATTCCAGATCTCTTAGGATTACATCTAAGGGGGTATTTATCATTTCCTGATAGCTGGCCCCCATTAATTTACGCCACTGATAAAAGACATAATCAGGGGGTAGATAAACCGAATCTGAGGGCGGCGTTATACCGTCAATTGTGGCTCGGACGAGGTTAAAGAGCTTTTTTTTTGTTCGTCGTCCAGGCCCGGGGTTTTATCTAATTCCAGTTCGGTAATTAGCAGGGCCAGATCTTCCGGTTCTAACCGGGATACATTAGCGGCGTTGATCTCAGCCTTCTGGTCATTATCGGTAACATTCCAGTCCTGGATCCTATTAGCTATTAAGGACTTCAGCTTTATATCCTCGTCCTCTATCCCGGCTACATCTATCATATCGCCGCCCAGGATCCGGCCGGCTTTCAGAAGAACCCACCATTTCTCAGTTTCCGGCAGGTCTGAGGTAGACGGCAGAAAGACCTTCTTAACTTCCGGGACCGGGGCTAGGTTCGGCATTAGATACTACTTATCCCGTTAATTACTACAGCGGTCATTCCAGTAGCGTCTGAACTGTCGTAGACCGAGGTATAATCTTCTTCCTGATAGATTACATCCCCGAACTTGGTTTCTATGGCGTCCGTAGCTATCTTAAGGTTATTAAGGGTAACCCGGAACTCGTAAGTAGTTCCCTGGCTGTAGGCTCGCATGACACAGGCGTTCTTAGCTGTAGCTAGCCACTGTTTCAGCTGATCCGGATTATCGAAGTACTGCTTAATCTTAAAGGAAGCGTCGCCAACGGTCCGGACCAGGGAAGCCGGGTCGTAACTTCCGGATCTCTTACTTCCGTTATCATCTTCAAAGTCGTGGTTAATCTCTATCTGGGATCCGGACTCCAGCCGGGTCTGAGTGGCCGATAAAGCGGCCGAGGCTGTAGCCCCGAAACAGAACTGAGTCGTAGGCCAGAGGAAAGGAGTTAAGAGGCTGAAGGAAGGGGTCGCCGGCCTTAGGACCAGCATATCGCCGGCGGCAAAAGCGGCCGCTGTGGCGTTAAGGGTAACCGTAGTAGGAGTTAAGCTGGAAATCGTGAAGTTAGTAGAAACAGAGCCGTCTGTCTTAGTAACTTTAACCAGGTCGCCTACTACCAGGCCGGTAGTCGGGGCCGGGTCGTGGGTAGTAACCAGGGTAACGGTAGTAGTAGCTACTGAAGCTACCTCTGCCCCGTAGAAAGAACCTAAGGCCGAGACAGTAATATCGTGTTGCATTTCATCTCCGGAAAAGCTTGGGATCAGCTTAGAAGCCTGGACTCCGAAGAACCGGACTACCTGGCTAACCAGGGATATATCCATCGTGTAGCTGTTAGAATCAGCCGAGTGATCGAAGGTGTGAGTATAAGGATTAGCCCCTGTAGTATTGGTCCGCTTTAACAGCATATCCAGCCAGTAGCCGGTAGTATTAGGCTCGGCCATAACCTTAATAGTCCCCTTATGGGATCTCTGGCCCTGTAAGGCCTGGTAGGTCCTATACTTACCGCCGTAGACCGGCATATCTGCTACCAGGTTAGGGTCAGTAGCTATCTTCTGTTCGTAATAAGGGACATAGATAGTTGGGGTTACAGCTGTTCCCTTAGTAGCTTCTTTAGCTAGGGCGGCGTAACCGAGAGCGGCGCTTCGTTCGGCCATGATTATTTAACCTCCGTTTCCGGCTGGGTAGGCTGGACCGGCTGGGCTTCTATAACAGCGTTAGGCTGAGGGGCTTCTGTTCCGACTACCGTACTTTCCGGGTTACTTGATACAAGCTCGAAGTTAGGGTTCTCGATAGGACTGCGACTCTGAATAATAGCCCCTGGCTTAACTATCCCGTGTCCGATAACTACCTGTTCTTCTGTGCTTTTATTTTTGTATTGATGCATTGTGATTGTATTATCCTATTCTATTAAATTTTTTACAATATCAGGTCCGGGGAATAACTATTACCCTCATCGTCAGATCTAAAGTTATATAAGCCTCGGCGGTAATAATAGCTTCCTCAGACTCCGGATTAGGCCTCTGGTCTACCCCGTATTCGTCCCTTAACCCCATAGATAGGACCTGGTTCCCTAAGGTAAAGTTAGAGGTCAGTATCCCGAAGATAGTTTCCGGCAGGAAGTTAGCGGTAGTCTTATCCCGGCCGCTGACTATATTCCTCAGCTTTCTTTCTGTCAGATCTATATTAGGTTCAGACAGGTTAGCCCCGAAATCATCTCCTTTATTTAAAACTACTTTTATTAAGATAGACTCGGTTATATCGTTGGTTCCGGTAGCTGAAGGAGAAGTAGTCCCGGACTGCTTAACCACGCAGATACAGGGCATTAACGACAGCGGTATGGCGACAGGATCACCTTCCAGATAAGCCCGGAAATTACCGCCCAGGTTTTCTCGAAGATAACGGAGTGTGCGAGTTGTGCCGTCTTCAAAATAAGGAACATCTGGATTCATACGCTTTCGAGTTTCTTAGTTACTTCCCTTTTAATAACATTAGCGATAGTATTTCTAATACTGTTATTAATACCCATCATCTTTCGCTGTGGGATATGCTCGGTCCCGAACTGGTGATATTTAAAATAATCCTGAAGGTTACCTATCTTTAAGGAACTGGTCCCGGCCTCGAAGGTAAAGCTGTTTCTCATTAATCCGGTCCGGATCAGGGGGACCGTTTCGTATCGCCTGTAGCCGGCCCGGTCTTTGGCCCTCATGGTAGCCGGCTTAAGCCTGGCCCAGGTCTGGCCTAAAACCTGGCCCTGGGAATTAAATACCTGGTCGGTATAGTACCGGCTGATCTCCTGGCCTAAGATAGCGAAGCCTTCCCTCATCTGGTAGATAGAGGAACCTAACTTCTTAAGCTTGGCTTCTATCTCCTTCCCCCCGGTAATAGAAACTATAATCGCCACTTTAAAACCTCATGCCGTATCTGAAGGCCCGGTCTGAACCTCCGTCTGCTACCGGCAGATCCGGAGTAGAAGAATCCGGGAAAGCTTTAATACCGCCGGCCCCCTTTATACTCATATCGTTACCTAAGGTATCAGTTAGAATATAGTGCTTATTATCTATCTCCTGAAGAAGGCTGTTAGCTTCCTTAATCTTATCGTCCCCGGATTTAGAGTTACCGGTTACGAAAGGACCGTAATCCTGTTTCAGCAGAAGGCCGGCCGCCAGCTTGATAGTAACTTCCTCTATCATCGGGTTAATCGGGGCTGAGAAAGGAACTATATAGAGGCCCTGTAAAGCGCCGTCTATAGTAGCCTGGGCCTGTCGGCGTTTGGCGTCTATATCGGCGTCAGATATATAAGAGTTAGAGGAAAGGCCGGCTTCCCTTCTGATATCATCTATCGAACAGTAGGTATCGTAACCGCCACCCCGGGAAGCTACCGAATCGGCCAGATTAGTTTCATCAGCCAGGATCTCGTTATAGTAAGTATATTTATACCAGTAACTAGCCCCGCCGGAATCGTCTGTATAATCGGTACTTATCTGGTCGGCCTGGATATCTATAGTATCTATAGGACTGAATTCGTTATCAGCCGGGATAGTCCCGTCTGTATTAGAGGCCCGGTATATTTTAATCTTATCCCCGAACAGCTCGGTAACCGGATCGTTCTTAGAGTGCGGAAGCTGGGCCAGGTCAGTAGAGGTAATAATCGGGCTGGTTATACTGGACAGGCTGGTTATAGTCAGCCACTCACAGGAATCTGATCCTAACCGGCCGACAGCTACGAACCGGCTTACCGTGAACCCGGAGTTATTAACTACCGGCAGGTCGGTATCTCCGGTATTAACATCGGCGCTTAAGCTGGTCTTTTCTAAGATGTTATTCGAGGAGAAGTTATCTATTCTTAGTAGTTGCGACATTTTCTGTTTTTAAAATCCTTACCTAAGTGTAACCGTCCGGCTTTTATTATTCAATTCTGTAACTTCCGGCCTCTGTTTCTGTCCGGTAAGTAATACTTCCGGTTCCGGAGTAGCTATAGCCGGGTCGCTCTTTAAGGAAACTACCTTAGGTTCTGAAGTCAGATTAACCCGGTGCTTTCTCCTGGGATTATCCTTAACTACATATTCCAGACTTTCAGTTAATAGCCGGGTTTTAACTACCCTGTAAACCAGACTCTTAGCCAGGGATCCGGCAGTTCTAAGAGAATACTTAAGAGGTTTAGTAACCGTTGTATTAGTCCTAAGCTTGTAACTTAAAGCTTTAGTAATCGTTACAGGTTTAAATACTTTATAAGTTAAGCTTTTAGTCAGCGCCGTAGATTTCCGGACTGAGTAGGTTACCGATTTAGTAATTGCGTAATTTAGCTTAACCGTATACTTAAGACTCTTGGTAATACTATGGCTAGTAGCTGACAACTGATAGATCAGACCTTTAGTAATAGCCTGGGATTTTATAACTGAATACTTAAGGCTTTTGTTAATAGCCGTAGACCTTCGCACAGAATAGGCCAGGCTTTTAGTAATAGATCCAGCGGTCTTTAAGGTATATTTAAGGCTCTTATTTATAGCTACCGGGGCTTTAACTTTATAGATCAGGGATTTAGTTATAGCTGAGAAAGTCTTAACCTCATAGGTTAAGGCTTTAGTCTTAGAGGCTGAAGTCCGGACTGCGTACTTTAAGCTTTTAGTAATAGCCCCTGGTGTTGTCCTAAGGGTATACTTCAGGGATTTAGTCAGGGCTACCGGGGCCTTAATAGTATATTTTAAGGTCTTAGAAATACTGACAGCCGGCTTAACCGCATATCTTAGACTCTTAGTAATAGCCGAGTTAGTCCGGACGGTATACTTAAGACTCTTAGTTATACTTAACCTGTTAAGTATTTCGTATCTCAGGGATTTAGTAATAGAAACCGTCTGGAACTTAACCCGGTAAGTTAGGGACTTAGTTAAGGCTGTAAAGGTTTTAATCTCGTATTTTAAGGACTTCTGGATAGCGGTACTTGTCTTAACGGTATACTCCAGGCTCTTAGTAATCAGCCGGGCGTTAGGGGCCAGGTTATACTGAAGGCTTTTAGTTATAGCCGTTGGGATCCGGATAGTATAGCGAAGGCTCTTAGTAACAGCTGAGGCGGTAGTTTTAACGGTGTATTTAAGGGACTTAGTAATCGCTACCGGGGCCTTTACAGTATATTTAAGACTCTTAGTAATAGCAGTCTTAGCGTCTACTGCGTACCTAAGGCTCTTAGTAATCTGGACTGATTTAATAACCGTGTATTTTAAAGACTTACTGATAGATATAGTCGGCTTTATCGCATATCTGAGGCTTTTAGTTAAGGCCCCTGGAGTAGTCTTTATCCTATAGGCTAAAGCTTTAGTAATAGCTACCGGAGATTTAACGGTATATTTCAGGCTTTTAGTTATAGAGTTACTTTTATCTATAGCGTAGCGGAGGCTCTTAGTAATAGAGGCTGAAGTCCGGACGGTATACTTCAGGGACTTACTGATACTAATAGTCGGTTTAACGGCGTACCTTAGGCTTTTGGTTATCGCACTTGGGGTAGTTTTAATCCTATAAGCCAGGCTCTTACTAATACTAACCGGGGCCTTAACGGTATACTTTAAAGCTTTAGTAATAGGGGTCGGGACTGCTATCGCATATCTGAGGCTTTTAGTTAAGGCCGAAGGGGTTACCTTAATCGTATACTTTAAGCTTTTAGTTATATCTATAGTCGGCTTTACGGCGTACCTTAAGGATTTACTAATAGCCGAGGGCGTGATCCGGATAGTATATTTTAAAGTCTTAGTAACAGCTACCGGGGCCTTGATCGTATACTTAAGGCTTTTAGTAACCGGGATAGATTTATCAATGGCGTACCTTAAGGATTTAGTTATCCCGGCCGGGGTAGTCTTTATCGTGTACTTAAGACTCTTAGTTATAGAAACCGTAGGCTTTACCGCATATCTAAGGGATTTAGTCAGGGCTGAAGGAGTCTTAATAACCGTATACTTCAGGCTCTTACTTATAGCTGAAGGCGTGGCTTTGACAGTATATTTCAGGGACTTAGTAAGGCTGGTCTGTTTATCTATCGCATATCTTAAAGACTTAGTAATCGCAGAAGGAGTAGTCCGGATAGTATACTTTAAGCTTTTAGTAATACTGACTGATTTAATAACGGTATATTTCAGGCTCTTAGTAACCGGAGTAGGAACAGCGATAGCGTACCTGAGGGACTTAGTTAAAGCTGACGGGGTTTTCTTAACGGTGTATTTTAAGGATTTAGTAAGATCAGTACTGGTTTTAACAGCGTATCTTAAACTCTTAGTCAGGCCTGAAGGTGTAACCTTTACGGTATACTTTAAGCTTTTAGTTAAAGCGCTAGGAGTAGCCTTAATCGTATATTTTAAACTCTTAGTTAAGGCCGAGGGCGTTGTCTTAACAGCGTACTTTAAAGATTTAGTTAAAGCTGACGGGGTTCTTTTAATATCGTAGATTAGACCCTTAGTAAGGCTGACAGATTTCTTAACCGTATACTTAAGACTCTTAGTTACGGCTGACGGAGTAGCTTTAATAGTATATTTAAGACTTTTAGTTATAGAAGGAGAAGTCTTTATCGTATATTTCAGACTTTCAGTAAGGCTGTGGGTAGCGTTACTTCCCGGGATATAGGTCGCATAAGAAGGGTAGTCATCAGCCTGATAAGTCGGGGTCGGGAAAGTAGAAGGGAAGCTGGCCCCGTAGGTCGTAGAAAGGTTATAGGCTGTCTGCTGGTTACTGTTAGCCGTAGAAGCTATATAGGCTCTCATGTTATTGTTATCCATCATGAAAGTAAGCCAGTAGTTCCCGGCAGATAGAGGCGTGTCGGTTATATCTATCTTATTAAACTGGCCGCCGGTTATAGCTGTAGGAGTATTATTAGCTACTATCAGAGCGTTAGGGGCGCCGGCGTTATCAGAGTATATAGCCCCGACACCGTTACCGCTGTTCGGGGAATAGACATATAAAGCCGTAACTGTTCCGGCCTGGGGAAGGTTATACTGAACTCCGACTATCTCTGTTAAACCGCCGGTAGTTACGCCAGCTGAAGAATGATTACCGAACCAGGTCATTTCATACTGAAGGGCCTTAGTCAGGCTGGAGATTGATTTCTTAATTGCGTACTGAAGGGATTTAGTAATCGGCGTATGAACCCCTATCGCATATCTGAGGCTCTTGGTTATAGCCGAGGAAGTAGTTTTAATCGTGTATTTCAGGGATTTAGTCTTAGAAGCTGAGGCTATAACTGTATATTTAAGGGACTTAGTTATAGAGGTAGTAGTAGTCCCGGTAATAATAGCTACCACGATAATTCTGGAAGAAGCTACTGTCCCGGTAGAGTTAGTTACATTTACATCTAGCTGGTGGCCGGAAGTCGGCATGGTTAGGGCTGAACTTATCTGTTGGTTAGACCCTGTAACCGTAGAGTTAGTTACATCTGTATTAGAGTTATCTATATCCTGAAGCTTGGCCGAGTTAGAGGCGTTATCAGAATCTATAGCGTGATAATAGGTATTATTTACGCTGGACCACTCCGTTGAATCCCAGAGCATAATAAAACCCTGCTGTCCGGTCCCAATATCAGTAGCGTTTAAAAGAAGGTACTGCGGTTCTAATCCCAGGATATTTCCGGTAGAAGGATAATTAACCTGTATTTCTACTCTATAAACAGTAGTAGTAGTTATATTGACATTGTTATACAGCTTAACCTCTAAGGTCTGAATCGCCGCCCAGGTCCAGCCCCCGGACGGAGCCGATAAAGTGGTATAAGGCCCCCACTGAGGCGAGGCTGAAATAGTGGTCTGTCCGGTCCCGAGTAGGGTGCCTAAAGAAGCGGTATAGACTGCGGCGCTAAGGGTATTTTTAAAAGCGTCCTGGGCATAGATCCTAACCTGGACACTGTTAATAGAACTACCGTTAGCGTCAGCCGGAGCGCTTCCTGTCCCGGAAGTACCCTGGCCGTATAAGTAGTTACTGGAAGTACTACCGGCCGTAGAGCCGTCAGCATGAGTCGAAGTAGAGCCGTCAAAAGCGTTAGCGTCATTAGTCCAGACAGAGTTAGGATCAGTAGGCCCCCCGGCGTGGGCGTCAAAATAATAACTAACTGTATTAGATGGAGTCTGATCTACTATAATCCGAGCGTTATAAATAGTTACTGAGGATTTAGTAGTAGAAGATTTAACAGTTATCCTGTAGTGCCGGCCGTCCCCCGGGGTAAAGGTTACCCGTGTTCTGGTAATCCCGGTATTAGAGGCACTGACTATAGTAGTCTTATCACTGAAAGAAAAAGCCCCGTTATCTTCCTGGAGAACTATAGTAGCTGTATTAGAAGAAGCCGTCTTATAAACTACTTCAGCGCTGAAGGTATTAACCGCATTCCAGTTCGCCGCCGTATAAAGCCAATACTTAGGATCAGTTAGAGCTGAGGCGGCTGTATTAGTATAAGCCGTTTGGCCCCTTCCCCCGATATCTATCTGGGTTTGGGTTTTAGTTAAGGTCGTGGCATTATCTATAACTATTATCCGGGCCGCTCTGACAGCGGCGTTGGTAGAAGCACAATGAATCATATATTCAGTAGCCCCGGCCGGTGGTGTAAAGGAAGCTGATCTAAACCTTTTACTGGTAGTAGATCCGGTAACAGCTATAGTAGCGTCATCTGTAGTAGTACCGACCCGGCGAAGGGTTACATTTTCTGATCCGGAAGCTATAAGTGCGTCTATCTCAAAATAATAAGTAGGGCTAACATATTTAGAAGTATCTAGCTGGACCTTTTCGCTGTCGTCATTAGCCCCGGTAACCTGGACTATAAAGCCGGCTGAGGATCCGGCGTTCATGATATTTAACTCTTGTCGGATCTGAGGCATTAGATTTTGATCCTCGCACTAGCGATACACTTATCAGCCTCGTAGATATAGATAATAAAACAGTAGCGTTCATCAAAAGCCTGGGCTATACCACCTATCATAAATAGAGTAATTTCCCCTTCTTCTATTCTTTCGGTATATATCTCAGGAAGCTGGTAACTCTCAGAGGGGATATTATTCAGTTCTATTTCCCCAAGCCAGAAATTATCATTTTCCTGATTAAGGGTAGCCCTAAACCTGTCGTAGAAGGCGTGGGCTTGATCGTTGATAGTATAAAAAACTATCTTCTTCCGGCCGGCGGTCCGGGATATTTCTATACACCTCTGGAGCATATATTCCCCGAGGCCCTGGCCCCTATAAGGCTCGTTTACACTTATCCCGGCCAGGTAAGAATTATCCGGATCAGAATTCAGCATTAAGCCCCTCTATATTCTCTGGCAGGTCCGGGACCGGCTTTACCTCTATAGTAGAAGCCAGGATCAGGTCCTTAAGTAACAGGTAGCAGTTAGGGTATTTAGTCCAGTCTATTTCCTCAGGCTGGAGTTTTTCTTTATTTGACATTTATTTCTTCCTTGTCTATGTGTTTAATTTCTAGCCAGTTAGTAAGCGTTAGGGTTTTATGCGTGTTCTGGGTATCGGTCCAGAGTACTGAATCCGGGCCGTGTACATTACTGGTAAAATTAGAAGCTTTAGCTATATCCCGGCTTAGTAAAGAACAGCCGATACCGGTCATTCTATTTATCCCTAACCGGACCCTATAATCATGGCTTGTCCAGTCAGAAGGAAATTTAGTTAACAAGTTAAGTATTTCCGGCGGCGGTATAACATCTATTTCCAGATTAAACCACCAGGTATAGTCCCCCTCGAGAAATCGCTTTTTAATAACTTCCATAGAGGCGTTAATCCTGGCGCTGGCTATCTCTGACTGATCCTGGTCCGGTAAGTAGATCATCGGGATTTTATCTTTCCAGCGATTATATAAGCCAGGAGTAGGAGAATTATCTACTACTAAGATATCAAAGTTAGGGTAGTCCAGGCTGTTTACAGCCTCTATCCAGGCTGGCATAGCGTATTCCTTTAACTCATGCGTGGGACAGGCTACTAATACCTTAGGGACCTGGAGTTTCTGATCCCACCAGCTTTCCGGCTTACGAGTCCTGAAATAAGGGATATCCTCTGGGGCTTCTTCATAATCTATATGATGAAGTTGCTGGTTACCTACTCTTAAGCATTCCAGCCAGGCCCCGGCTATATCTTCTTCCGGAATATGGCACCAGAGGCCCTGACTGAATACAAGGTCGAAGAAATTATCCTTAAAAGGAATATCTGAAACCCCGGCCTTTAGGATATAGCCGGGAGCGCAGTTATTCTCAGTAGCGTAGTCTGAGATATCTATTCCCCAGGCTGAACAGCCGAGTTCCCGGAGTCTGTTTACCAGATAGCCACAGCCGGTCCCGATATCCAGGATCCGGACCTTACCGTATTTACTTACTAAAGTAGAAGCTAGACTCTCGCAATAGTCGTGGCGATGAAGGCCCTGGTCCGGCCAGATTTTATCGAAGTAGGCCTTATTAAACATCTTATTTTTCCCGGGCTACTATCAGGCCTTCGAAGTTATCTACCGGATAGATAGTATTATTATGATCCACGAAGGCCCCTACTGTCCGGCCGTTTATCTCGTAGCCGATACAGAACCCCTTATAAGTTTCCTGATACTGGAATTCCTTATCGTCTGTCAGGTGCTGGGCTCGCCTGATCTTATAAAAATGAATAAGCTTAGATCCTTCCGGGGGGAATAAGATTACCGGGGATTGATTATCGTTTTCCAGCCGGAACTCTGAAACCTGGGCCGGGTTAATCTCCGAGAACTTATGAAAGATAGCCTGGCCGTCTTTTAACTCGAACTGTTCCAGCTTAGAACCATCCTTAAATACAGCAACCCACCGCCAGGGTTCCTTAGTTACCGGTTCTCCTGTAGGTGGGTACTTATAGATTATCGCCATTGTATTGACTTCCTTTCCGCTTCCTCGGCATTGGATTGCCTCGGCGTTAAAGCTTGCTGTTTTTAGTTAGAAACTTGGTCTATAGCCTCTTGCTGTCGGGCTACCGCTACCTCATCGGCTGGGTCTACATGAGCCAGGCCACGCTCTAGGGCCGCCTTCTGGACTTCTGCGAACTCAGGGCCGAGATGTTCCGGCTGGGCCGGAGTAAAGCCTGTAGTACAGGTGTGGTTCAGATATTCTTCCTCTGTCAGCCACTCGTCGTTACAGACTCCGCAAACATGCTTTTGTACTGCTGGTTCCATATTAGGCTACCTCGTCGTATTGATAGTTCATAGTACTGGTAGATCCGGCCGTATCAGCGCCGTTAGTCTGGATCTGGTGAACCAGGAAGTCGCTCGAACCGGTAGCTGTAAGGCTTCCGGAAAGGCTACCGCCGATTCCCAGGTTGGCCGCTCCCGGGGCTGAAGTTGGCATAGTCTGAGTAGCTACAGAACTGGAAGTAGCTACCGGCGTGGCCGCTGTGGCCGCACCGCCGTAGGAACTAGTCCTAGCGTTAGTCTTATGCGTGGCTGAACCGCCCAGGGCGCCGGTGCGCCAGATCTGTAGGTTCTGAATAGAACTGGAACCGCCCATCGCTGTAACATGGATCTTCTGGTATTTCTCGTAGGTATTATTACCAGGAGTTACCGGGTTGGCTACCGGATCCAGGTTCACAGCGTCAGTACTGCCCATGTTGGTATTGGTAATATTGTGCGTCTGAGTACCGGCTGAAGCGCCGTTAAACTCGTCGATTTCTACTGTTGCCGCCATATTATCCTCTATCTTAAAGTTTATATTTATTTAGGTCTGAAGGTGTCCGGCCTTACTACCTGGTTTATTTTCGCCTGAACTCCGTTATTTTACTTCCAAGTCCTCGGATGAGGGATTTGGGTTGTCTTCGATTTGGGCTAGGGTCTGTTCCACTTCCTCCGAGGTCGGGACTAAATTTGGGGCTACCCCGTCCTCGATAGGCTGGGTCTGGACCGAGCCGGCTTGAAGTAGGGCCTTTTCTTCGGCCTTGCTTAAGCCTTCGATTGCGTCCCCGGGTCCGTAGAATTTATCGTTGTGAAGTACATTCCCGGGTCCTTTAACAAATACCGCCATATATCTTAATCTCCTTAAGCTACTGCGTTCTTGTACAGGTACATGGCTTCTACGGCCATTACGAAGCGAGAGTAGTAATCGTTAGCCCGGATCACATCACCCTTTCGTTCCTGTTCGGTCCAGCGATCAACATAGCGTTCGCTGGGGATAGTTAAGTGGTAGCCGGCAGATACCGTTTCTAAGGCCGGAAGATTAGCGACATACATTAACCAGAAGTGCTTACCCCAGATAAAGCCTAAGCTGTCTGTAGCACCTTCGGCGGCGCTGTTATAGGAAGCGTCCCCGATAAGAACTCGGTCTACACCGATAAGGTCTGCTAAGGCGTTAGCCAAAGTAGCCTGGTCGGCCCGGGCCGTATATTTCACACGGTCGGTTATATCAGGGTGGTTAATTAACTGACTAAAGACCTGGCGGCCCATGACGGCCACATTAGGTCGGTGGAGTGAGTTCTGAAGAACAGTGTCAGCGGCCGATTGCATGGCTACTAACGGGTGGCTATTAGTATAGTCAGACCACTGGCTGGTTCCGGAAAGGGTCGTGTTCTGAGTTACATTACTGGTATTAGCCAGGTAAGAAGCCAGGGCGGCTTCCTTCTCGATCATCAGCTTTTCTACGACTGTGTTCGTGAAGTTTACCTCTACATTAAGAGGGGCCTGGGCCTGGTTCCTGATCTTCCAGGGAAGGAAGATTTCCAGGCTTCTTTCTACCAGCGCCGGGGTAGCCACCTGCGACAGACTAAAGTCTACTCGCTCGGCTCGGTCGTAAAGACCTCGTTGGCTATTAACCGGGGACCTTAAATTCTCCTTATCGAATTTAAAGACATAGTTGGTTTCTTTGGTTACCGGCAGGGTTGGGAAAACCTGGTCGGCTATGAAATTTGAGTTGGAATACCGGGTAAGGACATCGGTTAGGATGGGATCTCGGTATACCTGGTTCAGAGTTGGCATTACTTAGTTTCCTCTTTCTTAATCTTTATATTTAGACCTTAGCCGTTGAAGGCATAAGCTCGATTACTGTACCAGCGGCGCCAGCCTCTAAGGCATAGCCGATGATCTGGTTGCCGGCTGTAGTAGTAGTTACTCCAGCGCCAGCGGAATCCGCTGTAACAGCGTCGCCCCGGGCGATAGAACCGCCGGAACCGACCAGAATATTTAAAGTACCAGAACAGCTACGAAGGCGGACCGTACCGACACGACCGGTTCCTGGGGTATCGAGAAGGGTCCCGATAATCTTATCTGTAGCGGCTGAAGCCAAAACGATTTGGCCGTTAGAATCCAGCTTTACAGCTAGAAACTGATTACCGGCGGCAGACAGGTCGCCCGTTGATACGAACCCCATGTTACCGCCATCTCTATAGTGAGCCATTTAGAATATCTCTCTTTCTTACTGACGGGCACCGGCTTCTACGGCCAGTTCCTCAGAATATTGTTTACTTAATTCAGGATCAGCATTCATAGCCTCGACTAAAGCTTGTGAAAACGGCGTCTTTCCTTCAGAAGCCTTTACTATATCCTCGGCCTTATCACGAAGGGCTTTATAAGCACTTTGGCTTTTACTTTCTTCGTCTGAGCCTTTAGGACCCATTTCAGAACTAGCCATAATCGGCTTGGCTTCTGAAAGGACCTTATCCATGACTTCTTTCTGTTCGTCAGAAGCGCTAACATAGAAGCCGACTAAAGCCTCTTCCATATCAGCTTTAACCTTAAAGCCATCGCTGGCTGAAAGGGCAATTTCCCGGACATGATCCCGGGCTTCTTGCTTAACTAACTTTTCGTGGGCCAGGACGCCCATAGCGGCTTGATCTTCCAGCTTCTTCTTCTCGCTGGCTGAGATAGTAACTACCTTATCGCCTTCAGAAGCGGCAACAGGCTCGGCCGGGGCCGGGGCTGGTTCCTCTTTCTTCTCTACGACAGGTTCCTGATGAGCTTCTTTGAAACCGAACTTAACCTGCTCATCAGCGGAAAGTTGGTCTTTGTTGTCCTCGAGGATTTTGCGCTCGTCTTCGGAAAGATCTGCGACTTCCTTAACCCGGACTTCTTCTAGTGTTGGCATTTGATCTCCTTTTGCACTAGCACTTAAGAATATTTTATTGAAATCATCTTTACCGGCAGACTTGCCGGCTTCAGACGCAACGATAGGCTGTAGGTCTTTAAATAGCGGCCGATTGGTTAGACCCCCACCAATCAGTACATTATCGCAAGGATCATCTTCCCCTTCGGGGTCGTAGTATCCTTCCGGACAAAACTCTGGACTGAACATGGAATATATCTTTCCAGATAATAGTTCCTGTCCTAACGGAGTCCACTCCACAGAAGCCCATAGGCTAAGACCGCCTTCTTCATTGGACTGGGTATATAATTTCTTCATCCACCCAGCGGCGGCCCCTGCGTCGTGGTCCTGATCTATAGGAAGCCCGACCGTAGAACTGTTCGGCCGGACATCGTTATTAAAGTTTTGTACATAGTCACTTAGATCCTGGGGGGTAATCATGAAATCACCATGCCAGGGGGTTTCCCACATCCCGGTTCTAAGAACCTCTATTTCTGTAGGAAGCTTACCGGTATCATCAGCCTGGATAATCCGGGTAGTCCTCAGAAATTTAGATGCGGATAAAGATGTTTTTGTTTTAGGCATCTTGGCTGTCATTATCCGTTATTTACCAGGAAAGTGTCAAATATCTTACAGAACAAAATACAACAGTTAATTATCTTCCTCTGTTCCGTCAGGGTAGATTAACTGCATTCCGCAACGGCAGTTCGGGTGGGCCGGGGGGCTGTCGTCCCCGGACTCGAAGCTGTCTGAAATATCTATAGGTCCCTGGGCCGTGTTTTCCGCACAGATATCATCGGCCCCGGCGTCATACCATTGTTTCTGACTAGCCCCGGACTGATCCCCGAAGGTCAGCAGTCCGGAGTTATAGGAATTTACCGATTCTGTCCTGGCTATAGTTAAGGCCCGGGCCGGGTCGTTTACTATATCATCTATCCTGGAGGCGGCTTCCTGGTCGGTTTCCCCTAACTCCAGGCTGGTCCGGATAGACTGATTAATCCGGTCCTTAGTAGTCTGATTAATCCCGGTAACTAAAGAGGCGGCCTGTTTCCGGGCGGCTTCCTGGACAGCGGCGTCTGTCTTAGATAGGCCCAGGTTCCGGCCGGAGATCTTCTGGCCGGCTACTACCCCGACTCCCATTCCTTCCAGGATAGGGTCGTGAAGTACATTTAGGATCAGGCCGTCCTCGTCCTCATCGAAGCCGTCCTCATCGAAGATTACATTTACATCGTAGGCTTTAATCGCCTCGGTGTGATAGCCCACCCAATTTATATAATTATGGATTCTTTCCTTAGCTAAAGTCCGGAAGTAGCGTCTGAGATCCCGGGCGAACTTAACTTCCAGCCGGATTAGTTTAGCGTGGGAATCAGAGTCCTTAGAATAAGGCTTGGCCCAATCTTCTGCGGCGGCGATTACGGTATTAAGCTTATCTAGCTTATCTTCAAGCGCCGATTCGTGGGCCGTCAATTTTATACTCGTCATATAGCCGTTCTTTAGCACTGAGGAAATTAGTTAAAGCGTCTGAAGCTGTCTTAGTCAGTTCGTCCTTAGTATCCTCGTCCGGTTTAGCCGGGGCCGGGACCGCCGGGTTATTAGGATCTGCTACTGGAGTTACCGAAGGCCTGTTGTCGTAATTATCACGAATATCATCTGGCAGATCCGGAAGGTGCATCATATTTCTTAAGGCCTGTTCCAGTTCCGGGTCCGGAGTCATAGCCTTAACAGACATCAGCTGGTTTATAGCCGTTGAGGTTACCGCTATATCATCATCCCCTATCTTAGAGTGTTCTAAGGTCGGGTAGCCGGTCTTATCTGAATAGTTAAGGTCTATCAGGTCCTTAATTACATTGCGATTAATAACAGTCTGGATATATTTAGCTACATGTTCCAGGGCCATCTCGAATAGCTGGCTATGGTCGGCTGATACTGCCCGGGATCCTGAGGAACCTTTCCCGGAACCACCAAGTTCCAGGAACTGTGCTAAGACGGACTTAGTAATTTCCCTTTTATGATATTCCAGGCTGGTCTGGATATCTGAAACGGTCCCGGGACCGCCCTTCATATCCATAAACTCTATCATCCAGTCCTTAGGCTTCTTTATAACTCCTTCTTCTGAGGCCCGGGCGTTTCTAGCGGCCTGGATAGCGTCGTTAATATCATCTTCGTTAGCACCTTCGGGTGGTTCTACGGTTATGATTCCTAAGCCCTGGCGTTCATGCCGGATCCCGTCTATCAGTTCCAGCTTATCCTTCATAACCCAGTGTTTATAAGCCGGCCGGATCATAGAGATACCTTCGTAGTTCTCGCCTTCCTTATCGTAGGTAAAGACGCAGAGTTTGGGCATTTCTATAGAGAAAGTACCGCCCGGGACATATTGGGTTATACCCGGGACCGGATTATCGCCCTGGGTCTGCCACCTGTAGATAGTCCGCTGTTTCCTGGAAGCCAGGTTCTTCAGGCCGATAAGTTTCTGGATAGGCCGGACCTGGTAGACCGGATCCTTCTTAATCTCTTTCCCGTTTTCATCTAGTTCCGGTTCCTGTTCTATCTCTATATCTTCCGGCTTAAAGTCCACATAGTCGTAGACCTTCTCGAACACGCTATAGCCGAATTCCAGGTAGGTCAGGATCTCAGATAAAGTACTGGACCAGTCCAGATTATCGAATAACTGTTGTCGTATAAACTCGGCTTTATCTTTATCTATCTGGTCGTCAGAAGCGGACTGTATATGCCAGGTCGCAGACATGATAGGAAGCTTACAGACCTTCAGGGCGGCCCGGACCGTACCGTCAGACCGGCGCATGATATCGTAGTTCTCTAAGGCCTTAAACCGGATCAGCTCGTTGTTATATTCTTCCCGGGTAATAATCCCTGAGAAGATATAGGTTCCGGATTTACCTTTAGCCCCTAATTCTACTTCCTGGCCGGACGGACTCTTAACTTCCTGGACTGGTTCTGTCGGAGCCTGGTCGGTAGTGGCGAAGTCTAGGGGGTTCTTATTTCCGTCTGTTTGTGTTGGGTTCATATTTGGCTTTAATTATCAATTAAAATCTTTTATTCAGCAACCCGGAAGTAATCGGGCTGACATTGGATTTATATTCCCCGGCCCCGTCCTGGTTATCCTTATTTAGGGACCGGAAGCTGGTAGCTGTCTTAGCGAAAGCCAGGGCTAAAGCGTCAGCTATATCCGGGCTTTTACCTAAGCGTTTCTTAATCTCGTCTTTAGCTTCTATCTTGATCTGGGATTTACCGGTATATTCGTATCTGATAGAGGCCAGTTCATTAGCCAGAAGGGTATTTTTAGGTAAGGCTATCTTCTTCTGGATTATCAGGTCCCGGAGATTCCAGAACATTTCAGAGCGTTTATTAAAGAACTTCTCCTTATTGCTCGGCTCAGATCCGAAGTTAATCGGGATAACCGTATATCTCCATTCCGGATTCTCATTCCTTAACCTGTTAAGTATATCGGTAACCCCACCGCCGACTCCGGTATCGTCTATCTTAAGTTTGGAGTACCAGGTTTCCGGGTTAATAGTACTGACTAGAAAGTGGCTGGTTTCATCGGTGGATTTCTTAGAAAAGATAACCGGCTCATGCACATAACCGCCGTGTCTTTCGATTATTACTGTCCGGTCTGAACCGAACCGGGCCACATCTACTCCGTATTCCGGGGGGCCGTCCTGTTCTACTTCCCAGCCGTGTTCCTGTCTGTAATCTGCGTCCATGCAAGCTTCTATCATGTTCAGAGGGATTAGTGTATTCTCGGCCTGGCTAGGAAATTCCCCCATTACCCGGGCGGCCCACATAGGGGTTTCTGTTCCCCACTCTAAATATCGCTGGTAAACCCAGGCCGGGGATATCAGGGCCGGGTAAGGTAAGACTAGATCTTCCCGGACCTTAGCGAAGTGTTCCAGCTCGTCTGCCCCTTCCGGCGGCTCGAAGAAGGCCAGTAGATCTTCTAGGTTATTAATATTATTAACTATAAAGTTAGGGGTATCGAAGGCCGAGATAGTAAACTGTTTTACCATTTTAGCCTGGGCGCCGTTAAAGCTTTCGTAGAAGGTTCCCTCTAAGGTAGTCGGGTTCCCGATTAATAAAACATGGGCGTTCTGGTTAGAAGTAATAGCCCGGATACCTTCGTAGATAGGTTCTTCTATACCGGCGGCCTCGTCTGCTATTACCAGAACATCATCGGCGTGGTATCCCTGGAATCTATCCGGCTCGGTAGTAGATAGGCCGATAGCGTACCAGTCCGGGGCGAACTCCAGGCCGGTCTTAGTTATATGGCCCCCGAGTTCGTATTTAGAATTAGCGTGGGCGGTCCGGAGTTCTCGCCATAATACATCGGTAACCTGTCTGGCCGTAGGTGCTGTAGTAATTACTATACAGCCGGGATGGGTAAGCAAGAAGGTTAGGGCTATCCGGGCGGCGTTCCAGCTTTTACCAGTACCATGACAGGACTTAACCGCTACTTCCGGGTATCTGAAAACGGCGTCTAGGATCTGGTTCTGTAGTTCCCAGGGTTCAGCCCCGAGGACATCTTTATAAAATTCCTGGGGTAGTTTCCGGTAAGTATCCAGGATCTCTACGGCCTGGTCCGGGGTAATCTCGGTTTCGCTAATCTTCATCTTTTAGTCTTTTTTGCCGGGCCATGTTATAGAGTTCCCCAAGTCCGGAAACCTTTACTTCGTGTCTTTGGGCCGGTGGGGTATAGTCCCCGAAGTGGCTAAGGATCATCTCGGCCTGTTTATAATCGCCTTTTAAGGCCCTGAGGGTCAGGCCACGCCAAATAGCGTTTTCCCGGTTCTGGGTAAAGATTTCTTTTCTTCTGATCTTAACTAGATCCCAGAAACTCGGAATATCCTTCTGCCATTGATATAAGGTTTTCCTGGATACCCCGATTTTATCTGCGAATTCCTGGGCGGTAATCTTCGTATAGGTCCCGTCTTCTTCCACGCTTAAACCGTGGGCGGCCACATAGGTTATATAGTAGTCCTTACGCTGATCTTCCAGGTGATTAGACAGGGTTACACTTTGTCCGGCTTCACTACTTTTATTTTCGTTTGTGTTTGTAACATTCTGTAACCCTGACATAGCTAATAAAATATCAGCTTATTTAGGATCTGTCATTAGGTCGGGGATTGGGCGCCGGCTGTATTACGGTGCCGTTTAACGCCCTATCCCCTTCGTTCTATTTTACTGTTTCCCTGGCACCTAAGCTTAATAATCTGGCAGTGGTTATGGTAGCTAAGGGGATCATAATCGTGGAGTTGGGCGCCGCACCATTTACAGGGATTCGTCCTGGGCCTTCGGCCGTTGGTCTTTTCAGGATCTTTTACTTTTACCCGGCCTACTCCTGGGACTATCTCATAGACAGTACCGAAATAGTTAAAGGTTTTATACTGTGCCATGAACAGGACAGTCCCTTACCTTAACTCCGGCCGGGCAGATACAGGCCCCGGCAGTAGAAGCCGGCTGGACCGGAAAGGTCGGCTGGTCTATCTTTATCATTTCCTTAGACCAAAGCCAGGCTTCTTCCAGTCTGGCAGTAACCTTATTCCTGGCCTTAGGATCCACGCCCGGGGCTTTAAAATCCTTAACCTGTTTCATCAGCCGTTCTATTTCTTGGGTGATAGTATTATTCATTCCACTACTACCTTATAACCTTCCAGGATCCCGATTCTATAGTTAATCTTCCCGACCGGAACTCCGTCCCGATAGCCATTTCCATTTTCAGGATATTAGTCTGAGGTTCAGCGTCTGCCAGTAATATTTCTTCCTGGGTCGGGGATATAATCAGGCTGTCTATTTCCGGGTACATTTCCTTAGCGTGTTCTATCAGGTTAAAAGCGTCTACCCAACCGTAGATATAGCTGGGCCTGAGATCTACAGTTATCCCCATTAGAATTCTTCCTTCCGGTTTACCCTGGTGGGCATAGGGATAACCTTTATTACTTCCGGCCGGGTTTTCCCCAACTTTTCCCCAAAGCTTAAAGCCATGTACTGTCTTACCCAATCTATAGCGTCCTCTAGGCCGATAGCGAAGGTTACGAAATAGCCCCTTTCCCTAAGCTTATCGTGGCAGTCGGCCTGGGCTTCTACATGAGGATTAACCCACTCCGGCTTAGTAGACTTCCGGAGTTTATAGCCTTCCTGTTTCAGTTCTAGGAAACAGCCGTGATAGATCCCCTTAGGTTCAGCCAGGAACCAGTCCGGATAACCTACTGTAGATCTGAGTCTTTTAGCCCTGAGCCTCTGGCCCATATTCTGGCGATGTTCCCCGGAACTATCCGATACGAATATAGCCCCCGGATACTGATATTTCACGAAGTCGCAGAGCATCATCTGGATTACATTTTCCCGGTGTGTCGGCATTACCAGGTTTCCTCTCCGCAGATACAGGCTTTACTTCGGCCTAAAAAGATATGCCAGATAGACTTACTCCAGGACTTAATCCCGGTCTGGTAATAGTGAAGTTGGTTATAAGCCCAATTAGACCGGCAGGTCATTTTTAGCTTTCCTTTCCCGGGCCTCTAAAGCCGTTTCGTTTTTATGATTAACCGCCAGGTAGTGAGGATAACAAAGTCGGCCTTTAGTAGCCGGGTTAGTACAGTACCGGCATTTCCTTATTTTCGGTGGTCGTCCTTGTACATCAGGTAGATCATGAGGCCGACTATTAGGGCTAGGATTATCGAGAACATTCATAGCTAATTGTACCTTTCGTAGATATCAGCTAGAACATATTTAACGGTCCTTTCGTGGCGTTCCCGGTTAGCCTGGAGTTCGAATAGAAGCCTCTGTTTAGTATCTTCAGCCCCGGCTATCTGTTCTTTCCAGTAGGCGTCAGCTTTAGCTTCTACCTGAAGCCGGCGCTTAATCTCCGTCCTTCTGGCGTCCCGGTACTGGTAGGTCTGCTGAATATACTGTCTTAGGATCCAGGCCATATAGCTGAATAAGGCTAGGAAAAGTAAGGGAATTATTACGCTCATTTTTTATCTTCCTTTCCTGGAGTCCAGGCGTTAGTTTTATATTGCTTTATAGCTTTAGAGTTCCCCGGATAAGCTTTCTTAAATTTCTGGATCCCTAAATTCAGAGTTATACCTTTACCCTGGACTATAACCCGGGTAGCCTTAGCCTTCTTCCGGTATTCAGCCTGGACCGCTTTATAGTCCTTAGTCATTTAACTTACCCCCGAGTTTTTCTATAACTTCAGCTGTCTGGCCCATATAAACTGATAAAGTCTCAAAGTCTGAATCAGTAAAACCTTTAGCTAGTAGGGGTTCGTCTGCTAATAGCATGATTATTTTTAAATTAGTCTGGAGTAGTTCTGTAAGTGCGTCTTTCATTTTAGAGATTTCCTTTCTTTAAGTTTAGCTTTATCAGCTTGTAGTTTTCTATATCTTTCGCTTAGGCCCGGGGATTTAGTAGGGCTTCCTCGGTTCTGGGTTTTTTTAAAATCTTTCCCATTATGAATTGTATTGCTTTGGATTGTATTGGATTGTATTGAGGCAACCGCTGGTTGCCGTTTGGTTGCCAGAGGGTTCTCTACCTCTGTTTCTAAGGCTAACTGGACTATATTTTTAGTATAAGCTTTATTAGGTTTAAGGCCGAGTTCTGACAGCTCTTTCTGGTAGCTAGTCGGAACATGCCGGTCGTGTCTTTTCGTGTTATTAATCCACCAGTGTTTTATAACGGCTATCCCTGAGTCGAAGGTTAGGAGAAAGCGTTTAGCTAATAGGATCTGAAGATCATCTGTAGCCGCTCCGGTCATTCTTACTATTCGTTTAGGATTTACGAATCCGTCATTATCGGCGCTCATGTTCAGATGGATATATAACGCCTGGGCCGAGAGAGGCATATCCAGGAAAGCATCACTCTCGACTATATCTGTCGAGAACATCCGTTTACTCATAAAGAAAGCCCCCTATCTTTCTGATCTGGGGGCTAAAGGCTTCCGAAGCTTAGTCTGTTTAAGATTATAACAAACTAAGCTAAGGCCTTCAAACCCCAGTTAAATTAGTATTTTAGGCGGGACTTTTCAGAGCGACTAAGCTTCTGGAAACCCTCGTCTTACTTAGGATTATAAACTAACCAGGCCGGTTTAATAAAATCCAAGTTTTCCCCAATTGGGGACAAGGTGGGGATAAAGAAATACCCGGCCTGGGGGTGGGCACCGGACCGGGTACTAGGTTTATTTTTAAAAAACCTGATTAGATTATAACCCAAAAACCGCCAGTAAAAACCAGCGGTTCCCGGGACAATTAAATGGTGGGCCTCATGCTAGGTGTACGACGACCTAACCGGGCTTATTTATTATATAGCTTTACCATTCCGTCTGAGAAGCTATTACCGAACTTAAACAGCCGGCGCTTTAGATCCTCTTTTACTACCGGAAGGTAAGTAGCTTTATAATCCAGCTTACCGTCATAGTAGATCTTAACGGCTGACTGGTAGGGGTTTATATCTGTTTTCATGTTAGCTTTTATCCTGTTTATTTTATTAGGATAATAGCATTATAGCAGAGATTGGCTAAAAAGTAAAGTGTATTTTCTATTCTGAAGGGGCCGGACCGGTTACAGAAGCTATTTCTTCCTCTGTAGCTAGTTCCCCTTCCCTGATAATCTTATCGAAGTGGGCCTCTATAGAATCGGTATCGTCCTTAGACGGGCCTTTATAAACCTGATCCTGGTATTTAACTAGGTCGTTACTTCCGATAGTTCCTAAGCCGACTGGTTCCATAGCCCTATTATACTTTTCCACACCAGGGATTAGTCAAGATATAGCCATAGGTGTATTATTTTTAACTATGGAATTAGTAGAAATAAAAACTAAAAATAATCCGCCTGAAGTCCTGGTAGTAGACGAGCAGTATCTAGCCGTCCGGGACTTCGTGATATCCGGGTTAGCTAAGTCCGTTCCTGAATTTCTGTCCCGGGATAAGGCCGCTGATCTTATGGTCGAGTGGTTCCCTGAGGATCAGCTGGCGTTAGCTTCCCTGTATCGGACTATTTCAGAGAATACCCCCAGGTTGGTAGCCTGAATTATTTGACAGGTCCTATTCAGCCGGACTATTCTTTTCTTAATTAATAAGGAGAAGTTTTTATGCTTAATCTGCGTGGCCTCGCCTTCCTTTTATTAGGCGTGGGCTTAATTATCGGTGGGCTGGAAGTAGTCTTTTCAGTAGCCTGGTCCCCAAAACTGGCCTGGGCCTTTCTGATGGCCGCCGGTATCTGCTTGGTGCTGGAGTTCGTTGGAGCCGAAAGGTTAGCTAATAGGACTTCGGCATAAATTTAACCAAAATAAATATCCCAAAACTCCGTTGAATAGGCCCCGGCTCGCTCGGGGCTTATTTATTGCTCAGCGCTGACTTCAGATTCTACCTGGATAGGTATAACCGGCTCAGACGGTAGCGGAACCAGCTGTTCTAAGGGATCCTCAGGGTGAAGTTCCTCGTACTCCGGAAGATCAGAAGTAGTATTTTTTAACTCGTCCAGCCAGGCGGTAGACCCTTCCCCGGGATCCTCGGCTAAAAGAGTAGGGGGCTGATAATTAGGATTAGAAAAGATAGGTAGCTTAATCTTCTTATGCTTAATCCGGCCGAAGAAGCCCCGGACAAGGTGGCCTTCTAATATTTCTTCCTGGTGAGAAGCGTAGATCCCGGCTATAGAAGCCCCGACCGCTGTAAAGTGGCTGACGAAGTTAGCCCAGAGGCTTACTTCCAGGATTATTAAAGCTACCTGTTCCGGGCCGGTCTTATGAGGGACTATAAAGATAACCCCTATCATGGCTAGGATCCAGAACCAGGTAAAGAACAGGTGGAAGTGATACTGTTCCACCGGGTCGGTTTCAAATTTATGGACCTCTTTAGATAGACCGAACATTACATTTATAAAGTGCTTCACTTTTTTTAAGATTCCCCTTCCTGGAAAGTATCGAGATAATCCCGACAGATTAAATATAAAGCCTCAGTATCAGCCTCTAAGCTGGGGGCCAGGTGGTTCTCCTGTCTGGATCTATGAAGGGCCTCGGAGATAACTTCGGCCTGGCTGGGATCTGGTTTAAAGACCAGCTTATCATCCTTAGAAGAACTGTCAGTTACCCCGGTAGAATCTAACAGGCTGTCTATCTCCTGTTGGGTCTGGCCGGTAAAATCTAAAAGTTCCGGGCTGTTTACCGCCAGCCAGCTATTAACCTCGGCCAGCTGATCTAAATTAAATTCCCCCTGGATCCGGTTGGCCGCTATGTTGGCCGCTTTCTCTATTCCCTCGTCCCAGAATACTTCCCTATAAGCGAACTGTTCCCCGTTGGCTACTTTTATATAGCCGACCGCCACTGTTCCATTTTCGTTTGGTTCCTCGAACTTCTGAGTTATAACTATTTCCGGCTTCTTAAGCTTCTTAAAAGCTTCCAGCCTCATGTGGCCGCCTACTAACTGGCCGCTGGAATTATTCTTAACTACTCCGGATAGATCTCCGAACCGGGTCATTGAATTTACCAGGCTCTTAAAATCTTCCCGGCTCATAGTCCGGGGATTATAGTCCGAGGGTTTCAGGGTATCTAGGCTTTTGGTTTCCATTTAGGCTACTGCCGGGGCTTTCTTATATTTCTGGTCCAGTATCTTAGGGACCGTATTATTCCAGCTGATCTTATGATGAAGCCGGCGATAGCGGTCCCCCATAGCCGCTATTTTAACTGAGGAAGGCTGGTACATGACAGTATAAAAAGATTTTAGGTAGGTCCCGGAGTCCAGGTATAACTCGGTCATTCCCCCTTCGTTCTGCTGGGTCTGCTTCTGGACTATAGAGATATTAGGGACCGTCAGGAACAGGCCGCCCCGGGAAGCCAGGTTAGTATAAGTATTTACATCCTCGTTGATCCGGCCGAAGAATTTAAAAGGCCGGTCGGTACTACAGATAAAGGTATTCATGGCCTTTCGCTTGATCTTCAGCTCGGCGGCCGTAGACTCGGCGCCGCCGATGAAATCACCGCCCTGGGCCATAGCTACCGATAGGGCCGGGATCTTTTTATAGTAATTAACCATCGCCTGAAAAACCTTATCCAGGTTCCGGATCCGGTGATACTGATACTGGTAGTTATAGTTAAAGCGATACTGGAAAGCCTGGTAATCATCGTCCAGCTGGATAAAGTACTTAACCCCCAGGTCGGCGGCGATTTTAAAACAGGCGTTCCGGGCGTAGATAATAGCCCGGCGGTCGTTGAAATTATCGCCCTGGTCGAAGGTCTGGGCTATAGCCAGCTTATCGAACTGGACGACCTGATCCCCGTACAGCTTAAAATATTCCGGGGCTGACTTATCCTCGTTGTCTATAACTATATAGATCTTCCCGGTATAACCGGACCGGGCCAGGGATCCTAAAGTATAAATTCTGTCCGGCCGGCCGTGAGAAAGTATAAAGACAGCGAAGTCGTTATTGTTCATCTTCGGGATAATCCTCTTTCTGGATATCCATAATCTCTTTAGTAAACTCCACATAGCCGAGTTCGATAGCCTTATTAAAGTCGATGATAACTAAGGCCGAATCTTCCATTAGCTTTTGCATTTCCGGGGAAGCGTGAGCGTAGTAATCAGCTATCTTAGAATAATTGAATATAGAGTGCCGGTGGGCCGCTATCCTCAGGAAGGTTTTTTCGGCCTCGTCTAAGCCGGAAGCTTCTATAGCTGATAATAAATTCCTGGTCTTAGCCTCGTTTACCAGAAGGTTAATATCCGGCTTCTCAGCAGACGGCTCGTAGGTCGGGGATTGGATTTCCTTAGTATAAAGGTTCTCGTCCTGGCCCTGGACTCCGGCCCCGTCCAGCAGTTCATCTATTTCTTCTAAGGTCTGGCCGGTCAGGTCCAGAAGCTTAGGGTCCAGGTCCTTAAGTTCAGCCGTTACTTTAGCCAGCAGGTCCCGGTCGAATTCGCCCTGGATTCTATTAGCCGCAATATTAGCCGCCTTTTCCCGGGCCAACGGCCAGCGAACTTCACGATAGCCGAAGCGTTCGCCGTTGGGCAGTTCTATATAGCCGACCGCCACTGTTCCGACCGGCGTAGGCTGAATATAAGTGTGAGTTAAAACTATCCTCGGAGCCTGAAGTTGCCGGAAAGCGTCCAGCCTTTGGTTACCGCCGACTAAGGTCCCGGTTTCCAGGTTCTTAACCACGCCGGATAGGTCCCCAAACTCCAGCATTGATTTCTTCAGGGCCTCAAAATCGTGGTCCGATATCTTTCTTGGGTTCCAGTCAGAGTGCGATAAGTCGTCCAGATTTTTTGTATTTGGTTCCATTAGCCGTAAGTCTACCTTATTTATATATTTCTATCTACTGATAGTCCCCTGCCCTCACTGAACAATTCCGTATGGCCTTTACATAACTCCTTAGCGATATCATAATAACCCGGGGCAGGGGAGAACCAAAACCAGAACAAATTGTGAACAAACTCACATCATTTAGCCCCTGATCTATGGTAAAAACTATACTTATGAGCCGTATTTCAACCCTGAATATATACCAGAATAAATTATGTGTCCGATGTGGAAGCCCTGCTATGGGCATGGTAAGCGATAGCTGGGGGACCAGGTATTACTGCCAGGTCCACTACCGGAAAGTTAAGGAACTATGGGACATCGCCCAGGATCAGCGAGAGCTGGATCAGTGGGGCGATAAGGAGTGGTTTAAGACCTCTGTAAGGGTGATAAACCCACAACAGAGCCTATTCCCGGCCCCGTCAGAATAAAGAAATCCCCGACTTGCGATAGCTTGCCGGGGAGTTCAGGCTTTTGTTTTTGGTGTGTTTGTTTTTGTTTGGTAGTGGCCGGACACCTCTACCTAATGCCTACTATATATAAAAGCCCTAAGATGTAAAGATGTAATAAAAACAGCTAAATTTAGTTTCCAGATATCCGGTAGTTTGACAAATAGTAAAATTATTATCACTTCCTGAACACCTATATTGTCCGTTCCTAAAATCTAATAATAAATATGGCTTAAGACCCGGCGCTGAATTAGGTCCGGCTGGCGCCATAAATCGCCGGCCTGAATATGAATAACCCGCCAGTCCCGGTCCTTTAAATATATATCCCGCTCGAATTCGTAGACTACATCCATGTGGAATTTCCGGCCGTCTATTTCAATTCCTCGCCGGACATCGTTTCCAAAGTCTATAAAAAAAGCACCACACCGGACCTCTCGTTTAAACTTTTCTTCACGCAGGGTTTTACCCATGCTTAATATATAGACTAAGTTAAAGCCTTTGCGGTTCTTAATAGGAAGCTTCAGGATCCGGCCGCCCATGAGTTCTATAAACCTCAGCTCGGCCGGGCTGGGAAACAGGATCCTGAGAAACCGCCGGAAACTGGCCCGTCTTATATATAGCCAGCGTTCCAGCTTACTGAAGATCTGAATATTGTCGGGTTCCATAACTATTAGTATAATTGACGCATAAGCTTTGGTTCGTAAAAGAACCGGACTAAAAACCAAAACTTCGTACCTAAATAGGACGGCCCACAATTTAACACCTCCCAAAACACTCTGTTCGCAATGTCGCTATTGCGAACAGGAACTAAACTTTTCAGCCTTAAGGTCCGTTTTCAGCCTTAAGGTTGGTTGTTAGCTTTAACGGTAATCTACCGTTTCCTTTTACTTCAGGGTTTAGCCGGTAAGGGTTTTGACCAATTTTTCCCTGCCCGGCCGAATTTCTCCTGCCCTGATCTGGATACCCCGGTCCGGTCGTCCGCCGGGGTATTTAATTGGGGATAACTTTATTAAAAAAGACCGTTAAACTACTTTACTTATAAGTTAAGCCACTTTACTATAATAAGTATTAACAATTAATTCATAGAAAGGCATAAAAGCTATGAATCAGGTCAATAAAGTTACAGGTCGCAAGTCAGTAAAGATCGTTAAAACCTTTACTAACGGTTTCGCTCAGAAGGTTTATATCCTGGAAGACGGGACTTACCTATTCGTAGATTATCCGGAAACGGAAATCACGATAGAAACTACTGAGCCGATAGAAAGCCAGCGAGAACTGGCCGATTATATTAACTCACTTCCCGAGGAGAACTAAGGTGGAGAAGGAATATATAACTCACGAACCTGGAAACCCGGAAGCCTGGGTCTGTATCTGCGGTAACCAACCGCACCAGGACGGGTTCTATCCGGTTAATTTCCTGGGCCAGTGGTGCGAACCGGTAGCCGGTCCCTGGGATACAGAAGCTTACGGCTGTGCCAGGTGCGGAAGGATTATAGACCAGAACGATTTAGAGGTAGTAGGCCAGATGAAAGAATCAGAAAGAGTAAAGGAGTTAGTCTAGCATGAGTCAGCCGATTAAAGTATTACCCTGGGGCGAAGAAGTTTACCTGGAAATTCCCCTTCATAAGAAGCGAGATTCCAGCCGGTTCTACGCCCGGCATGGAAAGACAGCTGAGGGTAAAGAATATATAGAGTTCTCTAAGTTCGGTCCCCACCCTAACCATGACGGGGAAACCTACAGCCAGAAGCTTAGGTTATTTACTCCGGAAGATTGGGTCCAGATAAAGAATACTGTCGAAGGCGAGTTGGCAAGCTCGGCCGGATGGGATATTAAAGCCATAGAGGAAGGAGAATAATCTACTCACAGCGTCCTGGGTAAGACGCTATAAACTGCCCTGCCTGGGATTACTTCTCTGGTCCAGGGTAATCTCAGGTTATTAATAATTAAAGGGGGGTTTCATGTTACAGGAAGATCCGGGCTTAACTAAAAGTTTTAACTTTCAGTTTCCGAAATTAACTATAAAAGTTTTAATCAATGACGAGAAAGACGGGGCCTTTTATAAGATCCTGTACGACGCTTACGCTAGTCCGGGCCAGGTTAAAAAGATAGACGGCTACGCTAAGAAGCTTAAGCTTGCTAGCTATCAGCTGGAAAGGATACCTTTTTAAAATGAGGGAAGATCCTGTAAAGCCTTTTAAACACGATTGGCGTCAGCTAAAGTACGAAGATAAAGAATATGACGACTGGAAGGACCGGCTGTTAGCTAAGACAGATAACGATTGGCGCCGGGCCGCCTACGCTAAGGTCGAGAAGATCAGCGCCCGGTTCCGGACTTCTACTACTCCGGATAATAAGCCCCATGATGTACTCTGTAACTGTCCGAGGTGCAATCCGAATAATAGAACTTTTATAGGAGTAATATTATGACAGCTAAAGATCAGCAGTTAGTTAAGGTAGTTAATAAGCTTACCGGGGAAGTCTACGAGATTAAGCTTACTAATATCCAGGAAGCTGAGGAAGCCTATCTCATGCTTCAGGGAATGGAAGGGGCTATAAAACGGGCTAAGATTAAGGTCCTGGCCTTTCTGGATCTACAGATGGGGTCGGAAGAAAAGTGGGATTTCGGGGACGGTTACCAGGCTACCCGGGTATCCGGATACCGCCGGAAATATCAGAAACCTATAGTCGCACAATATCTGGACCCGGATCAGCTGGACCTGGTTACTGAAATCAACGGTACTAAGCTGAAAGACCTGGTTAAAGACCTGGTAGCTGAGAATAAGCTACCGTCCGGGGCCTGGAAGGATATCGAGGCTAAGGCTGAGATTACCCCGATTAAACCGTATATTAAAATCACTAAAGCCTAAGGAGAATTAAAATGGCTACAGATACTACTACCGCACCAGCGGACGAAGAACCGAAAGAAGAAAATAAGGATCCGGAAGCCCCGGCTGAAACTAGCCTGGTCCCGACTAACGGCCAGGATAATAGAATGGGTCTAAGGCTGGATCTAAACCGGCTTACCATGAATCAGCTTAACTATTTAGCTAAGGCTATGGCCGCTTCTCAGATGTTTCCGGATATAAAAGGGGCCGCTACCGCTATAGTTAAGATCCTTGCCGGCCAGGAAATCGGGGTAACCCCGTTCCAGGCCATGACTAATATAAATATAATCCAGGGTAAGGCTACTATGGGGGCTAACCTCATGGCCGCTAAACTGAAAGGTTCCGGGAAATACGATTACCGGGTCCCGACTCTTTCCTCTACGGAATGTACTATAGATATCTACCAGAATATGGGGAAGGGTAAGTCTGAGAAGATAGGATCCTATACCATGACAATGGCAGACGCTACCAGAATGGGCCTGGCCGCTAAGGATAACTGGAGAAAGTATCCTCAGGCTATGCTGTTCGCCAGGGCTGTCAGCCAGGCGGTCCGGCTATACGCCCCGGATATATTTAACGGTAATCTGGTTTATACCCCTGAAGAAATGGGCGCCGATGAGGACGGCGAGGGTAACATGGTAGTCGGCTCAGACTCCACAGACAATAATCCCCCTAAGCAAAGTTCAACCTCTGAGCCGACTACCACAGAACCCCCGGCTGATAATCCTAAGGCTAATCCTGTAGAGGAAGAAAAGCAACCCGAGGCTGAGGATCCCGGGGAAGAATCTCCGGAAGTAGATCTACCTTCAGCCGCCCAGGTTAAGGAAGTAGAAGCTAAATTTAAGAAGCTGGATATTACAACGGCTAAGGCTAAACAGGCTTACTGTGAACTATATATAGGTAAGAAGAAGCCGGTTTCAGCCTACGACTATAACGACTTAAGCGCCGCTTTAAATTCTGATATAGAAGAAAGGGAAGCCTCGAATGCCTGATTTAGACGAGATAGGCCTGGAGAAATATTTAGACGGAACTAAGGACTTTCATAACGGTAACGGCTATTCAGATTTTGTAGACCTGCTGAACCTGAAGGTCCCTAAGACTGAGATAGCTAAGAAATTCAATGTATCTAAGGTAACTATCCACGCCTGGGTTAAGAAGCTAGAGGTAAAGAAATGATAAAGACTATCCTTTTTACCCTGCTGGTAATAATAGATATCCTTCTAATTATCTTCGTCCTATCTAAAGTAGCTAAAGCTTTCCTATGAATAAGTGGGATTTTTTTATTCTAGGTAATATCGTTGGTTACACGCTGGGGTTCGCCTGGGCCTATTACCGGGCTAAGACCGTCTGGTTTAAGGATGATGATTAGGCCATGCCTCGCCGGGAAGATCAGATTAGCCATGATATCTATCGGCTCATGGACGAGGCCGGCCTAAACGCCGGGACCCTATCTAACGCCAAGTTACCGCTTCATCAGATAGTTAATAAGATCCGGACTGAACTGGCTGTTAAGCTGACTGAATATATTAAGGATAAGCCTAAAAAGATAGAGGTAGATTTTGAGAACTGAAGAATTTACAGCCGGCTGGATTATCGGTATAGTTAGGTTATAAAACTAAAAATAAAAACAGTAAGGAGCAATATCAAAATGAAGAAGAATCCCGTAGCCCATGTAGCCGCCGGCGCTATTATCCTGGCCGTCAGCCTGGGGGCCACTGCCACCTATACCCACCAGCAACAGGTCCAGGTAGCTAAAGCTAAGGCCGTAGCCCAGGCAAAGGCCGAGGCCGCCCGGAAGGCTGAACAGGCCAGGGAAGCTAAAGCTAAAGCTGAGGCCCAGGCTAAAGCTGAAGCGGCCGCACTCGCCGCTAAACAGATTCAGCTTAAGAAAGTTACTCGCTGATGAAGTTCTGGTTACCAGCTATATTTCTGGTAGCCGTGATCCTGTTCGTAGTGTTTCACCCGGGGCCGGCTAAGGCCCCGGAACCTTGTTCGGCAGAAGCCCCGGCCTGTATAAAAATAACCGAGGCTGACGGCCGGACCTATAAGCTTAACGATTTCCGTTTTCTTCCGGGCCACTGTATCAGCTTTATTTCTAAACCGGATAATTCACAGAAGAAATACTGCGGTAACTATAAGCTGGACTGGATAGGCCCGAACCCGAGCCGACAATAGTTAAAAATCAAAAAGGACCCTTAAATGTTAGAAGATATCGGCTCGCCTTCAGCGCCGCTTCATCTGGTTACTGATACCCATGATGAGCATACTAAAAGACTGGAAGATATAATCCGGGACTCTAAAGCTTTCCGGGGAAAGTGGCAAACCTATATAGAGGAAGGCCGGCTGAAGATCCCCCCGGAGTTTATTCATCTGTTCGAGTCCGGCGGCGTTATTACTGCTACTGAGGACCGGTCCCTTATGCTATTCGGTACTACCCACTGGGCTTTATATCAGCGCTGGTTAGCTGAGAAGCTAAGGCTGGATCCTACTAACCGGAAGGTCCGGGCTATCTATAGGTTCGCCTATGAATTCCCTAAGCCGGATCAGGACGGCATGATACCGGTAGATCCCCGGCTGGTCCAGTACGCCCAGCTGGTAAAGGAAGTAGCTTTAGTAGGCCTGGTCTATTACTTCGAAGTTCATAATAAGGACAGCTATCTTAACCTGAACCGGGTCCCCAGGCATAATAAGCTGATAGACATATTTAGCCGGTTTAAGGATAATTAAGATATTAAATTAAGGAGATAAAGACAGTGAGTTTACCAGTAGTTTATAAAGATCCTGAAACCGGAGAATTAAGAGAAGTTCGGGAATCCGGCCCTATTTCAGTAGAAGATGTAGATACCCGGATAGCTGAAACTCAGCAACACATAGATCACCTGACAGCTAAGAAAGCCGAGCTGGAAGCTTTAAGGAATAAGGTCGCCAGCTTTAGTAAACCTACTCCGGCCGCTCCGGCCCCGGAACCAGAGGCCTCGGCCCCTGCGGAAGTAAGTGCTGAAACACCGGCGGCGCCAGCTACTCCAGCCCCGGAAGTCCCTAACTCGGCCCCCTTAGAACTTAACCAGAATCCCCAGGAACCACAGGTTCCCGGGGCCGAGCCGCCTATCAGCGCATAAACTAAACCCCTCGAAATCGAGGGAATTAAAATAAAAACTAAAAATGCCGGAACCTAAATTAATCGCCGTTACCGTCCTGGGCTTACTTATAAAGTGGGTTTTCCTAAAGTGGGTATCCCAGAAAGCGGTAGCGGTCTTTAATTTCTTAGTAGACAGATACCTTATTAAATATCCCCGGGCCTGGGCCATGAGGATTCACTATAAAAAGAAGAAACAGGGTTTAGGTCATCAGTACCCGAACCCTGTTATCTGCCCTGAAGAAGGCTGTAAGAATATTTAGAAGCCGGCCTCGCCTGGGGCTGGAACCTGAGTAGCCGGGGCTATTGAAGGAGTAGGAGTACTACCTTTCCGGTAAGCCTGGCCGTCTAGTAACAGCTGGTAGAACGGGGCGATAGCGAAACGATAAGCTAACTGTGAAGCCCCCAGAATCGCCATCGTGTGAACCCCTAAAAGCTTAGGGTTGGCGTGGACCTGCTCGGTAAACCACTGTAGGGCCGAGATCAGGAAGGAAGCGGCCGTAGTCAGGGAAACCAGGGCCGAGGCACTTAACTTATTAAAGAAGAAGTGCTTTAAAGTTTGTATTATTCCCGATACTGAGATAGCGGCGGCTATCAAAGCCCACACGGAAGTCGGGACCGAGTGGTAAAGGTTTAAGATTTGTTGCATCTTATTTACTCCTTTTTATTTTTAATTTTCCAAAAAAGCCTGAAAGCTTATCCTCTGTTTTACCGATACTGGAAGCTATCCTTTCGTGTCGGTCGAACTGTTTATGAAATTCCTTATAGGTCGGGTCTGAAGTTATCTCTGAAGCTATAGCCTCTATCTCCTGGAATTCCTTAGGCACCGGGGGTTTAACATCCATTAGCTTACCTACATAGTTATCTGGGTTAGCTACCGGGACTAGATCCTCTTTAGGAATACCGTACCAGATTCCGGTAGATTCTGATTTCTCAGTCCGGATATAGGTCTTATTATCTTTCACGAATTCCCCGGCGGCGTGGACCAGCTGGTCGTGGCCGAGTTTCTGATCCGGGGCTTTAGCGTACAGGTCCTTAACGGTAATATCCTTAACGGCTTTAAAGGTAGCCTTAGCTTCCTTATAGCTGTCCCGGAAGTCTGCCAGGCCGGTTCCCAGGGTAGTAGTAGAAGTAACTACAGCCGGGGTCTGAGCCGGAGTTATAGTAATAGTCCCTTTATCTAAGGTAGAAGAAGGAACTGAGGAAGCTATAGTAACCGGCTGAGGCTGGGGTTTAGGTCCCAGATCCAGGGTATTAACCCCGGCGTTCCGGTTAGGCCGGCCGGTAGTATCTGCCGAACCAAAGTCAGCTTCCGTCATGTAGTAACAGGGTTTATCCTTATCTGTCCTCTGGGCCTGGCCGAAAGCTATAAAGCCGGTATCTTTAGGAAGATCCTCTAAGCTGGTAGCGTGAGCGTCGTCGGCGAATCCCAGATCCCAGAGGTGGGTTGGTTGCCGTTTGGTTATCAGTTCCAGGGGTTTATCGAATTTAGTATAGACAGTATTAGCCGGCTTAGGCGGTTCCGGGGCTGGCGTGGGTGCCAGGCCCGGGGCTGGTTTATCTGAGAAGGTAGCCGGAGTATCCGGACCGGCGTAGATAGCTACCTGGCCGAACATCTGGGTATTAATCAGATAGATATTAGAAGCCGGGCTACCGACTATATCATAAGACAGGCCTCCATACTGAGCCGGATTAAGTTTAGCTATAGCGTAATTAACCGTCCAGGGACCGCCGGGTTTATAGACTCTCCAGGAACTAACAGATCCGGGCAGGTTTAGGACCCGGCCAGTATTTTGAACAGCTGGGGCAGGTGCCGGGGCCGGGGCTGGAGCGTCAGCGCCGTTAGCCCGAAGCAGTCCGGCTATCCGGTTTTTAGGAATAGCCCTGGTCCTGATAGCGTCCCCGCCTAAGCCGAGGCCGTTCCCGGTAGAACCGTTCTGTTCCAGGATCTCTACGGTAGTAGCCGTATTATTACCGGAAGCTATACCGATATGCCCGTAGGGGTTACCGGGGTTACCGTTTAGAATAACTATATCTGAAGCCTGAGGATCAGCAGAAGCTACTTTATGAAACCTGGTTAGGACGGCCGCTGTCGGTTTAGTCCAGTAGTCTATAGCATTACCGTAAACTCCGGCATTAAGATTAAACTTCTCGTATAAAAACTGGCGTATCAGATCAACGCATTGGAAGTTATAAACATGGTCGAAGTCTACCTTCTTACCTAACCATTCGGCTTTAAAACTTTCGTATATTTCTTTTATGTTCATTATTTAACCTTGCTTAAATGTTATCACAATTCTGTCTGTTAATCGTGGCCTAAGAATATTATCTCGGTAGGGCTTACGAAGGTTCCGGTAGAAGGAAGCATGGTTATACCGCCTATCTGGGCTGAAGTATTATTCCAGCCGAAGGTAGCCGTTCTTTTACCGGGGGCTATACCCGGAGCGTATCCGTTACTCCGGACATAGCCGGACTTATATTCAGCCAGGATATTAATAAGATCTATCTGAAGATAGTTCCTTCCGGCGAAACTGGAAGATACTAAGGCTACAGTCTGGTTTATTCCTGTAACATCGGCCGCCCCGTTGGTTTCGTATCTATAGTCATAGTTAGTACCGGTATCTCCGTTAAAGCGAAGATAGAGGTCCATAGTCGTACTCGGGACCACATAGGCTAAAACCAGCAGGTGAGCCTTAGCCGTAAACGAAACAGCTAAAGAAGATCCGGTCCCGGAAGCCCGGCCTAATTCCTGCCACCAGACCTTACCGGTACTGGCCGACCAGTCTATATTAGAACTGTTTATATTACTACTGGCCCCGGCGAAAGAAGCTACTATCAGGTTAAAGATAGACTGAAGGGTAACCCTTTTAGAAGTAATAGTTTCGGCGTCCAGGGTGGGAACTGAATCTGTAAGGGTAGGAGAAGTATCTACTGGAAGTCCGGAGATCTTAGTCATTAAGCCGCCTCGTAGAAACCCTGGGCGTAAGCTATATTCCCGGTAGCATTAGTTAGCCCGTTGGCCGTATCGTAGGCTTTAGTAATAATTGAAGTACCGCTGACGCTGTATAAGTTCCAGAGAACCTTATTAGGATTAGCGTTCTGGTAATAAAGAAGGGGACCCATAAACTGGCTGGTCCCGTTCCAGAAGCTAGTCTGGCCTATAGGATTAAAGCCACCAGTAGCATTCGGGTAGTTAGAACTTGCGTTTACCGGAAGGGTAGAATAAACATCCGTAGCTGAAGGTAAGGAAGTCGTACTCCCGAATATCAGGTAGATCCGGAAGTGAACAGTCTTTCCGTTCTGTAAGTAATAAGCTGAAAGAGTCCCGTTACCAACGGTCAGGGCCGTAAAGGAAGGGGTCCAGGACTGCCAGGCTGAAGTCGTGTTACCGAAGAACAGGTTATATAAAGCCTGTAAGGTAAGCTTTTTAGTAGTAGAGGTTTCACTGTCCAGGGAAGGAATATAGTCTGTAAAAGTAGGGGCTGTATCTGTCGGTAGTAAACTGATTTTAGTCATTTTTTATCTTAATCCTATTCCTTAAGTTTAGCTTGGGGTACTTGGGTTAGCAACCGTTTCCAGGGCTACTATATCGTTTAAGGCTTGCTGAAGCGTGGTATTAGCCCGGGGCGGTAGCTTACCTAAAGTCAGGATAGCTTTATCTGGAGAATAATCTATCCGGACTATCTGAAGTAATAGCCGGTCCACGAAGTTACCGAAGCCGGCGAAATCTACCAGCTGGCCCGGCTTAAATAAGGTTATATCCATAGTCCGGTCCAGGACCGTAACCTGGGTATTATAGACTTCTGATTTATTCTCGGTAATATCAGAGGTCCCTAACAGGGTAGCGGTAGCGTCTAGGGTTACCCGGTTATCGCTGTCTACGGCTACCCTCTGGCCGTAGCTGGCTATAGAAGCTGAGTCTGAGAAAGTCTTATATAGATTAGTCGTACTTACCAGACCGCCAGAGAAGTAAAGGGTATTATGCATATTCTCAATAGAGGCCTGTATATCTACTCTATTAATATGATTACCCTTAACTATCGTGTAATCGGGGGAAGAACCTGTCGGCTTAAAGTAAAGAATACTTGTAGCTATATCTACATACCAGTAGTAATTCGCCGGTGATAGTTCCCGGACCTTCTGGATCCCGGCCAGGACAGTAGTCAGGTTAAAGCTATAGGTAGCTGTAACTCCGGTAGTCGGGATAGTAGTAGTAGAAGCTGAAATCAGGCCGCCTTTACCGTTATACCGGCTTACCATATCCAGGGCGATAGAACCGGTATCAGTAGAAGAATAAGTTACGGCCGTAGAGTTGCCGCCGGAGTAAGTCTTAAACCAGAGATCAGTAGCTAAGGCCGTCCAGGTCCCACCGCCGGATCCACCGCCATAGCTGGAATTCCAGGCCGAGCCGGAAGCATAACCGCCCCCGGAGTTATAGTAGATAGTCAGGTTACTACCGCTGGGATCCGGGGCTACCTCTAAGAAGTAGGTTGTCCCGACCGTAGAGGAAACTATAGGGGTTAAGGTAAAGGTAAACTCCGTAGCTGAGGAAGCATTAACCGTCCGGGTTATAGTTCCTAAGAGCCTTAGGGTAGCCGGGGAATCATAGACATTAATAGTTACAGACTCGTTAACCCCACCGGTAGATAAGCTAAGGCCTATCTGGGCTATAGTCGTGGATCCGGCTATAAAGGTCTGGCCGTATTTATTCCAGCCGGCCCCTTTAGAAGCGTACTGGCTGGTATAGCTGGCGTTATTAGTAGTCTGGGACTGATCTAAAGTACCGCCGGCGGTAAGGACCTGATAGGACAGATCTATTCCGTCTGAGTCAGCGTAAACGGTAATCTGGTCGTCCCCACTCTGGGAACCGTAGGGGGCCGCCCACTTATTTATCTGGCCGGAAAACATTAGCTTACCGTTAGGGTAGTAGTAGCTGATCTCGTAGACCTTTATCCGGTTCCCGTTCTTTATAAGAATCTGGTTAGTATCGTTTCCGACTACATCGGCCGCCCTTTCCGTTAGGAAGTTATCCCCGGTTTCGTCCTGGATAGGGTTACCGTCTTCAGTATCTATAGTGGTATTAGCTAAAGCTGAGGTATCCGGGGAAACAGCGCAGGTTATTACTATCCGGCTACCGGCTGAATTAATCTCCTGAGGATACTCGAAAGGCGAGGAAACATTCTGTAGGGTCCCCAGATAGTTATTAGAAACATCGAAGATCCTATAGATATGGCGTTTAGGAACATCTGAAGGGGCGGTATGCCAATAGACCGTAATCCGGACAGCGTCTACAGTTATATCTCCAGTCCCGGTCCCGGGGAAAGCTGATATAGAAGCCCCGAAGCTGGAACTATTTATATCAGAAGGGGTCCAGGTCCGGCCCCAAAGGGAAGTAGAACCGCCCCAGGAAATCCAGCTTAAGGCCGCTGTCGGCCAACTATTAGAGTTCGGCTGGTTAGAACCTGAGGTAATCCCTGAAGGATAGGTAAGATATATCTGTCCTGAATCCCCTACCGCCGTAGCGAAAGACTGGACCTTAGCTTCTAATAGGATCCCGTCTATAACCGCTGTAGAAGGAATATTAAAGTTAAAGTTAGTAGCTAGAAGCTGGTTAGCTACTCCCCCACCGCCGCCCGGGCCGATTAATCCTGAAGTAGCTACCGAACCGTCTTCGGCCAGGATATTAGAAACACTGGTCCAGCTGACACCGCCGGTTCCCTGGCTGGCTGTTCCTGGATAGTAAGGGCCTGTTGGGGACAAGATAAACTCCTAAAGGTATAAAGGTTTATAAGTAACAGTTTCGGAAAAGGTCCGGGTAGTAAAGGTATCCTGGTAAGTCAGGGTTCCGGATCCCGGGGGGAATTCCGGGAAGGCCCCGGAGAAATTAACATCTGCCCCGTTTACCTGGACGGTTTTATTCAGACAGTCTACTACTAAAATATCAGCGGCCGCCCAGACCCGGGTTACCGTTACGGCCTGGCCGTTCCCGGCGTTGCCGATAGTTATAGAGGCTGAAGTATTCTGGATCAGAGAAACATCATCTAGGAACCAGACTCCGGCTGAAGGACTGGTAGAAATAAAGTCTAGTTCAGTAGTAGTAGAAGAAGCCGTGAAGCTAAGAACTACCTGTTGCCAGGAAGTAGTCAGGGTAATATTAGTCGTCTTTCCGGGGATACCGATAGTCAGAAGTTCGCCGCCGGCGTTTCCTTTCACCCAGCAGGTCAGATTATAAGAAGCACCGACAGTAGTAGTAGCCAGATAGACCGCCCAGGCGTAATTTCCCCCTGACGGAGATCCGGCATTAGTTACCTGAAGGCTGGCTACCCCGGAGTGAAACTGGCTGGTAGTCCTGGCGAAGGATCCTACTCCCCCGGAACTCCAGCCAGTAGTATCAGTTTCAAAGCCCGGGTTAGTTACCTGGTTAGTAGTAGAGGTAGAAGTAGAAGTTAAAGATACGGTAAAGACCGGTAGCTGGACCGGGGCGGTTCCTAAGAAGCTATGGCTATCTGAAGCGTAGATACTGCTGGTCCGGCCGGTCTGGTTTAAAGCCGTAGTACTGGAAGTATCAGACCCGAAAGGTAGGGTAGCCGTAAAGCTGATCTCGAAGTTGGCGAAATTCAGGCCCCCGGGCCGGTCTATTCCTATAGCGGTAGCGGTAGCGGTATACCTTCTGGTCCCGGAACCGTAGCCGATATCCAGGTTCTTATCCTTACCCCTGAAGTAGCTTCTGAAAGTATCCAGGGTAGAATCCAGGGCTACAGCTGAGGTATCAGTAACCTTTCCCCTGATAGTAATAGTCTTAGAAGGATAATCCATAAAGGGGATATTAGATTTATTCTCATGCGCTATCGGATAGACCGGGGCGTACTTATCCGGATACTGTTCGTGGACTATATCAGCCGTAAAAATATTAGCGGTCTGAAGATTATTACCGTCAAAGCTTATAGCTGTCCCGGCCATTAATAAGTCCTCGGGGTTAATCCCTTACTAAGTAAGATATGATCCTGGTCCAGGTTCTTAAAGAAACTATTAGCAGTATCCGGAGTCTGAAGGATAACCGTCCCGATAGATACATTTTTATTACTTACGCTACCCATCATCTGCCGGCTCTGGCCGTTGGTATAGACTGAGGAACCCTGGGGAAGGCTGACTAACTCCGGGCCGTTTTCCCCGACTAAGGCTACCCCACCGGCGTAGTTCCGGACTCCGGAAGCGAACCCTGGTATATGGGCGGCGTGTAAGGCCCCTTTAACTGAACCTAAGGCCGAGCTTCCCAGGTTCTTTATAATCCCGGCGATTTCCCCCGGTAAGGCCCGGAAGATAGATAGGATAGCGTTTACTACCCCATGCGCCCAGCCGGTCATTCCGTTGTAGGCGTTATCAAAGCCGGACTTAACCGAGTTCCAGAGATTCCTAAAGAAGCCGGTTACATTCTGCCAGGTCCCGATGATCGCATAATAGGCCGAGGTAAAGGCCCCGGATACATTCCGGACCCACTGGACTATATCCTGTAGGCCATGCATTAAGATATTCAGGGTATTAGTCAGAAGCCAGACAGCCCCGACTAAGGCTACCCCGATTAATTCTATAGCCGGCTTAACTACATCGTTTAATAGGATCTTACCGGTCGGTATAAACTGCTGAAACTCCTGGCCTAAAGCCCTGATAGACGGGGCCAGGAAATTAGCTACCTTATCCCAGGTGGCCCTTAAAGCCGGCTCGATAGTCTTAAACCATTCGTAGGTCCTCATTCCTTCGTTTACTAGGAACTGGCCCATGTTCTCTTTCATGTCATCCCAGCGGTTCTTCAGCTTATCTATAGATCCGGCGAAGGTTTCCC
>Ga0207674_10000784_pt1 | contig 41387 bp, 35 predicted proteins | sample KBSCornC72_FD_184303 | JGI IMG/M metagenome (GOLD analysis project Ga0207674, IMG submission 184303) | Corn rhizosphere microbial communities from Kellogg Biological Station, Michigan, USA - KBS Corn C7-2 (SPAdes) (version 2) | ecosystem: Host-associated > Plants > Roots > Rhizosphere > Soil ... | reverse complement strand
CGGAAGATCGGCGCGTCGCCGTCCTTGTTGATCGCGATGATCCGCTTGGCGCCCTTCATCCCGACGACGTGCTGCGTCGCGCCGCTGATGCCGACCGCGATGTAGACCTCGGGCTTGACGGTCTTGCCGGTCTGGCCCACCTGGTACGAGTACGGCACCCACCCCGCGTCGACGACGGCCCGGCTGGCACCGACGGCGGCGTCGCCGATCGCGGCGGCGAGGTCGTCGAGCAGCTTGAAGTTCGACGGGTCCTGGAGCCCGCGTCCGCCGGCGATGACGACCTTCGCGTCCTCCAGCCGGGGACCGGCAGCGGTCTCCTCGTGGCGTTCGACGCGGCGGACCGTCGCGAGCTCGTCGGGGATCGGGGTGTCGACCGGCACGACTTCGGCGGTACCCCCGTTCGGCTCGGGCACGAACGACTTCGGGCGCACGAGCACGAGACGCGGCGCGGCGCCTTCGAGCGCGACGTCCACGACCCGGCTCCCGCCGAAGATCTGCGTCTGCGCCGCGTCGGCGTTCGTGACGTCGGTCGCGTTGCTCATCAACGTGGTCCCGAGCTTGGCCTGCAGCCGCCCGGCCACGTCGCGCGCGTCGTAGCTCGTCGAGAACAGCACGAGATCGGGCGTGTGCTCCTCGATCAGCGCGTGGAGCGCATGCGCCGCGGGCCGGCCGAGGGTGTCCGCGTACACCAGGTCGTCGCTCGCGAACACCCGGGCGGCGCCGTGCTCGCCGAGCGTGGGCGCGGCGGACGTCGCCCCCGGACCGAGCGCGACCGCGGCCACCTCGTCGCCGATCGACCGGGCCTTGGTCAGTAGCTCGAGCGTGGACGTGCTCGGGCCGTCGGGCGTGACCTCCGCGTAGACCCAGACCTTCGTCACGTCAGATCGCCTTGGCCTCGGCTAGGAGCTCGGCGATCCTGGCTGCGGCGTCGTCGCCGGCCTGGATGACGACGCCGGCGGTCTTCTCTGGCGCCTCCGAGACCGAGGTGACCCGTTGCGTGGGCCCCACGTCGGCCTCGGTCAGGCCGAGGTCGGCGAGCGACAGCTGTTCGAGCGGCTTGGACTTCGCGGCCATGATGCCCTTGAGTGTGGGGTAGCGCGGTTCGGCCCCGCTCCCGGTCACGGTCACGAGCGCGGGCATCGGGCTCGTCACGACGTCGTAGCCGGCCTCGGTCTGCCGTTCCACGCGGAGCGCGCCGTCGGCGACCTCGACCTTGCGCGCGAAGGTCGCGCTGGGCACGCCGAGGAGCTCGGCGATGGTCATCGGGAGCGTGCCGGTGTAGCCGTCGGTTGATTCGACGCCGGCGAGGACGAGGTCGAACGGCGTCCGTCCCACGGCTGCGGCGAGGACCCTCGCGGTCGCGAGGGCGTCGGCGCCGCGGAGCGCGGGATCGGTCACGAGCACTCCGCCGCTCGCGCCCATCGAGAACCCTTTGCGGAGCGCGGAGGTCGCGACCTCGGGGCCCATCGAGACCAGCGTCACCTCACCGCCGTGCGCCTCGACGAGCTGGAGTGCGGCCTCGACCGCGAACTCGTCCCCTGGATCGAGCGCCCCGTCGACGCCCTCGCGAACGAGGAGGTGGTCCTCCCCGAGCGTGGGTGTCCCCTGCGGTTCGGGGACGTACTTGACGAGCACGGCGACGTTCACGGGGATCCCTCCATCGGTCGGCCCGAGGATACCCGCGGCGACGGCGGCGCATGCACCTCGTAGCATCTGACCCCATGCCGTCGAAGGGATCCGTGCTCGTCGCGATGTCCGGTGGCGTCGACTCGTCTGTCGCCGCCTGCCTGCTGCTCGAGCAGGGCTACGACGTCGTGGGCTCGCACATGCGGCTGGTCCACCTCGACGGGGTGGAACACGGCTGCTGCGGTCCGGCCGCGCGGAACGATGCCGCAGAGGTCGCCCGGATCGCGGGGTTCCCGTTCGAGATCTGCGACCTGTCCGACGAGTTCGAGCGGACCGTGATCGGCGACTTCGTGGCCGAGCACGAGGCCGGTCGTACCCCGAACCCGTGTGCGCGCTGCAACGGCGAGATCAAGTTCGGCGCCTTCCTGCGGCGGGCGGACGAGCTCGGGATCGATGCGGTAGCGACCGGGCACTACGTGCGTTCGGATCGACGCGGCGGCCGCCTCCGCCTGTTGCGCGGCGCCGACCCCGCCAAGGACCAGTCGTACATGCTGCACATGCTCGGCCAGGTTGAGCTGTGGAGGTCGCGCTTCCCGGTCGGCGGTATGCCGAAGGCCGACACGCGCGCGGCCGCCGAGCGCTTCGGCCTCCCGGTCGCGAGCAAGCCCGACTCGCAGGAGCTGTGCTTCGCGCCGAGCGGTATGGCGGGCGCGTACCTCGCGACGGTCGCGCCGCACCTGATGCGCGAGGGCGAGGTCGTCGATACGGACGGACGCGTGCTGGCGCGGCACGGGGGTTCGGCGGTGTTCACGGTCGGGCAGCGGCGCGGTCTCGGCGTCTCGGGACCCGAGCCCTCCTACGTGCTCGAGATCGATCCGGCGGCCAACCGGGTGATCGTCGGGCCGGGGGAGCTGCTGGCGCGTTCGGGCGCGATCGCCGATCGCGTCTCGTGGGTGGCCGGCGAGCCGCCGTCCGCGGGGCGCTTCGAGGCCGAGGTCCGGATCCGGTACCGGGGCGACGACGTCGCGGCCGTGGTCGAGCCCCACGGCGACGCTGTCCGGATCGAGTTCCGGACGCCGCAGCGCGGCGTCGCGCCCGGGCAGAGCGCGGTGGTCTACCGAGGCGACGAACTGCTCGGCGGCGGTCGCATCGTCGACGTGCTCCCCTGAGCGGAGGCGAACGCTGCCGCGCGCCGGATGAGCCCGGGACGGTCGGTCGGCCCGGATATCATCGCTCGGTGGAGGGCCCCCGTCCGTGAGACTGCTCAAGCGCAAGGCGCGCAGCTTCGAGATCCAGGTGCAGGAGATGACCCTGCACATCCAGGCCGCGACCGACGTGGACGAGGAGTCGCGCGCCGCCGCCCTGTCGTTCTGGGAGATCCTGCACACCTACTCGATCCGCAACCCGGAGTTCCGATCGTCTAAGCGCCCCGTGAAGGTGCCGGGCGGCGCCCCCGAGATCGTGCGCGAGATCGCCTCGACCGCCGCCCGAGCGGGGGTGGGCCCGATGTTCTCGCTCCAGGGCGCGGTCACCGACCACGTCGGCCGGTTCCTGGCCCGCGAGGTGAGCGAGGTCACCGTCAACTGCGGCGGCGACTACTCGATCCGTTCGCGACGCCGGCAGAAGCTGACGGTCGTCCGCCGGCCGGGCTCGTCGGTGGCCGTGGTGGTCCCCGCCCATCGGGAGGGCGTCGGGATCTCGATGACGCTGGGGAGCGCCGCGAAGCGTTCGGAGGTCGACGGCCTGGCCGTGCTGGCCGAGTCCTGCATGCTCGCCGGCGCCGCGGCCGCGGGGGTGCAGGCGATCCTGCCCAAGGAGAACGGGCTGCAGGGAGCGATGGCCTACCTCAAGCAGGTGCCCGGCGTGATCGGCGGCGTGGTGTTCCTCGGGGAGCGGATCGGCATAGCCGGAGGTCTGGAGCTCGCGGCATGACCGGTTCCGCCGAGGAACGCGAGCTCGCGAAGGCGAAGCTCCGCGTCGAGGAGCTGCGCGAGCAGGCCAACTTCCACTCGTACCGGTACCACGTGCTCGATGACCCCGAGGTCTCCGATGCCGAGTACGACGACCTGATGAAGGAGCTCCGAGCGCTCGAGGAGCGGTTCCCCGAGCTCGTCACGCCGGACTCGCCCACGCAGCGGGTCGGCGGGACGCCGGCGGACCTGTTCGCGCCCGTTGAACACCGAACGCCGATGCTCTCGCTCGACAACGCGTTCAGCCGCGAGGAGATCGAGGCGTGGGCGGCCCGGGTCGAGCGGGGCGTCGGGTCGGGCGCGAGCTGCTCGTGCGAGCTCAAGATCGACGGGATCGCCGTCGCGCTCACCTATCAGGACGGCGTCCTCACCAAGGGGGCGACGCGTGGCGACGGCCGGATCGGCGAGGACATCACCGCCAACGTCCGGACCGTGCGCAGCGTCCCCCAGCGTTTGCAGCTGAAGGACCCGCCGGCCTACCTCGAGGTCCGCGGCGAGATCTATCTGCCGGTGAAGGCGTTCGAGCGCCTGAACGAGGAGCTGCTCGCCGCCGAGAAGCGGGCGTTCGCGAACCCGCGCAACGCCGCGGCGGGCTCGCTCCGACAGAAGGACCCGAGGATCTCGGCCTCGCGACCGCTGGCGCTGTTCGTGCACTCGTTCGGGTACGCGGAGGGGATCCGGTTCGACTCACACTCGGGCTTCCTCGACTGGTGCCGCGACGCCCGGCTGCCCGTCGCCCCCACCTCCGAGGTCAAGCAGGACGTCGATGGGGTGATGACCTACCTCGAGCACTGGGAGGCCCACCGTCACGGCGTCGACTGGGAGGTCGACGGCGCGGTGATCAAGGTCGACCAGGTCGCGCAGCAGCAGGAGCTCGGCGCGACGAGCCACGCGCCCCGATGGGCGATCGCGTACAAGTTCCCCCCCGAGGAACGCACCGCCTTGCTGCGGAAGATCGACGTGCACACCGGACGTACGGGGAAGGTGACGCCGTTCGCGGTGCTCGAGCCCGTCGTCGTGGGTGGCGTGACGATCACCTACGCCACGCTGCACAACGAGAGCGAGGTCGCGCGCAAGGACGTGCGCGAAGGCGATTCGGTGATCGTTCGGCGCGCGGGCGACGTGATCCCCGAGATCGTCGGGCCCGTGCTCGCCAAGCGCAAGAAAGGCGCCCGGAAGTGGAAGTTCCCCACCAAGTGCCCCTCCTGCGGGACCGAGCTCGTCCGGCCACCCGGCGAGGCCGACCACCGGTGCCCGAACCCCAACTGCCCGAGCCGCAACGTCGAGTGGCTGTACTCGTTCGGCTCGCGTGGCGGGCTGGACATCGAGGGGCTCGGCTACATGACGGGGATGGCGCTGCTCGACCGCGGGATCGTGAAGGACCCCGCCGATATCTTCACGCTCACGGCGGAGGACATCGGCCAGCTCGAGGGGTTCGCCGACAAGTCGATCACCAACCTGCTGGCGTCGATCGAGCGCGCGAAGGACCGGCCGCTGTGGCGGCTGCTCACGGCGCTCAACATCCGCCACGTCGGCACGCACGTCGCGCAGGTACTCGCCAACGCGTTCGTCTCGGTCGACGCACTCTTGGCGGCGTCGGCGCAGGACATCGACGACGTCGAGGAGATCGGGCCCGAGATCGCGAGGAGCGTGCACGATTGGTTCGCCGACCGCGGCAACCGCCGGCTGATCGAGAAGCTCCGCGCCGCCGGTGTCCGGATGCAGGACGAGGTCCGCAAGCCCAAGGGCAAGCAGCCGCTCGCCGGCACGAGCATCGTCCTGACCGGTGGACTGGAGAGCATGTCGCGCGAGGAGGCGATCGAGACGGCGCAGGCCGCCGGCGCCCGGGTCGCCTCGAGCGTCTCGAAGAAGACGGACTTCGTCGTGGTCGGGACCGACCCCGGCTCCAAGGCCGCGAAGGCCGAGCAGCTCGGCGTCGCGATCATCGACGAGAAGGAGTTCCGCAAGCGTCTCGGCCGCAAGTAGCGCCCGGCGGCGTGTGGCACGATGCTCGCGTCCCGAGCGAAGGAGGCGCCGTGGCGGCCGTCGTGATCGACGGGAACGCGATCGCCGAGCAGCTCCGGCAGAGCATCGCCGACGAGCTCCAGGTGCTGCGCCTGTCCGAGGTTCGGCCTGGCCTGGCCACCGTGCTGATCGGTGAATCGTTCGACGCCCAGGCGTACGAGAAGCACGTCAAGCGTCTGGCGGAGAGCCTCGACTACCGGTACGTGTGCGAGCGCCTGCCTGAGGACATCGAGCTCGCCGACGTCATCGCCACCCTCGGCAAGCTGAACGCCGACCCGCGGATCACCGGCATCCTCGTGCTGCATCCCCTGCCACCGCACATCCCCGAGGCCGAGATGAACAGCGCCGTGGACCCACGCAAGGACATCGAGGCGGTGCATCCGATGAACGCCGGGCTGCTGGCGCAGGGCCGGGCCCGATTCCTGCCGTCGACGCCCGCGTCGTGCTTCTACCTGCTCGACCACTACGCGGACGCACACGGCGGCGGGCACGAAAGCTTCTACTCGGGCCGGACGATGGTGGTGATCGGGCGTTCGAACAGCGTGGGCAAGCCGGCGCAGATGCTGGGACTTCAGCGCAACGCGACCGTGATCGCCTGCCACAGCCGGACCAAGCCGCTCGATGCGTACACGAGCCAGGCGGACATCCTGATCGTGGCGGCCGGCGTCCGCGGGATCGTCGATGGCTCGATGGTGAAGGAGGGTGTGGTCGCGGTGGACGTCGGGATCCACGCGGTCAAAGACGAGGAGACCGGCAAGACGCGCATGGTGGGCGACCTGGATTTCGAGTCGGTCGCCGCTCGCGCCGCGGCGATCACGCCGGTCCCGGGCGGCGTGGGGCCGATCACCGACGTGTGGCTCGTGGGCAACGCGCTGATGGCCGCGGCGATCGCCCACCAGGTGGAGCCGCGGTTCGGCCTGTTCCGCTAGGCGGTCCTCGCGGCCGCAGGCTCGGCCGGTGGCCTCAGCCCGGGTGTGGTGTCTCGAGCAACGCACTCAGACAGAACCCTCACGCCGCGCTCGCGAAGAGCCTCCCCGTCCGAACCTCGATCTCGAGACTCGCCCGACCCCGAGCCGCCGCTAGACTGCGCGCATGCCGGTCGAGATCGACATCGAGCACGTGGCGAGGCTCGCGCGTCTCGAGCTTACGGACGAGGAGAAGGCGCGACTTCGCGACCAGCTCGGCGTGATCCTGGAGAACGCCGCGAAGGTGAGCGAGGTCGCGACCGACGACGTGCCTCCGACGGCCTACGCGATCCCGCGTTCGAACGTGCTCCGGCCGGACGAGGTCACGACCTCGCTCACGGTCGAGGAGGTCCTGTCGAACGCGCCCGAGGTCGAGGACGACCGCTTCAAGGTCCCGAAGGTCGTGGAGGTCGAATGACAGAGCTGTGCGACCGTTCGGGGAGCGAGCTCGCAGCCGCGATGCGGGCCGGCGAGTGCTCGGCCGTCGAGGTCCTCGGCTCGTGCCACTCGCGTATCGATGCCGTCGACGAACGCGTCGGCGCGTTCCTCGCGCGCACCGACGAGCTCGCGCGCGAGCAGGCCAAGGCCGCCGACGCGCAGATCGCCGCCGGCGACGCGCCGGGCGCGGCCGGGATCCCTCTCGCGCTGAAGGACGTGCTATCCACGCGCGGCGTGACGACCACCTGCGGCTCGAAGATCCTCGAGACCTACGTCCCGCCCTATGACTGCACGCCGTGGGAGCGCCTCGGACTGGACGGCGGTGTGCTGGTCGGCAAGACCAACTGCGACGAGTTCGCGATGGGCTCGTCGAACGAGAACTCGGCGTTCGGGCCCGTGCACAATCCGTGGGACCTCCGGATGGTCCCCGGCGGCTCGAGCGGCGGGAGCGCCGCCGCCGTCGCGGCCGGAGAGGCCGTGTGGGCGCTTGGGACCGATACCGGCGGCTCGGTGCGGCAGCCCGCGTCGCTCTCGGGGGTGGTGGGGCTCAAGCCGACCTACGGCCTGATCAGCCGATACGGACTGATCGCGTTCGCGTCCTCGCTCGACACGGTGGGGACGCTAACCCGGAGCGTCCGCGACGCGGCGGTCCTGCTGTCGGCGATCGCGGGCAAGGATCCGATGGACGCGACGTGTCTGGACGAACCGCGGCGCGACTACACCGAGGGGCTCGAAGGCGAGATCTCGGGTCTGCGGGTGGGGGTCGTGAAGGAGGCGTTCGGCGAGGGCGTGGAGCCGGGCGTGCGCGACAGCGTCCGGCATGCGGTCGACGAGCTCGCGAACCTCGGAGCGCAGGTGGGGGAGGCGTCGCTGCCCCACGCGGACTACGCGCTCTCCGCCTACTACCTGATCGCACCCTCGGAGGCCTCGTCGAACCTCGCGCGTTACGACGGCGTCCGCTACGGCCTGCGCGTTGACGGCTCGGACTCGGTCGAGATGATGACCAAGACGCGGGGCGCGGGGTTCGGCGCCGAGGTCAAGCGCCGGATCATGCTCGGCACCTACGCGCTCTCGGCCGGCTATTACGACGCGTACTACGGCCAGGCGCAGAAGGTCCGCACGCTGATCATCCGCGACTACGAGGCGGCGTTCGGGTCGTTCGACGTGCTCGTTTCGCCGACCTCGCCGACGACGGCCTTCCCGATCGGCGCGAAGGTCGACGACCCGCTCGCGATGTACCTGAACGACGTCTTCACGATCCCGGCGAACCTCTCGGGGACGCCGGCGATCTCGATCCCGAGCGGCGTGGACGGCGCGGGCCTGCCGGTCGGCCTCCAGCTCACCGCGCCGGTCCTGGCCGAACCGACCCTGCTACGGGTCGCGAACGCCCTCGAGGCTGCGCTCGGGTTCGACGCTCGTCCCGCGCTGATCGCCGCCTGAGGGTTCGCGCGTTGCGCCACCGGCCGACACGATCAACGCGACCGCCACGACGATGATGACGCCGGCGAGTAGCGTGCTCGCCGTGAACGTCTCGTTCAGGAGCACCGAGCCGACGATCACGGCGCCGATCGGCGTCACGTAGGCGTAGGTCGCCACGAGCGACGTCCGCGCGTTGCGGAGCAGCCACAGGTAGCAGGTGAAGCCGATCCACGACCCAACGACCACGAGGTACCCGAGCGCGATCCACGACGCCCGAGAGATCGACCCGGTGCGGATGTCCCCGAATTCGCCCGCGAGACCGCCCACGGCGACGAAGATCCCGGCCGCGACCAGCATCTCCATCCCCGCGGCTACGAGCGGGCGGCTCGGGAGCAGCGCGTGGCGCTGGTAGATCGAGCCCGCGGCCCAGCACGCGGCGGCGGCGAGCGCGAGCACCAGCCCGCCCATGTCGATCTCGCCCTCGAGCGCGTTGCCGCCGACGAGCAGCGCCGCGCCGACGAACCCAACCGCGAGCCCGATGACCACCAGGCGCGGCTGCCGGTGCCCGAGAACGACCCGGTCGATCGCGGCCATCCACAGCGGGACCGTGGCGATCGCCAGCCCGGCCATCCCGGACGGGATCGTGCGTTCGGCCCACACGATCCCGCCGTTGCCGCCGAACATCATCAGCGCCGCCACCACGGCCGCCCCGCGCCACTGCACGGCTCGGGGCCGGTCGCCGCGGCGGTCGCCGAACCGGAGCGCGACGGGCAGCAGGAGGCCTCCCGCGATCAGGAATCGGAGGCCGCCCCCGAGCAGCGGCGGCATCGTCTCGTTCACGACGCTGATGCCGACGAACGTCGTGCTCCACGCCACGTAGACCAGGGAGAGCGCGATCCAGATCGTCGTGGGGGAGCCGCTCCCTCGAGCGGTCGGTTGCTCGATCGGAGCGGACATGCCGTTCACGATACGGCCGGCCCGCGGCGGCGTCACTGTCGTTCGAACGTTTGATGGTTACGGCGGGATCGAGTTCGTGCTCCACGGCCGCTCGCGCGAACCGCGACCGGCCGCGACGCACGGCTCCGATAGGCTTGGCTCGTCATGGCGATCGCGTACGAGACCGTGATCGGGCTCGAGTGCCACGTCGAGCTCTCGACCGACACGAAGATGTTCTGCGGGTGCCGCAACGCGTTCGGGTCCCCGCCGAATTCGAACGTGTGCCCGGTCTGCCTGGGCCTGCCGGGCTCGCTCCCGGTGCCGAACGAACGCGCGATCGAGTCGATCGTGCGGATCGGGCTCGCGCTCGGCTCGGAGATCGCGCCCGGCTCTCTGTTCCACCGGAAGAACTACTTCTATCCCGACATGCCGAAGGACTACCAGATCAGCCAGTACGACCTTCCCGTGTGCGTCGGCGGCCGGCTCGAGATCGAGGTCGACGGCGAGCGAAGGACGATCGGCATCACGCGCGTCCACATGGAGGAGGACACGGGCAAGACCTCGCACGTGGGTGCCGGGGGACGGATCGGGCAGGCCGACTACGCCCTCGTTGACTACAACCGCGCCGGCGTGCCGCTCGTCGAGTGCGTGTCCGAACCCGACATGCGCTCGGCCGAAGAGGCGCGGGCCTACTTCACGGAGCTGCGAGCGACGCTCGAGGCGCTCGACGTCTCGGACGTGCGGATGGAAGAGGGGTCGCTCCGCTGCGACGCGAACATCTCGACGCGGCGTGCGGACGAGACGGCGCTCGGCATCAAGGTCGAGATCAAGAACCTCAACTCGGTGCGCTCGCTCGAACGGGCGCTGCGTTTCGAGGAGGAGCGGCAACGCAACGCGCTCGAGCACGGTGAGCCGCTCGTCCAGGAGACCCGGCACTTCGACGAGGAGACCGGCGCGACGCACACGCTGCGTTCGAAGGAGGAGGCGTTCGATTACCGGTACTTCCCCGAGCCCGACCTGCCGCCGCTCGAACCCGGCCGCGCGTGGGTGAAGGGGTTGGAGGCCGAACTGCCCGAGCTCCCCGCCGCACGCCGCGACCGATACGTCACCGAGCTGGGACTCAGGCCCGAGCAGGCCAGGATCCTCGCGGGCGCGCCCCCGACGGCCGCGTTCTTCGAGGCGACCTGCGCGCTCGGCGCCGATGCCGCGTCCGCCGCGAACTGGATCACGCAGGATCTCGCCGGGCTCGTGAACACGGCGAGGATGGAACTGGCCGCCGCGAAGATCACGCCGCAGCACATCGCGGATCTCGTCGCACTGGTGGCCGACGGTACGATCTCGGCGACCGCTGCCAAGCAGGCGCTCGAGGAGGCGTTCGAGACCGGCGACGCGGCCGAGGCGATCGTCGAACGCCGAGGACTGCGGCAGGTTGTGGACTCGGCTGCGCTCGAGGGGTGGGTGGACGAGGCGATCGCCGAGAATCCCGGACCCGTCGAGCAGTTCCGCGGCGGCAAGGAGGGTGCGCTCAACGCCGTCCTCGGTCAGGTGATGAAGAAGTCCGGTGGCTCGGCCAACCCGAAGGCCGTCCGCGAGCTGCTCCTCCAGCGCCTGTCCGGGTCCTGAACCGGCCGCCGGTGAGGGTCGACCGGAGGGCGCCGAAACGTTACCCCTGGTGGCAGCTCATCCTGCTCGGGCTCGTGGCGATGGTGGAGGCCCTGTTCCGGCCGCTCGGGCGGATGTGGCGCTCGGAGGACCCGCTCGACACCTACGGGCTGGCGCACTTCGGCAGCGTGGCTGGCGACGCGATGGTGGCGATCGCGCTCGCCGGCTCGATCTTCTTCCAGATCCCGCCCCCCGACGCCGAGGTCAAGGTGGCGGCGTTCCTCGCGCTCACGATCGCGCCGCTCGCGGTCGCCGGGCCGTTCCTGGTGCCGCTGCTCGACCGCGCGGGGCCGCGGCGCGCGATCTCGTTCGGCGCGGCGATCGGGCGGGCCTTGGTCTGCCTGTACGCGGCGCCGAGGTTCGGCACGCTGCTGCTGTTCCCCTGCGCGTTCCTGCTCCTGGTGCTCTCGAAGGTGCACGCGATCACGAAGAACGGCCTCGCCGTCGCGTACGCGGGTCCGAACGAAGGCCTCGTCCGCGCGAACGCCCGCCTCGGCCGCATCGCCACCGGCGGCGCGGTGCTGGCGGCCGGGCCTGCGTTCGCGCTCCTCAGGCTCGGGGGCGACGCCGAGGCCGTGCTGTACGGCGCGGCGGTCGTGTACGGGATCGCCGCGCTCCTCAACCTCCGCCTGCCGCACCCGAAGGTGACGGGCGGGCAGGCCGAGGTCTCCAAGCGCGGCGCGATCCCGCAGCTCACCGCGCCGGCGATCGGCGCGGCGGGGCTGCGCGCGGCGAGCGGGTTCCTCCTGTTCGCGCTCGCGTTCGCGCTCCGGCGCAGCGGCGAGCCGACGTGGTGGTTCGTGGTGCTCGCAGGCTCGGCCACGGCGGGCGCCTACCTCGGCGACCTGATCGTTCCGCGGCTGCCCGCGAACCTGCGTGAGGAGGCCGTCGTGATCGGCTGCTTGATCGCGGCGGGGATCGGCGCGATGCTCTCCTTCTTCGCGTTCGAGCTCGTTGTGCTCGTCCTGTTCGCGACGGTCGTCGGAGCGTCGTCCGAGCTCGGGAGGCTCGCGTTCCAGACGTTGATGCAGCGACTCGCGCCCGGCGGCTCGCACGGGCGGGTGTTCGTCCGCTACGAGATCTTGTTCCAGCTCGCGTGGGTCGGGGGCGCGCTCATCCCGGCGCTCGCGCCGATCGACTTCCGCGAGGGTTTCCTGATCCTGGCCGCGCTGTATCTCGTCGCGATCATCGGGTATCTGACCCCGGACATCCTCGCGCGCCGGCGTGGATGAGGTTCGCGGGGCGTGCGGTAGGCTGCGGCAGAGCCGTTGCGGGCGGGTGACCGGCGCGGACGGGCGACCGACGGAGGAGGAGCGCGTTCATGGGGGAGTGGGTGAAGGTCGGTTCGGCGGGCTCGGTGCCCGAGGGCGAGGTGACTGCGTTCGGCGTGGGCGAGCGCCAGGTGGCCGTCGCGAACGTCGAGGGCGACCTGCACGCGTTCGACGACGTGTGCACCCATCAGCAGTGCTCGCTCGCGGAGGGCGAGCTCGACGGGACGACGATCGAGTGCCCCTGTCACGGCAGCCAGTTCGATGTCACCAGCGGTGAGGCCATCGGCGGACCCGCGGTCGATCCCGTGGACGTGTTCGAAACCAAGGTCGAGGACGGCGAGCTGAAGGTCCTCGTGAACGACGTCGCCGGCGAGTGACGACCTTCGTCGTGGTCGGGGCCGGGCTCGGCGGCGGAACGGCCGCCGCCACGCTCCGTGAGGAAGGGTTCGACGGGGATCTCGTCCTGATCGGCGCGGAGCAGATGGCGCCCTACGAACGACCGCCGCTGTCCAAGGAGTACCTGCGCGGCGAGTCCGACCACCACTTCGTCCGGCCCCCCGAGTGGTATCAGGAGCACCAGATCGACGCGCGCTTCGGCGCGAAGGCCGAACGCGTCAACGTCGCCGACCGCGTCGTCGAGCTCGAAGGCGGCGAGCGGGTGCCGTTCGACCAGGTCGTGATCGCCACCGGCGCCCGCAACCGCAAGCCGAAGATCGAGGGGCTCGGACTGCCGGGCGTCTACGACCTGCGCTACGCGCCCGACGCCGACGCGATCAAGCAGGCGGCGAAGCAGGGCAGCAAGGCCGTCATGGTCGGGATGGGCTTCATCGGCGCGGAGGTGGCGGCCTCGCTCCGGCAGCTCGGCCTGGACGTCACCGTGGTCGAGTTCTTCGGCTCGCCGCTGGAGCGGGTCCTCGGGCCGACGCTCGGGGGCGCGATCGAGTCGCTTCACCGCGACCACGGCGTCGAGATGATATTCCGCGACGGCGCCGAACGCTTCGAGGGCGACGGGCGGTTCGAGGCGATGATCACCAAGGAGGGGCGCAGGATCGAGGGCGACTTCGCCATCGTCGGCGTCGGGGTGGAACCGGTGACCGATGTCGCCGATGGAGGCGTCCCGGTCGACAACGGGATCCCGGTCGACGCGACCCTGAAGACCAGTGTCGAAGGGGTCTGGGCGATCGGCGACGTCGCGCGCCACGACCATCCCGTGTTCGGGTCGATCCGGGTCGAGCACTTCGACAACGCGCTGAAGATGGGGGAGCATGTCGCCAAGAACCTGCTGGGCACGCCGGCGGTGTTCGACGACGCGCACTGGTTCTGGTCCGATCAGTACGACGCGGCGATCCAGATGGCCGGTTTCGCCACCGAGTGGGACGATATGGTCGTGCGTGGCAGTCTCGAGGACCGGAGCTTCGCGGCGTTCCTGCTGAAGGACGGGCGGCTGCTGTCGACGTTCAGCATGAACCGGAAGTTCGACGTCCGGCGTTCGATGCCGCTGATCCTGGCCAAGGCGCATCCGGAGCGGGAGCAACTCGCCGATCCCGAGTTCGACCTGCGCGAGCTCCACCCGCCGAAGGAGCAGGCCACATGATGCAGCCGAACATCACGCACATGCCGTGCGACCTGAACCAGCAGCAGAAGCGGCACGACGCGCGCAAGGACTCGCTGGCTCGCGCCGTCGCCTGGCGGATGGGCAAGCGCTCGTGGCTCGACCGGCTCCTGCGGCGCGGAACGCCCGGGCTCGAGCTGTCGGCCGAGGACCTCCGGCCGTACGAGACCGAAGACGCGTTCCACGGCTTCCAGGTCTGAACGGCCCCCTGGCCACCGGGAAGAAGGGTCAGTCGACGGTGAGCCGCCCCGAGATCTCTTCGGGCCTTCCCTCGGCCTCGATCTTGCCGTCGCGGAACAAGATCACGCGGCTCGAGTAGCGCAGCGCCTCGGGGTTGTGCGTCGCCGCGAGGACGGCGCCCCCGCGGCGGATCACCTCCCACAGCGCCTCGAGGATCAGGTCGGCGTTCTCGGTGTCGACCTCCGCGATCGGCTCGTCGGCGAGCACCACCTCGGGCTCGCTGATCAAGGCGCGGGCGACCGCGACACGCTGCTGCTGCCCGGCGGACAGCTCGAACGTCCGGTTTTGCATCCGGTCGCCGAGCCCCAGCCGCGCGAGCCACATCTCCGCGCGGGCCTTCGAGTCCTTCAACGCGACGCCGGAGACGCGCAGCGGCAGTTCGACGTTCTCGATGGCCGAGAGCGTGGGCAACAGCCCGAAGCTCTGGAACACGAAGCCCATCCCGGTCCGGCGGAGCTCGATCTGCTCCTCGAACGAGAGCTCGCGGATCGGGCGGTCCTTCCACCGGACCTCTCCGGCGTCGGGCGCGTCCAGCCCCGACAGCACCCCTAGGAACGTCGTCTTGCCCGAACCCGACGGTCCCATCAGCGCCACGAAGTCCTTCGCGGCGAGCGAGATCGAGGCGCCGCGGACCGCCTGGACGCCGTTCGCGCCCCGATAGGTCCGGACGATGTCGGTGGCCGAGAGCAACGGCTCGCGCCCGTCCGGCGCGCGCGGCGGCGCGGGCGCGGGTCCGCCCTCGGAGCCCGGCGGCCGCCAGCGATCACTCACCGAGGAGCCCCCCCTCGCCCTTGCGCCGGATCCGGACCTCGCCGTCGCGGACCTCGACCTCCAGATCGACGCCGCTCAGCGCGTCGATCGCCTCGTCCGGCAGCCGGGCGCGACCGTCGGTGCCGAGCGGCTCCATCGGCTTGCCCTCGACCAGCAGCTGGCCGTCGCGGAGCCGGAGCTGACGGTGCGCGCGCTTCGCGGCCAGCAGGTCGTGGGTGACCATCACGATCGTGACGCCGAACTCCCGGTTCACGCTCTCGAACGCATCGAGCACGAGGGCCGCGGACTCGCTGTCGAGCTCCGCGGTCGGCTCGTCGGCGAGCAGGATCTTCGGCAGGTTCGAGAGCGCGACGGCGACCGCGACCCGCTGTTGTTCGCCGCCCGAGAGCTGGCCGGGTCGGTGATTCGCGCGGTGGGGGAGCCCCACGACCTCGAGCAGCTCGCGGGGGGTCCGGCGCGCCGCGGGGATCCTGACGCCGCTCGCCGTCGAGGGGAGCCGGACGTTCTCGACGACGTTGAGGTACGGGACCAGGTTCCGCGCGGTGCCCTGCCAGACGAACCCGATCCGGTCGCGCCGGTACTCGGTGAGGTCGTCCTCGTCCAGGCGTCCGAGGTCGCGGCCCTCGACCTCGACGGTGCCGGCGGTTGCACGGTCCAGGCCTCCGATCATGTTCAGGATCGTCGACTTGCCCGAGCCGCTCGGGCCCACCACGGCCAGGAACTCGCCCTCGCCGACGTCGAAGTCCACGCCGCCGAGCGCCACGACGCCGGTGTCCGCGATCCGGTAGATCTTGAACACGTGGCGGAACCGCACGAGCGCCTCGCGGAACGAACTCGGCGGCTCGGCGCTGCTCCGCCGCACCTCGGTCTCGAACCGCCGGCCCGTGGGGGCGCCCGCCGCCTGGCTCATTCGGCCTCACCCCGCAGCACGGAGGTCACCGAGGACCGCAGGAGCGCTCGGAGCGCCGCGAGCAGGCCGATCGCCGACGCGGCGATGATCGCGCTCAGCGAGATCGCGAGCGCCGGCCAGTCGAATACGAGGATCGGCGGCGGGAATGCCGACCCGATGCTCCGGCCGACGTAGGGCATCAGCAACCGGAGGACGCCGAACCCGATCCCCGCGCCGGCGAGGATCGCGAACGTGATCATCAGCCCCTGCTCGAGCAGCAGGACGCGGGTCACCTGCTTGGGTTCGGTCCCCATCGCGCGGAGCGAGGCGAACTCGAACTCCCGGCGCCGCTGCGCGAAGTACAGGCCGACCGCCACGCCGAGCACGACGAGCCCGAGCCCGCCGACGGCGGTCGCGAAGTTCATCCCGACCGCGAGCGACTGCGGCAGTTGCGCGAGCGCGCCGATGATCGGCCCGGCCGCCTGCGTCGCGCCCGGGATCATCCCGGCCTCCTTGAGCGCCGGGCGGGGGTCCTCGTCGCCCATCGCCCACACCTCGTTCAACGCGAGCCCCGGCTCGGGGATCCGCACGGCCGCATCCAGCAGCGCAGGCGTCGAGACCACCACGAAGTCGCCGAGCACCGAGGGGAACGCCTGCGCGAGCGCGGCCTGCTGGAACTCGAGCCGCTGGCCACCGATCGTGGCGACGAACGACGAGCCCTGCGAACGCGAAACCTCCGGCGAGATGAGCGCCGGCAGCGGCCCCAACGGCGGCGCGATGCCGCCGACGACATGTCCCGCACCCGTGTCGATCTCGAGCGAGATCCCCGACCCTGCCGGAGTCACCTTGCCGTCGCTCCCGCGCCACTGCAGCGGCGCCCAGGTCCCGAGCTCGATCCGGTCGCCCGCGGTGACGTCCCGTAGCTCCAGAGCGAAGGAGTCGGGGACTTCGGCGGTGCCCTCCTCCAGGAACGTGATGGACAGGATCGCGTCGGCACCGTCGAGGTTCGCCTCGTACGTCTTCGTCCCCTGCTCGATCGTGCCGGCCGTGGCCGTCCGGACGTGATCGTCGGCGGTCTCGTACGTGACCTGGAGCTGGAGACCCTCGGCTGGCGCGCCGGCCGTTACCGTCGCCGAGAACGACTCGCCCGAGACCGGGACCGCCGGGTCCGGCACCTCGATGTCCTGCAGCCAGGTCTCGAGCGGAGTCTGCGAGTAATCCGAACGCCACCACCCCCCGGTGGCGAAGCGCTCGGGGTCGACCGCGATCACCGACGGCGAGAGCGTGAACGAGCCCGGGAGCTCGAACACGGGCTGGCTGCGGATCACCGCGACGGAGTTCGGAGGCACCGAGCTCGCGGCCACCAGCGGGTCGTCGGGGACCGCGATCTGCACGTTCCAGTCGGCGCCGACCTGCTGGTGCGCCGTGTCCTCGTGGTTGCGGAGCACGATCGCGCGGTAGGAGGTCGAGACGATCAGCAGGCCCACCGCGAGCACCAGCAGGAGCGAGGTCGCGAAGCTCGTGCCGGGGGACCTGCTGAGCCGACGGGTCGCGAGGTAGGTCGGCAGGCTCCTGGTCCGCGCCACCGGCCGGTCAAGCCGGCGCAGGACCCAGAGCAGGAGCCGGAGCGCGAGGAACGAGAGCGCGAAGATCAGCAGCGTTGGCGTCAGCAGCACCAGCGGGTCGAGCTGGTCCCGGGCGCTCGTCGACTGCACCGCGGTCCCCCGCAGCTCGATGAACGTGAACAGCGCGACCGGCAGCACGAACAGTTCGACCGGCACGCGCGAGATCAGCGGGCGGTCCTCGCGCGAGAGCAGGCGACGCTCCTCCAGGATCGTCCGCCGGACGTGCGGCAGCGAGAGCAGCAGCAGCGTGATCGCGCCGACGAACGCCCCGATCGCGCCCAGCGCGAGCGCGAACGTCGACAGCCCGACGGGGAAGAGCACGCCGGGGAGCGAGGGGCCGTTGGCGTTCGACGCGAGCGTGGCTAGGGCCATGCCGAGCAACAGGCCGAGCGGGTACGCGACGATCGCGGTGAACAGGGCCTGGACCCCTTGCGCGGCGAGCAGCTTGCCCGAGGAGAATCCCCGGCTGCGCAAGACGGCGAGCTCGAAGGACTGTCTCGACAGGACCAGCGAGCCGACGCCGGCCAAGATGGCGAGCGTGACGGCGCCGATCTGGAACACGACAAGGAAGATCGGGACGCGGAGATCCTCCACGCGCTGCTGCACGAGCGTGATCAGCGTGTCGAGCCCGGTACTCACCTGGAGCTGGGTGAACTCCGGCGTCGCGCGGAGCTCGTCCGAGATCCGTTCGATCTCGTGCGGGATCCGCTCCGCCTGGACGAACGGGACACCGACCAGGTCGAGGAAGACGTCCCACACGTACTCGCTCGTGACCCCGAGCGCGGGCATCACCTCCAGGTACCCGGCCTGATCCATCAGCGCAGGCGAGAGCTCGGTCGAGTCCGGGGGCGGGAAGGGCGTCTGATCGCCGAACCAGAACGGGTCGTCGCGGCTCGGCGGGTCGAAGCGCCCGACGAGCGTGAGCTCGGCCTGTTCGCCCGTCGGGCCGATCGCGGTCACGGTCTCGCCGACGTCGACGCCGAGCAGGCGAGCGATCCCGCCCGGGAGAGCGATCTCGCCGGGGCCCTGCGGAGGTTCGCCGCGGTAGGGCAGGTGGTCGGTGGCGCCGTCGCGGAACAGCACCGTGAGCGAGAGCGGGGCGTTCGGATCGGCCCCGACCAGCCGAACGGTCCCCCGCCCCTGCGGCACGATCCGACCCACCGGGAGCCGGGAGACCTCGTCCTCCAGGGTCGCGTTCGCGGTCTCGTAGTCGTACGACGGGTTCCCGTAGGTGAGGAACCGGACGTTCTTCACCGTGACCGGCGCCGTCGAGACAGCGGAGGACAGGATCGCCTCGCGGGCGGCGTCCGCGTAGATCGGTCCCGCGACCAACACGCCGATCGTGAAGCCGAGGGTGACCACGATCGCCAGGCCCAGCAGACGCTGGGCGAAGAACCGCTTCAGCAGGAAGCGCAGGGTCGCCATAAAACAGCATGAACGCCGCCGAAAGAGGCGGCGAGTCACACGATGATACGCTGACCCGGCGGGCCCGAGATGGGCCGCGGAACCACATCGAACGCCTCCAAAGAGCGCGACAGGAGCACGCCGAGATGGACCGTCCCGAGATCATCCTTGCCCCCGGCCCGACCCCGATCCCGCCCGAGGTGCTGCTCGCGCAGGGGAGCCCGCTCGTGTACCACCGGGGTCCGGGGTTCGGCGGCCTGATGCGGGACGTGACCGCCCGGTTGAAGGAGCTCTACCGCACCGAGAGCGCCGATGTCTTCCTGATGACCTCGTCCGGGACCGGCGGGCTCGAGTCCGCGGTCCAGAACGTCTTCTCGCCGGGCGACGAGGTGCTGGTGCCGCTCGCCGGGTTCTTCTCGGAGCGTTGGAGCAAGCTCGCGGAGGCGCACGGCCTGGTCGTTCGCAAGCTCGAGTACGAATGGGGTCGCAAGATCGTGCCCGAGGAGGTCGCGGCCGCGCTCGCCGAGCATCCGGTCAAGGCGGTCCTGCTCACGCACTCCGAGACCTCGACCGGCGTGATCCAGCCGATCCGCGAGCTCGCCCGCGTGGCGAACGAAGCCGGCGCGCTCGTGGTCGTGGACGTGGTCTCGAGCCTGGGGGCGGTGCCGTTCGCGTTCGACGAGTGGGGGATCGACGTCGCGGTCGGCGGCTCGCAGAAGGCGCTCTCGGCATCGCCGGGGATCGCGTTCGTCGCGATCTCGCAGCGCGCGTGGGCGATGCAACGCACGTCGACGATGCCCCGCTTCTACTTCGACTGGTCGATCTACAAGGAGTTCGCCGAGCGCAAGGATCCCGAGAACCCGTGGACGCCCGCGATCAGCGTGATGCAGGGGCTGCACGCCGCGCTCGAGCTGTACTTCCAGGACGGCGTCGACGTCGCGATGCAACGCCACCGCACGCTCTCGCGCGCGGTGAAGGACGGCGCGCAGGCGCTCGGGCTCGACCTGTTCGGCGAGGGTCTGGACGACAACTGGACCGTGACCGCGATCCGCGCACCCGACGCCGCGGACGCCGACACGATCAGCGACCGGATGCGGTCGGACTTCGGTTGCGTGATCGCGCCGGGGCAGGGACCGCTCAAGGGCACCGTGTTCAGGATCGGGCACTTCGGCTACTTCAGCGAGCTCGACATCGTCCGGGGTCTGGCGGCGCTCGAGATGACGCTCGAGCGGCTCGGGCACCCGGTCAAGCGCGGCGCGGCCGTCGGAGCGGCCGAGGGCGTCTTCCAGGACGCGTTCGGCGACTGACGAAGGAAGCGGGGCGCTGCGGTGAGGGTCCTGGTCACCGAGAAGCTGTCGGACGCGGGCCTCGATCTGCTCCGCAAGGACTTCGAGGTCGACGTGCGTCCCGAGCTCGCGGCCGAGGGTCTCCCCGAGGCGATCGCGCCGTACGACGCGCTCGTCGTCCGATCGCAGACGCAGGTCACCTCGGGCGTGATCGAGGCGGGCGACAACCTCAAGGTCGTCGCCCGCGCGGGGATCGGGCTCGACAACGTCGACGTCGACGCCGCCACGCGGCGCGGCGTGATGGTGGTGAACGCGCCCTCGTCGAACATCGTCTCGGCCGCCGAGCACACGATCGCGCTGCTGCTCGCGCAGGCCCGGAACATCCCGCAGGCGCACCAGGACCTGCGGCAGGGCCACTGGGACCGCTCGAAGTGGCAGGGGGTCGAGCTCCAGGGCAAGACGCTCGGGATCGTGGGGCTCGGACGCGTCGGCGCGCTCGTCGCGCAGCGGAGCGTGGCGTTCGGGATGCGCGTGATCGCGTACGACCCGTACGTGCCTCGCGAGCGGGCGAAGGAGATGGGCATCGAGCTGATGCCGAGCCTCGAGGCGCTCCTCGTGCAGTCGGATTTCGTCACGATCCACCTGCCCCGCTCGCCCGAGACCGAGGGTCTGATCGGGGAGCGCGAGCTCGCGCTGGTCAAGGAGGGCGCGCGCCTGGTGAACACCTCGCGCGGCGGGATCGTCGACGAGCAGGCGCTCGCGAAGGCGCTCGAGGACGGACGGGTCGCGGGGGCGGCGCTCGATGTGTTCGAGCACGAGCCGCCGGAGGATTCGCCGCTGTTCGCGTTCGAGCAGGTGGTGACGACCCCGCACCTGGGGGCCTCGACGGCGGAGGCGCAGGACAAGGCCGGCACATCGGTGGCCGAGATGGTGCGCCTGGCGCTGAACGGTGAGTTCGTCCCGTACGCGGTGAACGTCTCGGCCGCCGCGGAGGTCCCCGAGCTCGTCCGCCCGTTCCTCCCGCTCGCCGAACGCCTCGGGGCGCTGCTGACGGGCCTCGCCGAGGGCGCGGTCCGGACGGTCCAGGCCCAGTACCTCGGCCGGATCGGCGAGGCGGACACGCGGGTTCTCACGCTCGCGGTCGTCAAGGGCGTGCTCCGGGGCGTCGTACACGAGCCCGTGTCGTTCGTGAACGCGCCGATCATCGCGCGCGAACGCGGGATCGCGATCAGCGAGATGCGCTCCTCGGTCTCGAGCGACTACGTGAACCTGATCTCGGTGACCGCCGAGACCGACCAGGGCGAGGTCTCGGTCGCGGGGACGCTCGTCGGCAAGCGGAACGACCAGCGCGTGATGCACGTGAACGGCTACGACATCGAGATGGCGCCGGCCACCAACATGCTGTTCTTCGAGTACGAGGACCGCCCCGGGGTGATCGGCACGGTCGGCACGATCCTCGGCGAGCACCAGGTCAACATCGCGACGATGGATGTGGGCCGAGCCTCACGCGGCGGTACCGCGTTGATGGGTCTGACGCTCGACAGCCCCGCGGGCCAGGTCGTCATCGACGAGATCACCTCGTCGATCGGCGGCCGAGCCGCGCGGTTCATGGTCCTCCCCGACTGACCGCGGAATATCTGTGTTCGGCGCCCATCGCTTGTGACGTTCGTCACACCTGCTTCCTTCGCAAGGAACTCGCTGCTACAATCCGTCGGTCATGAGGCGACTCCAGGTGTCATTCGGGAACAGGACGGCGCTTATCCCGTCCTTCCTCGCGGCCGTCTAGCGGTCGCGAGCCCTGCCTCTCCGGCGGGACCCCGAACCACCGTCCCTCGATCCAACCGAGCAACAGGAGTCGTCCGATGCGTTCCTACTCACAACCTCGCAGCGCCGTCCGAAGGCTCGCGCTCGCACGCCTGATCTCGATCACGGGCGGCGCGGCCGCGTTCGCGGCGCTGAACTTCACCGTCTACGAGCGGACCGGCTCGGCGGCGTGGCTCTCCGCGTCCCTGCTGCTCACGTTTGGCGTGTCCGGGGTGTTCGCGCCGCTGGGCGGGATGCTCGGCGACCGGTTCGACCGCAAGCGTGTGATGATCGTGTCCGATCTCGCGGGCGCGGGCTGCTTCCTCGCGCTGGCGTTCGTCCACGAGCCCGCACTGCTGCTCGCCCTGGGGTTCGTCGCCGCGGTGGTCGAGGCGCCCTTCTGGTCCGCCTCGGCGGCGGCGATCCCGAACCTGGTCGGCAAGGACGACCTCGCGTGGGCGAACGGCCTGCTCCAGATCGGCGGGAACGCCGGGATCATGCTCGGACCCGCGCTCGGCGGCGTGCTGCTCGCGGCGATCGGGTCCGGGATGGTGTTCGGCCTGAACGCGTTCTCGTTCGTCGTGTCGGCAGCGATCATCGCGACCGTCCGCGGACGGTTCGCCGAGGACCGGAGCGAGCACGACGATGAGCACCGCGGGTTCCGCGCGGGCTTCGTGTTCATCGCGCGTGACCGCGTGCTGCGAACGATCGTGCTCGCGTGGGTCGCGCTCGTGTTCGGGATCGGGCTCGCGATGGTGGCGGACGTCCCGCTCGCGGAGCTGTTCGGCTCGGGTTCGACCGGCTACGGGCTGATGATCGGCGCGTTCGGCGCCGGGTCCGTGATCGGGTCGATCGCGGGCCGCAAGATGCACGAGCGCAACGAGGCGCGCGCGCTGATCATCGGCACGATCGTGATGGGCGCTACCACGGCGGGCATCGCGCTCTCGCCGTGGTTCCCGCCGATCCTCGCGCTGCTGGTGCTGTGCGGCGCCGCCGATGCGGTGATCATGATCGCGGACCGGAGCATCCAGCAGCGCCGGACGCCCGATGCGGTCCGGAGCCGCGTGGTCGGGGCGTCGGAGGCGATGATCGACATCGCGTTGTCGATCGGGTTCGTCCTTGGCGGGCCCGCGGTTGCGGCGCTCGGCCCGAGAGCGGTGTACGCGATCGGCGGCGCGTGCGGGCTGCTCGGCGCCGTGGTGCTGGTGCCCGTGCTGCGCGCCTCGAAGCGCGCGAGCGCAGCCGCGGCGGCCGCCGCGGCCGAGGTCGAGGACGTGCGGGAAGCCATCGAGGCGGACGAGCGCGTCGTGGCTCGGGTCGCAGGCTAGACGGAGGTCGGGGGGCGGTGGACACTCAGCCGGTGACCGCCCCCCGGTCCGCCGTTCGAAGGCTGGCGACCGCCCGGCTGATCTCGATCACCGGCGGGGCCGCGGCCTACGCGGCGCTGAACTTCACGATCTTCGAGAAGACCGGCTCGGCGTCGTGGGTCGCGGTGTCGCTGCTGCTCACGTTCGGCGTCCTGGGGTTCATCGGGCCGCCCGCGGGCATCCTCGGCGACCGCTTCGACCGGCGGAAGGTCATGATCGCCTCGGAGCTGGCCGGAGCGGCGTGCTTCGGGATGATGGCGCTGTCGTCCGAGCCGGCATGGCTCCTGACGTGGGCGTTCCTGTCGGCGGTCGCGGAGGCACCGTTCTTCTCGGCCTCCGAGGCGGCGATCCCCAACGTCGCCGGCCCCGAGCTCACGACGTGGGCGAACAGCCTCGTCAGCGCGAGCCGGCTCTCCGGGATCGCGGTCGGTCCGGCGCTCGGCGGGGCGCTGCTCGCGGTGACGAACAACCCCGACATCGTGTTCGGGGTGAACGCGGTGTCGTTCGTCCTGTCCGCCCTGGTCATCTGGAGCGTCCGCGCGCGATTCTCGGGGGAGCGGGGTGATGAGGAGTTCGGCGGGCTGCGGGCCGGCTTCCGGTTCCTTCGCCACGACCGCGTCCTGCGGACGCTGCTGTTCGCGTGGGTCGTGTTCATCTCCGGCATGGGGATGTCGATGGTCGCGGACGCCCCCTTGGCGGCGGTCTTCGACGCCGGGTCGTTCGGGTTCGGATTGCTGATCACCGCGTGGGGAGGCGGCTCGGCGATCGGGTCCTTGATCGCCAAGCGCATGCCGGAGGGGAGCGAGGGGACCTGGCTCGTGCGCGCGGGGATCGTGATCGCGGCGACCGGCATCGGCATCGGGATCTCGCCGTGGTTCGGGCTGGCCCTGGGGCTGATGTTCGTCATGGGCCTGGCGGACGGGACCACGATCGTGGCCGAGACCAACCTCCGGCAGCGACGGGCGCCCGACGCCGTCCGCAGCCGCGTCTCTGCCGCCTTCATGGGCGTGATGCACGTGATGCTGGCGTTCTCCTACGTCGTGGCGGCGTTCGTGGTGCCGTGGCTCGGGCCGAAGCCGACCTACCTGATCGGCGGCACCACGGCGGGGCTTGCGGTGCTCGTGCTGATGCGGATGCGGCGGTACCTCGAGCTCGACGGGGCCACGCGGCTCGAGGAGGCGGCGGGATGACGCCGCCCCGGACCGCCGTGCGGAGGTTCGCGCTCGCGCGCGCGATCTCGGTCACCGGGAGCGCGGCCGCGTACACGGCGCTGATGTTCGAGATCTACGACAAGACGGGCTCGGCGGGGTGGCTGGCGGCGTCGTTGTTGGTCACCGAGGGCCTGACGGGTGTGGTCGCGCCGCTCACGAGCATCCTGGGCGACCGGTTCGACCGTCGGAAGGTGATGATCCTGTCGGACCTGGCCGCGGCGGTGTGCTTCGCCGGGATGGCGTTCGCGTCGGTGCCGGGCCCGCTCGTGTTCGTCGCGCTGCTGTCGGCGTTCGCGGAGGCGCCGTTCTGGCCCGCCTCGGGCGCGGCGATCCCGAACCTGGTACCCGAGGACCAGGTGAGCTGGGCGAACAGCCTGATCGCGGTCGGCAGGAACCTCGGCATCATGCTCGGCCCGGCGATCGGCGGATTGCTGCTGGCCGCCGCGGGAGCGCCCGCGGTCTTCGTGATCAATGCGGTTTCGTTCGTGATCTCGGCGCTGCTGGTCGTGTCCGTGCGGGGGGCGCACTTCTCGGGCGACCGCTCGGACGAACAGGAGCACCGCGGGCTGGCGGCCGGCTTCCGCTTCCTCTGGCGGGAGCCGGTGCTGCGGCTGCTCGCGATCGGATGGGTCGTGTTCGTGCTCGGGGTCGGGATGGCGATGGTCGGCGACGTCCCGTTGGTCGAGCTGTTCGGTCGGGGTGGGGCGGCGTTCGGCCTGATGATCGGGTTGTGGGGAGCCGGGTCGGTCATCGGATCCCTGGCGGGACGACGCCTCAAGCCGTCGAACGAGGCCCGCTGGCTGGTGCTCGGCACCGGGCTGGTGTCCCTGTTCGCGCTGGCGGTGGCGCTCTCGCCGTGGTTCTTCCTCGTCCTCGCGCTGAACCTTGCCTGGGGCGCGGCGGAGGCCGTCACCAACGTCGCCGACCAGAACATCATGCAGCGACGCTCGCCGGACTCGGTGCGTAGCCGCGTGTTCGGGGCGCAGGAGGGGATCTGGCACGGCTCGGTTTCGGTCTCGTACATCGCGGCGGCGTTCCTGCTGCCCGTGGTCGGTCCGAAGGGGATGTACGCGATCCTGGGGGTGACGGCCTTCCTCTCGGCGATCGTGATCCTGCCGATCCTGCGCATGGACCGGCCCGAGACCTCTCCGGGCGTGGAAGCGGAGACGCCGATCCTGCACGCGCCGGTGGTTCCCGGCGACCCGGTCGCATGACGGAGGGGCGGACTCGCTCCGTGGGCACCGGCAGATCCCGGCCCATCCAGCCCGGGCATCCGAGGTCTGGGTCGGGGGCCGCAGCCGGGTAACCCTGTTTCCCAACTGAACGGCGGTTCAATACACTCGTGGGCCACGTGGTCGCGAACACCTACGACGCGATCGTGATCGGCGGGGGCCACAACGGTCTCGTGGCGGCCGCGTACCTTGCCCGCGCCGGCGCGCGGGTCGTCGTCTGCGAGGCTCGGGCCAAGACCGGCGGCGCCGCCGCGACCGACCGGCCCTGGCCCGACCACCCCGAGTTCCAGGTCACGACGCTGTCGTACGTGATGAGCCTCATGCCGGACACGATCGTCCGCGATCTGCGGCTCGCGCGGCACGGCTACCGAGTGCACCCCGTGGGCCCCTACGTCGTCCCGTTCCCAGACGGACGGGTGATGATCGAGTACGACGACCCGTCGAAGAACCACGAGGAGTTCACCAAGTTCTCCAAGAAAGACGCCGACGCGCTCGAGCGCTGGGAGGCGTGGATCGGCGGTCTCGCCGCGGTCCTCGGGCCGCTGCTGATGACCACGCCGCCGCAGATCGGCTCCAAGCGGCCCGGCGACCTGTTCGAGCAACTCCGGCTGGCGTGGCGGTTCCGAGGCCTGTCGGTCCGCACCGTCGGCGAGGTCACGCGGCTCCTCACGATGAGCGTTGCCGACCTGCTGGATCGGTTCTTCGAGTCCGATGAGGTCAAGGCCGTGATGGCGATCGACGGGCTGATCGGGACGTGGGCGGGCCCCCACGAGTCCGGGACCGGCTACGTCATGGCGCACCACTCGATCGGCGACGTCGGCGACGGGACGCTCGGCTCCTGGGGGGTGCCCGAAGGCGGCATGGGTGCGGTCGCGGCCGCGCTCGAGCGGAGCGCCCTCGCGTTCGGGGCCGAGGTGCATACGGACGCCTCGGTCGAGAAGGTCCTGATCGCGGGCGGCCGCGCTCGAGGGGTGGTCCTGCGGGGCGGCGACGAGCTCCTCGCGCCCGTCGTGATCACGGCATGCCACCCGAAGATCACCTTCCTCCGACAGATCGATCGGCACGAGCTACCCGAGGCGTTCGTGGACGACATCGAGCACTGGTCGAGCCGTTCAGGCGTGGTGAAGATCAACCTCGCGGTCAGCAGACTGCCGACCCTTGCCGGCGAACCCGAGTGGAAGGACTTCTCGGGTGGGTTCGAGATCGCTCCCTCGATCGATCAGCTCGAGCGGTCGTTCGAGGAGGCCCGAGCGGGCCGGCCCGCGACCCTGCCCTTCTCGGACGGCGTGATCCCGACGACGCTGGATCCGTCGCTCGCGCCTGAGGGCGCGCACGTGGTCTCGCTGTTCACCCAGTGGGTCCCGCACACGTGGTCGGAGGAACCGCATCGCGACGAGCTCGAGGCATACGCCGACCGGGTGGTGCAGGCGTACGAGGAGACGGCGCCCGGGTTCCGGGAGTCGATCGTCGCGCGACAGGTCATCGGGCCCTACGACATGGAGACGGAATGGAACCTGATCGGCGGCAACATCTTCCACGGCGAGTTGTCGGCGGATCAGCTGTTCCACATGCGTCCCGCGCCGGGGTACGCCGACTACCGGACGCCGATCGAGGGCTTGTACCAGTGCTCCAGCGCGACGCACGGGGGCGGAGGCGTTTCCGGCATCCCTGCATACAACTGCGTGCGCGAGATCCGCAAGGACCGCAAGCGTCGGAGGAGGCGTCGATGAAGGAGCCGTACTCGTTCACGTTCTACACCGCGTCCTGGTACCGGCGCTCGCCCTACTGGCAGCGGACCGTCGAGGCGGGCTGCACGAGCTGGGACCTGTACAACCACATGCTGATCCCGACGCTGTACGACGACGACGAACGCGAGTACTGGCACCTGGTCGAGCACGTCGGGTTGTGGGACGTGGCCGTCGAACGCCAGGTCGAGATCACCGGTCCGGACGCCGCGCGCTTCACGCAGCTGCTGACATGCCGAGACCTCTCGCGCTGCGAGGTGATGCAGTGCAAGTACGCGCCGATCATCGCTCCCTCGGGCGGGATCGTGAACGACCCGATCCTGCTTCGGCTGGGACAGAACCACTTCTGGCTCTCGCTGGCCGACTCGGACGCGATGCTCTACGCGCTTGGGGTGCAGGCGTTCGCCGGCTTGGACGTGACCATCGACGAACCCGACGTGTCGCCGCTGCAGGTGCAGGGCCCCAAGAGCAAGGACGTGATCCGAACACTCTTCGGCGACGCGGTCGGTGGCCTCCGGTACTACCGGTGTTGGGAGGGCGAGCTCGGGGACATCCCGGTCGTGGTTTCGCGCACGGGATGGACGGGCGAGCTCGGCTTCGAGATCTATCTGCGCGACGGATCCCGTGGCACGGAGTTGTGGGACCGGGTCATGGACGCCGGCCGCCCGCACCAGATCCGGGCGATCGCGCCCAGCGACCAGCGTCGGCTGGAGGCCGGGATCTTCAACTACGGCAACGACATGACGGTCGAGGACACGCCTCTGCACATCAGCGGCATGGAGCACCTCGTGGATCTCGACGCCGAGTTCATCGGCAAGGCCGCCCTCCAGCGGCTGGCCTCCGAGGGCGTGGACCGAAAGCTCGTCGGGGTGGAGCTCGGAGGCGAGCCGTTCCGCATGTGGCTGGAGGACTTCTGGCGGGTCCGCAAGGACGGCGTTGACGTGGGCCGGCTGGTCAGCGCCTCGCGCTCGTTCCGCCTGAACAAGAACATCGGCTACGCCTGGGTCCCGGTCTCACTCGCGGGGCCGGGCAACGATCTCGAGGTCTTGTCCCCGGACGGCCCCGTGCCGGCAGTGACGGCCGCGCTGCCCTTCCTGGATCCGAACAAGGACGTCCCCAAGGCGTGAGCGAAGGCATCATGGTGGGATGGATGGCTTGCGTGGACACCTGCTGATCGCCGGGACCTCCCTGCTCGACCCTAACTTCCGCCGCGCTGTCGTCCTGATCGGTCACCACGACGACGAGGGAGCGGTCGGGGTCGTGCTCAACCGCGCGAGCGAGGTCGAGGTCGCCGTGGCCGTGCCGCCGCTCGCGAGCCTGGTGGAGCCGGGGGACCGGCTGTTCATCGGCGGACCGGTCTCGTCGCAGTCGGCGGTGGTCGTGGCCGATTTCGAGAACCCCGAGGCAGCCGACGTCGTCGCGTTCGACTCGGTGGGGTTCCTGCCCGAGGAGGCCGACGCCGGGTCGATCGGTGGCCTCCGGCGGGCTCGGGTGTTCGCCGGCTACGCGGGGTGGGGCGCCGGGCAACTCGAGGCCGAGCTCGACGAGGGCTCGTGGATCACGGAGCGCGCGCTCGCGACCGACGTGTTCACCGACGATCCCGAGGCGCTCTGGGCCGACGTGCTCCGCCGTAAGGGCCCCGAGTACCGCCTGATGTCGACGATGCCGTTCGACCCCGACCTCAACTAGCGGCTAGGCTCGCGCACCGTCCACCGAGCAGGGGAGCACCGATGGCGTCCGAGACGTTCACGTTCTACGTCCAGCCCTGGTATCGGAAGTCGCCCTACTTCGAGGCGACCAAACGCCACGGCTGCAAGAGCTGGGGCCTGTACAACCACATGCTGTTGCCGACCCTGTACGACGACCCGGTCACCGAGTACGAGGCGCTGCTCAACGACGTCACGCTGTGGGACGTCGCGGTCGAGCGGTGCGTCGAGGTCAAAGGGCCGGACGCGTTTGACCTGGTGAACCTCGTCACCTGCCGCGACCTCACGAAGGTCCAGCCCATGCAGGCGCGCTACGTGCTGCTGACCGCGCCCTGGGGCGGCATCGTGAACGACCCGGTGCTGCTGCGTTTGGATCGGAACCGGTTCTGGCTGGCGCTCGCCGATTCGGACGCGCTCCTGTACCTGGCCGGCGTCGCGGGCGCGCGGGGGATGGACGTCGCGATCTTCGAGGCCGACGTCGCGCCGATGCAGATCCAGGGCCCGCGCTCGAAGGACGTGGTACGTGACCTGTTCGGCGACGCGGTGGCCGACCTCCGCTACTACTTCTGCGCCGAGGCCGAGGTGGACGGCATCCCGGTCGTGATCAGCCGGACCGGGTGGACGGGCGAGGTCGGCTACGAGCTTTACCTGCAGGACACGAGCCGAGGGGACGACCTGTTCGAGCGCGTGTTCCAGGCGGGGGAGCCGCACGGGATCCGGGTGATCGCGCCGAGCGAGGCCCGGCGGATCGAGGCCGGGATCTTCAACTACGGCTCGGACATCCGGGTCGAGGACACCCCGCTCCACGTGAGCGGGCTCGAGAAGTTCGTCGAGTGGGACCAGGAGCCGGACTTCCTCGGCCGCGCGCGGCTGGAGGAGATCCGCGACGGGGACCTGCTCGACCGCAAGCTGGTCGGGATCGACATCGGTGGCGAGTCCATGACCGACGAGGGCGCCCTGAACGACTTCTGGCCGCTGGTCAAGGGCGACGCCAAGCTCGGCAGGGTGACCGCGGGCGCCTGGTCGCCCCGGCTCGAACGCAACATCGGCTACGCGTGGGTGCCGATCCGGTGGGAGGCGCCCGGTTCCGAGTTCGAGGCCGAGACGCCGCGCGGGCGCGTCCCGGTCACGGTCGCGAGCCTGCCGTTCGTCGACCCGGCCAAGGACATCCCGAAGTCGTAGCCTCGGGACCCATGACCGAGTCGGTTCGCTTCGACCGCGCGGCCGCCCACTACGACACGACGCGGGCGATCTCCGACGACGCGATGGCTCGCACGATCGAGCTGCTCGCGTCCGAACTCGTCGGGCGTGGGCGCGCGCTCGAGGTCGGGGTCGGCACCGGCCTGCTCGCGCTGCCGCTGCTCGAGGCGGGTGTGTCGCTCGCGGGGCTGGACCTCACGCCGGCGATGATGGCCAGGCTCCTCGAGAAGGCGGGGGGAACACCTCCGTTCCCGCTGATCCAGGGCGACGCCACGCGGATGCCGTTCGCCGACGACGCGTTCGCCGGAGCGTACCTGCGGTGGGTCCTCCACCTGATCCCCAACTGGCGGGACGCGCTGGTCGAGGCCGTGCGCGTGATCGAGCCCGGCGGCGTGCTCCTCGTCTGCCTCGGTGCGTACGACGAGCCGAGCACCGAGATCCGCCGCAGGTTCACCGAGCTCACGGGCGTCGGGACCGATCCCATCGGGCTGACCTGGGGCGAGCACGAGGTGCTCGACGTCCACATGGGATCCCTGGGCGCCCGCCTTCGCCTCCTCCCCCCGATCCCCGAGGAAGACGAGGAGACCCTGGGCGAGTTCCTCGACGCGATCGAGGAGGGGCGGTGGTCCTGGACGTGGAACGCGTCCGACGAGGCCCGCCGTGATGCGGTCCGCGAGATGCGTCCCTGGGTCGAGGAGCGGTTCGGCCCGCTCGACCGCGTGGACCGGACCGAGCTCGAGACCGTCTGGCGTGCCTACGACCTGCCCGACGAGGGCTGAACCCGGACCCTGACCAGCCGCTATCCTGTCGCAACCGGGCCGAGGCCCAAGGAAACCGATCGAGACGACGGACCAGCACCACGACCCGCTCCGAGGAGGCTCCGAGATGCCGATCACCGAGGTCGAGAAGATCTGGAAGGACGGGGAGCTCGTCGACTGGGCCGACGCCAACGTCCACGTGCTTTCCCACGCGGTGCATTACGGCAGCGGGGTGTTCGAGGGGATCCGGGCGTACGAGACCGCTCGCGGCCCGGCGGTCTGGCACCTGGACGAGCATCTGAAGCGCCTGTTCCGCTCGGCGAAGCTGTACCACATGGAGATCCCGTACTCGATCGAGGCGATCACCGACGCGACGAAGGACGTGATCCGCGCCAACGGGCTGAACGCGTGTTACGTGCGCCCGCTCGCCCTCCGCGGGTACGGCGAGATGGGCGTGAACTCGCTCAACGCCCCGGTCAACGTGTTCATCGCGGTCTGGCCCTGGGGCGCCTACCTGGGGGAGGACGCGCTCGAACAGGGCGTGCGCATCAAGATCTCGTCGTGGCGGCGGAACTCTCAGAACGCGCTGCCGTCCTCGGCGAAGGCCTCTGGCCAGTACATCAACGGTGTGCTCGCCAAGATCGAAAGCCTCAAAGCTGGGTATGACGAAGCCATCATGCTGAACGAGCAGGGATACATCACCGACGGTTCGGGCGAGAACGTCTTCATCGTGCGCGACGGCAGGCTCACCACCCCGCCGATCTCCGCCGGGTGCCTGGACGGCATCACACGGGGGACCGTGATCGCGCTCGGGCGTGACCTCGGCTACGAGGTCACCGAGGAGAACCTGGTCCGCACGGACCTGTACAACGCGGACGAGTGCTTCTTCACCGGCACCGCCGCCGAGATCACGCCGATCCGCGAGGTCGACGACCGAGCCGTGGGCGAGGGGCACCGCGGTCCGATCACCAAGGAGCTGCAGGGCGCGTTCTTCGCCGCGACCAAGGGCGAGACCGAGAGATACGCCTCCTGGCTCACCTACGTGAACGACTGAGCGCGTGACCGACCAGCCCGCGATCGGAGAGCGCGTGGACGACGACGAGGCCCGCTACCGCCTGCCCCGCACCGTCGTCCCCCGTCGCTACGATCTGGTCCTCGAACCCGACCTCGAAACGAGCACGTTCACCGGCTCCGAGATCGTCACGGTCGAGGTGACGGAGCCGGTCGACCAGATAGTGCTCAACGCGGCCGACCTCGAGGTGGGGCCCGGGCGGCTCGAGGGTCCCGGCGGCACGCTCGAGGTCTCGACGGTCCGCCTGGACCCGGAAACCGAGCGCGCGCACCTGCTCCTGTCGGGAACGGCGGAGCCGGGGGAGTGGACGCTGCATCTGGAGTTTCGCGGGAAGCTCTCGGAGCAGTTGCAGGGGTTCTATCGCTCGACCTACACGGACGACGCGGGCGTCGCCCACACGATCGCGACCACGCAGTTCGAGTCCACCGACGCGCGCCGGGCGTTCCCGTGCTGGGACGAGCCGGATCTGAAGGCGGTGTTCGGCGTCACGCTGGTCGCGGAGGACAGGCACCTCGCGATCTCGAACGGCCCCGAGATCTCCCGCGAGCCGGCCGAGCTCGGACGCGTCCGCGTGCGGTTCGACGACACGATGGTGATGTCGACGTACCTGGTCGCGTTCGTGGTGGGCCCGCTCGAGGCCACCGAACCCGTCGACGTCGACGGGGTGCCGCTCCGGATCGTGTACCCGCCCGGCAAGAACGATCTGACGGCGTTCGCGAGCGAGGTCGGCGCGTTCAGCCTGCGGTTCTTCGCCGACTATTACGGGATCCCGTACCCGGACAAGAAGATGGACATGGTCGGGCTCCCGGACTTCGCGCAGGGCGCGATGGAGAACCTCGGTTGCGTCACCTACCGCGAGAGCCTCCTGCTGGTGAACCCGGACAACGCGACCCAGCCCGAGGTCGCCACGGTCGCCGACGTGATCGCGCACGAGCTCGCGCACATGTGGTTCGGCGACCTCGTGACGATGCGCTGGTGGAACGGGATCTGGTTGAACGAGGCGTTCGCCACGCTGATGGAGCTGCTGGCGGTCGACGCGTACCGCCCCGACTGGGAGCGGTGGAGCCAGTTCCTGCGGTCGCGCGCGATCGCGTTCGAGGTGGACGCGCTCGAGAGCACGCGTTCGATCGAATACCCCGTGCGCTCGCCGGACGACGCGGCCGGGATGTTCGACATCCTCACGTACACGAAGGGCGCGGCGGTGCTCCGGATGCTCGAGCAGTACCTCGGAGCCGAACGCTTCCGCGACGGGATCCGGCGGTACCTGGACGAGCACCGGTTCGGCAACACGGAGACGCACGACCTGTGGGACGCGATCGAGAAGGCGACCGACGAACCCGTTCGCCGGATCATGGACGGCTGGATCTGGCAGGGCGGGTACCCGTTGGTCTCGGCGCGGCTTCGGGAGGGGAAGGTCGAGCTCGGGCAGCGCCGGTACCTGATCTCGGGCAAGGAAGACGACACGGTCTGGGACGTGCCGCTGCTGGTCCGCACGTCCGCGGGGACCGAACCCGTGCTGATCGAGCCCGGCGGCGTCTCGATCGATGTCCCCGGCGACGGCCCGGTCGTGGTGAACGCCGGCGTGCACGCGTTCGTCCGTGTCGAGTACGACGACGAGCTCCTCGGACGGCTCACGGCGGACCTGCGCTCGCTCTCGACCGACGAGCGCACGCAGCTCGTGGACGACACGTGGGCGGCGGTGGTCGCCGGGCGCCGCTCGGCGGTGGATTTCTGCCGGTTCGCGGAGTCGTTCGCCGGGGAGACCGAACTCCCTGTGTGGCAGTCGTTGCTCCAGGGTATCGCGTGGTGCGAGCGCTTCCTCACCGACGGGCCCCGCGAACACTTCCGGTCGTGGATCCGCGGGCTGCTGTGGCCGGCGATCGAACGGATCGGCTGGGAGCCGCGCGAGGGCGAACGCGACCTCGACAAGCCTCTGCGCGGCGCGCTGATGGCGGCGCTCGGCGTCCTGGGCGCAGACCCTCAGGCGTTCGGGATCGCGATGGAGATCGAACGCGAGGCGCGCGGCGACGGCCAGGTCGACCCTTCGCTGGTGGCGGCGTCGGTCGCGATCGTGGCCGCGGGCGGGACCCCGGAGGACTTCGAGCGGTACCTGGAGGCGATCGGTTCGGCGCGGACGCCCCAGGAGGAGCTCCGGTACCTGTACGCGCTCCCGGACTTCCGGGACGCCGGGCTCGTCCAGCGGACCGTAGAGATGACGCTGTCCGGCGAGATCCGGACGCAGAACGCCCCGGGCGTGCTCGCGCGGGCGGTGGCAAACCGCGAGTACGGCGACCGCGCGTGGGCGTTCGTCAAGGAGCACTGGGACGAGATCGCGTCGCGCCTCGCGCCGACGACGCTCGTGTACGCGGCGGACGGCGTTCGGTACCTCACGGAGCCCGAGCAGGTCGAGGACGCCGCCACGTTCTTCGCGGCGCACCCGATCCCGCAGTCGGCGCTCCAGCTGCAGCAGATCCTCGAGCGCCAGCGGGTGAACCGGGCATTCCGCGAGCGCGCGACCCCTGAGCTCATGGGTGCGTTCTCCGCGGGTCCCGAGCTCGGATAGCCCGATCTAACCGGCGACCGCCTCCAGGTCGCCATTGGCTCCGCAGATGACCACGACGACGTGCTCGTCCGGTTCGGCGACATACCAGCCCGAGAGCAGCGCGGCGAGCGCGGCCGCGCCCCCCGGCTCCGCGAAGATCCGGACCTCACGCCAGAGCCGGCGCTGAGCCTCGAGGATCTGATCGCCCGAAACCAGGACGACGCGCTCGACGTGCTTCGAGACGATCTCGAACGCGATCTCGCCGGCCCGCTTGGTGCCGAGCGAGTCCGCCGCGTACCCGCCGTAGGTGACGTCGACCGGCCCGCCCGCTGCGAGCGCGGCGGTCATCGAGGTGCTCGTCTCGGGTTCGACACCGATCACCCGCGTCCGGCCCTCGTACCACGCGCCGATGCCGCCTATCAGCCCGCCGCCGCCGATCCCGACGAGCACGGTGTCGGCGTCGGGGACCTGCTCTGAGAGCTCGGCGCCCATCGTGCCCTGGCCGGCGACGATCTCGGGCTGGTCGTACGCGTGCAACACGAGCGCGCCGCTCTCCGCGGCTCGGGCGCGGCTCGCGTCGAGCGCCTCGTCGTAGTACCCATCGACGACCCTGACCTCCGCGCCGAGCGCTTGGATCCCGTCGGCCTTGACCTTCGGCGAGTTGGAGGGCACGAAGATCTCGGCGTGGTGCCCGAGCGTTCGCGCCGAATACGCGACCGCGAGCCCGAAGTTCCCGCCCGACGCCGCGATGACGCCGACCTCCGGCACCTCGGAGGACAGCAGCTTGTTGAACGCGCCCCGCGGCTTGAACGAGCCCGTGTACTGCGTGAGCTCGAGCTTTAGCGTGACCCGCGCATCGAGTCCGAACGCGCCCGGCCCGAGCTCGAGCACCGGCGTTCGCCGCACGTAGCCGTCGATCCGCTCGCGCGCCGCCTCGACGTCGGCTCGTCCGAAGGTCACCGAGGCAGGCTAGCGGTCGAGCCGGTAGAAGCGGAGGAAGTCGTGTTCGATCGGCAAGACCGACACCGCGTCGAACCCCGCCTCCTTCGCGTAGCGCTCGAACGTGTCCTGGCGCATAACGATGCCGGTCGCCGTGGACGCAGGGTCGTCCATCACCGAGGGCAGACGGTACAGGACGCTGCACGCGTAGAAGAGCGCTCGGTCTCGCTCGCTGGGGCCGTGAACGCGTCCTCGGTCCGCTCGTCGGCCACGGGTCGATGGCGTCTCGACGGACCGGGTAGGACCGTCAAACGGAAGCTGCTATCGGCTGGGGAGCGACCGCGGCAGCCCGAACCATGGGAGGACGCTGGTGTCGAAGCGCGTGACGGAGCCGATCCGATCGCCGGTGAGGGTCAAGACGAGGAGGCCGGTCCCGTGGCGGAGGCCGGTCGAGGTGCGGAGGTAGGCCCCGAACGCCGGCTGACCGTTGGCTCGCGTCGGTACGAGGTCGAACCTCCGGCCCGAACCCATCATGCTCGCGTAGAAGCGGGTCACGACGTCTCGGCCCTCGTATTCGAGCGGGAGCGGCGGCATCGAGAGGAAGACATCGTCGGTGAGCAGGGCGACCAACGCCTCGAGATCGCCGGCCTCGTACGCGCGGACGAACTCCGCGACCGTCGCTCGTTCGGAGGGTGAGTCGGGTGCAGGGGCCGCTTCGCGATCGGCGGTCGTCGACAGCCGGCGCTGGAGGTTGGCGCGACCCCGTTTCAGGAGGCTGTTCACCGAATCGATCGTCGCGTCGAGCATGTCGGCCACCTCGTTCGCGTGGAACCCCAGGACGTCGCGAAGGACGAGCACCGCGAGCTGGCGAGGCGGCAGGACCTGGAGGGCGGTCACGAACGCGAGGGAGATCGACTCGGTCTGTTCGTACCGGGAGTCCGGGCCGAGCGGCACGTCCATCGCCCCCTCGAGGAGGGAGTCGGGGAAGGGCTCGAGCCAGACGATCTCGCCGAACCGGGTCGGCTCCGGAGGCTGGTACTCAGCGATATCCCACTCCTTGGCAGGGCGCCGGCTGGCCGAACGGCGCGCATTGAGACACCGGTTCGTGGCGATCCGGTATAGCCACGTGCGGATCGAGGCCCGTCCCTCGAACCCTTCGAGGCCCTGCCAGGCGGCCAGGAGCGTGTCCTGGAGGACATCCTCGGCGTCCTGGAGGGATCCGAGCATCCGGTAGCAGAACACCTGGAGCTCTCGACGGTAGGGCTCGGTCAGCCGTCGGAACGCCTCGCCGTCCCCGGCGCGCGCCCTCGCGATCAGATCGTTCGTCACCTCTCCACCCTAGCCCTAGGCCCCTCGCGCTCATGTTCCTCGGTGCAGACACCAACGGCGTCGCGGAATGGGCGACCGCGACCGCCCAGTTCCCCGTCGGGGCGGTGTCGGTAGGAGCAAGACGCCACCTCAGGAAGGAGAGAGCCATGGCCGGTCACACGATCGGAACGCGCGAGGAGTGGCTCGCGAAGCGCGATGAGCTGCTCGAGCGAGAGAAGGAGCACACGAGGCAGGGCGACGAGCTCGCGCAGGCACGCCGGGACCTGCCCTGGGTGCGGGTGGAGAAGGAGTACCGCTTCGGGACGGACGAGGGGGAGCAGTCGCTCGCCGAGTTGTTCGATGGGCGATCCCAGCTCCTGGTCTACCACTTCATGTTCGGGCCGAGCTACGAGGCCGGGTGCCCGATCAACTCGTCGATCGCCGACTCGATCGACGGCGTCGTCCCGCATCTGAACGCCCGGGACGCGACGATGATCCTCGTCTCCCAGGCACCGATCGAGAAGATCCAGGCGTACAAGCGCCGCATGGGCTGGAGCATCCCGTGGGCCTCGGCCTCGCCCGGCGACTTCAACTTCGACCTCGGCTTCTCGCAGACGCTGGAGCGGTCTCGCGAAGCCGTGGCGCAGGTCGTCCTGCCGTCCCAGGAGTTGGACGGCGACTTCCCGCCGATCGTCGAGAGCAACGCCCGCGCGGTGGGCACCGACGTCGCCGGCTACCTCACCGAGAGCCCGGGGTTCAGCACGTTCGTTCGGGAGGGCGACGACGTCTACCAGGCGTACTCGACGACGTGGCGCGGTCTGGAGTTCGTCATGACGTATTACCCGATCCTCGACCACGCCCCGAAGGGGCGCGATGAGGGTGCGGAGGATTGGCAGCTCTGGATCCGTCGGCACGACGAGTACGGGCGCGACTGAGGATCGGAGGAACGGGCCGTGATGCTGAGGGACAAGGTAGCGGTGGTGTACGGGGCCGGGGGCGGGATCGGCGGCGCGGTCGCGCACGCGTTCGCACGCGAGGGGGCCAGGCTCTTCGTCAGCGGGCGTGATCTGGCGTCGGTCGAGATCATCGCCAAGGAGATCGGGTCCGCAGGCGGAACCGCCGAGGCGGCGGAGATCGACGCGCTCGATGAGCGGGCCGTCGACACGCATCTCGAGCACGTGATGGACGCCACGGGCCGCGTCGACATCTCGTTCAACGCGATCGGGATCCCGAATGCGAACATCGTCGGCGTCCCTCTGATCGAGCTCGATGCCGAGCGGTTCTCCCTGGCGATCTCGACCTACGTGACGTCCTACTTCCTGACCGCACGCCTGGCTGCGCGGCGCATGGTTCCCAACGGGTCGGGGGTGATCATGACCGTCACGGCGCTGCACTCGCGGACCGGCATCCCTCTGGTGGGAGGCTACGGTCCGGCGCAGGCGGCCAAGGAGGCGCTGACGCGAGATCTCTCCGCCGAGCTCGCCCCTCTGGGCATCCGTGTGGTCGGTCTCCGGCCGCAGGGCATGCCGGAGACACGCACGATCAAGGATGCCTACGAGCCACGGGCGAAGGCATCGGGCATGACGTGGGAACAGTGGCAGGCGTCGCTCGCGAGCAGGACCCACCCCCGACGGCTCATGACGCTCGAGGAGATGGCGAACGTGGCCGTCTTCATGGCGTCCGATCAGGCGAGCGGGATGACGGGGACGACCGTCAACCTGACCATGGGGAGCCTGGACGACTAGCGGCTCCGGGACGTCAAGCCGCCCGGATCCACCCCGGGCGATCCCCGCCTACCCCATCGTTTGACATCCGCGCCGGCTCGTTCCTATCGTTCGCAACCGAACGACCTTCCCCGAGGAGAGGAGCCCCTACGGGCGGAACCGCCGAGATCGAGGGCGTCGAGGTCTCGACCGAGCACTGGATCGGCGGCGAGCGGGTGGGCTCGTCGGAGACCTTCGAGGACGTCTCGCCGATCGACGGGCAGGTCATCGCCGGGGTCGCGCGAGGTGGCCCGACCGAGGTCGACCGAGCCGTGGCGGCGGCCCGGGGTGCGTTCGACACGTGGGGGCGGACCTCGGCGGCCGACCGTGCCAAGGTCCTGCACCGGATCGCCGAGCTCGTCGAGGAGCGCGTCCCCGAGCTCGCGCCGGTCGAGACGCGCGACAACGGCTCGCTGCTGCGCTCGCACCTGAACTCGGTCATGCCGCGCGTCGCGAGGAACTTCCGCTTCTTCGCCGACCAGCTCATCGAGCTCGGCGACGAGGCGTTCGAGATGAACGAGTTCGTGAGCCGGACCGAGTGGGATCCGTCGGGCGTCACGGTCGTGATCACGCCGTGGAACGCGCCGTTGATGCTCGCGACGTGGCGCATCGCGCCGGCGCTCGCCGCCGGCAACAGCGTGGTAGCCAAGCCGCCGGAGTGGGCGCCTCTCACCGCGTCGCTCCTCGCCGACATCACGCGCGATGCTGGGCTGCCCGACGGCGCGTTCAACGTCGTGCAGGGGATCGGCGAGGAGGCGGGCGCCGCGCTCACGCGCCACCCCGGCGTCGACCGGATCGCGTTCACCGGCTCGATCGAGACCGGGAAGCTCGTCGCGCAAGCCGCGGCCGCGAACCTCACGCCGACGTCGCTCGAGCTCGGCGGGAAGTCGCCGTTCGTCGCGTTCGCCGACGCCGACCTCGACGCGGTCGTGAAGCAGGCCGTGAACCAGTTCGACAACGCGGGGCAGGTCTGCCTGGCCGGGACGCGGCTGATCGTCGAACGCTCGCTGCACGACGCCTTCCTCGAACGCTTCCTGGAGGCCGCCGGGGCGATCCGCCAGGGCGACCCGCGGGAGGCGACCACGGACATCGGGCCGCAGATCACGCGCGAGCACTTCGAACGCGTCGACGGGTTCGTCCAGCGCGCGAAGGCCGACGGCGCGACGGTCCTGCTCGGAGGCGGGCCCAACGAGGACCTCGGCGGCCTCTTCTACCGGCCCACGCTGTTCGGCCACGTCCCCGAGGGCGCCGAGGTGCTCCGCAGGGAGGTGTTCGGGCCGGTCCTCACGCTCCAGACGTTCGAGACCGAGGACGAGGCGATCGCCCTCGCCAACGAGACCGACTACGGCCTGGCCGCGATCCTCTACACCGGCGACCGCGAGCGCGCCGAACGCGTGTCCGAGCGCCTGGTCGCCGGCACGGTCTGGGTCAACTGCTTCTTCGTGCGCGACCTGCGGGCGCCGTTCGGCGGCGCGAAGTCCTCGGGCGTCGGGCGCGAGGGCGGCGTCTACAGCTTCGATTTCTACGCGGACGTCAAGAACGTCTGCTCGGCCCCCTGGGAGGGATAGATGGGAGAGATCGTCGGTGCGGCCTTGGTAGCGCACGTCCCCACGATCATGCTGCCGGAGGAGGTACGGCTCGAGATCAACGAGGGCAAGGAGATCACGCTCGTCCCGGGCCTGCACCGCATCAAGGCCGAGAACCTGGACCGGCTGCAGCCCGACGCGGTGATCGTGTTCGACACGCACTGGGAGTCCACGTTCGAGCACATCGTGACGAGCCACGAGCGACGGCAGGGCAAGTTCACGAGCCACGAGCTCCCGCGCGGGATGAAACAGATCCCGTACGACATGCCGGGCGACCCCGAGCTCGCGAACCGGATCGCCGCGCAGGCCGAAGGCCGCGACGACTGCTGGATCCTCGCCAACGACGACCCCTACCTCCCGCTCTTCTACGGCACGGTCAACATCTGGACGTTCCTCGGAGACCCGAAGACCGCCTGGCTGAGCGTGGCGCTGAACCAGTGCTGCGACACCGACGACTTCCTGCTGTTCGGCCGGCTGATCGGCGACGCGATCCGCCAGAGCGACCGGCGGGTGGTGCTGCTGGCCTCGGGCGGGATGACCCACCGCTTCTTCAACTTCAAGGACCTGCGCCAGCGCGAGAGCCAGAAGGCGCCCGACAACATCTTCGACCGGAAGTACTACGACGCCGACATGGGGGTGCTCGAGAAATTCGGCAAGGGTGACCACGCCGGCGTGATCGACGGCATGCCCGAGTACCGCAAGGCGTACCCCGAGGGGCATTTCGGGCACTACCTGATGATGGCCGCGGCCCTCGGCGGGAGGGATTGCACCGCAACCGGAGAGCTGTTCAGCGAGTACGAGGCCTCGGTGGGCACGGGGCAGGTGCACGTGTGGTTCGAGCAGCCCGAGGGGGGCTGGACGGCGTAGGCCCGCCGGGGTAGGAAGCACCAGCAGATCCGTTCATCGGGAGGGGAGGGGTCCGTGGAAGGCGAACGACCGTTGGTGGTGACCGAGGAGTACGAACGCCTCGGCGGCAAGAAGCTCTCGCTGATCGATGTGCTCGCGCAGTCGGTCGG
>Ga0207674_10000783_pt1 | contig 41478 bp, 39 predicted proteins | sample KBSCornC72_FD_184303 | JGI IMG/M metagenome (GOLD analysis project Ga0207674, IMG submission 184303) | Corn rhizosphere microbial communities from Kellogg Biological Station, Michigan, USA - KBS Corn C7-2 (SPAdes) (version 2) | ecosystem: Host-associated > Plants > Roots > Rhizosphere > Soil ... | reverse complement strand
AGGATGAGTACGGACACCCCGGCCCAGGCCGGTAGAACTCCCAAGGCATCGAAAAAGATGCGGGCCATGCCGTAGATACCTGTCTTGATCACGATGCCGGAAAGTAGGGCTGAGATGTTGCTTGGAGCGACCGGGTGAGCCGCGGGCAGCCAGATATGAAACGGGATGACACCGGCCTTAATACTGAACCCCAGGAAGAACAGCACAAATGCTGCGGCTTGTTGGCCGCTCGATAAGCGCGCCGCGGCTGAATGGAAACTCGCGAACTCGGCGCTACCGCTGGCCTGAGTCAAAAGAGCAAAACCAAGGAGCAGGCATCCGGCGTCGATGTGAGCCATGATGACGTACAGCAGCCCCGCCCGCCTGGCTTCCGGGTCTTCGTGATAAAACGTCACCAGCCCATAGGCAGTGAGTGCGGAGACTTCCCATCCAATCAGGAACAAGTATGCATTGGCGGTCGTGAAGATGATCGTCAAGCTGAGAAGCAAGAGATTGAACAGCAGGCCGAAGATCCCGATGTTCCTCCGGCCCTCGAATTCTTTCAGATAGCCGAATGAATAGATGGCGACCGCCGTCACAAGAATGGCTAAAGTCAGATTGAAGAAGCCGGCCAGAGCATCGTAGGAGAAGCTGTAGGCAAATAGGGGAACTCCCGAGGTGATCGACCATCGGACCGGTGTGCCTTGCAGCAGACCAAGAATTGCTGCACAACCTTCCAGAAGAGCGCCCGCCAACGCCGATCCACAGCACAGATAGCGGGCCAACTTGGGTTTGCGCCAGCTAACGAGAGAAGCGAAAGCGCCCACTGTGTAGGCCAAAAGACCAAGGGCAAAGGTCTCGCCAACGGGAAGGGAGTTCATGCCTCGTCATCCCGAGACTGCGAGAACGCCGTGGTTCTTGAGCTTTCGTCTGCCCCGATATGGTGAGTCAAGGGAAACGCAGCCTTTCGCCTGTGAAAAAACTCTACCACGGCAGACAGCAAGCTTGGTTCCATGGCGGCTTTAGCCAGGAAGGGATCAATTCCCCGAAGACTTCGAGGGCTCTCTTCTCAAGCCCAAAGTTGATTCTGCAATTCTTGCAGGGCCTCGAACAAGACGAACTTCAAGCAGCGGGCGGTGGCGTATCGTCCTCGATGATTCCATAGCGGCGCAGTTTGTAGTGCAGAGCCCTGGGGCTGATTCCGAGGATGCGAGCTGCTCTTTCACGGTGCGATGTAACCTCCCTAAGCGTCTTTCGGATGATCATTTCCTCGACCTCCTCCAACGGCTGGCCGATGGGGATTTCCATCATGTGCCGCGAGGTCGTGGCGGGACGATACTCCTCGGGCAGATCTTCGGTGCTGATGATGGCATCGCTGACTGTCACGGTCAGTCGCTCCATCAGATTCCTGAGTTCTCGAACGTTGCCAGGCCACGGAAGCCCCATCAGGAGATCGGCCACTTCCCGAGAGAGGCGTTTCCGCGGCTTTTGGTATCTTGCGGCGAACTCCTGAAGAAACCGCTCCGCAAGCAAGGGTACATCTTCTCGTCGTTCTCGGAGTGGGGGGACGAAGATCGGCACCACATTGAGGCGATAAAAGAGATCCTCCCGGAATCTTCCCGCAGCCACTTCGTCGCTGAGCTTCTTGTTCGTGGCAGCCACCACGCGGAGATCCACGGAGATCAGTTTGGATCCACCAAGCCGGCGGAGCTCTTTGGTCTCGATGACGCGCAGTAGTTCAATCTGCGTTTTAGAGTTCATTTCCCCGACTTCGTCCAGGAACAGCGTACCCTTGTCCGACATCTCGATCTTGCCTTGGCGTGCTGTATCGGCGCCCGTGAACGCACCTTTTTCAAACCCGAAGAGCTCACTTTCGAGCAAGCTTTCGGGTATCGCACCGCAATTGAGCGAAATCAGGGGACCCTGACAACGGGGGCTCCGTTGATGGATGGCTCGCGCAATCAGTTCTTTGCCTACGCCGCTCTCTCCTTGAATCAGCACAGTTGCGCCAGTAGGAGCGACCATTTCGATGAACAGATAGATGCCGGCCATCTTCTCGGTTCTGCCAATCAGGCCGCCAAATTCGTCTTGTATCTTTACAGTTTCGCGCAAGCGCGAATTGTCGTCTGCGAGTGCCTGTTTCTCTAGAACGTGATCAATCAGGATCGGAAGGCGCTCCTGGTTAACCGGCTTCTCGATGTAATCGTAGGCTCCCTCCCGCATTGCTTCGACGGCGGTGTCTACAGTCCCGTAAGCGGTCATGACGATAACCTCGATCGAACGGTCCACCGCTTTAATCTGACGAAGCAATGACAATCCGTCCGTTCCGGGCATCCTTAGGTCCGTCAGGACAATACGATACCGGCCTGGCTGGAGCAATTGAAGCGCTTCCTGAGCTGTCCCAGCCGACTCGACGCTGTGCCCAAACTTCGAGAGCAGTTTGGCAAGAGCGCTCCGAATGTTGGCTTCGTCATCAACTACCAGGATCCGCCCCTTCATGCGACGGACTCCTTCGCTCCGCGAGCATCCTCATCAGCCATGGGCAGACAAACCTTCACCACGGTTCCTCTTCCGACCGTACTCTCCACTAGAATCTTGCCGCCATGGTCAGTCACGATCCGGTCTGCGATTGCAAGTCCGAGGCCCGTCCCGTCGAGACGCGTCGTAAAATATGGGTCGAATAAGCGAGGCAGGTTCTCAGGTGCAATGCCGACGCCCTGGTCGGCAAAGGCGAGATTAAGAAACTTGTGCCCATCGGACCAATCGATGCACGACGTGACGGTTATGACTCCCCCAGTGGGCATTGCTTGCATGGCGTTGATGAGGATGTTTAGACAGACCTGCTCGAGCTTCGTGGAGTCTCCAAGTACTTCTGGGTCACCGCTGATTAGGTCAATGACTAGCGAGATGTTTTTTTCCTCAGCCTCCCGATGGACAAGCCGTGCCACCTGCGTCACTGCCTGATGAACGCCAACCCGAACTCTGGCGAGAGGTTCGGCCCTCGAGAGCTGGAGGAAGTTGGAGGTAATCCGATTCAGCCGGCGTGTTTCAGCAGATAGAATCTCGAAGTATCCGTCGATGTCGCTTCCGGCGTCGCCACCGACTGTACCAAGACCCATAACCTCATCTCGAAGGAGTCGGAGATTCAGTTCGAGCGCGCTTAGAGGATTTCGAATCTCATGGGCCACGCCGGCAGCCAGGGTGCCCGCCGCAGCCAGCCGGTCCCGCTTTCGCAATTCGTTCTCCATCGTGACCAAGTTCGACACATCCTTTACTAAAACCACAATTCCCACCCGCTCGCCCGCTTCATCAACCTGCTCGGAAACGCTAGTACGAAGCACGATGTGTTGATTCCTCGAATTTATGAAGATAGAATCCTGATCTTGCACATACTGACGGGCGTCCAGCGCCTTGCGGATCAACCCAACCAGTGGACGATACTTCTCAGGCAGTTCGTCGAGGTCCGGGTAAGGCGGGGTAGAGTCTATCTCCAGAATTTGACATGCGGCCCTATTGATGATCGTCACGCCGCCATCAGTGTCCAACGTGAGCACGCCACCGACCAGAGACTCTAGGATCGCCCTTGCCGTCGTCTGAACCTTGGCCAGTTTTTCCTTCGTCGCGAAGTACGAGTACGCCGTCACGGCTGCCGCAGTTGCCGTGATGCCAAGAAGCGCGAAGATAATGAGCGCCAGAATCCAGTCGGCACCAACCTGCCTTAGTGCGTCCAGCGCTGAAGTGGGGCCTTGCGTGCGCGGAAAGTTGAGGATCAAGAGGATGATCAGGATGGCGGCTGCGATCGCCAAACCTACGAAGATGGCCCCGTATCGTTGACCGAAAAGCCGCATCTCCTGCTGAGATCTGAGCATCGCTTCCGATCCGAGTGTAGCGCGCTAGTTGTGAATCCTTTGCCAGACCGCACACGATGATGGAAGGATCATAAGTCCGGCCGCTACCGGGCGGCCTTACGATCAACCTTGGAGCGCGTGCGCCGATTCGAGTAGTTTCCGCGCCTCCAAATGATTTGGGAACATAGCGATCACTGCACGGATTTCCAGAATTGCCTCGTCGACTTGCCGGCAATCCAAGAGTTTTCTCGCGAAGAGTAAGCGGGTGTCCGGGTCGGCGGGTACGGCCCCCGCCCGACGGCGCAGGCGCTCCACCTCGTCTTGAATTGTTCGTGCCGGATCGTAACCGGATTTGGATGGATCGGCGCCGGACTTGGATTGATCCGCCATTGAAACCTTTATTTGGGCGTTGGCTTCGTGGCCTGCATCTCGGCGAGAATTCGACCAACGTCTTTGAGGGAGTATGGCGGCTCATCGGCAAGGAGAACCGCCGAGATCTGCTGAGGAGTCAGCTTCAAAACATTCTGGAGGTGAAGGATAAATTTGGCCTTGTATTCGTGATGTCCTCGAATGAAGTGTATGCCGTTCTTCTCCACGATCGAGATCCATCCGAAGCTCTGCAATTCCCAGAGCTTTTCAGGGGTTACGTTCAGCCGCTCTGCGACGTTGTCGATCGGGATGTGTGCTGGCATTGGCTTTCAGTACGTTCTCAGCACGAAGACTGCCACCTCGGAACGCCAATCAGACCTATGCGTTGGTCCATCTCCCGACAGCACCAGTGTTGAACGCTGCAATACTTGCAGTACGTGCGGTTGCTCCCTCATATCCCGTACCAGATGACTGCCTATCCCGGCATGCTTAAGTGGTCGTTGCGCCATCGCCAGCTCGTCCGCCGCCGACGAAGGCGAAGGTTACAACCGCACCGAAGTGGAGTCCATCACGGCCGCCTCTGGATTTACCGTCAGTAACCGGTGTTACCCATGCCATCGGCATGAGCGCATGATCTAGATCACCAACGTCCGCCAGAATCACAGCGCAGCCGTCGAAAGATGTCGGGCCGCATCCTTTTTTAAGGACCGACAGAATCATCATCGTCCGGGCAGTTGCCGGTTCGGCGATTCAGGACTTGGGCAGGTTCTCGAGGTCATCAATCCTACTTCCCAGTCGACGACCCCGAACAGCGCGTCTACTGCAAGGCCGAGATCTTGAAATAGAAGGGAATGCTGAACTCTCCACCGTTGAGTGGGCCCTTCCCGCCCTTGCCGGTCATGCCGTTTAGGATCAAAGTCGCCACCTGTGTGATGGGAAGGCCGGTCTGCGATGTTCCTGCCTGAGTCGCCGCAGGATCCGCCCAGACGAACCATTGCTCGTGTTGCCCACTGCTACAAAATGTGGATGTACCCTGAAAGCTGGCAGGGCAGTGATGAACGCGAACCGGCGAGTTGGGATAGGGTGCATTCGCGACTGCCGTGAACTGGTCCTGCACGAGCGGGACATCTGCGGATTGGTTAAACATCGAGACTTTGGAGAACAGTGGCCCGCCACCGCCGAGATGCGTCGTGAATTCATATTCGTATGCGTGAGTAAGGTTCAAGCCGGGGGGCACGAACCAGATATTGTTGATGTTGAACGTCCAGCAAATATTGTAGTTTTGGCAGTTAATCGTGCTTCCGCTCGACGCCCAGCCCGGCGTATTTGCGGTGATGGCCAGAATTTTCGCAAAACTGATGCTTGTGGGGCGCGTGGTGCTCAATGTGATGATGGCGTCTCCGGTTCCGTCGCAGAGGTGGACTAACGCTACGACGCCCGACCCGTTGGCGTATGGAGACCCGTCCCCTTGGATGGCACTGTAGGTGCCGTCGATATAGGTCGGCTGGATCTCTAACTGAATCGGGATGTCACTAGTGCAGGTCCCTTTCCCGGCTCCCATCGCCAGCAGCGTCATCAATAGTCCCAATAGAATGCTTTTCATTTTCTTCTCCTAAGCGGAATTCGTATAGCTGCCCGAATAGTCTGAAGTCTACAGACGTACGACCGTCCAACCAAGAGTTTTGACACGACATTGGGCCGATACCGTCTTATGCCGCCCTGAACGGCACTGTCGCTGAGCGCGTCCTGGAACTCCCGATGCTATAATCCCCGCTTATGACCGGCCCCCAGGACGCACCGTCCTCACGGCTCGACTCCTGGAAGGAAATCGCCACTTACCTGAGGCGTGACGTTCGGACGGTCCAGCGGTGGGAACAAAAGGAAGGGCTGCCGGTTCATCGTCAGGAGCACGGATCGCGGGCCTCGGTGTATGCGGAACGTGAAGAGCTGGACGCCTGGCAGGCCAACCGCCGGCTTTCCCCCACCGAAGAGCAAGAAGTCACACCGCCGCGGAAACGTTCGCGAGTCTGGGGGTTCTCAGGGCTGGCGCTGTCGGCGGGCCTCGCAGCTGCGGCCTACCTCTACATCCGCTACGCCAGCCCGGAGCCCGGCGTCATTCAAGAGCGGCAATTGTTAAAAAGAGAAGACGTTGACCTGGCCGGCGGCCCTTCCTGGGACGGGCGCTTCGTTCCGTACCGGACTACCGATGCCCAGATGCACCTCCTGGAAGTGGCAACCGGAAAATCGCGGCCGGTCATGAAACCGCCTGCTTCGGGCAATTATGTTACCTTCGCCGCATCGCCGGACGGCAGGCAGGTAGCCTACGATCTGGAGTTTCCCGACGCGCCGGCGCAGCTCCACATGGTAAGCACCGGCGGCTCGGGGGATACACTGCTGTTTACCAATCCCAAATACCGGATCGCAAATCCGCGGAGCTGGTCCCCAGATGGAAAGCAGGTTGCCGCGATGTTGTGGGAGTTCGGTGGTCCTGCCCGCGACCTCGCCGTAGTGGACACAAAGAACAAAACGCTGCGGGTCCTCTACACGAGTCGGAACAACCCCGGGAACCCGCAGTTTTCATCCGACGGACGGTACATCGCGTTCAATGAAAAAGGCAACATCCTCGTGATTCCTGTCTCTGGCGGAACTCCGACTGAAGCTGTAAGTCACCCGGCCCTTGACATGGTCTCCGGTTGGGCGCCTGACGGCCGGCTTGTCTTCACTAGTGACCGCTCCGGCCAAACGGACCTCTACGCCGTCAAGCTCCGCGGCGGACGGCCGGAGGGTCCGCCGGACCTCATACATCAGGATTTGAATGTCACAGTCTTGGGCATGACGCGGACCGGCAGTTTGATCTACTCGCGGAGTTTGCCTGCTCTTGAACTGTACAACGCGGAGCTGGATCCGGCGGGGAACCTCGCGTCCGGCCCGGCTCCGCTCGGGGGCACTCGCTTCGTGGGACAGAATCGCAACCCGGATTACACAAGCGACGGCCAATTTCTGGCATATATTTCGGGTCCCGACGGTTCACCCGATACCGCCATTCGAATCCGTTCCCTCGCCACTGGCGCGGAGCGTGCGGTCCCGATGCCGTTGCCGAAGATCGATCAACTGCGCTGGTATCCCGATGGGAAGGCGATCTTGCTCCGGGGCCGGGACTTGGCGAATCGATACGGGTTTTATCGTCTCGACACGGAATCGGTCCACTTGACACCCGTCCTCACCGAAGGTGTTCCGAGCCACGCGGCTGTAAATGGAATGTTTAGTCCCGATGGGAAGTATCTTTTCTACCTGAGCCTGAGAAAACCTACCTTGCAGGTGCTGATGCGACTCGACTTGAGCACTGGTAAACCTCGGGAAGTGTACCGCCCGAACGGCCGCTTTTTACGGATGTTTGCGTTGTCTCCGGACGGTTCGCAGGTCGCTTTGCATGAGCAGGAAGAGCACTCAGACCATACGGCTCGCAACTTTCTTTTCGTGAAGCCGCTTTCTGGCGGAAAACTCACGACGCTGGATGATACCACCCAAACGACTCTGGCATGGGGCGCGCTGGCTTGGACAGCGGACGGAAAGGCTGTCTTGTACCACCGCCTGGATGCTTCTGCCCCGCAGCGGAACGATCTGGTGCGGATTCCTTTGAATGGCGGACCACCCCAGACTCTGGTGACCACCGGCACCATCTGGCGGATCGCCGCAAATCCCGATGCACGCCGCATCATTTGGCAGGCAAACGGGCGAGTCTGGGAGGTATCGGCGATAGAGAACCTGTTTACCGCCCGGCGCTAATGCGGCGCCATTCCTCGACCTACCGCGGTCAAAGACGGTTCTCATCCGGATCACAGATCGGCTCCTACTGCATTGAGTTTCGGTTTGGCAATGCGGCACGGGTGCGATTTTACGGCGACCCTCTTTTCCGCACTCGAAACGAGGTCCAGCCGTCGTGACACTTCTCGTCTCGTCCGGGCGACGAGCTCTAAATCCATCTGATTCAATTGAGCCGGCCTTTGATAGAGGACTGAACCCCATGTCCGCAATAGATCCTCCCGCTTCTCATCTGGCGTCGTGCGCAAGGGACGAGTGGTGTTCCGCGGGAGGTAGTCCAAACGGATCATGGGAAAGGCCGGCTTTAGGAACTGTTCGGCTGTAACTAAGCTTTCATCAGACATCTCCACGACTCCAGGCATCGCCATATCGAGCACTATGGAAGTGGCACGTTCGAGGTCCCGCTCGCTTGCTGGCCGGGTGAAGGCCCCACCAGTTGCCAGGAGTGTCACCTGGACGTTACTGACCTGGTTGAGCGCGTCTCGAACAAGCTGCTCCATAAATTCGCTCGGAGTCGGGCGCCGTGCCTGAAGTGAGAGCGGATCTGTCGAGTTGATTTGTCTCAGATAAGTGTAGAAAGAATGCAGACGGTCCAATGGATCCCGCAGAAAGCAGCAATCGAATAAGACGGTGTGCCGGATGGTCGGTTTCGGATAACGCAAATGATGACTCGACACTGCCGAGATGCCGGGATGCGCCAACAGGAACTCTTCCAAATGCGAGGCGTCCAGCGTGGAACCGGGCTGAGGTCCGTGCAGAGTTGCGAAGTTTTGCCGAAACTGACTCTCCAAAATGCCTTCAAGCGTACTTCCGCCGTTCTTGAAGATGTGGTAGTGCACGATCACGTACCGTGTGGACGGCACGGGTACGACCACATCACGCCGCGTCAGCGCCATCCTAGGTATGAATCCCTCCAGGGACTAAAACTCCAGACGAACTCCGACCTGACCACTCCGGTTGCCGGAGTTTTCAGAACTCTGGACCGAGGTCAGCTTGCCGAAGGCGCTCGAATTCGAGATATTTACGACGGGCTGAAAAAAGTTGGGATGGTTGGGAAGATTGGTGAAGGTCCCTTCCATTCTCAGCCGGACTTTTTCGGTAACTGCAAAGGTTTTTGAAAGACCTGCCGCGACGGCAATCGTGCCGGGAGCCATCAGTATCCCTTCGCCGGCGTTGCCGAAACGTCCCGCGCCGACAGGAGGTGGAGCGAAAGCTGTGATGTCGTAATAACGCCCCGGCGTCGGATTGGACAGGTTGCCGTCGCCGATCCGGTCCGGCCGGGCGAAAAAGGTGCGCGCGGACAGATTTGTATTGGATTGGTCCAGGTTGACCGACATCGACGGCGTCTGGTACGGCCCCGACTGGAGCAGCGTTATCGTGCTCAAATCCCATCCACCGGCTACAACCTGGGCCAACCGGTGCAGCCGGGATCCGAATGCTCGCCCCTTACCGACGGGCAGCGGGAAAATACCGGTCAAGACGAAACGATGTCGTCGCGAGGCTCCGAAGTTGCCGCGATCCAGCCGCGTGTCGAAACGATCGATCGGGATTCCACCAAATCGCGCTTCCGGAGGAAAATCCGAGGCGACTGTGTTACCGGCGTTACCCAGCTCCTTGGCCAGCGTGTAAGCGGCCTGAAAGTACAGGCCCGCACGAAACCGCCGGGACACCTCGGTCTGCAGGCTCTGGTAATTCGTGAACCCCAGGTTTTCGAAACTTTGCACACTCGTCCAAACTGGATATGGTGTCCGGCTTTGCGAATACGGGGTGGTGTTCGCGGGGAGCTGGTTCAGGTCGGCAAATTTCAGCAGCCCCGAGGTCTGGCTGGCGACGTAGCTGACTCGCATCGACAGGTTGGAAGGCAGCGCCTGCTCGATCGTGAAGTTCCATTGGAGGGAGCGTGGATTACGAAGATCCGGATTCACCAGGCAACAGAGGCTGCTATTGCCCGCGGAGGTGAGGTTGAAAATCCCGCCGTATGCTTGCGGGAGCTCGAATTCCGGCGGCAGCCCCGGTCCGCGATAGTTGTCGAACTGCCGGACGTCCGACGTATGAATTCCGGTAAGAGGGTAGGCTGCGCCTCCCAGTAGCGTCACTACATAAAGCCCGACCCCTCCGCGCAGCACCGTGCGATTCCCCGTAAACGGGCGAAACGCGAAGCCGAAGCGCGGCGCCCAATTGTTGTAGTGAGTTTTCACCAAGCCCTGTGGTAGGCCAGCCTGGCTGGCGGTGAGAATGGTTGTGCACGGCAAATCGGGAGTTGTACCGGGACAGTCGTTGGCCCCGGCTAGAAATCCCGGTGACGCCGGCAATGAATGGTCGGGAATGATGATGTCCCCGTTTTGGCGGTTGAAATTGCTGATGTTCCCAGCGTCCTCGGTCATGAACGGCTCCAATTCCCAACGCAGGCCGAGCGTGAGAGTCAGCCGGCGGTTGACTTGCCACTGGTCCTGTCCATAAAAATCCGCGTGAACGGCGCGCTCGAACAAATTCGGTCCCAGAGATGCGTAGTAGGTTACGGCGGGCAACCCCAACAGCAGATCGGCAAACCCATTTCCGCTAAAGGCGCCGTCGCGGAAGGAGAAGCCGCCGAAGTCGTCAGGGCCAAGATGCAGCGTGGTGCCGTAGCCCACCCACCGGGCGTCCAAGCCGAATTTCATAGTGTGACGGCCCTTGATCCAAGCGACATTATCGGTGAACTGGATGCTCCTGGAAGTGTCGTTTTGATCGCGGCCGTGTCCGATTGAGCTGAAGTAGCCGTCATACATCTCAAAGTACGGAAAGCCGCCTCCATTCCCCACCTGGCTCAGGTTGAGCCCCTGAATCCCGAGCACGGAGACCGCATCAGTTCCCCGAATCGGAAAGCTCTCCGCGCCGGCGGAGCGTGTCAGGCCAAAACGGAACTCGTTGACCCAATTCGGGGAGAACAAATAGTCGTGTGAAACCACCAGATTGTGGCTCAGCAGAGATATCTGGCTGGGCGGAAGCAGATAGCTGTCCCCGTAAAAGGCCGGATAGCCTTGCGTATCCGCGCTCCACCTCGCGAACACCTGTTGTTTCTGTCCCAGGTGATGATCCAAGCGGAGATCATAGCGGTCCGCGGCAAGATCGTTACGAGCCAGAATGCGGTAGTTGTTTAGAGTGGATCCGTTGTAGTAGTTCGGAAGCGGGTAGTAATCTGTCAGCAGCTTTGTGGCTACCGAGTTGAGGCGCGGCAAAGGAATTACGTTGCCCGGGAAGGGAAGATTGTTCAGCGGATCGACGGCGGGCAGTCCCGGCACACCCGCCAGATTCCCGCGGCGCATATCCGCGGTCGGCACTGAATCCTGCGCCAACGAGGAGCCAGGCTGGCGGTTACCTTCGTAATCGCCGTAAAAGAACGTCCGGTCCTTGCCGCTATACAAGCCGGGCAGCACCACTGGCCCACCTAGGCTGGCTCCAAAGGTGTTATATACCTTGGCCTGTTTCCGGATTGCACCGTAGGTCTTCGCGTCCAAAGCAGCATTCTGGTGGTACCACAGCATGCTTCCATGCAGCTGATTGGTTCCACCTCGTGTGATCACCGCGACATCTCCCATTTGCCCGAACTCGGCTCCCGCGCCGGTCGAGGTGACCTTGAACTCGGCCAACGCCTCGGGCGACGGGTAAGCGTTTAGTAGCGGCCCATTGTTGCCGATGGCTACATTGGAAATACCGTCAATCGAAAACTCAATCCCGGAGAATCCGCCGCCGCCGAGCGAAGCACGAAAGCGCTGGGACCCGATTTGTGCACTTGGAACGATGGAAAGCGCCGCCAGCGGATCCATCTGGGTGCCGCGGAAGTTTAAGGGAAGCTGGGTAATCTGAGCGTGGTTCTTGGAATCCGCGATGGTTCCATCCTCGGTGTTGATGGCTACCAGCCTTTCCTGAACCGTAACCGCCTGTTGAGCGGTAGGCAGCTGCAACTCGAGATCCGAGCGAATAATGCGCCGCGATTCGAGCGCAACTTCGACCGTGCCCGAGTCGGCAAAGCCCTGCTTAGCCGCTGCCAAAAGATACCGGCCCGGTTTGAGATTCGGGAACTCATAGAGGCCCTCCGCACTCGAAACGATGTTCTCCGAGATTCCCGTCTCGGCCTCCCGTGCGGTGATGGCCGCTCCGGCCACGGCCGCACCCGAAGGATCCCGCACTGATCCCACGATGCTGCCAAACGTGGACTGGCCCCATGCCGCGCCTACGCAGACCGAAAGCAGCTGCAGAACTAGCCAAAGGCTTCTCATGTGCCCCCTTCACGAACTACAAGAAGTTCTGAATCATCCACATTTCCGATCTCCATTGCGGTCTCATAAATGCGATGGTTTTGCCATCTGGACTCAGCCGCAAACATGCGATTCGCATGGCCGGAAAATCGATCTTACTCGGGGTGCTTCCATCGGCGGGAACTCGCCAGATCTCGCTGACCCGGTTATCTCGCGTCCTCACGGCCAGAATTTGACGTGAGTCCGGGGTCCAGGTAAACGAACCGAAAATAAAAGCCTCCGGCCGATGAATTGTGAGCAGCGTTCTGGGTTCTCCGCCGTTTGCCGGCACCAGCATGAGAGACGCGCTCTTGGCCGCATCGTTGCGGGCGTGAAAAGCGAGTGTTCGACCGTCCGGCGAAAGCGCGAGGTTCTCGGTGGCCACGTCCAGCTCCGGAGGGGGAACGTACAGGATGCGGCGTTCGCCTGTCTCCACGTTCAAGCTGAAGATCCCACGCCGGAAATCCGAGAAGCGGTTGAAATGGGTCTTCCCGTCCGAAGACCACACGCCTTCTGTGTCTGCTTCAAGATCCTTCGAGGAACGAAATAAATTAGCATCACCCGTGGAAGAATTGATCCGGAAGTGGCCTTGGACTCCGTCCGTAGTTTCGCCGAGCGCCATAACCGCTCTTCCATGCTCCACCCACTGCGCGCGCGAGATATTGCGGAAATTGAACTTCAGTTCTTTGTTCTTTCCGTTACGCATGTCGTGGATCACAAGGGAAGGCTGCCGCCGATCGTGGCTCGAACCGAAAAGTAAACGACTGCCGTCCTCCGACCAGTTCGGATAGGCGTACGACCCAACGAATCGGTCCATTACGCGTTGCGGCGCGGAAACCATTCGGCCGCCGTCTAAGTCCAACACAGAAGTATAGACATCGACGGCATCCGCGTCGTGACGGTAGAACAATCCGCCGCTGCGTGTAATTCCTAGCGGAGCCCAGTTTTGCGCGTCCGGAACCAGTTCTTGGGGCTCGCCTTCGACTCCGCCTTCGGAGACCGTAGCCGCCCAAATGCCCGATTGGCCACGGCGATCACTCGAAAAAATCAAACGGCGACGGTCGGGGGACCAGCCAATGACGGAATCATTGTTACTCGCACTCGAAATGAGGATCACATCGGCGCCACCGAAAGTCAGCCGATGAATTTCACCGCCAAGATTTTTGGCTTTCCGAACTGTGAAAACGATGCTATTACCATCCGCTCCAAAGACTGCACTACCTAGCTGGGTTCCACCCGAAATCTGAATCGGTTGCATGGACCCGTTCGCGACCGACATCGTGGCCAGCTGTCGGGCCGTATTGTCCAATGCTCCCAAGCTCACCAGGATCTTGGTTCCGTCCGGAGACCAATCCAATGGAGTTGCGCTGCGTTCGAGCGAATTGTTGTACAAAAGCCGGTCGCCGGTTCCATCCGCCCCAATAACTCTGACCTCGCTGTCCGTTCTGCTACTCGCCCAAACGTAGACAATCTGGCGCCCATCCGGGGAGAACCGAACGTTAAACCCACCTGCGTATGTCCGGGAACCCGGCGGCTGGTGGGTCAAACGCCGGATGCTGCCCGTCTTAACGTCCCGTAAAACAAGGTTGCCGGTGTCCCAGGAGGTCATCGCCAGGACGCGGCCATCCGGCGACGGACTGCGAACGCTAACTGAATCCTCTTCAGCGAACAACAGCAGGCTGGAGGTACCCTGGCTTCTTTCCGTCCGCCCTAACACGACGATGGCAACCAAAATTCCGATTGTCGCGGCAACCGTTATGGCAGCCGCCCGACGCCAAGCTCTCCGACGATAGTCGGCTGTCCGGCGGAGCGTCGCCGCCAGCTCCGCGGGTCGCCCGTATCGCCGCGAGGGCTCAAACTCCAGACACCGGCGCAGCGCCCGCGCCCAACGCGACGGCATCCTCGCCGCCCCCGGCTTGAGCCGGCTGGGACGAGGTACACCTAGCATGTCCGCGATCATTAGCGCAAACGAATATACATCCGCGGCGGGAGTCACTGGACCGCGCTGGGCCTGCTCCGGCGAAAGATATTCCGGCGTTCCTCCCCGGCTGACGCTCGACTCCGGTGAGCCTGGCGTGGCCGGAAGCGCCATACCGAAATCCATCACCACAGCGCGCGCCTTGCCTTCCGAGCCCTGGGACGCGAGCATCACGTTTCCAGGTTTGAGATCGCCATGAATAATTCCCGCGTCATGCACCGCCTGCAAGCCCGCAGCGATGTCCTCGATCAGCGGTAGGGCATCGCGGAAATTCAGCGGTCCCGTCTCGCGAAGGTGTTCGGACAGCGTGTAGCCCTCGAGCAGTTCCATGGAGAGCAGCATGATCGTCGTCCCGTTCACGCTGTCCTCGTGCTGGGCAAGATCGAAAATACGGCAGACGTTCGGATGGGTAACACGCCGGGCCAGTTGAACTTCTTTCTTGAAGAGCGCCAGCAACTCGCTGTCGGGCGCGATGCGCCGGATCGCTTTCAGTGCGATTCGTTCGCCCAACTCCAGGTCCTCCGCTTCATAAACCTCACCCATTCCGCCACGTGCGATGAGGCGGACGATGCGGAATCGTCCTGCCAGAACCGTCGCGGGCGGAAAACGCGGTCCTTCGTCTGATTCCAATGGCCTCGCGCGAGTGAGCGCCGGGCGAGACAGGAGCTTCGAGTCCCGATCGCTTTCCTCCAACAGTCGCAGAAGTTCCGAAAGGAGTTCCGGATCGTCTTTGGCCGCTTCGCGCACAAAGGCTTCGCGCTCGGCCGGTTCACACTCCAATGCGGAGCCGAAAATCTCTTTCAGCTTTTCCCAGCGTTCCGGTGTCATGAGCAGCCCTATTGCTGGCCTCAGAGTTCGGCCCGCAGCCAGACTTTTGCCGTGTTCCAGTCCCTTACCACCGTTTTTTCGGAGATGCCGACCACGTTCGCCACTTCCTCATTGTTCAAGCCGACAAAATACCGCAGCTCCACAATCTGACTTGCACACGGGTCTACTTCCGCCAAGCGTTTCAGAGCGTCATCCAGCGCCAGCATGACCTCGGGCTCGGCAGCAGTTAGCTCATGGGCCTCTTCCAAAGAGAGTTCCGCTGCGCCTCCGCCCCGTTTGGCTCGCGTCGCCATCCGCGCATGATCCACCAGCAGATTCCTCATGATCTGCGCTGCGACGGCGAAGAAATGAGCACGACTCTCCCAGGTTCGATCCTGCTCTCTAGTGAGCCGCAGATAGGCTTCATGAACCAGGGCCGTGGTCTGTAGGGTGTGGCCGGACTCCTCCGATCGCATATAGCGTCCGGCCACCCGACGAAGATCTTCATAGACGATCGGAATCAGCTTGTCCAGTGCATCACCGTCGCCGCGGCGCCAAGCGGCTAACAGCGCTGTTACCTCCCCGGGTTGGGACATGTCCAGCCATTCTACAACCACCGTAGTCGGGGCCGGATGCTTCGATCTGTCCTCACCGCAGGACCGCTCAGTAACCCGGGTTGAAACACTGCAGCGCCTGGATTTGTGCTTCGAACGGCATTTCGAACTGCCCTGCCGTGATTCCATTAGAGGCGGGAGATAAGAAGAGCGTGCCTACCTGGTAGTGGGTCTATTTGAGACCCACTACCAAACTTTCCCTCGCGCGAATCAATAAAATCGCGGGTGCGGTGAGCGTTCCTGAGCGTGCGAAAGTTGCGAAAGTTAGGGGATAGTTTCGGTGGGTGCTTCTTTCGCGAGTTCCAAGTGATGCTTTATCGCCTCAAGTGCCATGTGACGCCCACGCGCGGTCGCGTCAATGCCGGCCTCACACCAGCTCAGATAGCCGTGCTTCGGCTTCCAGGTCTTCGGCATCGGGAGCTTCTGCTCGTCGAGCGCCTCGCAGATTTCGTCCAGCTTTGGCCGCCATTTTCCGTCGGGGGCAATCCCTTTGACGATTTCAGCCACCCGTGAGGCAATTTCGTAGTCGGGCTTCGGGCCGCGCTTCTTGCGCGGGCCGTCCGGTCCTTTATCGGTCTGGCTTACGGGCGTGGCCAGGGGTGGATTTGGACCGTCCGACTTTCCCAACGGAAGCTGCGAACGTGCCAGCAGCGCCATTTCCGAATATCGCGCCTGATCTCGAAACGCTTTCAGTCTCGCCGAAACAGCCGTTTTCACTGGGGGCGCACAGACCGATTCATACCACTTCGCCGTCACCTCCGATTTCTGCCAGATAGATTTGATCTCTGCTAGAACCTGCTCCGTGAGCACTTCTAGCTGAACGGCGAAGAAATCATATCCAGTGCTGGGAGACCAAAGTTGAAGTACTCTGCAGCAAGTTGGTTGAACCGCCGCGTCGCGACCTCTACTGACGAAGTTATGCCGCATTCTTGTTTCGCACGTTGGTTTGCTGTGAGCCACCCCTTGAGGTAACGACTCGTGCTTCCCGGAGGCGTACCCGACGCGATCCTGCGGTTCAAGTCGCCCGCACTAGCGTAGCGACCCGCAGCATCCCCAGTAAGCCGAAACGACTCAAGCAGCGCTTCAAAGTGAAGCTTCAACACGCGCTCGGCCGCCTCTGATAAAGCCGGAAGGTCTGCCATCGCTCCCTCTGCGACTCCCTGGAGGAAATTGCCGCCAGCCGGACAGGGAATCCGGCTTGTCGCCTGGCCGGGCTAGGCGGCAGCTTCAGTTTACAAAACGCAGCGCATAGGAAAGCACAGGTAATTGAAGGCTCCGCAGCCTGAGTGCCAACCGTCTTTACATCGCCCCAGGAGGCTCGCCGAAGCCGGAGCCGGAACTCCTGGTACCGCCGTGAAGGCTGGGATCTGTCTGACGTCTCTTCCAAGCCCCTCTTAGGCAAGCATGGGATAGAACCTTTAAACCATTGATAGTGAAGGGGTAATTCTCCTCTAAGCCGATCGTTGGTTTATCGTCGGTTTAAGGAAAACCAAGGCGAGGAGATTAACCCGCGAAAGATTCGCAATCCAAAGTCCTTGACAGTTTCTAGATCAACTGTTAACTTAAGATCAACAGGCTCTGAATAGCTGTATGGATCTAGGGCCGTACATGCTTTAGGAGAACCTGCTGGATGAGTGACAAGCCAGTACCCGGACTCCCGGGCCAATCTAGGCGGCTGAAGCCGCTATCCGAACCCCTACAAAAGCAATTAGAGAACGTGCTTCGCAAGGCAGCGTCTTTGGGATATGTGGACGTGACATCGCATTTCACGGCACGGGCGGCGGAACGCGGTTTTACCACCGTTGAAGCCTTGAACGTGTTGAAAGGCGGAGTCCTGAAATGCCCGCCGTTGTTTTGCGCTGAGTTCTGTAACTGGAAATTCTTGGTAAGCGGAGAGCACGATGAGGGGCGGTTGGTTGTTGCTGCGGCTGTTTGCGCTGGCGAGGAAGGGCAGCTTTGGTCTAGCAGCGTACCGCTGATTACCGGCTACATCCGCTAGGTGATCTCTATGAAAATGAAAACGGCGAAACAGAAGACGAAGTTAGTCGATGGGTCGCGCACCTGCTACGAGTGCAAAGGCTCATCCGAAGGGAAACGAGAGAACTATACGTACGCCGAGTGTGGCCTGAAGAACGTTGTTTTGTCGCAGGTGTTGGTATATCGGTGTATTCGTTGCGGAGCGCAACAAGTGGAAATCCCAAACATGGAAGGTCTGCATCGAACCATCGCGCTTGCCCTTCTGTGTAAGAAGGGACCGCTTGTCGGAGATGAGATCAGATTTCTCCGCAGTGTTGCAGGACACACATCCACCGCTCTAGCTAAAAGGCTGGCGGTTACTAAAAACGCATTATCCCGCTGGGAGCACGGTGCCAAAATCGGCCTAGCTAGCGAGAGGGCAATTCGCGCTGTTTGTGGGATGGATATCATCGGTGAGATTGTTAACCAGCAGGGAGGGGCGGTAAATCCCAAGGATGTTAATAGGACCTTACAAGCGCTTCAAGGGTTCTTCGCAAAACTGGCAGACAACTCGCTGATGGATTTTCGAGGGGAGGGGGGCGATACCGAAAAGCTAACTATCGACCCCAGCAAGCCTTTTACCTTTGCATCGCTCCCGCCCCTGGTGATGCAAGAGTCACCAACGTCGGTTCTGCAATAAACAACATTTCGCATTCTGAGTCGAAAAGCCCGCGCGTACTTGCTCGGGCTTTCTATCGTTTAGTCGTGACAACCAGCAATTGATTTCGTGAAAAACACGGTGCGGAATGTTGTCTGGGTCCCGCGAGGTCAACCAACTACACGGCGAGGTATCCTGCGCTGGATTCACCAGGCCTCGCATGCAGGTAGCGACTCGTCGTGGCCACCGACCTATGCCCCAGCGTGGCCTGCACCAGATGAATCGGCGCGCCGTGATCGAGCGCATGCGAAGCATGAGCGTGCCGGAGCCAATGCGTGCTGACGTTGGCCGCAATCCCAGCTCGCTGGCTGGCGTCTTTCACAATCCGCAAGACGCGCGAGCGCTCCAGCGGCTTGCCCGAACGGGACGGGAACACTGGCGCGTCGGCGGACGCCATGCCGCGCAGTGCCGTAAGCTGGCCCCATACGGCGGCAGGCAGCATAACGGCCCGGGTGCGCCCGCCCTTGCCGTGAACCAAAATCTGGCCGGCCTCGCCGCGGGCTTGCAGGTTCCGCCAGCGCAGCCCACAGGCTTCCGAAACCCGCAGCCCGGCCATATAAAGGACGGTGAGCAGAACCCGGTTCCGTTCATCTGGTTCATGAGCAATTAACGCTCCCACGTCTTCTTCGGTCATGATCCGCTCGGACAGCGGGTTGTCGGTCCGGGGTAGATCGACGCCGCCCGCGGGATTCGCACAGTATCCGATCCGTTCGGCAAACCGGAACAGGCTCCGGACGGCGGCGAGCGTGCGGCCCTGGGAGATGGGCGCAAGACCTGATCCAGCGAGGGACTCCGCGAACCGCTCCAGATCGAGAGCGCTGGTTTTGGGAAGCTTCAGGCCGGTCTCGCGTAGCAGGCGGCGGATGTCCCACCGGTAGACGCTCCTGGTCAGCGGGCTCCGCTGGCGGCGGAGCCACAGCTCGATCACCTTGGCGTCGGTCAATCTGGGGGAGACCGGTGGGTTGATGGTCTCCATAACTGTACTTATGTAGCGTTCGCGCATGTGAACACCTTCGCTCTGATCCAAGCGAACATCCACAAGAATCCGCGTTTACGGCGGATTTTCGGCAGATTCTTGCGCGAATCGCCTTTCCATCGCCTCTTCCGGCTCCGATCACATTTACCTTGCGTTTTCGCACGACCAGAGCCATTCATGTGATCGCGGAAACACCGCCAAAAAGGAGATACATCATGATCGCGAACGCAGTAGCAACCGAAACCGCTCCCACCCCCACGGCTGGCGAGCCTAAAGCCACGAAAAAGGCCACCGCTGGCGCACGTCGCGCGAACGTCGCGCCCAAGAAGGCCAAGGCGGGGAAGAAGGCCAGCCCCGCCAAGAAAGCGCCCAAAGGCGCGAAGAAAGCCACCGGCGCCCGCGACGGCAGCAAGACCGCCAAGATCCTCGACCTGCTGAAGCGTCCGGGAGGCGCAACGGCAAAGGAGCTGCTAAAGGCGACCGGCTGGCAGCCGCATTCGGTCCGGGGCTTCATCTCCGGTACGGTTGGCAAGAAGATGAAACTGACGGTCGTGTCCACCAAGGGCGAAGACGGGGAACGTATCTACTCGATCAAAGCCTAAACAACCACAAACGCGACTTGATCCCTTGGCCGCCGGATTGTCCAGGTCCAGCGGCTTTTTCGTTTCTGCTCGGCAAGGTCTCAAATCTGCCTGGCTAAGTTCCTACTATTCCAATGATTGCCAGGGTCGCTCAACAGCGAATCCAGTGGGCTAGGGATGAATGATCCGAGCGAGTTAAGTCCTCAGCGCAATCACTCCTACAGCCAACTACGTCAGGGTGCTGCCAGACGCGCGGGAGGACTTCCGATGCCGCCCCTGGACCCTCAGCCTACCCCGCAATCTAGAAAGCGAAACCCGCCGACTTCAGGGGACATTAATACCGGGATTTTATTGGTTCTGTTCAAATCGAAGCGCGAGTAGTACTGTTTATTTGCGAATACCTCACACTTCCCGCCATTTGGGTGTATACTCTGGACTCACCGGTTTTTTCCACATTTTCCCAGTCAAAGAAGGACTAACTCATGAGACAGCCGACGCTGGTGTTGTGTACTCTGACCGCTTTTATGCTCGCGAAACTTCGCAACTGCGCAGTCGCCAGCCGGAACCTGGACCCTCTATCCACCGCAGGTAAGCACTTATACAACCGCCGTACAGCAACCGATTAACGCTGACGGGACGAGCAACTTCAAATCTACAGGCAAGTCAGTCATTCCGGTGAAATTCTCCCTTGCAACTGCTCCTGGACCGGTAGTCTTCCAGTCCATTGGAGATGACGCGGACACCAGCAATGATTACTCGTTCTTGAGCTTCGCGCCCAGCGCGGCCCTCACTTTCAGTCAGATTACGAATCTCAGCGCGGTCTATAGCTTTTCTGAAGGCAATTGCTACGGTGGTTCACTTCGCTGGGAAGTGGACACTGCCCTTGGCAATCTGAACATCTACTACGGGGCATACCCGAACTTTACCGATTGCACTTCGGTAGGACCGACGATCAATCAGAGTGGTCTGAACATGATTAGCCAGGGGGATCTTCGCTATGATACGTCACAGATTGCGGGAGGTGCTTTTTACGACACTTACGCTCACGCGGTTGCTCTTCTGGGAACCACTCCAATCCAAGATGTGGCGCTCGTTCTAGGCAGTGGCTGGCATGCTGATCAAGTGGTGACGCCATCGAATGTCACCGTGAACACAAACACCTTTGTGCCAGCGAACGGCGGCAGTACGCTAACTTGTACGCTACCGACAGCGAATATCCAGATAGACAAAATCTCTGGCTCGCCCACCGGTTCCGTTAACGAGCCCCTTACCGTTCAACCTGCTGATAATAACACCCAGTTCCGCGTCGTTGGTTGTAACTATATGTACAATCTCGACACGAGTTCGCTGTCGGGCGCTGGACGTTACGAAGTGCAAGCGGTGATTGGCGGAACCCCAGCTACCGGAGCGGCGTTTTTCGATCTTCGCTGATCTTCAAGTACGACTCTGATTCAAAAAAGAGAGCGGTGGGGCGAATCGCAGGCCCCACCGTTGCCCCACGAACGATGGCAAGCCTCAGAAGTGTTTGCGCAATTCCAACCGCGAGAATTTCCGATGCTTGACCTCAATAATCTGAGGACAGTCTGGACTCAGGCCGTTCGCCAACCACACACCCACCGAAAGCCTCATCTCCACCTCGGCCCGCGCCGCACCCGATTTCGGCTTCTTTCCTCAGCCTCGAATCTTCTGAACGCCATAGCCCGCGCGTTCGGTTCCTGGTAGGTATCAAAGATTTCCTGCATCCGAACCTCTCTGGGAGCCCGGCTCTCTGGGTTCTGCATCGACTTGTAGCCGTACCGCAGGCAATCGCCCACGTCGTCATGAAGCGTGTTCGTCTTGAGAACATCTTCGAGCCTGCCGGGGTGGATGTTATCGCGCGTCAGCAGGGGCATAGCTGAGATGACCTGGGGACAGTTCGCGCTGACCAGCATGGGGCCTTGCTTGGCACGCTCTTCGTCCACGATTGCACCGCGCAGCGCGCAGGTTTGACGAAAACCGTTGTACATCAGTCGCCATCCACCGATGCGGTCATCATCGGCGGATTCGGGTGCCGGAAGCCCATGACGGCGGAAGACATCCCCCATTTGCTCCGCAACGGTGTTCGCGCTTCCGCGCTTCGCCCACGCATCGGGCGAGAGAAACTCGCGCTGGATCAGCTTGCGCTCGTCTGCCGGAGTGAGATCGACCATCATCCCCGCGAAATCCGCTTCGGCGGTCGCGTTCACCACCAGTTCCCGGTACACAACCACAACGTCCATCGGCCAGTCCGTGGAGCCGCCGAACATCCGCTCGAAGGTCTGCGGCGACAGCTTGCCGGTCGCGAACCACAGGTGAACGGCGTTATGGGCGAACCCCCAGTCAGTCGCGGTCCATCGAGTCCACCAGGGCTGGATGAGTTGCTCGCTCTCGTTGACCGAGAGGATGCATTTCGATTCATCCCAAACGCCCGAGAAGTACTGGCCGGCGAAGCTCTCGAAGCTGCCCAGCAGATGGCCGGCGCGAATGGATTGCGGGAGCTCGTTTAGCTTGCGCCCGTACTGGCTCTTTTCGATAAAAAGCTGGAAGCGCTCATCGTTCGATAGTGCGTAGTAATCACGCTCCGAGATTTCGCCGGTGCCGCGCATCCACTCGTAGTTGTCCCAGCCATAGCTTTGAATGAAGGCGTAATCAGAAGCACGCTCTTTGCCGTGATACTGCTTGAGCCAGAACACGCGTCTGAGATACTCCGTCCCGCAGCCGCCCGGGTTGAAGAAGAGCCCCATCTTGCACAGCCCGTCCGGAGCGCCAGGCGCCCGGTTCCGAGTGTTGATGGTGCGAAGCTCGGCTTCGCTGAACTGCTCCGCCTGATCGATGAAGATGTCGAAGAACTCAGGCCCGTAAAACTTGCGGTCAACCTCCATGCTGTTCTCGGCGTACATGAACTTGATCCGGCTACCGTGGGGGAGCAGGATCTCGTAATCGGTCGAGTTGTAATACTGCCGAAGCTCTGGGTATTCCTCCCAGAACTTCTGGATGTGGTTTTCTTTAACGTCGGCGAGTACGCGACGCATGATCACGCCGATGGTCTTGGGATACTTCCCGCGACGCATGAGCATAATGCGCCGGATCGCGCCTGATTTGGCACCGCCGAGCGCCCCGCCGTATCCGATCCAGGTCGCGACATCGGGGCCGCGGGCTTCCATCAACCGGGCAAGATCCAGTTGTTTAGGCTGGAGCGCAATGTCCAGAATCGGATTAGTCCGGCTTCTCATCAAGCACCGACCGAATGACCATCTGAAGGCCCCCTCCGCCGGGTCCGGTATGCTCAATCTCCTGCTTTTCTTTCCACCCGGCTCGGCACTTCAGCCAGAAGAACGTGGCCGCCGGAGGATCACCGGCTATCGCCATCTGGTATGCCTTGTTCGCCACGGCCGCGTTGGCTTTATCAGCTGCCGTGTCCAACTCGTGCCGGAAATGCTTACGGAGCGTCTTTCCGTCGATCCCGCTGGTTCCCAGGCACTTGGCGATCTCAGGGTGGGGGAATCCGGTAGCCGCCATGCTGCGGACGGTATTCCGGTCGGCTTCGGTTGGCTCGTACTTTGGGCGCCCTCGTGACATTTTTATAGGCGGGAAATAATCGCGATCAAGGCTGAACCTCACTACCTAAAGCATTCTCTTGCTTCAATATCCGCAGCTCGGCGTTCCAATCTGATAGCGCCAGGCACAAGCCCTGGAGGTCAGGGTTCCCGGCGAGTATCTCGGCTTCGATGGCTTCAATCTCCCGCCGGCAGCGTTCGATCATTGGATTCGCTCCGCTTTGATCTCCGCAAACGTTCGCTGGTCGCCCTGGAGCATCGCCTGCTTGCCTGTCAGCTTCTCCCATCGCATCACCACCTGATCCACGAATCGCGGCTCAATTTCAATCCCGCAGCAGATTCTGCCGATTGTCTCGGCGGCGGCGAGCGTCGTACCTGAACCGAGGAACGGCTCCCACACAACGTCGCCGCGCCTGGTGTGGTTCATGATGGGTCGACGCATCAGTTCGACTGGTTTCTGGGTGGGATGATCAAGCTTTTCCTCAGTTGATCCGCCCATGATCATCTTGGGTGACGCGGCGTCCCAGATCGTGCTTTGGTCGCGGCTGCCAAGCCAGTGGGCCGTTTTGCCGCGTCTCACCGCGTACCAGCAGGGTTCGTGCTTCCAGTGATAGGCCTGCCGGGACATAGCGGCGGCAGTCTTGTTCCAGATGATCTGCTGCCGCACCTGGAATCCGATGCGATCAAGCCCTACGGCCACTTCTACCAGATGGCTGGTCGCGTGCCACACGTAGGCCACATCGAGTGCTGATACAAGAGCGAAGGCATCGGACCAGTCCGCCTTCGTGTCACCCGATATGGTCGTGGCGGTGTGGCCTTCGATTCGCTGCTTCATGTACGACTTTGCTGCCGGCCCCATGTCGTTGTGGCCAGCGCGGTCGCGCCATTCCATGTCCAGTTCGACGCCATACGGCGGGTCAGTGACCATTAAGAACGGTCTGTGCGGGCCGAGCGCAACGGCGACCGATTCGGGTTGCGTTGTATCGCCGCAGAGTACCCGGTGCGGACCGCAAAGCCACAAATCACCCGGGCGCGACGTTGGCACTTCAGGGACGGGCGGTACTTCGTCCTCTGTCGCGTCGGGCGTGAGCGTGAAGGCGTCGATCTCCCGCGGGTCGAAGCCTGTGAGGCTCAGGTCGAAGTCGAGCGCCTTCAACTCGCCGAACTCCAGCGCCAGAGCATCGAGATCCCATTCCGCCCAGTTCACTGAGCGGTTCACCATCAATCTGAAGGCTTTCACCTGCGCGTCGGTCCAACCGTCGCACGGGACCACCGGCACCTCGCGCATTTTCTCCGCGATGGCGCCCTTGAGCCTCAAGTGGCCATCGATCACGTTGCCATCCGACTTGGCGAGGATCGGCACGGCGAAACCGAACTCGCGGATGCTGGCCCGGATCTGATCGACGGCCTTGTCGTTCTTGCGCGGATTGCGCTCGTAAGGCTTGAGGCGTTCGATGGGCCAGTATTCGACGCGGAGCCTGGCGAGCGTTGGATTTTCGCTCGGCCTGATGGCGAGATTGATTGGGCTGCGTCGCATGCTTAGCACGATTATAACGGTACTAGCAATTCTCGCAAGTCATTCTGCTAAAGGGAGTTAATGGTTGCTAAGGAGTGCTCGTATCGGCCTGCCTAGCGCGTGCGCGATGCCCTCAGACCGCGGGCAAGAGGATAATCTCGCGAAACGTCAATCGCAGATTTGCCCATGTCCGCTTATTCGGAAACCTCCCGCTGGACCAGGAGACGCCGCAAACACAGGACTTACGCACCTAGTATTTGCGTTCGAAAAACACATGATTTCCGTGCAGCCAAAATCGACGGGGTGGTTCGCCCGTCTCTTCGTAAGCCGTCGGCAGGAGTGCGGGAAACGGTGCCGAAGCTTGAGGTGGGGAATCACAGCGAACGCCGAAAAACGTCCGGCGGCATCCTTTTTAAAGGGCCGACAGAATCGGTGTTATTGAAGACTTTGCGAAACGTGGCACCTCCTTTCAGCATCACCTCCAACGTGCGAGGGGTCAAACATTGGTTCCTGAAACTCCGCGAGTGGTTCTACAGGAAACTCCACCAAGCAATTGCCTCCAAGGCGGTTCGGGCATTGGTAGGGTATTGCCAAACGCATTTCAGCTCCTTCAAAGCGTGTCTGATCACTTTGGGCACCCAAGTTAAGGGCCCTTTGTTAGCCGGCGCGAACTGGCTCGCCAACACTCAGCTCGTATCCTGGTTGATGGCCTCGAAAATCTGCTGGGTTGCCGCTGCCGGAACAGCCATTGCCTCGATCCCATGCGTCGTCGCAGGAATCACTGTTTTCGCATTAGGAACAATGATCGTTTCGACAGTTTCGACGGCGGCGTACAATTTGACAGTGATACCAGCGGCTCATTCAATATTTTCGGGTGCATTAGCTGCATAGCCCTGGCACTGGGCCTGGACCCTTTTTATGGTCCCGACAAAACTATGTTCGATCCCTACAGGGGCTCCGGCTTGCGCGTTCGAAGGTCCAGGGTCCGCCCCGAACAACTGGGCTTTACGCGAAGGTTCGTTGGTCTAGACGTTTTGGTATTCTCGCGGGAAGGATTCGTTCGACATCGTGCTGCGAGGCCCAGATTGAAAACTTTCTTAGACGGTTCTCGCCTATTGTCCACACTCTCTAGGGTCCTGCGGCAAGCGCAGTCGTTTCAGGCGCCACTGCACTCGTTACGCGCAGCGGTCTTCGCTTGCTGGTAGGTGACATTTCGACTTGTTTGGCGCGTGGGGGCTTTGGCGAGATCCTAATCGGAATCGATCTGCCGACGGAGCCGGACGCAATCCAATCGTTGCTGAAGCTATGCGGAAAGTACTCGAGTAGACTCACGATAAAACGCTTCAAATCGGAATCAACCAATATCTTTCACCCGAAGCTCTGGACCTTTACTTTGAAGTCGGGCCGTCGCCTCGCCCTTGTCGGCTCGTCCAATTTTACGGGAGGCGGACTGCGGGCCAATTTTGAAGCAAACGCTGTTGCTTTCGCTCCAAGGATCTCGCCACTTGGTTGTGTAATAGAGCACCTCTTCCCGAGTCATGCCAAAAGCGTGAACCGCGGAGAACTCTACGTTCAATAAATCGAAGATGTAGAGATTAACGTGCCCCACAGGAAGTGCTTTGCTGAGCCGCTCGAAAAAGATTTGCCGCGTGCCGTCTTCGTCCAAAACCTGATACAAAGCGGGCAGCAAGTGTCCGTGAATGGCATTTTCCAACTGCATGGATCTTGGCGCCGGTCGATTTAGCACGCCCGTTCCTCGGTCGCGCGGCAAAACCCTCTCTTGGCTCGCAATTCCGCAATTGGAGCCTCCGTAAGTATGGAAGACAATAAGTCCTTGCGCAAGCTCCTATCCATCAAACGGTATGGCCGCACTTCGCTGGAGTCGGGCAGAAGTGGGCTTCGTTAATTGGTGCTTAGAGACATCTGTGCTCTGCGTTAAAGAGGTCATTCCCTCGTCCGGAACCGCTGACCCCAATTACCACCCGCCGTGCGTCGCCGATCTGTGGGGTGCCTGGCATATTGCGAGTCTTCGTGATGAGCGGGATGACACGGAATCCTTTATCGTGCCGGATTCCGATTCAGAAAACCGCTAACCTCTGCAACTGCGCAGTGGCGGTGCCTGGCTCTCACGGTTTATTCGTCATCGGGAACGTCGCCGGCGTCGAAACCCTCGGTACCGTCGCGGTCACGTTGTAGGAACCCACTCTCCCGTTCGCGGTCACTGTTGGTGACATGGCCACGCCAGAAGCGTCCGTCGTGGCAGTTGTGCTCGACAAGCCGACGAATGTGCCGCTCGCTCCAGAACCCGGTGGCGCCTTAAACGTTACGATGGCGCCAGCAACTGGATTACCCCCTGAATCGAGTACTGTCGCGACCAATGGGCTTGCAAAAGCGGTATTGACGGTGGCGCTTTGACCTCCACCAGCGGTTGCAGTGATACTTGCCGCTGCGCCGGCAATATTAGTGAGCAGGAAGCTTGCCGGGGTGCCAACACCGGCTACAGTTGCTACGACGGCGTATGAACCTGCCGCACTGTTGGCAGTGATCTTCGGCGAGGTAGCGACGCCCGAGGCATTGGTAACAACCGTGGCGATGACCGAACCAGCGAAGCTACCGCTCGCGCCTGAAGCCGGAGCAGTAAAGGTGACAGTCACCCCTGAGACGGGATTGCCACCTGAATCCAATACCGTCGCAGCCAATGGGTTAGCGAAAGTAGTATTAATCGCGCTGTTTTGAATGCTGCCGCTGGTAGCAGAGATGGTCGCGGGCACACGAGCAGTATTGGTCAGCGAGAAGGTTGCAGTAATCGCAACACCCGTTGCCGCGACCGTCACGTTATACGACCCCGTTTTGCTGTTGGCCGTAAAAACGGAAGAAGTAGCCACACCGGACGCGTTGGTGACGGCGGTAGCACTTGTCAGACCGTTAGAAAAAATGCCGCTCGCTCCTGAACCTGGGGGAGCTTTAAAGGTCACCGTCACCCCAAAGACCGGATTCCCTCCGGAATCGCGCACTGCGGCCACAAGCGGATTGGCGAAGTTGGTATTGATCGTAGCGCTCTGGCTCGCGCCGCTTGTGGCAGTAATGCTGGCGGGCGCACCCGAGGTATTCGTGAGCGAAAAAGTCGCTGGGGCAACAACACCGCCGACCGACGCTGCAACACTGTACAACCCAGCAATGCTATTGGCGATGACGGTCGGTGATGTGGCCACGCCCGAGCCGTTGGTGCTGACGTTTGCCGTTGTCGAGCCAGCGAACGTACCGCTCGCGCCAGAGGACGGCGCAGTGAAGGTGACCGTCACACCAGAAACCGGGTTTCCGCCGGAATCCAGCACGGTAGCCGCCAACGGATTGGCGAAGTTTGTATTCACGTTCGCGTTCTGGCCTCCACCGCCTGTTGCGGCAATACTTGCTGCTGGGCCGGGGATATTCGTGAGCGAGAAGTTGGCCGGCGTGGCAACCCCGGCTACAGTGGCTGCGACATTATACGATCCGGCCGAGCTGTTGGCAGCGAAAGTCGGCGAGGTTGCCACGCCTGAGGCGTTAGTCGTAGCACTTACCGATAACGAACCGGCGAAAGCACCGCCTGGGCCCGAAGGTGGGGCAGTGAACGTCACGGTCACGCTAGAAACTGGGTGGCCGCCTGAATCGAGCACAGTAGCAGTCAATGGGTTTGCAAATGGGGTGCTTATGGTTGCACTCTGGCCACTTCCGCTAGAGACGGCGATACTGGCCGGCGGATGAAAAGCGCCGCCCAAGATTTCAAAGGCCCCGATGTCGCAAGCCGAACCCTGGGGCCGGGCGATGCCTCGCTGGTCAGTAGCAATGGGAGTTGTTCCGTCAGTCAGAGTGCAGTAATTGTTGGGACTCACGGGGATCGCATCAGCAGCAGGGCTCGTGGGTAATATGGCTATAGTGCGAGTGGGGCCGCCATTATCTTGAAGACCATTCGGATCGAGCCCTGCCGGGGTGTTGTCGAGATCGCCTGTCGCGGTGAGAAAGCCGGAGCACGTACTATCGTCCGAGAGATTATAGCCATAAGAAACAGACGTGCCCGTCAAGGAACAGTTCCCGCCAGAAAAGCTGTTCGCCAGAATAGTGTTCTTCAGTGTCAATGCGCCTCCGTTGGTCATGTAGATGCCACCGCCAACGCTGGCTGAATTGCCTGAGACAGTGCCGTTCGACAAAGTCACAATGCCGCCCCAATTGAAGATACCGCCGCCAAAGTAGTGGCTGACTGAATTGCCGGAGATGGTGCTGTTAACCAACGTCAGCTTACCGTAGGCTTGATAAATGCCTCCGCCGTGATCGTCGGCTGAATTACCAGAAAGCGTGCTGTTAGTCGCCGTCAGGACGCCGCCGTCATAAATGCCGCCGCCGATACCGGCCGAATTGGCAGAGACAGCGCAATTCGTCAGCATTACGGCACCGTCGTAGTTGAAGATGCCGCCGCCATAGCTGGCTGAATTGCCCGAGATCGTGCAGTTAGACAACGTCAGCGTGCCGCTGTTTATGTAGATGCCGCCGCCGTAGGTGGACGCATAACCATTACCATTTTCGATAGTCACGTCGGAAATGTTCACTGTTTGCCCACCGGGGACGGAGAGAACTCGGACGGCATTGTTTCCGCTGATCGCGAGATTGGAAGCGCCGGGGCCGCTGATCGCCAAGTCTCTAGTGATCGAAAGAGTGCTGCTCAGTATGATGGTTCCAGCCACGCTGAAGTCGATCGTTGCGCCTGTAGGAGCGCTCGCGATGGTATCGCGTAAAGAGCCCGGGCCGCTGTCGTTTAGATTAGTGACTGTAAAACTGGTTCCCAGTTCGAACGCCCCAATGTCACAGGCGATTCCCTGAGGCCGTAAGATACCCCGTTGGTCCGCCGTGATGAGAGTGACGCCGTCCAAGAGGGTGCAATCGCTCACTGGTATAGCGTCCACGGCCGGACTGGTTGGTAGTAGCGCGATGGTTTGTGTCGGACCTCCGTTGTTTTGCAAGCCGTTTTGATCAAGACCCGCAAGGATGCCGTTCATGTCCCCAGTCCCAGTAAGGAAGATTGAGCAGGTCGTGTCGTCCGCAAGGTTATGGCCAGCAGAGAAACCTGTGCCACTATTGAAAACGCAATTCCCCAGGGAATTGCCGTTGGCGAGGAGGGTGTTCTTTAGCGTCAACGTGCCCGAGTCGTTGTAGATGCCTCCACCGTTCGTGCTGGCCAAATTGCCAGCGACAGTGCTGTTGATTAGCGCTGCCGTTTTTCCGTTGAAGATGCCTCCGCCGTAATAGGCGGAATTGGCCGCGACAGTGCTGTTGGTTACGGTCAGCTGCGCGCCGTAGTAATTCATGATGCCGCCGCCTTTGAAGGCAGAATTGTTCCTGATGGAACTGTTGGTCAGTGTCATTGAGTAGTCGTTCATGACGCCGCCCCCGCCGCCGCTAGCACTCGTTGAATTGCCAGAGACAGTGCTGTTCGTCACCATTAGCGGGCCTTGGTTGTAGACGCCGCCTCCCCAGGTGATGGCCGAATTATCCGAGATAGTGCTATTGGTTAAGGTTAGTGTGCCGGTGTTATGGGCGCCTCCCCCATAAGCAGCGGCTGAATTACCGGATACGGTAGTGTTTGTCAGCGTCAGCGTGCCTGCGTTATAGATACCGGCTCCATCGGTAGCCTGATTGCCCGAGACCGTGCTCTCCGTCAGAGTAGTCGTGCCTCCGCCGGCATAAATGCCGCCGCCGTAGTAGCCGGAATTGCCCGAGACGGTGCTGTTAGTCAGCGTTAGCGTCCCCAGGTTCAAGATGCCGCCGCCTTCATAAGCGTGATTACCCGAGACGGTGGTGTTGACGAGCGTCAGGGTGCCAGCAACGTTGTAGATGCCGCCGCCCAAGAAGGTGCTGGCAGAATTGCCAGAGACGGTGCTGTTAGTCAGCGTAAGCGTGCCAGCGGTATAGACTCCGCCGCCATCTGCCATACCATTCTCGATGGTCACGCCGGAAATATTTACCGTTAAGCCATTAGAGATCGAAAAGACACCGACGGACTTGTTTCCGCTGATGGCAAGGTTCGATGCGCCTGGACCGCTGATCGAAAGGCTCGTGCCAATGTACAGTGTGCTGCCCAATGTGATCGTACCGGTCACACCTAAGGCGATGGTATCGCCCGCCGCAGCACCTGCGATAGCATCCCGCAGCGAGCCTGGACCGCTGTCATTGGTGTTGGTAACCGTAATCGTCGCGCCGACAATTGGCAAGGTCAATACAAATATGGCAATTAGTCCCACCAGCGTTTTGTTCAAGGGCTTCTCCTGCGAACCTTGGCTTTAAAACCTATTGCGCAGAAGTATAGTCCTTATGGAGGTTGACACGCATCACCCAGTTGGGTGATACTCGCCAAATCTAAAGAATCTAAAGGATATTACTTCGCGCGGAGCGACACGATGACAGCCAAGGTTGTGTTACGACTCATCGATACTCTGTACTCTTGCGCGGAAGGCGTATCACCGTGGCCCGCCTTTCTTGATTCGCTTGCCGGAGCTATTTGCGCGTCGGTCACTAGCCTGACACTTCATTCTCTGGATCGTCCTACGTCTTCCGTCATGTGCTACATCGGAGCCGACTCCGGCGAGTTCCAAAAATATGTCGCACACTATGCCAGCCTAAATCCATGGTTCGCTGGCGGCGCATCTGTTTTTCCGGAAGGCAAGATAGTTTCCACTGAGCAAATAATGCCTAGGTCTGCTTTTCAGAGGACGACCTTCTACAACGAATGGGGCAAAAAGAACCATGTAACACATGCCCTCGGTGGTTCGGTCGCGGTGCAGCGAAATACGATGTGTTTCCTTGCAGTGAATCGCGGCGACACTCACAGACCATTTAGTACCGCTGAGGGAGACACGCTGCAGAGCCTGATGCCACATCTCCGGCGAGCCGTAGATCTGCATAATCGGTTGGGTCTACTCGAAGAGCAACAGTGGGTGCTGAATGCGCTCGCATTCCCGCTTTTTCATGTCGCAAGCAACGGATCGGTTTTATGGGCTAATACGGCCGGAGATCTACTCCTTCGATTCGGGCGCGGACTGTTTGCGCGCAATGGCAAACTGCATGCGGAGTTTCCGGAGGACGATGACAGGCTGCGGGGGATGATTGGGGCTGATCGGCGAGTCGCCGCGCGGAGTACTGAGGGGTGGGGCGGCTGGCTTCGAATAAGCCGAGGCGACACAGGAGAGAATTTGGCTCTGTATATTGTGCGCCCGCCGTTCAGCTTTTGGTATTTGACGACATCGCCATCGTCTCCTCAGGGTTTCTTGATTTTTGTAGCGAACCAGACTGTTGAAAATCGCGGTCTGCAAGTGCGGCTGCGTGACGCCTGGGGACTGACACCGGCAGAGGGCGCACTGGCTACGGAACTGCTGGAGAGCGATAGTTTACTAAAGGCCAGCGAGAGATTGCAGATTTCTCGGAACACTGCGAAAACGCAGCTCTCATCCATCTTTGCCAAAGCGGGCGTGCGCCGCCAAGCCGATCTCGTGCGGCGGTTACTGGCACTCGCCGTAGTTGGCGATTCCAAACCTTGAGTCACACTTCCTGATAACCACATCGCCGCCAAGGATGACGGCTTAGCCACGATGAGTGGTGCCAGTGGTGCCAGCCGACGAGAAGCAATCGCCGAGTGAAAACCGAGTTTGGACTCCAAATGGACTCCAGTGAGGCACTCTAGCGACACAAAAATCGCGCTAAGGCTTTGAAAACTTGTGGTGGCCAGGGACGGAATCGAACCGCCGACGCCAGCCTTTTCAGGGCTGCGCTCTACCAACTGAGCTACCTGGCCGGGGGGAACTATGGAGCTCTCACATTTTATCACGCGGCGCTTTTCAGCCGCTATCTCATAGGCCCGTTAACTGCCACCGGCCGCGACCATTCCCGCGCCGTTCGCCACCAGATCGTTGTCAATACCACTCCAATCGCGATCAAGCCCGCCGAGAGTCCTATCCACAATCCCACCGCGCCCAGCCCGCGTCCGAAACACAACATTGCCCCTAGCGGCAATCCGATGGCCCAGTATCCAATCAGATGGCACAGCATCGGCGTGCGAGTGTCGCCCGCGCCCCGCAGCGAACCCGTTACTACAATCTGCAGTCCGTCGAACAATTGAAAGAACGCCGCCACGCGCAGAATCGTCGCCGCCGTAGCGATTACCGCCGTCTCGGGTGAAAACAAACGCGCGATCCACTCGGGCACTGCCAGCAACACGATCGCGGCGGCCGACATCACTGCGGCGCCCAATTCCAGCGCAGTCCATCCCGCGCGAGCCGCCCCATGAGGGTCTCCCCGGCCCAGCGCGAAACCCACCCGCACCGCCGCGGCCGAGCTGACCCCTAGCGGCATCATGAATGTCGTGCTCACCATGGTCAGAGCGATCTGGTGCCCAGCAAGCGCCGTCGCGTTCAACTTACTCACCAGGACCGTCACAGTGGCGAACACACCGATCTCTATCGCCATCTGCCCTGCCGCCGGCGCTCCCAGCTTAAGAAGCGCCCACATCCGCGATGCATGCGGTCTCCAGGAAATCCGCAAAACTTCCGGGTCATGCTTCAACAGAACATAGGCCAGCGCGCCCGCCATGTAGACCCGCGAAAAACAGGTGGCCCACCCGGCTCCCTCCGCGCCGAGCCGCGGTGCTCCCAGATGACCCAGAACCAGCAGCCAGTTTCCCGCTAGATTTACCAGGTTCGCGGTGAGCAGCGTGGCCATCACTGGCCGGGCGATGTGCTGCGCTTGCAGATATCGCCGTAACGCGAAGTAGATCAGCAGCGGAGGCGCGCTCCAGATCAGGGCATGAAGATACGGCCGCGTGGCGCGCAGCACAGTCTGATTGACCCCGAAACGCGGCAGAATTCCTTCCAGTGCCCAGACCGCGCCCATCGCCACGGGGATCAGCATCGCTGCCAGCCACATGCCAGACACCAGCGAGCGATGGCCATCTTCCCGGTTGCCCGCGCCGAAAGCCTGAGCCACCAGTGTGTCGAGCCCAAGCAGCAAACCGGCTGCGCTGATGGAGACCCCGTAGAACACCATGGTGCCCAGTCCAACCGCGCCGATAGCTTCCGCCCCCACGCGGCCAACGAACATGGTGTCCACCACGCCCATCGCCATCCAGCCCAGTTCGGCAAGTACCAAGGGCGCCGCCAGCCGGATCATCTGAAATAGTTCTTCGCGCACGACAAATTGCTCCCGATAGCTATTTCCCAATGCAAAAGGTGGAAAAGATCCGATTCAGAATGTCATCGGCCGTGGTCGCGCCGGTGATCGCATCGATCGGACGCAGCGCCGCGTAGAGATCCAGCAAGAGCATCTCATGCGGGATGCCGATACTGGTCGCGGTACGCGCCTGCGACAGAGCTTCGACCGATTCCTTCAAGAGCCGCTCGTGGCGAAGGCTGGTAATGAACCCACCATCCTGCTCCAGCGGACCCCCTGGCGCGATCATCTCCATAATCGCGGTACGCAGCTCTTCCGTTCCCATCCCGGTGAGCGCCGAAACCGGCAGCGCTCCAGGGATTTCTGTTCGCGTGGTCAGGTCGCACTTGTTGGCAGCAATCAGAGTCTTGCCGCCGCCGCGCGCCCGTTCGATCAGCGATTCGTCTTCCTTAGTGAGCGGCTGCGACGTGTCGACAACAATTAGGGTGAGATCGGCATCCGCCATCGCCTGATAGCTGCGCTCGATCCCCAGCGACTCGACGACATCCTGGCCCAGCCGGATACCGGCCGTGTCCAGAAGTTTCACCGGGATTCCAGCGAGCGAAGCCGTCTCGGAAACTACGTCGCGCGTGGTTCCTGGAATCTCGGTCACGATGGCACGATCTTGTTCCAGCAGCCGGTTGAAGAGGCTGCTTTTGCCGACGTTCGGCCGCCCCACGATGGCGAGCGTGAATCCTTCGTGCACCAGCTTGCCGTAGGTGAAGCTGGCGGCGAGCGCCGTGATCGCCGCGATGATCGGCTCCAGACGCCGTAAGATGTCCTCCGGAGGTGCCACGCTAATGTCGTCTTCCGCGAAATCGATTCCAGCTTCGAGCAGCGCGATCAGTTCCAACAACTGTTCCTTCGCCGGCTTCAGCCGCTGCGACACCGACCCTTCCGCCTGCTGCGCGGCGATGCGGGCCTGATAGAGCGTAGTGGCTTCGATCAAATCGCGGATGGCCTCGGCCTGCGGCAGATCAATGCGGCCGTTCAAGTAGGCGCGTAGCGTGAACTCCCCTGGTTCCGCCAGCCGCACTCCTGCCTGGCAGAGACGCTCAAGGGCGTAGCGCAAAACCACGGGAGATCCATGGCAGGAGATTTCGACCACATCTTCCGCGGTATAAGAACGCGGTGCGGCGAAGTAGGTTATTACGACCTGATCGACAACGTGGCCATCCGCGTCTGGCAAAGTCGCCAGAGCCGCGGACCACGGCTTCCAAGCCGGCGCGCCGTCCGGGAATCGAAGAACACGGCCGACGATCGCGCGCGCATGGGGACCCGAAATTCGCAGGATACCGATTCCGCCACGGCCGGGAGGCGTAGAGACAGCCGCGATCGTATCACCAGTCTGCATGAGAAAGTCCGCAAGAGAGTCTTGTCGCAAAGGGCTCGGCGCGAACCTGCAATCGGGGCCTGGACTAGCCGCGCCGCGCACCGTTTTGCGCGTTTAATCAGAAGCGTGGGCCGCTGCGCGGGCCATCCCGGCGAGGTCCGCGCGGTCCGCCACCCGGACCACCTGGACCCCGGCCACGATCTCGCCCTCCACCAAAGGGGCGGCGTCCGCGTGGAGTGTCATCCTCAGGACGCGGGCGCGGCGGACGAACCGGCTCGGGCAAGACTTTCAGATCCGCCGGAACCACCACTACTTGCCGGATAGGACCCTCTCCCACGCTCTCGCTGCGCACTTCAGTCTCATCTCGCAGCGACAAGTGCAGAATACGCCGCTCACGGCTGTTCATGGGACTAAAGTGGAACGGCGCGTGCGTTTTCTTGACGCGTTCGGCGGCGGCTTGCGCGCTCATGCGCAGTTCCTGAATGCGCAGCATGCGATGGTCGTTGGCGTCGAAGCACAGAAGCGAGTGTTGCTCCGGAGCCATTCCCAGAGCTTCGGTGGTCAGTTGCTCGATGGCCAGCAGCAGTTCGGCCTTATTCGCCAGCAGCAGGTCTACATCCTGGCCGGTGAAACGCACCAGAACGTCTGGATTCTCGAAGTCCGGATGCACGGTTTCGCCCGCAGTTACCGCGTAGGTCAGCGCGAATCCGGCGCGGCTGATCATCAAATCCAGGAACTGCCGGATACGCGGCTCGGAGTCGGCAAGAGTAAACTTCTTTGACACCGTTGTCAGGTCCTATGTCTTTTTTAATCTATTTCTTTTTCTTTTGCGGCGGGCTCGGTACAACCGCTGGGGCAGGGGTGCCCCGGTTGAGTAACCACTGTTGTGCGACGCCCACCAGACCGCTGGTCATGTAGTATAGTACCAATCCCGCCGACAGGTAGTAAAATATGTAGCCCATTACCAGTGGCATGAACAGCATCATCTTCTGTTGTGCCGGATCCATGCCAGGGCTGGGCGTCATCTTTTGCTGGAGGAATTGCGTGACCACCAGCAGAACCGGCAATACGCGGATAGCCAGGGTTTCGGGCTGCGAAAGATCGTGCACCCAGAGCCAACTCGCTCCACGCATCTCGATCGCCACCCTCAGTACCGTGTAAAAGCCATACAGAAACGGAAGCTGAATAATCATCGGGACGCATCCGCCCACCGGATTTACGCCATTCTTCTTGTACAGCTCCATCATCTCCGCCTGCTGCTCCTGCTTGCGGGGATCGCGCATCGGCATGTCTTTGTACTTGGCGTTGATCGCCTGGATCTGCGGCTGCAAAGCCTGCATCTTCTTGGACGACTTCATGCTCGAAAAGCGCAGCGGGAAAAGCACCATGCTGATCGCAATGGTGACCACCACGATGGCCCAGCCGAAATTCTCGCCGGTCACATGTATCGCGGTCCAGGTCAGGACATAAAATAGCGGCTTGGCGATGAACCCGAAATATTTCCCCCAGTCGATCAACTTATCCAGCTTGGGGTTTACCGCACTCAAGATTTGCGAATCCTTGGGGCCGACGAAGGCGTTAAACGAATTCAGGCCGGAGCCGCCTACGCCCGTGCCGATTCGCTTCTCGTCGGCGCCGGTTGACCCTGGAACCGGGTCGGAATAGGTGGTCACCGACAGGCCACTGCCGGGCGCGGTGGGAAGAACCAAGGCTGCAAAATAGCTGTCTTCAACCCCGGCAAACGAATACTGGCCGCTGGCGGTTACGGGACCCTTGTCCGCCGATTTCAAAGCGCTCTGTACCAGCTTGGAATCCGATTCGTCGTAGTAGGCAACATCTTCGACGCTGGTCGGATTTAAGATGGTCTGATCACCGAAGCCTCCCCGCCAGGTCAATTCGTGCGGAAGAAGCACCCCGTTATCCACCACCTGAGACGTGATCTGCACCAGGTAGCTCTTGGGCATGAACTGAAAAGTCTTCTTGGTGGCCGTGCGTCCGTCCGAGTATTCGAACGTCACGCCGAGGTCGCCATTGCGCTCCACCTTAAAGAGCCCCTTATTAGGATCGTTAGGAGGAGCCTGATTGCGGAACGCCACCGCGAACGGTGCCGGAACTTTGGACAGCGCTTTGGTATTCACCAACTCCAGCGGCTTCCCCTTGCCGTCTTTATACTTTTTGAGAATCCAGCTCCGGACGACTGCTCCCTGATTCGAAAATTCCACGCGGTAGAAATCGGTTTCGATGGTGAAGTCTTCCGCCTGGCCGGCCTGCATTTGGCCCGGCACTTCAATCGGCTTGGGAGCAGGGACAGGTATGGGCTTGGGCGCTTCCGCCGCCGCCGGAGAGGTCTGGACTTGTGTATTAGCGGGTGGAGTGACAGGCGCAGGCGGAGGCGGCGGCTTGTAAATGTAATTCCATCCCACCAGCACGATCCCCACCAGCACGAACGCCAGAAGCAGCCGTGTCTCGGTTGTCAGTTCCTTATTAGGCATGCCTGGAGAGACACGAGTCCCTTAGCGGACCGGGTCGAAACCTCCTTGATGAAACGGGTGGCAGCGCGACAGGCGGCGCAAACCAAGGCCGACGCCTTTCAGCACGCCGTGCTTTTCGATGGCGTCCTTCATATATTCCGAACAAGTCGGATGAAAACGGCACGCCGATGGCAGCAGGGGAGAGACGATCAATTTATAGCCTCGAATCAGACCGATCGCGATCACGCGCGGCAACTTCATCTCCCGTTGCATTTCTCGATCACCTTTCTGAGAGCTCGCTCGAGGTCCGTAAAGGGCGCGGCGAGCGCCGTGCGGCGGGGATTAATGACGATGTCCCACTTTGGATTGAGCTCGGTCCGGTGCAGGCGGAATGCCTCCCGCATGCGCCGCTTGATACGGTTTCGGACCACGCTTCCACCGATCGCGCGAGGGACGGTGAGACCCAGTCGCGGAGCAGAGCCTTTGTCATAATGCCGATCATCTTGCCCATCGTCTTCCCGTGCCAGGCAAAAGGCGGCGAACAGGGGGCCGGAAACTCGCGTGCCGTGGTCATACACTTTTCGAAAGTCGGCGGTGCGCAAAGCCCGATTCACGGGAGAACAAATGGACGCGCCACCACCGGCTAGATCAGCTGGCGTAGCGGACAGCCTTCTCGTCGCTCACGGTCAGTTTGTGGCGGCCGCGGGCCCGACGGCGCGACAACACGGCCCGCCCGTTCTTGGTCTTCATGCGCTCGCGAAATCCGTGCACCTTGGCGCGCTTGCGATTGTTAGGTTGAAAAGTCCGTTTCGGCATATTTGCTTATCTAGCGCGCGCAACGCCCACAGCGCAGGCGCCTCTTTCGATGGGGTCGTCTGTAAACCAATCCAGTATAACAAACGGATCGGCCCGGCCCGGTGTTCCTTGTTTCCAGCGTGTTTTCAACTGTTTTAACATGGGCCATGCCCAACAACCTCACCCACTTCGCGATCAACGCCGATGACACGGCCCGGGCCTGCCGCTTCTACCAAAACGTCTTCGGCTGGGAATTCCAATCCTGGGGACAGCCTGATTTCTTTCAGATCAGTACGGGTGACAAAACTAGTCCTTCCGTCCAAGGGGCGCTCCAAAAACGGCGCGAGATCGTCCCCGGGGCGCACATGGTCGGCTACGAGTGCTCGTTCGCGGTCGCTAACGTGGATGCAATCGCCGCGGCCGTGGAGGCGAACGGGGGGACGATCGTCATGTCCAAAGTCGCGATTCCCGGGGTAGGGCGGCTGATGTTCTTTAAGGATACAGAGGGCAACATCGCCGGGGCCATCGAATTCGATACGGCTGCGGCCTAAAACCCCGCCAGAAGCTCGAAATCCACGTTTCCGCCCGAAAGCACGATCCCGACGCGCCCCAATCCGGAGGGCAGCTTTCCGAACAAAGCCGCGGCGGCTCCCACGGCCCCACTGGGCTCGACCAGGATCTTCAGCCGAGTAAGCAGGAACTTCACCGCGGCCCGGATTTCATCGTCGCTCACCAGGATCACTTGCTCGACGTTCCGCTGCAGAATCGGGAACGTCAGGGTGCCTGGGACAGGCGTGCGTAGCCCATCGGCTATCGTATCCGGCGGCGCGATTTCGATGCGTTTGCCGGCTTGAAGCGACAGAAACGCGTCGTTGCCCTTCTCCGGTTCGACGCCGATCACCCGGATCCCCGGCCTCAGGTGCTTGGCGGCAATCGAACACCCGGCCATTAGTCCGCCGCCCCCGATGGGCGCGACCAGAGCGTCCAGATCGGGAACTTCTTCCAGTAGTTCCAGCGCCGTGGTCCCCTGTCCCGCGATGATCCAGGGATGATCGAACGGCGGTACCAGCGTGGCCCCGGTTTCGGCCGCGATACGCGCTCCGATGGCTGCGCGGTCGTCACGAAAGCGGTCGTACTCGACGATTTTCGCGCCCTGCGCCCGGGTCGCTTCGAGCTTCGATCGAGGCGCGTCGGCCGGCATCACCAGCGTCGCGGGAATTCCCACGGAGCGCGCGGCGATCGCCACAGCCTGGGCATGGTTGCCCGAGGAAAACGCGACCACTCCTCGCGGCAGGTCGGCTTTGGGAATCGAAAACACGAAGTTCGACGCGCCGCGGATCTTGAACGCGCCTCCGGTTTGGAAGTTTTCACATTTGAAAAACGCCGCGATATTCGCTTCGGCGTCGAACCCGCGGGAATGCATCACGGGCGTGCGCTTGGCGATGCTTTTGATGCGTGCGGCGGCTTGGCGGATATCGTCGAACGTGATTTCCGAACCCACTGCTTCAGTAGCCGGCATGTTTGTCCACCAGATTCAGCAGCGGCTCATTGGCCCGAAAACGCCGCAGGTTCTCGAGGAAACTCTCGACTGCCAGATGAATGAAATCGCGAACGTGATCCGCGGTGTGAGGCGAAAGCAAGACGTTTTCCATTTTGTAAAAAGGATGATCAGCCGGAAGCGGTTCGACGGCGAACACATCCAACGCGGCTCCCCGAATCTTTCCGTTTTCGAGAGCCTGCACCAGCGCCGGCTCATCCACCACGGCTCCCCGGCCGACGTTGATCAGCACGCCGGTGGGCTTCATGGCGGCGATCTGCGCTGCGCCGATCATCCCGCGGGTTTCCTCGGTGAGCGGCGCGGCCAGCAGTATGTAGTCGCTTGCAGCCATCATTTGATCGAGTTTCGCGAGAGCGAAACTCTCGTCCACTAAGGCATCAGTTTGGAATAACTCGGGCCGTCGCCGCAGCGCGATGATCCGCATTCCGAATGGGCGCGCCAGTTCGGCCGCCGTACTCCCGATTCCGCCGTATCCCACGATCCCCAGCGTCTTGCCCTGGATTTCCTCGGTGGTGAACGCTTCCCACACGCCGGCCTGCTGCTGCCGGATCATCCGCCGCATGTTGTACGCGAAGTACAGCATCGCCCCGACGGTCCACTCCGCCAGCGGCCTTCTGAATACACCCCGGCCATTCGTCAGTGGCAGGGGACTCGCCAGCACCTCCGGGCAGAGCACGTTATCGACGCCGGTCCATAGCGAGTGAATCCATTTGGCCCGCCGGGCCGGTGGAATGGCCGCACTCAGTAAAGGCGGATTCGACGTTCCGTTGATGATGACATCGGCCTGCGCCGCGCTCTCCCGAACTTTTGTCACGTCGTTACTAACGATCACGTTGATGTCGGGTCCCAGCTTTTCTAACAATTTCAACCACGAAGCAGAGGGATCGGCGAGCACCAGCAGAGTCAAAGACATATCCACTTCTCAGAATAACGTGCCAGGCGTCTTCATAAACGTGCAAAACTAAGGATGTGCCTGAGTATTGCACCTGCGGCGCGCAACTTCCTCCGGATGCCCGCTTTTGCCACAAGTGCGGCAAGCCGCAGCGTGAAGAAGATGTACCGGTCGAGGAACAGCCG
>Ga0207674_10000782_pt1 | contig 41485 bp, 44 predicted proteins | sample KBSCornC72_FD_184303 | JGI IMG/M metagenome (GOLD analysis project Ga0207674, IMG submission 184303) | Corn rhizosphere microbial communities from Kellogg Biological Station, Michigan, USA - KBS Corn C7-2 (SPAdes) (version 2) | ecosystem: Host-associated > Plants > Roots > Rhizosphere > Soil ... | reverse complement strand
GGGGCCGGACGCTCTGGCAAAGCCTGATCACTCCGGTAATCACGACTGCACTCTATTTCGTGGTGTTCGGGTCGGCGCTGGGCAGCCGGATGACGGCGATGGAAGGCGTCAGCTACGGCGCTTTCATCGTTCCCGGGCTGACCTTGCTGTCGGTCTTCATGCAATCGATATTCAACGCCAGCTTCGGTATTTATTTTCCGAAGTTTACGGGTACGATCTACGAACTTCTCTCAGCTCCGATCTCGAGTTTCGAAGCCGTGATCGCTTATGTCGGAGCCGCCGTCACAAAGTCCGTCATCCTGGCGCTGGTCACGCTCGCGACCGCTTATTTGTTCGTCGATGTGCGGATCGATCATCCGCTGGCGATGATCCTGTTCCTCGTCGGGATCAGCGCCGGCTTCTGCCTGTTCGGCTTCGCGATCGGCGTCTGGGCGCAAAATTTCGAGCAGCTTCAGATCATCCCGATGCTGGTGATCACGCCCCTCACCTTCCTCGGCGGCGCCTTCTACTCGGTGAAAGCGCTCGGTGAGCCGTGGCGAACGATCACACTGATCAACCCGATCGTCCATGTGATCAGCGGCTTCCGCTGGAGCTTCTACTCCGTGGCGGACGTGCCTGTCTGGTCGAGCGTCGCCGTCACGATCGGCATCATCGCCATCTGCATGGCCGTCATCACCTGGATGTTCCGCACCGGCTATCGACTCAAGCAATAGCTGCAGGCAGACTGCCGCGGGGAATAAGGGGGGCTCTGATGCAGACTCAAAAATTAGTAAGGGCTCTGGCCTGGGCCTATGCGCTGCTATTCGTCGGAGTAACGGTGCTCGGCTACGTTCCCGCGTTCCTCGACGAACAAGGGAATCTCTTCGGCCTGTTCAGGCTGCAATGGTGGGACGACGCGCTCCACCTTGGCTCCGGGCTTTGGGCCGCGATCGCTGCGTACGCCTCCTATAACGCCAGTCGCACCTATTTCCGGATCTTCGGTCCACTCTATTTCTTCGACGGAGTCCTCGGACTCATCACCGGCATGGGATATCTCGACCTCGGCATCTTCCTCCACGGCCCGATGGACGTCCCGCTGCAGCCGCGCATTTTCATGAATGTGCCGCACATCCTGATTGGAGGAGTGGCGATCATTGTCGGCTATTTGCTGGCGAAGCGCCCGGCCGACCAGCCCGCAGCCGCGTGAAGCGCCGCTGGAAGATCGTCCTCAGCGCGAGCGGAGTTTTGCTCGCGCTCGCCCTCGCGCCGATTATCACCATTGAGACCACGTGCCGTTCGCCGATCGAGGGACTGGACACCGGCGGCTATCAACCGCTTGTCAGGGACGCAGCCTGGAAGCGCTCGGAGGCCAGGACCTGGCTCACTTACCCCGAATGGCACATCGTCTATTCGGCTGAGAGCTTCGGGCATTATCTCGAGCGGAATCCGCCGAGCGGCTATCATTATCTTCGCGACGTGCGCGGCTTCTGGTCGAGCTATTGCGCAATGAATCAGGCCGCGGCCGGCCAGGTGACCGTCGGCGACCGGCTGATGCTCTATACGATCGGGCTGAGCTTTTCGGCGGAGCTCATGATCAAGGCAGCCTATGAAAACACCATTGGCCGTACCTCGGAATGGCTCGGCGGGTGGCATAGCGCTGACGACCGCTACGCAACCCAGGTCCAGCAGCGTTACGGCATCTTCCTTCACGAAATCCCATGGTACGAATTTCCGTTCGGTCAGGCGTTTTCCGGCCTGTGGCGGACCAGCGAGCCGCACGAGAAATTCCGCCATTGGGAGCGCCGCCTCGCGCTTAGTTCGGAATATGGCGTGAAAGCCGGCTATGCGAAGTTGATCGGCTGGGCATCGGGGGCGAGCCTCGGCCGCGACGAGCGAACCTTGCGCTTCGTCGCGGTTGCCGATCCGAAGACGCTCACAGCGGTCGATCCCCGCCTGACCGTCGTCGGCACGCTTGGTAAGGGAGAGCTCATCGTCGAAGCCCCGCGCTATGCCCAATTCACGGACCTATTGACCAAGCTTTCGAAGAGCCCGGTCGAGCTTAAGGAAATCAGCGGCAACGATGACGTCTTGCTCACCCTCCTGCTGCCGCCCCGCGCCCCCGTGCCGGGTCCTGGAGCGCATCTGCTCACGATACCGATGGACGACCCGCCTGGATGGCAGCGCATCGCCTTGTCGGTGAAGGTCCCGGACTTGCTCCCAATCCTCAACCACGCTCAGCTCAATGGCGAGCGCGTCGAACACGTCTACGACTACTGACAATCAGCCGAATGCCGGTGCGTAACGGTCGTACCACGTGTTCCGGAAGAGCCCGTCCGGATCCCACTTGCGCTTGGCCGCGAAGAAGCCGCGGATTTCGGGATAGGATCGTTCGAGCTGCTCCGGACTGTAGTAGAGCTGATAGGGCAGGAAGAAGCGGCCGTGATGCGCCAGCGTCAGGTCGATGAGGTCGCTCGTCAGCCGTGCCATCTTCGCATTGCCGTCAGCATCGGTGCGCTGGTTCAGATAGAGCACGATCGAATAGGCTGGCTCGGGCGCGTAGCTGAGCGCGTTATGCTCCTTCCCGACGACCCGGATGGATGCATTGAGCAGATTGGCATCCTGCTTGCGGATGACGTCTCGCAGTCCCGCGATAAACGGCCCGAGCTCGCTTCTCGGAACGAAATATTCGTGAAGGATGTCGGTGTCGTTCTTCATCGCATTCTTCAGATAGGGAACACTGTCGTGCATCGGGTCATTGCGCGACACGAGGCATGCCTCCCCATCCTTCATCGCCTGCGCGCGCGTTACGGTGCAGGCCTCGAAGCGATGCTCCAGATGCTTCTCGGACCACCATTTGAAGCTTTGAAAAGCCGAGGATTTTTTCGCGAGGTTCACCGTGAGCCGGCGCATTTTGACCGAAGCGATGTCGCTCAGCGGCGCGCGCTCGGCGTGCGGATCGTCGATGCGGTGGTACGAATAGATGAGAGCCTCGCCGAGCAGCGAGCCTGGCGCGGTCGAAAGGTGGACGTACATCAGCCCGATCGATGGATCGGCGAGGATCTTCTCCAGCCGCTCGGGCAGATCCTTGGTCGCGACGACTTCCCGCTCGCTCTGGTAGATGTCGTTCGGCACGACCTCGAGCTCAGCCGATAGAATGACCCCGAACAGCCCGTAGCCGCCAACCACGAGGTTGAAGAGCTCGGGATTCTGGTCGTGCGATGCGGTGACCACCTGCCCGTCCGCCCGCATCACCCGAAGCGAGCGGATCGAATCCATGACTGCGCCCGCATGATGATCCATCCCGTGTGCGTTGACGGAGATCGATCCGCCGACGGTGAAAATGTCCGTCGACTGCATCGCCTTGACCGCGAAGCGCGGATGGATCGACTTCTGGATGTCATGCCAGGTCGCGCCGGCGCCGACCGTCACGGTCGAGCTTTCCGGATGAAGCTCGATCCGGTTCATCCGCCTCATGTCGAGCATGATGCCGCCTCGACGGAAAGCCTGGCCGCCCATGCTGTGGCGAACACCCGCCGGCGAAATCGTGAGTTTTGTCGCCTTGGCATAGGCCAAAGCCTCGGCCACTTCCGCCTCGGTGCGTGGTGCGACGATCCCGGCAATGGCGGTGCGGTCGACGCAGCTCGCATCATTGACCGAGCCGCCCTTCTGCTGCCAGCGAGGCTCTGGCGCCTGCGCTGAGGCTGCGACCTCCGGCTCGAGCAGCGGAAGGGCGCCGCCTCCGCAATCTTTTTCGCCCTGGGGATCGGCCGCCAGCGGTGCGACCAAAACCCCCGTCCCCACCGCCGCGATCGCGATCGTGGACGCACCAATGACCAACGCCTTACGCTTCATCCCGCCCCCTTCGGGGGGAGGGTATTAAGACCGGCTAAACCGCGCGCAAGTCGTGGCGGTTAGGCAGTAAGCTCCGGCGATCGGGCTTCAGCGCCTTCCTGATTGGCGCGATCCAGGCCCTTGCCGTCGAGGTTCTGAGCGACGAATTCCCAGTTCACGATGTTCGACAATACCGAGGTCGCGAACTTCGGCCGCTCGTTGCGATAGTCGATGTAATAAGCATGCTCCCACACATCGAGCGTGAAGAGCGGCAGCATCCCGTCGTGGACGATCGGCGTGTCGGCGTCATGAAGCGATGTGATCTTCAGCTGGTCGCGGTCGAGCACCAGCCAGGCCCAGCCGCTGGCAAAGTGATTGACCGCCTCTTCCTGCAGCTTTTGGAGCATCTGGTCAGTACCGCCGAAGCTGTCGTCGATCATCTGCGCCAGCCTGCCGTCAGGCTTCTGTCCGCGTGCCGGTGCAAGACATTGCCAGAAGAAACTGTGGTTCCACAGCTGTGCGCTGTTGTTGAACAGTTTCGAATTGCCCGATTGCTTCGCCCGTTTGACGACGTCGATCAGCGACGCGCAAGTGAGGTTCTGATCGCCCTCGATGAGCTCGTTTGTCTTGGTAACATAGGCCTTGTGATGCTTGCCGTGATGAAATTCGAGCGTCTCGGCCGACATGTGCGGAGCGAGCGCATCCTTGGCGTACGGCAGTTCGGGCAGCTGGAAGGGCATGGCGAGGTCTCCTGGGAAGGGTCGCACTAACAACGATGCTGGCGGCTACCGGCTCCGCTGCTCGTCGCACCCGCTTGCGAATTAATCCCGCCGAGCCTTAAGAGACGTCGTGAACCGCGACAAAGCGGCAATGGGGGTTGAAATGGCCAAGTTCTTCGAAAATCTGTTCCTCGTCCTGGGCGTCGGCCTCGTGCTGGCGATCCTCCTCATTCTCGCACCGTCCGGGGACTCCGGATACAATCCGGCCTACGGCACGGTGAACGGCGTCCTGCAGTGGCTCCATGTCTTCTTCGGGGTCACCTGGATCGGCCTGCTTTATTATTTCAATTTCGTGCAGACTCCGACCATGCCGAAGGTGCCGGCCGAGCTGAAGCCCGGAGTCACCAAATATATCGCGCCCAGCGCACTCTTCTATTTCCGTTGGGGAGCCGCGTTCACGGTGTTGACCGGCCTGCTTCTTGCCTGGTCCTACGAAGAGCTCGACGACGCCTTGCTGCTGCAACCGAGCGCGCGGCTGATCGGGATCGGTATGTGGCTGGCGCTGATCATGGCATTCAACGTCTGGTTCATCATCTGGCCAGCGCAGAAGAAAGTGCTTGGGCTGGTGCCTGCCGAGGATGCGGAAAAGGCGAGCGCGGCGAAGCGTGGGCTGATCGCATCGCGGACGAACGTCCTCCTATCGATCCCCATGCTGCTGTGCATGACTAATTTCCACTAGGACGCAGCATGCCCGGCAAACCGGGGGCGCTTGCCGGGCACGCGCGCATCAGCCCATGCGCCGACGCGGGCGTTGAATCACGAACGTTGCGACGAACGACCGCGGTGCATCAATGAACGGCGTCTCAAGCCTGTTTTAAGCCGGCGTGTCCTGAAGCTTGTGCCGTTTGAGCGCGTGGCGGAGTTGGTCGTAGCTCAGCCCTAGTGCCGAGGCCGTCGCCCGCTGGTTGTAGCGATTGCGCGCCAGGGCATCCTCGAGAAGCGACCGTTCGTAGGATGCGACGGCCGCGCGGAAATCGTCGACTGCCGACGATGGCTGCGGGTGTGGCGCGGCTGCGGCCGCCGTCTCCTCGGCGTAGACCTCGATCGGCGGACTGTGCGGCGCCTGCACGCTGGTCGGCGCCCAGGGCGAATGGAATGGGTCAAAGATAATCTCGTCGATGGGGCGTTCGGGATCCTCGTGACGATAGACCGCCCTTTCGATCACATTGCGCAGTTCGCGAACGTTGCCGGGCCAGTGAAAAGCCTCGAGTTCGCCCATGGCGCGCGAAGTGAAGCCCGGCCAGTTCGGCCAGTCGAGCTCGACCGACATCCGGCGTCCGAAATGCTCCGCGAGAAGCGGCACATCGCCCTCACGGGCCCGAAGCGGCGGAAGCGTTATGACCTCGAACGACAGCCGGTCGAGCAAGTCCGCTCGGAATCGCCCCTTGTCGACCTGGTCTGGAAGGCTCGCGTTGGTGGCGGCAACGATGCGGACATCGACCGAAATCGGCTTCGACGCACCGATGCGAGTGATCTCGCCATATTCGACCGCACGAAGCAGCCGATCCTGCGCCGGCATCGACAAGGTCCCGAGCTCGTCGAGGAACAGAGTTCCGCCATCGGCCTCCTCAAAGCGCCCGTGCCGCGTCTTTGCGGCGCCGGTGAAGCTTCCCGCCTCATGACCGAACAGCTCGGCCTCAATGAGGTTTTCGGGTAAAGCCGCGCAGTTCATGATGATCAGGGGGCCGGCCCAGCGTGAGGACAAATGATGCAGGCGCTCGGCAATGAGCTCCTTGCCCGTGCCGCGCTCTCCGATCACCAAGACAGGACGATTGAGGGGCGCCGCGCGGCTCGCGCGCTCGACCGCGTCGAGAAACGCCAGACTCTGCCCAATGAATTGTTCGGCCCGCTCCACGCACCACCTGTTGGTGGCAAATCCCACCATTTGGCAAGGATTTTCACGCCTTGCAGCTCGCGAAAAATGAAGAATTTTGGGAGTTCCGCCCATTCCGCGATTTTGGCACAACTCTTGTATAGTCTAAGCCAGTGAACTGGGCCCAGATTGTGATTTCGGAGCATTTGGAATGAGTATCTTTTCGCGGACGCGCGACATTTTCGCGGCCAACATGACCGAGCTTCTCGATCGCTCGGAAGACCCGGCCAAAATGATCCGGATGATCATCCTCGAAATGGAGGAGACGCTGGTGGAGGTGCGCGCTTCGGCGGCACGGTGCATCGCTGACGCCAAGGAAATGCGTCGCGCCCTCTCGCGCCTCGATGAGCTTCAGAAGAGCTGGACGGAGAAAGCGGAACTTGCGTTGTCCAAGGAACGCGAGGATCTCGCCAAGGCGGCGCTGATCGAACGGCAGAAGGCTGCCGACATGGGTGACGGCCTGCGCGCGGAAATCGCGCAAATCGATGAGACGCTCAAGAGCTACGAGACGGACATTGCCAAGCTCCAGGCCAAGCTGCGTGAGGCCCGCGCCCGGCAGAATGCGATCCAGACGCGCTTCGAGAGTGCGGTGACGCGCGCCAAGGCCCGCGAAATCATGAACGGCAACCGTACCGAGGATGCTTTCTCGCGCTTCGAGTTGCTCGAGCGGCGCGCTGATTTCGCCGAGGGCCGCGCCGATGCGCTTGGAATGACGGGGCCGAAGAGCCTCGAGGAAGAGATTGCGGAGTTGAAGGCCGCGGAGTCGGTCGACAAGGAACTGGAAGCGATGAAGGCCGCTCTTAAGGCCAAGGGGAAGTAATCAATGGATGACGTCTTAATTCCTGTCCTGATCTGCGGGATGCTCTTCGTAGCCCTCCCGTGGCTGATCTTTCACTATGTGACGAAATGGAAGCAGGCAGCGACGCTCACTGCCGGGGACGAAAAGCTCCTCGACGAGCTTCACGATGCCGCGCGGCGGCTGGACGATCGTCTTTGCACGATCGAGCGCATCATGACTGCCGAAAACCCGAACTGGAAGCAGGAATGCCTGCCGGGCCGCGAGGCGAGCCAGCGGCTGCTGGCGGACGGAGAATAAGATGCCACAGGAACAATATCCCGATGAGCGCCGGTACCTGACGGAGCAGCCGGCGAGCCGGACGCGATTCTATCGCGACAAGCGGAACGGCAAGGTCATGGGTATCTGCGCCGGTATCGCGGATTACACCGGCTTTGATGTGACGCTCGTCCGGATCTGCATGATCGCCGCCCTTTTCCTCAGCAGCGGGTCGATCATCCCGATCTATTTCATCGCCGGGTGGCTTGCGCCGAAGAAACCGCGTGAACTGGACTATGTGGACCGAGAGGAAACCCGCTTCTGGCAGGGCGTTCGTGCTTCGCCGGCACGGAGCGCGCGCGATATCCGCTCCAGGTTCAGGGACATCGATCGGCGCCTTGCCGACATCGAAAGCTATGTAACGACCGAGAACCGCACGCTCGCCCGTGAGATCGAGCAACTGCGGTAAGGGGGCTCAAGAATGCAAAAGACGGATCTTGCCGAACAGGTGATCGTACCAAACCTTCCATGGATGATCGGCGGCGGCTTGCTCCTCGGCCTCGTTGCCATCCTCGGATGGATTTTCACGACCTGGCTGCGGGTTCGCCATGGCTATCCGCTCGAAACATCATGGGGCACACCGCTCGAGCCCGGCGCCGGCAAGGAAGCTGCCGAACGGATCAAGCTCCTGACCGGCGAAAATGCACAGCTCCGGGCCGAGCTCGGTTCGGTTCGGGATCGCCTCGAGACGCTCGAGCGGATCGCGACCGACCAGCCTTCGAAGCTTGCACGCGAGATTGACGCGCTCGGGATCGATAAAGGAGGGCGTGCCTGATGCATTCGATAACTGCGATCATGCTCGCATCGATTATCATTGGCCTCCCAACGATCATGGTGATGATCATCGCCAACCGATTCTTCCGCTTCCGTGAGAAGAAGCTTGAGGTCGAAGCGGCCTTGGCAGCGGAAAAAGCCGCACAATATGCGTCACGGTCCATGGAGTTGGAGCAACGCGTGCGCGTGCTTGAACAGATCGTCACCGATCGCGGCGCGGAGACCGCGCAGCAGATTGAAGCGCTGCGCGGCCAAGAGCGGATACCGGCGAAGGATGAGACCCGTTGAACGCTTTTGAGTTCGTCCTTGTTCTCGTGCTGATCGTGTTCGCGTTCACGATTATCCGACACAAGATGGGCATTCCCGTGCGCTCGATGCGGGAAATGCGGGGCGAGCCGGTCAACCACGACGAAAACAAGCGCTTGCGCAATCAGGTGCAACAGCTTCAGGAGCGAATCCGGGTGCTTGAGCGGATCGTCACCGACCGCGGTGCCGAGACCGCCGCGCAGATCGAAGCGCTGCGAGAGCGAGACCAGCTAGAAGAAGAGGACAAAGCTTGATGGAAGGCGGGCAAATGATGGTGGTGATGATCGTGGCGATCGTCATGATCGCATCGATCGTCAGGGCGAGGTACGGTTACGGCCGCTACGGACGCCGCGGTGATCCCGGAATTCCCCCGCAAGAGCAGGCCGAGACCCTGCGGCTGCGCGATGAGGTCAAGGAGCTGAAGGAGCGCATCAGGGTCCTCGAACGGATCACGGTCGAGAAAGAAAACAGCCTTTCGCGCCAGATCGAGGAGCTGCGCGACCGGTGACAGGGAGGCGGCCGGGGATTATCTGCCTGTCGTGACCACGCTTCCCGCCATCGACGAAATCTACGACGAATATGAGCTTCTCGATCCCGAGGATCGGTACCGGCTGCTTATCGATCTCGGACGGAAACTCGAACCAATGCCCGACGCACTGAAGACCGACGCGACGAAAGTCCGTGGATGCTCGGCGTCCGTGTGGGTTTATCCGACCGTCCAGGACGGGCGCTTGCATTTCCTGGCGGACAGCAACGCTGCGATCACGAAGGGTATCGTCGCGCTGATCCTGTCTGCGGTGCAGGACAAGCCTGCCGCCGAAGTCGCGCGGATTGACGTCAACGAAGCTCTCGCGCCGTTCGAGCTCCGCAAGCACCTCAGCGCCAATCGCACCCAGGGCGTGCCGAATATGATCGCGCTCGTGAAGCAGACGGCGGAGCGTTACGCCGCCGCGGCCTGAGCGCACCCCTAGAGTCGGATCCGCCCGTCGACGCGTTCGGTCTTGTTGACGTCGACCATTGCCAGCATCGCCAGCCAGCGCGCCGCGCGACCCGTCTCGAAACCCAGCACGACGTCGCGGCCGACGGGTTCGGCATAGGTACCGAACACCCGATCCCAGATCGGCATGTCGCCGAAGTTCCGGGCATGCACGTCCCGCTCATGGTGCAACATGTGAGCCTCGGGCCGCTGAATGATCCAGCCGGTCCACGCGGGAGTCTTCACGTTCCAATGCTGGTAGAGGGCAACGGCAAATCCCCAAAGGCCGGCCCAGGCCGCCGCATGTGGGGTCGCATTCGTCAGGCCGGCTGCAATCAGGCCGGTAAGAACGCCTTGGACGATGGAATCTACCGGGTGGAAGATCATGGCCGATGATATGTCGACGCGCGCCACACCGTGGTGCAATTGATGCCCGGCCCGCCACAGCAGGTCGAAATAATGCATGGTCCGGTGCGCCCAATAACCGAGGAATGTTGTGAGCACCCAAACCGGAATCGCCGCCCAATTCCCCCAGCCGTTAAGATTGGCGATTGCCATTGGCGGCAAGAGCGGAACGATCAGCAAGGGCGTTCCGACGTACACGACCAGGGTTCCCGCGAAGCAGGCCAGGCCGATCAGTCGCCAGTTGCGGATGTCAGGCATGGCTCGACCGGAAGGAGCCACAGCTTCGATAGCCAGGAACAGCAAAAAGCTTGCGGGGATGGCTAACAGCATCGCCGTGTCGAAATCCATCGCTTGCCCCCGTGCGACTGAAGTCGGTCGCTCGATATTTACCGCTGATGATGCCTGCCGTCCATGAGGAGGGTCAGACCGCCTTGCCGGTCCTTCGCTCCTCGGCGCTCCTCAGGACATCATAGGCCGCCTGAATCTCGCGGAAGCGCTTTTCGGCTTCCTTGTCGCCCTGTTTCAGGTCCGGATGATGCTCCTTGGCCAGCTTGCGGTAGACGGTCCGTATGTCCTTGAACTCGACATCCGGCTCCAATCCAAGAACGGACAGGGCTTTCATCTCATCGCGGCTGCGCGTGCCGTCGCCCGGACCTGCCCATTTGTAGTGGGCGGATCTGCGAAAACCCGACCCATCCCGTTCCTCGTCCGCGGCACGTTTGGCCGCCTCTTCAGGGCTGAGGCCCGCGAAGTAATTCCAGTTCCTGTTGTACTCCGCCGCGTGGGCTTCGCAGAAATACCAGCGATCCTTGCTGTTCGGGGCCTTGGGCGCCGGCCGGTCGCCAATCTGGTTGCAGCCCTCACGGTCGCACAGGCGCACCTTTGCCGCCGCGCGGCCCTTGTCTCCATAGGACCGCCAGCGCGGGAATCCCCAGTCGTCCGATCTCTTCTGCTTCGGCATCCGTATCCTGAATAGAAAAATCGCCCCGCCATTGCGAGCGGGGCGATGCGCCAGAGGGCCTGTAAGCCGGGTTCTGTCCTCCGCCACAGTCTGCAGACGTAGGCGGATGTGCGGCCATTCCTCTAGGGGACGAGTTGCCCCGCCCCTCCAGCAACCAACCCGGACGGCGAGCCGGAACCAGGCCCATGTGCCGTCCCTATTCGGTCTTGCACCCGGTGGGGTTTACCGTGCCGGCCCCGTTGCCAGGACCGCGGTGCGCTCTTGCCGCACCCTTTCGACCTTGCCCGTCCGAAGGCGGGCGGTACGCTTTCTGTGGCACTATCCCTGAACCACCGTCGCAAAAAGCTAGGCAGTCCGCCGGGCGTTACCCGGCACCGTAGTTCCATGGAGCCCGGACTTTCCTCGTGCCTCTTGCGAGACCCGCGACCGCCCAACCCTCTGGCGCCGCCCATATAGGGGGAAAGGAGAGGTTGTTCGAGTCAATCGCAATCCGGGTCTGCTCTTGTGGAGGACGGCAGGAAGAAAAAGGGGCGAGACGATCGCTCGTCTCGCCCCGATTTCTTCGACAAATCAAGCCCGCTTAGAGGCCGCGCTCCGGAGCCGGCGCCGGCGGCGGAGGCGGTGGAGGCGGAGCCGGACAGGTGTCCGTCGCCAGGATCACCGTGCCATCCGGACAAGTCTGCGTCGCTGGAGGCGGCGGAGGAGGTGGAGGAGGCGGCGGTGGCGGCGGAGGCGGAGTTTCCACCAGTCTGGCGCCCCCGAAGCGGAAGCCCAGCTTCCCACCGATGCCTTTGACGTCGCCGAAATCCGCCCAGAGAGCGGCAATCGGTCCAGAGCTGGCGGGCTTGCCATAGCCGATTTCGCCACGGAACCAGGTGCCCCTGCCCTCCGCCTCGATCGTGTCGAATTCCGTGCCGCTGGAGAGCGTCACATCGTTGTGGTGGCGGAACTCGTGGAACACCTTGCCGTCGACAAACAGGCCAAAGCCGGTTTCGAACCGGGCGCCCAGGCGGCCGCGAAGACTCTTCGACTTGTCGAAGTCGTAGTCGATCCCGCCGAACGAGAAGCCTTCATGCTTGGTGCTAACCCAGGCAAGGCCGCCCCCCAGGTCGAGCGTGGAAGTGCCGAACGGGATCCGGTAACCGACTTCACCCTCGGCACCAAAGCTCTTGCTGTCGAGCTTGCCAAGTCCGGAGAACGCAGGGTTGACGATCCTCAGCCGGTTCTTGTCATATTTGACGAGGAGGCCGCCGTAGAAACCGGTTGCAGATCCGAAGATGGCATAGCCGCCTGCGTTCCAGCCATTGCCTTTGACGTGGGCAACTGAGCCGCCAAGATTGGACTTGGCCCTTTCCACGCCGGCCGTAATGCCGACTACGCCGCCGCCGAAGTTGTAATCGGCACCGCCCTGGATTCCGCGACGGTGTGTCCGAAGGTGCTCGTTGATATCAGTGTCAGTGCCGAACACGTTCTGCGTATCGGTATCGCCGTAGCTGTCGCGGCTCAAATAGACCTGACCCCAAAAGCCGAGCGGTTGTGCGCCGGCGGTCAGGTCGCTGCGCTTCAGTGCCGCATAATTGTCATAGATGTCGGCCGACTGATACCACATGTCGGTTCCGGTATTGATGAGCGCCAGAGGGTTGAACGCATTGGCGTTCGGCGCCGCGAACAGGAAATAATCCTGTCCGATTTGCTGCAGGCTGAAGTCGATCAGCGACGTGCCGATCGTGCTTCCCAGGCTGAACGCATTGGCAGTGCTGGTACCGGTGTCGACAACCAGGATGCCGGTGCTGTTGACCACGACGCCACCGACTGGCTGGACGTTAACCACGCTCGATCCGCTCGCCGCGCCGGTGATTACCAACACATCGGCGGCGGTCGAGGAGACGTCGACGTTGAGGTTCGACCCGCCCGACCCGACGAACGAACTGTTGATCGTCAGCTGGTCGCCCGTCGCGCCATCATTCAGGCTGATCGCGCCGCTGTTGTTGAACGCGGTTTGGCCGGTGATGGTCGAAGCACCCTCATCGGCACGGATCGTCCCGGTATTGTTGAAGGCCACCGCCGGAACCGTGAACGTGCCCGGCGCAAGGTCGAGCGTGCCGCTGTTGCTCATCGAGGTGAAGCCGCTCAGCGTGAAAGCGCCCGCGGTGTTGAGCGTGCCGCCATTAATAAACGCGCCCGTCCCTGCCAGCGATGAGCCCGCGCCAGCGTTGGTGTCGCCAAGCGTCGTCGCGCCGAGCCCAGTCACCGCCGACGCGGCCGCCAGATTAAGCGTGCCTGCGCCGCTTAGCGTCGGAGCGGCCGTGGTGAAGTCCAGCGTGCCGGCAACATTGACCGTTCCGGCATTAGTGAAAGTTGTCAGGCCATCTACACTACTGCCGGTCGCGAAATTGATGATACCGCCGGTCTGGTTGTCGATGACGTTGGTGCCGGAATAGAAATTCTGTGCACCGCTCGCATTCCAGGTTCCGGCATTGGCGATCGTTTCGTTGCCGGCATTGAGATCGACCCGACCGTTGAGAACGCCACCAGACAGGTTGTTGATATTACCTGTGGTGGTTCCTCCGCCGAACCAGACCGCAACGCCGCCGGCGGTCCCGACCGTACCGGAATTGTTGAGCGTCGCCGTCCCGCCAGCGCTGAAGAAAGTCGCAAAATTGCCGCCCGTCACAACGCTGCCAGCGCCGACGTTGATGGTTTTCGCACCGGACGATGTAAGTTCGATACCGTTTCCAGTGGTTCCCGTGGCATCCGCGCCGCCCGTCAGGGAGACCTGGATCGGCCCTGATGCCGCGCTTGCACTCACGCCATTTGTGGAACCCGTGACCGAGCCCCCGAGATTGGCGGTGATGCCGCCCGAGCCGGCGGCGGTCATCGAAAGAGCAGTGCCTGCTCCAGCCGTGATGTCGTTGCCGGTCGTTGACGTAACGACGATGTTGCCCGTGCCAGCCGCGTTGGACTGGGTAAGAACGACCCCGACGCCTGCGGGCGCCGAGATGTCGCCGTCGATTGTCGCGTTAATGTTACCCGCGCCAGCGCCACCATTGGCATCGACGCTAAGCGCCGTAGACCCGGCGCCAAGCGCAGTGAGAGTACCGCTGAACAGAGTTACGTCGGGCGCGGTAATATCAAGAGTTGTTGCGGAGGTGGCGCCCGCCTGCCCAACCAATGTCGAGCCAGTTCCTGTGTAAGTGAAACCCACTGTGGAGGAGATGTCGAGGACATCCTTGCCGGCCGTCGTGGACTCGATGTAGCCCGTCGTGAAGCCGGTGGTTGGGGCGGCGCCGAAAATTACGACAGCCGGCGGAGTGCCGAGCGTTCCCGACGCAGAGCTACCGCCGCCGATCTCGGTGTGACCGTTTCCGTTGGGATCCGTGCAGTCGACGCCAATTGCGGAGCCAGGCAGCGTTGTCCCACCAAAGGCGCAGACCGAGTCCGCGTTAGCGGGCGACGCTGCAAACGCCAGGCCGATACCCAGGACTGCGCTGCTCAGCAGTCCCGAACGAAACGTACATTGCTTCATTGATTACCCCCTGTTTAGACGCCGCCCGAGCATCGGCGCGGTTGTCCATTTTGCCGCAACGATGCAGCCAGCTTCAAGTTCCGGCTTATGGAACCTGCGCTGATGATCGGTTCTAAAAAACTGGGCACGCGTGTAAAGTCGCGTTTCCAAATCAACGGTTAATATCCGCAATGGGTCGGAGCAGACATTCGCAGCATGCTCGGACCCGCTATTGAGGCCGCGGAAGCAACAGAGCGAGCAGCTTGGCCCGGCACTCGCCGTCGATGATCCCGTCGATGAGGTCGGGCCGGAAGCGCCGCTGGAACGCGATCACGGCTTTCTGCTGGTCGGTGACGTCATAGCCGAAGCGCTCGAGAGCGAGCAGGAAACCGGCATCAGTCCAGAACGGATCGATAAGATCGCGAGAAGGGCTCGGCAAAGCCAGGCGGCGCTTCGCCAGCTCCCACCAGGGGAAGAGCTCGCCGGGGTCCTCCTTGCGGGCTGGTGCAACGCAGGAATGGCCGACGACATTTCCTCGCCCGATCCCGTGGCGATCCTTGATGTCTGCGATGAGCGGGATGAGTGCAGCGATCTGTTCGTCGGGAAACGGCCGATAACCGAACTCATGCCCCGGATTGACGATCTCAATCCCGACGCTGGCCGAATTTACGTCCGCGATTCCGCGCCACCGCGATTTGCCAGCGTGCCACGCCCGCTTCGACTCGTCGACAAGGCGGTACGTCGTTCCATCCTCGTCGACGAGATAGTGGCAAGACACCTTTGCTTCCGGTGAGGTCAGGCGATCGAGCGCTCCCTCTGCGTCGGGCATGCCTGTGTAATGGAGCACGATCATCGAGACCGGCAGCTGCCGCTCGTCGAAATTCGGGGATGGTCGCTCGACGAAATCGAAATCCACGCGCGCAATGGCGCATGAGACGGCCGTTCGGGTCAAGCCCCCGCGGCGTTTCTCCGGTCGGCAACGCGCTTTTCGATCTGGCTACCGTCGCCCATGAGACGATAGAGTCCCCGTGCCTTCACGTCGGCTCCGAGCTTGGCCGTCTGGCCGATCACCGTCTCGCCGGCACCGAGCATCAGCCAGCCGTCATCGGCCATCGCAGATGCGAGCCGCTCAAAGGCCAACGCCTTTTTGTCCGGGCTAAGGTAGAGCAGCACATTGCGGCAGAGGACGATGTCGAAACCGCCCGGATGCGGCGGCGCCTCGAGAAGATTGTGCACCTGGAAGCGCACCGACTTGCGCAACGTCTCGACCGCGCGCCAGCCGTCCGGGCATTCCTCGAACCACTTTATCGTTTGGCCGATCGCCAGGCCACGCTGGACTTCGAATTGGGAGTAGGTCCCACTCCGCGCGCGATCGACGCAGGCGCTGGAAACGTCTGAGCCGAGGATGTCCACCGTCCAGCCGCGCCAATCATTGGGAGCTTCGGCAAATAGCATCGCGAGCGAATAGACTTCCTGACCGGTCGAGCACCCAGCTGACCAGATGCGAATCCGCTTCGTCTTGTCGCGCCGCTTCGCGAGTTCGGGAAGCGCGTGACGAGCCAGAAGATCGAAAGGTGCACGATCCCGAAAGAAGTAGGTTTCGTTGTTGAGCAAGGCTTCGACTACCTGTGTTGCCAAGTTCGGCTCCCGACCCATGACGAGAATTGTGATCAGTTCATCCAGCGAAGCGATTCCCCGCTCGCGCAGCAGCGCGGAAAGCGCGGTTTCGATGCGCCAACGCCGGTTCATCGTGAGTTGCTGGCCGGTCCGCGCCTCGAGCAGGCCCGCCAGGATGCGTGTCGAGCTATCGCTTATCTGCACGGCGGCTCTTCCGTGCGGGACGCGATCCGGCGAGCGATTTTCTCGGGCGGGAGGACCGCGCATGCCAGGCCCGCTTCGAGGATGGCGCGAGGCATACCCCAGACCGCACAGCTTTCTTCGTCCTGGGTGACGATCGCACCGCCGCATGCGACCAATTTCGTCGCGCCTTCGACCCCGTCTCGGCCCATGCCGGTCAAGACGACGCCGAGTGCGGCTGATCCGTAGGCCGCTGCGATCGATGACAGCATCGGGTCTACCGAGGGCATGCAACCGCTCGAGACGCGATCGTGGGCCAGGCGAACCAGAGCAACGCCTTCGGACCTGTCCACGGTGAGATGCGCGTCGCCAGGTGCCAGAATGATCCGGTCCGGGAGGAGCGGCATTCCGTCTTCGGCGACGAGGGCCTCGCGGTGAGCGGCCGCGCGGAGCTGCCGGGCAAAAACCGGCATGAAGGGCGTCGGCAGATGCTGGGTGACGAGGATCGGCACCCCAATTCGCTTGGGGAGCGTCTGGAACAAGACGCTCAGTGCGTGGATACCCCCTGTCGAAGCCCCCAACGCAAGGATTTCGATCGGATCGGAGGGCATCGCACGAAGGGGTGCGCGAATTCCGGGCGCCGGCTTGGGCTCCGGCTCGTCATTATGATGATCCGCGAAGCCCAACGCCTTGAGCCTGCCCAGCAAGACTTCGGAGAATCGGCCGTTGAAACGACCGGTGCCGGGTTTGGGCAAAGTGTCGGCTGCACCCAGCGCGAGAGCAGCGACGGTTTCCTCGGCGCCCTCCTCGGCCAGCGATGATACGATCATAACCTTGGCGCCGGCACCCGCCTTGATGATCCGCGGAATCGATTTGAGGCCGCCTGCTCCGGGCATTTCGAGGTCGAGAAGGATGATGTCGACGCGCACCTCATTGAGCGCATCGACGGCATCTTCGGCCGTTCCCGCCACTGCCGCGATTTCGAAATCTCGATCGGTTTCGATCATCCGCGACAGGACTGCCCTGGCGATCATCGAATCGTCGACGATCATCAGCCTGATTCGGCGACGATTCGGTCGGGAGCCCTGGCAGCGGTCCCGCGATCTGGCGAGCGCCCGCTCCATGCCAAAAACTCAGGCGACGCCGACGAGCTGCAGCTTGATGTGAAGCGTCTCGCGGTCGAACGGCTTCATGACATATTCGTCGGCACCGGCTTCCAGGGCCGCACGGATGTGCGCCATGTCGTTCTCGGTGGTGCAGAATACGACCTTCGGCTGGTCGCCATGGCCGCGCTGACGGAGCAGCTTCAGGAATTCCATGCCGCTCATGACGGGCATGTTCCAGTCGAGCAAGACGACGTCGGGCATCTTCGCTTCGCAGCGCGTAAGTGCCTCCTGACCGTCGCCGGCTTCCTCGACCTCGAATTCGAGAGTTTCCAGGATGTGCCGCGCAACCTTCCGGATCACCTTGGAATCATCGACGATCAAACAGCTTTTCATAGGGCTTTCCCGTTCGTTCGGTGTCTCATTAATCCGCAAGGGTAACGAAGAGCTTAAGCAGCCTTGGCTTCCGCGCCCGCGATAAGTGCGGCCACATCGACAAGGAGAAGAGGTCCGGCTTCGGTTTCGACCATTCCGAGCGACACGCGTTCCCAGCCGTCCCCCATCGCGGCACGAACAGGCGCCGGATCGGAAAGCGCCTCGACCACGTCTTCGACCAGGTCGACGATCAGCGCGTAGGGGTGGCCGTCAAGCTCGACGCAGGCGGCTTCGCGAATGCCGTCGGAGCAATCCGTTACGCCCAGCTCCAGCGCGCGCATGCAATCGATCACCGTCAGGACGCGACTGCGCAGGGCCGAAAGACCGGCGACATGAGGCGCGGCACGCGGCACCGGAATGAGCGTGTCCAGCTCAACGACGGACTCCACCGCTGCTGCTGGAAGCGCGACGCGCTCACCGGCGATGGTCACGATCAGCAGAAGCTCGTTCACTTGACCCTCCCCGCGCCCGCGGATTTAAGCGCCATCAGAAGACCGGCGCGATCGTAGCGGTAGATGCTCTGATCTTTCTTTCCCGCGGCCTCAGGGGCCGAACGGAGCCAGATGGTCTGCTCGGCGTCGCTTTCAGTCGCTTGACCCTCAGCCGCAATGACGAGATCCACCTGGGTCTCGCCGTCGTCATCGTCGACAACGCGGTATCCCGCCGCTTCGACGATGGGGCGCAGCATGTTCTGCATCCAGGGATCGTCGCTCGGCAGGCGGCAGACCAATTGCTCGGTCGAGCGCGCCGAAAGTCCAACGTGGTTGGCGAACAGCCAATGCGCGTCCACCAGCTCGGCGGGCTCGCCGTTGATCAAAGACACTCCGCTGACCTCTCCGGCGTGCTCGGCCTGAATCACGTCTTTTCCGATCTCGGCGAAATCAATCACTTCACTGAAAGCGTAGCCGATTTCGTTCGCGCCATCGTTCAACCGGAATATCCGAACCTTGTCGCCATTGAGTGCATCGGATTGCACACCCGCGAGCGGCAGTATGGCTTCACCGACCTGGACTCGCAGCTGGCCTGCGGCCTTACCGACTGCGCTGGCGGGGACTTCTTCGATGCGATCGACAATCGCCAGCCGGATCGCCCGCCGAGCGCCATCCAGGCCGCGGAACAGCAGCACAGGAACGGTCTTGGGCCCGCTGTTCGCCGTTTTCCCCTCAGCGATCCGCGCGGCGCGCTCCTGCGCCTCCAGCTTCACGCCGCCCACCTCAGCGAGACCAGCCGGATCGAACAGCAGGATCGGGCTGCCGTCGTCGGCGAGCGTCGTTCCTGCGTAAAGGCCCGTGGCCATCACCGCCGGAGCGGCAGGCTTCACCACCAGCTCCTCGTGATCGTGGATTCGATCAACGGAGAGAGCATAGACATCGCCGCCGGCAGGACGAAGCACGATCAGGCGGCGATCGGCTTCCTCGACATGGCTTTCCAGCCCGAGAATGTCTGCGAGCGAAACTTCCGGCACGCGGCGGCCGCGGATTGTCGCAACGCCTGCCCCTCCGAGATGTTCGAGCGTCACCGACTCGCCGTTCGCCCTGACAATTTCGTCGATCGCCGAACGCGGGATCGCGAAATGCTGGCCGGCGATGGATACGGTCAGAGCTGGAATGATGGTCAGCGTCAACGGGACGCGAAGGGTCATTCGCGTGCCATCGCCGGGCTGGCTGTCGACTTCGACGATGCCGCCGATCCGTTCGACGTTGGAGCGGACGACGTCCATTCCGACGCCTCTGCCGGAGATTGCCGTCACCGCTTTCGCAGTCGACAGGCCGGCCTCGAAGATCAGTGCGAGCTGCTCGCGCGGAGAAAGTTGCGCCGCGTCCGCTTTCTTTACGACGCCGGCCGCGATCGCCTTCTCGACCAGTTTCTTTCCGTCGATCCCGCGGCCGTCATCGTGGATGTCGATCAGGATCTGGTTGCCGGACTGGCGTGCGGAAACGGAGAGAAGGCCGATCTCGCGTTTGCCGGCCTTCAGGCGCTCCGCCGGAGTCTCGATGCCGTGATCGACGGCGTTGCGCACAATGTGCGTCAGCGGGTCGCGGATCATTTCGATCATCTCGCGATCGAGCTCAACATCCCCGCCCTCGATATCCACGAGGACCTGCTTGCCCAGCTCGGCGGAAAGGTCTCGGACCATTCGCGGCAGAGCGACGAAAAGGTTTTCGATCCGCTGCATGCGGGTCCGAGTGATGGCGTCGCGCATCTCTGCGATAATCGATGACAGGCGCTCGAAGGCGCCGTCGACGGACACTTCAGTCGACGATTCGCGAAGGCGGCGGGCGAGTTCGTTCCGCGCCAGGACCATGTCCGAAACGGTGCTCATCACTCGGTCGAGCAATTCGACCGACAGCCGGATCGTGCGCGGAGCGGCCGACGCCTTCCCCTGGGCTTCCACGGCGTTCGTGGCGGGAGCAGCAGCGCCCTCGGCGCCCGGCTCGAGCGAATGGATGAGCAGGCTGTCGTCACCCGCCGGCATTTCTTCGCCGGCTTCGATGGCCGCGACCATTTCGCCAATGCGGTCGATCACGGCGAGAACCGCGCTGACCAAGGCGCCATCAGGCTGCCGACGCCCGGCGCGAACGTCGGCCAAGGCGTCCTCCGCGGCATGGCTCAGGGCCTCGAGCCGCGGGAAATCGAAGAAGCCGCAATTGCCCTTTACGGTGTGAACGAAGCGGAAAATGGAATCGAGACGAGCGCGATCATCGGGCTGGGCCTCCCAGGCAACGATCTCGCCACCCAGAGCTTCCAGCATGTCCCGGCATTCGGCTACGAAATCGGCAATCAGGTCATCCATGCGCGCGTGCTTTTCCCCGGTTTCCGGCCCTTATGCCGGGGAGGAGTTAACGCGCCGTTATCCCTGTCCCGGAAGTGTAACTCCGATCAAAAGTGCCTCGCTCGCCGGGTCCGAAAGCTGGATCGTCCCGCCTGCCTCCGCAGCCAGCGCATGAGCGAGCCACGCACCGGCCGCGCGAGGTTCGACCGATCCGCCGCTTGCGCCCTTCGCAAGCGTTTCGCGAAGTGCCGGATCGAGAAGGATCCTCGGCCCTTCCGCGCGGATCACGAGCTCGATCGCACCATCGTTGCGCTCTGCGCCAACGTCGAGGCGTCCGCCGCGAACGAGAGCGTCACCGGCCAACAGCGCCAGGTTGAGCAGCAGCTTCACCGCGCCCTTTGGCAGCTTGTCGCCGGAAACCATCCAGCCGAGTTCGATCCGCCGCTCCGGACCGAACACTCCTTCGAGCGCGGCCTCGGCCTCGTGCGTATCGATCTGATCAGCAAAACCACCTCCGGCACCGAATGCCAGGCGGAAGAATTTCAGCTTATTGGCCGATGCGCGGGCGCTGTCCGCCAGCAGCTCAAGGCATTTGTCGCGCATACCCGGATCGTGCTCGTCGGCAAGCAACTCGATGCCGTTATTGAGTGCACCGACGGGCGACATGAGGTCGTGGCACAAACGCGAACAGAGCAAACTCGCAAGATCGACAGCGTTCATAACCGATTGGTGCCTCAGAGTTTAACCTGGCGCAAGGAGCACGACAGCATTGAATCGCCGTCGTTTCGACCCATATTCCTATTCGTGGGGGCTCATCAGACGATCGAGGTTCGCCTGCAGCCTGCCCACGCCGGCTGGCGGCTCGACCGTGCGCTCGCAGCGGCTTTGCCCACAATGTCGCGCGAGCGGCTCAAAGCCCTGATTCGCAGCGGTGCGCTGGAACCAGCGGTCCGCGACCCCGCGACCAAGGTTCGTGGCGACGAGAACTTCCGTCTCGCAGTTCCGGAAGCCGAACCCGCGCACAACGAACCGCAGGACATCCCGCTCAAGATCGTATTCGAAGACGAGCACCTCCTCGTTGTGGACAAGCCCGCGGGCCTGGTCGTCCATCCGGCCGCGGGCAATCGCGACGGAACCCTGGTCAACGCACTTCTGCATCATTGCGGGGGAAGCCTTTCCGGTATCGGAGGCGTGGCCCGGCCGGGCATCGTCCACCGAATCGACAAGGACACTTCCGGGCTATTGGTGGTCGCCAAGACCGACGTCGCTCACGAGGGCCTGGCGAAGCAATTCGCGGCACACAGCATCGACCGCCGCTATCTGGCGATCGTTTCGGGTGTTCCGAAGGCCAATGAGGGCAAGGTTGATGCACCTCTTGCCCGCTCGTCGGCCAACCGCAAGAAGATCGCGATCGTCCAGGATGGCCGCGGCAAACGCGCGGTCACCCATTGGAAAAGGCGGGGCACGCTTAGGGATGCCGCCTTGGTCGAATGCCGGCTGGAAACCGGTCGCACCCACCAGGTCCGGGTGCACATGGCATCGCTCGGCCATCCGCTCATTGGTGATCCCGTCTATGGACGGTCGGGAAAAACCCACGATAAGATATTGAAAGAGCTCGGCTTTCGCCGACAGGCGCTGCACGCAGCGGAGCTGGGATTCACCCATCCGGTGACGAAAAGCCGCCTGTCGTTCTCAAGTCCCATGCCGCCGGACATGCAGGAACTGATGCGGCAACTTGGTGTATAGGATTTAACTCGCTAGGGCGCGGAGCGCGCTCTTGCCAAAGGGAGAAAGACGTCAAGAATGGCTAATGGAAAAGGGATTGTCTCGCTCCCCTCGTCCGGTGGGGAGGCCGGACTCAACCGCTATCTCGCGGAGATCAAGAAGTTTCCGATCCTCTCTCCAGAGGAGGAGTATATGCTCGCAAAGCGCTGGCGCGAGCATGGAGACACGGAGGCTGCCGCGAAGCTCGTCAATTCGCACCTCCGGCTCGTGGCCAAGATCGCCATGGGCTACCGGGGTTACGGCCTGCCGGTCAGCGAGCTGATCAGCGAAGGCAATATCGGCCTGATGCAGGGCGTGAAAAAGTTTGAGCCCGATCGGGGCTTCCGACTTGCGACCTACGCAATGTGGTGGATTCGCGCCTCGATCCAGGAATTCATCCTGCGCTCCTGGAGCCTCGTCAAAATGGGCACCACGGCCGCCCAGAAAAAATTGTTCTTCAACCTCCGGCGGATGAAGAACCAGATCGAAGCGTTCGAGGACGGCGACCTGAAGCCGGCCGACGTAGCGAAGATCGCCACCGACCTCGGGGTGACCGAGGAAGAAGTCGTGTCGATGAACCGCCGGATGGCGATGGGCGGCGATACCAGCCTCAACGCTCCGCTGAAGGACAGCGAGGGCGAGAATCAGTGGCAGGACTTCCTGGTCGATTCCGGACCCCTGCAGGACGAGATTATCGCCGAGGACCAGGAAAGCCGCGTGCGGCACGACCTCCTGATCGCGGCTCTTGAGTCTCTAAACGATCGCGAAAAGCACATCCTGATGGAGCGCCGGCTCACGGATGAGCCCAAGACGCTCGAAGAGTTGAGCCAGGTCTATGGCGTCAGCCGCGAGCGTATCCGTCAGATCGAGGTTCGCGCCTTCGAGAAGTTGCAGGCAGCCCTGTTGCGGCTCGCCGGCGAACGGCGCCTCCTCCCCGCGGCATAACGCTTCCTGCCGATCCGTTCGGCATCCGCGACAAGCCCTCTTGCCTTCCGCCGAAAACAGGCGGACGGTGATTCTTTCACATAGGCGCCAGAGCGCCTCTCGTGAGCGACTCGCGGCGCCGTGAAGGCACGAAGGGAGAGTCGCATGGCCGGAGAATCAACCAAAGGCACCCGAGTGATCGCGCTGGTGGGACCCGCCGGCGCAGGAAAGACAAGCCTTGCCGAGGCAATGCTGTTCGCAGCCGGAACCACCGACCGATTGGGGTCGACGGCCAACGGCTCCAGCATCGGCGATTCGAGCCCGGAATCTCGCCAGCGAGGAGGCTCGACCGAACTCAACCTCTACAGTTTCGATTATCTCGGCGATTCGTTCGCTATCCTGGACGCGCCCGGATCGGTTGGCTTCGCCGCGGACGGAGCGCGCGCCCTGGCGATCGCGGATGTCGCAATTGTGGTCGTGGACCCCGACCCGGCGAGAGCGCCACTCGCAGCCCCTGCCCTTCGTGCGCTTGATGAGCTCGGCATACCGCACCTCATTTTCGTCAACCGTATCGACCAGGCACATGGCCGCGTTCGCGACCTCCTGTCCGCCCTTCAGCCGATGAGCGTTTCGCCCTTGATCGCTCGCCAGGTTCCGATCTGGGACGGAGAGAAGGTCAGCGGCTTCGTCGATTTGGCGCTCGAGCGAGCGTTCAAATATCGCGCCGGGCAGCAGTCCGAGCGGATCGAGATCCCGCCAGAACTTCAGGACCGCGAGATTGAAGCCCGGACGCACATGCTCGAACAGCTCGCGGATCATGATGACGACCTTCTCGAGCAGCTGCTGATGGACCAGGTGCCGAGCAACGAGAAGGTCTTCCAGGACCTCGCGCGCGAGACGAGCGAAAGCCTGGGCGTCTCCGTCCTGTTCGGCTCGGCGAGCAGCTCCTGGGGCGTTCGCAGGCTGCTGAAAGCCCTGCGGCACGAAACTCCGGGCCCGCGGGGTGCAGCCGACCGGCTCTCGGTCACCGATCCGGCGATGTACGTGTTCAAGGTCGTGCATGGTTCAATCGGCCGCTTGGCATTGTCGCGAGCGCTTGGTGGATCGATCCGCGAAGGATCGGACCTGAAGACAGCCGACGGCGAGCATTCGCGCGTTGGATCCTTGTTCAAAGTGCAGGGCGAAAAGACCCAGAAGCTAAGCGAAGCGCGCGAAGGCGATGTCGTCGCGGTTGCCAAGATCGACGAGGTCAAGGCCGGCGAGTGGCTTGGCGCAGGCAAGCTGCCCACTCCGGTCGACATCAACTATCCCGCGCGCAATTGCGCGATCGCGATCGAGCCCGCCGACCGCAAGGATGACGTGAAGTTGTCAGGCGCACTTCAGCGGCTGTCCGAGGAGGATGCCGGGCTGATCGTCGAGCATGACGAAGCCAACCATGAAATCCGGCTGCGCGGAATCAACGACGAGCATCTGAACACGGTGCTCGCGCGGTTGAAACGTCGCTACGGCGTCGAGGTGAAGTCGCACGCACCGACCGTCGGCTACCGGGAATCGATCCGGAAACCGGTGCGCCAGCATGGCCGCCACAAGAAGCAGTCCGGTGGTCACGGCCAGTTCGGCGACGTGATCATCGAGATCCGTCCGCTCGGCCGAGGCGAGGGCTTTCGCTTCGAAGAGAAGATCCACGGCGGTTCCGTTCCCAAGCAGTGGATTCCGGCCGTCGAAGAAGGTGTTATCGAAGCCATGGTCAAAGGTCCGCTGGGCTTCCAGGTCGTCGACTGCGCGGTGACCCTGGTCGACGGCAGCTATCACAGCGTCGACAGCTCCGAGCTAGCCTTCCGCCTGGCGGGACGTCTCGCGATGCAGGAAGCGCTTGCCGCGGCGGGCCCGCATTTGCTGGAACCGATGCACAAGCTCACCGTGGTTTGCCCGTCGAGCGCGACGAGCCGCATCACCTCGGCGGTGGCGGGGCGGCGCGGCCAGATGCTCGGCCTTGCGCCGCGCGACGGCTGGACCGGCTGGGATCGCATCGAAGCGTTGATCCCGGAGGCGGAGCTGTCCGGGCTGGAAGCGGAACTGCGGTCGCAAAGCCAGGGACTGGCGACTTATGAAGCCGAGTTCGACCATCTGGCGGAATTGAACGGGCCCCTCGCAGACAAGGTGATTCAAAGGGTTCCCGAGCCGGCTTAGCGCCTGAGGGAATATAGCCGTTGGCGGATCGCGGTTCCGTGTCCTAAGCGCGGAAGCGGATGAAGCATTGGTTCAAAGACGCGCATTTTCGATCGCTGCTGAAAAATAGCGGCTATCTCGGTATTTCGCGTGTCGTCGCAGCATTATGCGGGATTGCCACGATTGCACTCGCCGGTCGCGGTCTCGGCTTGTTATTGCTTGGCACGCTGATCCTCATCACCAGCTACACCAAGGCTGTCAGCGGGCTTGCAAAGTTCCAGTCATGGCAGGTGGTCGTCCGCTATGGCGGCCACGGCGTCGCCCACGGTGACCCCGAACATTTCAAGATTGCAACCGGCTTCGCTTTCTCGCTCGACCTCGTGAGCGGCATCGCGGCCATGCTGGTCGGAGTTGCGCTCCTCCCGTTCATCGCCGGCTGGATCGGCATTCAACCGCAATATCTGTGGCTTGGAATGCTCTATTGTACGTTGCTGCCGACCATGGGCTCCGCGACGCCCAGCGGCGTGATGCGCGTCCTGGACCGCTTCGACCTCATCGGTTGGTCCGACACGTTGACCCCGATCTCGCGCGCATTGCTGATAGCCCTTGCATACATATCCGGCGCATCGTTCGCGACCTATGTTGCGATCTGGTATGTCACCGACCTCGCCGGCGACCTGTTCACCTGGTTTCTCGCCTGGCGTGAGATGCGGCGGACGGGACATCTCGAAGGCATTCGCCCGACGCTTCGACCGAAGGTTCTGCCCGGCGCCTGGCGTTTCGCGATCGACGTCAACCTCGCCGCCAGCGTCCAGGCCATTTGGGGGCCAACAGGTCGGCTCGCCGTCGGTGGCCTTCTCGGCCCGGCCGGCGCAGCTCTGTTCCGGATCGCATCGATCCTGGCGGATAGTGCGCAAAGGCCCGCCGACCTGCTGGGCCGAGCTTTCTACCCCGAAGTCATTCGCATGGACTTCACCACGAAAAAGCCGTGGAAACTGATGCTGCGGGTCATGGTTTTCGCAAGCGTCATCGCTGTCGTCGCGATCGGCCTTCTGCTTATCGGCGGCAAACCATTAATGGGTCTGATCTTCGGCAAGGCATTCGTCAGCGCCTATAAACCGCTGGTCATCCTGATGCTCATCCCGCTCCTCGGGATATTCAGCTTCCCGCTGACGCCGATGCTTTATTCGCTTGGCCGATCGGATGGGCCGCTCAAGGCCAAGCTGATCGGAAGCGCAGCCTTCTTCGGGACGATCGCACCCTTATGCTGGACGTTCGGCGTAACCGGAGCAGCCATCGCGCTTGTGATCGGCAATGCGGCAAATGTCCTCACCATGCTCATTCAACTGAGAGGCGAGCACAGTCGCGTGCGGAAACCAGTAGAGTCATGAAACCGCGCATCTGGGTCCTGCTGGGCCACCGCAAGGGCGACAATAATCAGCTTCTGGCGCTCGCGCAGGCGCTGAAGCTCCCGTTCGAAACGCGCACGATCCGGTATAATTTGCTTCGCAAGCTACCGAAGGAGATTCTCGGGAAACAGCTCGTCTCGGTGCTTCCGGAGGCGCGCAAGTGGCTGCAGCCGCCTTGGCCCGATCTCATCCTTGGCGTCGGCCATCGAAGCGTGCCCGTTGGCCGTTTCATCCGTGACGCCAATCACGGCAGGACCAAAGTCGTGCAGCTGGGAAACCCGCGCATTCACCCGCGCCATTTCGACCTGGTCATCACGACCCCGCAATATGGCGTGGAAGACTCCCCCAACGTCGTTCGCCTGCCCTACGCCATGAACAATCCTCATCCGCCGGAAAAGCCGACCGCGGAAGAGCTTGCATTTTTCGACGCACTTCCCCGGCCCCATCGCCTGTTCGTGATCGGCGGACCGAACAAGAATCTGTTCATCGCGCCTGAAGACGTGGCGCGTTCGATGAAAGCCTTGGTCCAGCGGTCCGAGAAACATGGCGGCACGGCGATCGCAATCGGAAGTCCGCGCACTCCAAAGGAAGTCACGGACGCTGTTGCAAATGCGGTCGCAGGTACGCGTCATCGCTTCGTTTCCGGCCGGGTCCCTCGCTATCGAACTCTGCTCTACGAGGCTGACGAAATCTACGTCACTGCTGATAGCGTCTCCATGCTTTCGGAAGCCATTTTTACCGGCAAGCCCGTCGCCATGGTTCCAGTCCGCACCAACCGCCGGGGCCGTACCCTCAATCTCGCCGCCGATCTTCACCTGAGGAAGCCGCCCCGACCGGACTTGCGCGCGGTCTGGTCGATCCTGAAAAGCAGGGGGATGGTGGGAACGTTGGAGAAGCCGCGCGCTTCTGCAGCGGCGGATCCTGTCACTATTGCAGCAGATGCCGTTCTTCGCCTGTTGGACGAGGACCGCTAAAGGGTCGCTTCTTCGAAGCCTCGCTCCTTCACGGTCCTGTCGAGATCGACGAGCGTCGTCAGCAGGCTTTCCATCCGGTCGAGCGGCCAGGCATTCGGGCCGTCGGATTTGGCGTTCGCAGGATCGGGGTGGGTTTCCATGAAGAGGCCCGAAACGCCGGTCGCGACCGCCGCTCGTGCGAGCACCGGCACGAACTCGCGCTGGCCACCTGAGCTCGTCCCCTGCCCGCCTGGAAGCTGCACCGAATGCGTCGCGTCGAACACGACCGGGCATCCGGTTTCGCGCATGATCGCGAGGCTGCGCATGTCGGAAACGAGGTTGTTGTATCCGAACGAGGCTCCTCTTTCGCACACCATGATCGTCTCTTCATTGACGCCTGCGGCCTGCGCAGCATTCCGCGCCTTGTCGACAACATTGACCATGTCGTGAGGCGCCATGAACTGCGCTTTCTTGATGTTCACCGGCCTGCCCGATGCGGCGACTGCATGGATGAAATCGGTCTGGCGAGCGAGGAAGGCGGGAGTCTGGAGCACGTCGACGACTTCCGCGACCGGCGCGATCTGAGGGATATCGTGCACGTCGGTCAGGATCGGCACTCCGACCTCGTCGCGGACCTTGGCGAGGACTCGCAGGCCCTCGTCCATGCCGGGGCCGCGGAAGCTCTTGTCCGAGGAGCGGTTCGCCTTGTCGAAGCTCGACTTGAAGATGAGGAAGATGCCAAGCTTGTCGGCAATGCGCTTGAGACGCTCCGCGGTCGAAAGCTGCAGCTCCTCGCTCTCGACCACGCAGGGTCCGGCGATCAGGAAGAAAGGCTGGTCGAGTCCGACCTGGCGTCCGAGTAGGTTCATGGCTCTTATCTAGTCGAGGCCTTCGACGACCGCCACCGGGTGCCAGTCGTCAAGGCCATATTGTGCGGCGAAATCCTCGGGAAACGGCTCGCCGGCGTGGATTCCGCCCCGAACGAAAACGAAGTCGAAGTCCATGTTCGCGGCGCCAAGCGCGTCGGTCAGCAAAGCATCGCCAATCGCCAGAACCTCGCTCGTTGGCGGATCGGATGCGAGATGAAGAGCGTGGCGATAAATCGCCTCATGCGGCTTGCCGTACCAGGTTACCCGTCCTCCGAGGCCCTCGTAAACGTCGGCGATCGCTCCAGCGCAGGCTTCCGGAATACCGCCGCGGATCACCAGGCGGTCGGGATTGAGGCAATGCATCTGGACATCACGGTCCGCCCAACGCTCGAGATCGGCACGATAATCGTCGACGTGCGGGCGGCCCTCCTGAAGGCCCGTACAGGCGAGCTCGGTGAAATCATCGTCACACGCAATCCGCACCCCCCGACCCTCAAGCACAGCACGGTCGGATGCGGTTCCAACAAACCCGACGGGCTTTGCCAAAGCATTCAATGCTTCGATCCCGGCCTCGCCGCTGGTCGAGATTCCGTCCCAGCAGTCGCGAGGCAGTCCAATGCGGGCAAGTTGCTGTTCGACCGCTTCTCCGGTCCGGGGAGCGTTTGTCAGCAGGATTACACAGCGGCCCTCGCCGCGCCACTTCTTCAGCCGCTGGGCTGCATTCGGATAAAGATGAACGCCATCGTGGACGACGCCCCAAACATCGCAGAGGATCAGGCGGTATTTGGGATCGAGCGTGTCCCAGTAGCTCACTCCAGGCCTGCCTCCGCCAGCGCGTCTTCGATCGGCGCGACGTCTTCCGGATTGTTGAGCTCGCGCAGGGCAAATGGCGGCGTTTCGACCTCGGCGACCGCGACCGGAATGCCCGCGACGAGGAAGCGCAGCTGCTCCAGGCCTTCCAGGGTCTCAAGCTCGCTGACCGGAGTGGCGACATAACGTTCGAGAGCCTGCGGCCGATAAGCGTAGACGCCCACGTGAAGGCGAACCGACGACATCTCGCCGGCCAGCGCTCCTTCGGGCAAATGCGGGATCAGCCGCTTGGAAAAATAGAGCGCATAGCCGTTCGCGTCGGTGACAACGGTAGTTCCGCCGACTCGCCCTGCCGCTTCCTCAGCTTGAAGCGCACGAACTTCCTGACTCCGCAGCCGCATGGCCGGAGTGGCGACGAGCGCGTCCGAATCTTCTGCCATCCGGGCAATGAGCGCTTCGACGAAACCTGGTGGAGTCAGCAAAGCATCGCCCTGGAAATTGATGACGAGATCCGGATCGTGCAGTTGCGACAGCGCCTCGGCGCATCGCTCCGTCCCGTTTCTGCATTCGGGCGAAGTCATAATGACGCCAACGCCGAACCTGCTGCAGGCATCGGCAATCCGTTCATCATCGGTCGTGACGAACACGCCGCTGATCCCGGCGACCTTGCGCGCGGCTTCCACGCTTCGCTGGATGAGGGGTTTCGGCGCCCCGCCGGCGCCCTTCAATTCCACAAGGGGCTTCCCGGGGTACCGCGACGACTGATAGCGCGCGGGGATCAGGATGACCGAATTCATCGGGCTGCCGGACAATCGTGGATGTGGAGGACGCCGACAGGCCTACCCTCGTCGACCACGAACAGCGTGGTGATCTTGTACTCGTCGAACAGTGTCAGGGCCTCATCGATGAGAGCGTCCGGTCCGATGGTCTTCGGGTTTGCGCTCATGAAAACGGTCGCCGGGTGATCCAGCCCTTGCTCGATATGCCGCCGAAGATCGCCGTCGGTGATCACCCCGATGAGGTTGCCGGCCTCATCCGTCACTCCGACCACGCCCAACCGTTTGGCGCTCATTTCGAGAACCGTATCGTGCATGTTGGTCTGCTGATTGACGAGCGGGAGCTGGTCCCCCGAATGCATCAGTCGAGTCACCGGCTTGAGGCGTGCGCCAAGCGACCCACCCGGGTGCAAGCGCCCGAAATCCGTGCGTGTGAAGCCCTTCTGCCTCATTACCGTCATCGCCAGGGCATCGCCGAGAGCAAGCGTCATCGTGGTCGAGGTCGTCGGCGCAACTGCTTCAGGCCCAACCTCCGGCCAATGCGGAAGCACCAATGGCGCGGTAGCTGCCTCGGCAAGCATCGACGTTGAATTGCCGGTTATCGCGATGATCGGAATGCCGACATTGCGGAAATGGTCGATCACAGGCTCGAGCTCGGCGGTTTCGCCGCTCTGCGAGATGAGGATGGCGACGTCGCCCTTCGCCGCCATGCCGAGGTCGCCGTGGATGGCTTCGGCGAGGTGCAGGAAGCTTGCGGTGGTCCCGGTCGATGCGAAAGTCGCCGCGATCTTGCGCCCGACGTGGCCGGACTTGCCGAGGCCGCTAACGATTAGCTTGCCCCCGCATTCGAGAATTAGGCCGACGGCACGGTCGAAAGGCTCGCCGAGGCTGTTGGCGAGTGCATCGAGGGCGCGCGCCTCATCGTGCAGGATTTCACGGCCAAAATTGAGCACATCGTCGGTCATGGCCGGGCCCTAGCTGCCGTGCCGCGCGCTGTGAAGCTTGACGGCGTTCGAGGCACCGGCTTTGCTTCTCCCCACCTGCATTTGCAGGGGAGGTGGCAAACGAAGGCTGACGGAGGGCTCCCTCCGCCGCGCTTCGTGCGGTCCCCCTCCCCTCGAAATCGAGGGGAGGATAAGGGAGCTTCATGGCCAAGAAACTGACCAGGTTCATTCTGCTCGCGCTGGTGCTCGGACTCATCGCCGGCTGGTCGATCAACGCTGCGATCGACGACGGCACGCCCGCCAGCGCCGAAAGGCTGAAGTCGATCGCCGACTACCTGAGTATCGTCACGACCCTGTTCCTTCGCCTCATCAAGATGATCATCGCGCCTTTGGTCTTCTCGACCCTCGTCGCAGGCATCGCGCACATGGGCGATATCGCTGCATTGGGCCGCGTCGGCGTGCGCTCGCTAGGATGGTTCATTCTTGCGAGCCTGGTTTCCCTCTCGCTCGGACTCCTGTTGGTGAACCTGCTCCATCCAGGTGTCGGGCTGAACCTCCCGCTCCCTCCGGCGACCGCCGCCAGTGGCGTCGAAACAGCGGTATTCAACCTCAAGGACTTCGTCTCCCACCTGGTCCCGCAGTCGATCTTCGAAGCGATGGCGAACAACGAAATCCTGCCCATCGTCATCTTTTCCCTGTTCTTCGGGATCGCACTCACGGCCGTCGGCGAGAAGGGCAAGCCGATCGTCCATGGCGTCGAATCCTTGGTGCGCGTGATGCTTCAGGTCACCGATTATGTGATGCGTTTCGCGCCATTCGCGGTGTTCACCGCTGTTGCGAGCGCGCTCGCGGAGCGCGGCCCCCAGATTATCGCCACGCTCGGCAAGTTCGTCGGCAGCTTCTACCTCGGCCTCTTCATCCTCTGGGCGTTGCTGATCGGCGCGGCCTTCGTGATCGTCGGCCCGAGAACGCGGCATCTGGTCCGCTACATTCGCGATCCCGTGGTCCTGGCATTCTCGACCGCGTCGAGCGAGGCCGCATATCCGCGCACGCTCGAGGCCCTTGACCGCTTCGGTGTTCCGCCGCGCATCGCCAGCTTCGTCCTTCCGCTTGGCTATTCATTCAACCTCGACGGGTCGATGATGTACATGACCTTCGCGACGATCTTCATCGCGCAGGCTTACGGCATCGACCTCAGCATCGGGCAGGAGATCGTCATGCTCCTGGTGCTGATGATCACGTCCAAGGGCATGGCCGGAGTCCCGCGCGCCAGCCTAGTGGTGATCGCGGCAACGATGTCGATGTTCCGGATACCCGAGGCCGGGCTATTGCTGATCCTCGCGGTCGACCATTTCCTCGACATGGGCCGATCGGCGACCAACGTGGTCGGCAATGCCGTTGCCTCGAGCGTCGTCGCGCGGTGGGAGAATGTTCTGGGCGATGAACGCTCGCCGGATATCGAGCCGCGGCCCACACCCGCCCACGTTGCTCGCGAAGGCAGGGTGCACGACCACTTCTGACGAAGGAGCCGCCTAGCCTCTTTCGCCTCCGGAGGAGGTACCGCCGAACGGCTGGTCGATGCTGGGGGGTGGGTTGGTGAAGAATTTCGGCCCGCTCTCGGTCATGTGCCAGCAATCCTCGATACGGACGCCGAATTTGCCCGGGATGTAGAGCCCGGGCTCGTCGGAAAAGCACATGCCCGGCGCGAGAGGTGTTGTCTCACCATGGACGAGGTAGACCGGTTCGTGCACTTCCATGCCGATGCCGTGCCCCGTGCGGTGCGAAAGGCCTGGCAGCCGATAGCCGGGCCCAAAGCCCCAGCTTTCGTACGTGCGCCGCACCGCATCATCGACCGCTCCTGCAGGCAATCCCACCTTCGCGGTCTCGATCGCGATCTGCTGTCCGCGATGCACCTGATCCCAGAGCTTGCGAACCTCGGGGGACGGCGTGCCGACGACGAACGTCCGGCTGATGTCTGCCTGATAGCCGTGGACCGAGCTGGTGCAGTCGAGAAGCACGACATCATTGCGTTGAACGACGTGCGGCTTCTTGCTGCCATGCGGATAGGCCGACGCCTCGCCGATGAGAATCAGCCCGTCGTCCTCGTATGCACCACCAAGCCGTTTGTGCGCGGCAGAGATAAGCGCGCCGATCTGTGGTGGGCTCATCCCCACGCGGGTCCTTTCACCGGCGTAGCGCAGCGACGCCGCCATGATGTCGTTGGCCGCCTGCATCAGCGCCAGCTCGGCCGGCGACTTGATCAGCCGCTGCGCACGCACGATCGGATTGGCGCTGACGATCGAGATGCCCGGCAGCTGTTGTTTTAGCCGATCCATGATCCAGAAGCGGTCGGTTTCCTCGAATGCGACGGGCTGCGCGGCGACTTTTCGCTCGCGAAGGAAGTCCGCCACCAGCTTCAGCGGCTGCTCATCCTCCTGCCACGTCCGGATCTCCGCCGGTATCTGTACCATTTCGGCAATGCTCGGGCGCTCGAAGAACGGCGTCACGATGATCGGATCGCCCTCGGCCGGGATGACGACGGCAGTGAGGCGTTCGCTACGCCACCATTGGACGCCGGTATAATAATCGAGGCTCGGCCCGGATTCGACCAGCACCGCGCCGATGCCTGCCGCCCGCATCAACTCCCTGGCGCGAGCAAGGCGCTGCACGCGTTCGGCGCTGCTGATGGGGGGAGGTAGAGGTATCGGCTTCAACTCGTCCTTTGCGGCCGCGAGCAAGCGGCTTGCGGGAATCGCCAGCGCGGCCGCAGCTGCCCCCGTGCCGGCCAGAAGCGCGCGACGTGTAACATTCATCCTCATCATCCCCTCCCCGCCAAGGACGCGAGCTCCTTGACCAGTTTCGCCGCGACGACCGCGGTCATTCCGTTGATGTCGCGCGCCGGATTATATTCGACGACGTCCGCGCCGACGATCGGCGAACGTACGCGATGAAGAACCGACAAGATGTCGCGTACACTCAGTCCACCCGGCTCATGGTGCGAAACGCCGGGCGCGAACGCCGGATCGAGGGCATCCATGTCGATGCTGATGTAAAGCGGACCATCGGGAATCGGGACTCTGTCGGCGGCGAATTCGCGCATCTCGATGACCTCCACTCCGAACCTTTGCACCTGTTCGCGGCAATGGCGGTTCATCGTCCTGATGCCAACCTGGACGAGGCGGTTCGCAAGCCCTTGCTCCATGATCCGCGCGAAGGGCGACGCATGGCTCAACGGATCTCCGCCGAAATCGTCATAGAGATCCGGATGTGCATCGAAATGCAGGATGTTCAGCGGACCGTGCACCGAGGCGAGACCGGCCACGATGGGATAACTCACCATATGGTCGCCGCCGAGAAAGATGGGAGTGCGGCCTCCAGTTTCGCCTGCGGCAACCCGGACAAGATCGAAATCGCCCGCGCCTTCGGTGAGCGGGAGGTCGCCGACATCCTCCACCGCAATGTCGCTGCCGATCTCCAGGCCGGACTCGCACGCGTTATTGGCATGGTCCGAAGCGAGTGCGGCTCTGATGGCAGCGGGCGCCTCCGCCGGTCCGCGAAGGAAGGAAGAGTGACTGTCGGTCGGCAAGCCGATCAGCCGAATTGTGGGTCGCGCGTCCTGCATGGCGGACAGCCACTGTTGCACGGCTCGATGCAATCGGCCAGCAGGCTGAACACAGGGCTCCCATGTTCGAATCGGCATTCCAGGACGGCGTAAAGCGCCCGGGCACGCGTGAGATGACCGCGATGCTTGCAGGCCTGATGGCGCTCAACGCCTTTGCCATCGACGCGATGGTGCCCGCGCTTCCGAACATCGGGCAGTCGCTCAATGTGGTGCAGGAGAACGACCGGCAGCTTGTCGTCGTGGCCTATTTCGTCGGCTTCGCCTCTACGCAGCTGCTCTGGGGGCCGCTCGCCGACCGTTTCGGGCGCAAGCCGATCCTCGCGACCGGGATCATCCTGTACGGCATCTTTGCGGCGCTCTGTGCCTTCGCCGGCAGCTTTCCGCTGCTCATCGCCGGACGCGTTGCCATGGGCGCGTCCGCCGCCGTGACGAGGGTACTGGTCGTCGCAATGGTGCGCGACCTGTTCGAGGCGGAGGCCATGGCGCGGGTGATGAGCCTTGTCTTCATGACCTTCATGCTGGTGCCGGTGCTCGCGCCCAATATCGGCCAGGCGATATTGCTGGTGGCATCATGGCGGGCGATCTTCCTCGTGCTGGCGGGATACGCCTTGATCATGCTGACATGGGCGTCGCTCCGCCTGCCTGAGACACTGCACCCGGAATATCGCCGGTCGCTCAAGTGGAGCGAGATGCGCAAGGCGATCCTCGAGACAGTCCGCGAGCCGCAATCGCGCGGCTATACCCTGGCGGTCACGATCATCTTCGCGGCCCTCGTCGCCTACATTTCCTCGGTCCAACAGATCGTGTTCGACGCATTTCACGAAGGCCGCTTCATCGGCCTGGTCTTCGCCGCGATCGCCGCGCCGATGGCCCTCGCCTCCTGGTTCAACAGCCGGATCGTCGAGCGTTTCGGACTGAGGCGGGTCGGTCATAGCGCAGCGCTTGCCCTCGCGTTCGTGACGATCATCCATGCCGCGATCGCGCTGAGCGGCCATGAAACGCTGGTGACCTTCATTGTCATGCAGGGGCTGACGATGTGCTGCTTCGCGCTGACGTCGTCGAACCTCGGCACGCTGGCCATGGAGCATATGGCGCCGATCGCGGGCACCGCCTCCTCCGTCCAGGGGGTCACCGGAACGCTCGGGGCCGCGATCCTCGGCTTTCTGATCGGGCGGGCGTTCGACGGAACCGCGACGCCCTATGTCCTAGGTACTGCGGCTTGCACCGTCGCCGGCTTCGTCGTGATCGTCCTCACCGAGCCCCATCGACTCTTCGCACCAATGCAGGCGGACCCCGAAGAGCAAGAAGCGGCGATGGAGTCGACCGCAGTTCCCGAAGACTTCATGTGAATAGCCCCTCCGCGAACGGAGGGGCTGCCGGGGAGCGTCAGGCTTCGACGGATTCCGTATCGTCGTCAGCTTCAGGGCCCGCCATCAAGGCCTCGCCGACCTCTTCGGTGCGCCCACGGATCGCGTTCTCGATCCGCTGCGCGACGTCGGGATTCTCCTTGAGGTAGATTTTGGCGTTCTCGCGGCCCTGGCCGATGCGGATGCTGTCGTAGCTGAACCAGGCGCCCGATTTCTCAATGAGCCCGGCCTTGACGCCGAGGTCCAGGATCTCGCCCATCTTGGAGATGCCCTCGCCATACATGATGTCGAATTCGACTTGCTTGAAAGGCGGAGCGACCTTGTTCTTGACGACCTTCACCCGCGTCGTGTTGCCGACGATATCGTCGCGGTCCTTGATCTGGCCGGTGCGGCGGATGTCGAGGCGGACCGACGCGTAGAACTTCAGCGCATTGCCGCCGGTCGTCGTCTCGGGATTGCCGTACATGACGCCGATCTTCATCCGCACCTGGTTGATGAAGATGACGGTGCAACGCGACCTGCTGATCGAGCCGGTCAGCTTGCGCAGTGCCTGGCTCATCAACCGGGCCTGAAGGCCGACGTGGCTGTCGCCCATCTCACCCTCGATCTCGGCGCGGGGAACGAGCGCGGCAACCGAGTCCACTACGAGGACATCGATCGCGTTCGACCGCACCAGAGTATCGACAATCTCCAGCGCCTGCTCGCCCGTGTCGGGCTGCGACACGATCAGCTCGTCGATATCGACGCCCAGCTTCTTCGCATAAATCGGATCGAGCGCATGCTCGGCATCGACGAAGGCGGCCGAGCCGCCGGTCTTCTGGGCCTCGGCAATCGCGTGCAGCGCCAGCGTCGTCTTGCCCGAGCTCTCCGGGCCGTAAATCTCGATCACCCGGCCTCGCGGAAGGCCGCCGACGCCGAGCGCGATGTCGAGCCCGAGGCTGCCGGTCGAAACCGTCTCGACCTCCATCTTCTCACGGCTTCCGAGCTTCATCGCCGAGCCCTTGCCGAACGCTCTGTCGATCTGGGCGAGCGCTGCCTCCAGCGCCTTCTGCCGGTCCATGCCCGAATTCTGCACTTTAGGCGCTTCCAATCCGCTACCGATGACTTTCAACTGCGCTGCCATGTCCCCTGTCTCCCTCGTCAATGCAAGCGGTGATTCCGCTTTGGTGCATCGGCGGCCGAGCCCCGCCTCTGGACAGGTTCGTATCCTATTTGTTCAGGGAGAACAAGTAGGGAACATCGCTAGTTGATCAGGCGTCCTTCCTTGATGACTCCGTCGACATGTTCGAGCGTGCGGATGTCGCTCAGCGGATCACCTTTGACCGCCACGAGATCCCCGTAGGCGCCGGCGGAAAGGCTCCCCACCTGCCCTTCCATTCGCAGGGCGCGCGCCGCCTCGCTGGTCGCCGCCTGGATCGCCTGCATCGGGGTCATCCCGTAGCGGACCATGTAAGCGAACTGCCGCCCGCCGAGACCATAGGGGTAGACCGCCGCGTCCGTCCCGAACGTCATCTTCGCGCCTGCCTTCACCGCAACCGCGAAACCGCGCCGCTGGACATCGGTCGTCTCGCGATTCTTGCGCAGATATTCGGCCGGCCAGCCCTCTTTCGTCCCGACTTCCTCGATCCAGTCGCCATTGTAGATGTCCATGTCGAGCCAGACGCCGTATTTCCTGGCCAGCTCGATGCCCTCCGCGTCGAGATAGCTCGCATGTTCGATCGTGCGGACACCGGCCCGGATCGCCGCCTTGATCCCTTCGGCGCCGTGGGCATGGGCGATGCAATAACTGCCACGTAGCTTCGCCTCGTCGCAGGCCGCCTTCATTTCTTCAGGCGAAAGCTCGAGCGCTCCAGGCTCGCTTCCGATCGCGAGCACTGCGCCCGTTGCGATGAGCTTGATGAAGTCGGCGCCGTGATCGAGCAGGTAGCGGGCGCGATCCCGCGCTTCCGCCGCATTGTGCACCTCGCCCACGCGGAAGTTCTCGGGAATTGGAATGTCCGGCGCAAGCGCATCGATCTCCCCACCTCCGCCGGGCGTGGTGATGTAGCCGCCGGCAACGAACATCCGCGGTCCTTCGATGTCGCCGGCATTGATCGCATCGCGCAAGGCAATGTCGGTCAGTCCGCGATAGACGCCAACGTCGCGCACCGTGGTGAAGCCCGCGCGGAGCATGGTCTTGGCCGCGGGAACCGCTTTCAGGATCGTCGCGGCTTCGCTGTGTTTGAGTGGCTCGGCCGGATCGCTGCTCTCGATCGCGCCGTCGGCGATGTGCGTGTGCAGGTCGATCAGGCCGGGGAGAACGGTGTAGCCCGACCAGTCCACCCCGGCCGGCCCGTCGCCAGCGTTCCATGGCGTCACCGAGGCGATGCGACCGTCGACAATATGAATGCGCTGGTCGGTCGATACCTTGGCCGAGATCGGATCGATCAGGCGCCCGGCGTGAACGTCGATCGTTTGCGCAGCTGCAGGCGCCGCGATCAGAGCCGCGACACAAAAAACGAGCCAGCGACTCCTGCCAATCATTGCCGCCCCTCCCGATGATCGATGTTCCACGTCGGCGGAGCATCCGCAAGCGCCGGAAGTTGCCAAAGTTGGCAGCGACACGCGCGCGTGGGCGCGGGCACGCACGCGCGAGAGGCGTCATTCCTCCCCGCCGCCATCGAGCTCGGGCCAGGCGATCTCAGGATCTTCGGGCGGCAGCTCCGGCGCGAAGTCGATTCCGTCGAGGGCGCCCTCGAGCCCGCTCTCGGGATCGAACGGAATCTTCTCGTCCGGATCGAAGCCCGGCATGTCGGAAGCCAGGCGCGGCAGGCTGTCAGCCTCGGGCCCGAAGCGGTGGCGGCGGCGGAAGCGCAACAGGAACATGGTGAGGCGCTCGTCGAAATGCCGCCACTCGCCGACCTGCTCGCCTTTGTAGAAGATCGGCCGGGGAACGCCGTTCCTGGACCGCTCGGCCGCCGCTTCCTCGATCGCGGCGTAACCGCAGTCGAGGGCGGCGTCGCAGGCGTCGCGGAAGGCTCGCCCGCCCGGCCGCCGGCGCAACTTGCGCACCGATTCACGGCTCATGCCGACATGCTTGCAGGCGGCGGTGATGCTGTTGGTGTCGGCCAGCTTCTCGACGAAGGCGAGCTGGCGCTCCGTGGTCCAGCCGTCGTGGCGCGGGCGGACGGGAACCGGTTCGAATGGAACGAGAGACTTGTGTTCGGACATTGCGCCTCCGGGAGTGAAAAGGAAGCGCGCCAGTTATCTCAGGGGAGTGGCTGTAGGACAGCTTTCTCTAATGTCCGCGATGGGTGGAAAGCGGACATTGAGACAAGCTGCTGTCGAAGATACGAACGCTTTGTGAGCATCGCGCCGTTCATTGCCGGGTTCATCGGCCTAATCGCGATTTGGAGAGCGCACGTCGCGGGCGCTGCGTATGTCGTTGCCGGTGAAACTGGCAGGCCCAACCGTGGCGCAATCGCGCAAAGCGTTGTCTCCATACTGCTAGTTCTGTTCGCGCTCTGGCTGGCTCGATAGCGTCAGCTTTGGGTCGGTTACGGCCGGAATGGGTGGAAAGCGGACGTTAGTTACGACTGTTAGAAGCACTGGCAGCACGGATCAGCCTCAAGCGCCGATACGCCAACCAAGCGCTGGCAATGGCTACGATGAAAATGAGCGTAGCCCAGCCGTAGGCGCCGTGCCTCATCTCCAATAGTCCATGAGGGCCAAAAAAACGGCGTTGGCCCCGAAGAATGCTAGAAAGAAGGCGACGGGATGCAATCTCGGATGCATCGGCAAAGGAGCCTCACTTCTTAAGGTGCCAGCTTATCGAAGGCGGTCGGAAGTGGCTTTCGATGACATTGCCTGCTTTGTCCTTAGCCGCACCGAACTTTGCACGGCTCATGATTAGGTCGCACGTTGTGTCGTCGAGTAGTTTATGGCCGCTGCTGTCGATGATGGAGCAAGACTTCGGCGAGCCATCGGCACCGACGAGGACATCGACAACAACTGTGCCTTCCCAGTGATTCTTAACGGCTTCCGCCGGATAGTCCTCGCTGCTGAAGATGTATCTGGGGTAATTGGGCGGCGCTACCCATCCTGTCGGCGGACCGGTGATTACGATCTGGGCCAAGCTCAGGACAAAGGGGATCATGCCGCTTACTTGCTACTTGGCGCACTGATTGCAACCATCGCAATCCTAATGTCCGCAATGGGTCGAAAGCTGCCACTCCGTTAATGGCCGCAATGGGTGGAAACCGGACATCGCTTGGGGCTCAATCTTCGGGCGCCCCGCGTCAGGTTCTAGTGTTTCCAGATTGAGGGCTTAGCGCCGAGCTGCAGCCTCAGAGGTCCAAATGCATCGGAAGCGATCTCACGCAGGAGCCGCGGAAGTCGCGTTCCTCCGCAACCATCACAGCGATGTCGTGGTCCATTTTTGGGCGCGGCAGGTCGCGAAGCAGAGGCGTGAGTTCGTTCACGAGACGAGCTGCCTGATAGACCATTCCGGCATTCGCGCGATCGACGGCGGCGATATCGCCGAGCAACGCAACGCGGTCGCTCGGCCCGATCGGGCCGTCGAAGGAGAGCGGCGCCAACTTCGCGGCCGCTTCGTTCTCTTGCATCTGCAGCGTGAGAATGCGGTTGCCACGATTATACTCCTGCGCAAATTCACTCACGGAGGCGTCAGGCAGGTGGTTGAGCGAACCGTTTGACCGCGCGGTCTGCCAGGCGTCGCTTACCCAAAGCCGCTCCGGCGCCCGATAAGTCGCTATAATAGCCCGCTGCTGCGCATCGCGAGTGCTGTGCTGGTTCACCATCATCGGCATGCCGTTCCAGGCACCGCCTCGAAAGCTCGCGAGGCGCGCCGTGAGCGCGCGCAGCTGCCCCGTAAGGCACGGCTGGACGACCAGCCGTTCCATGGCGTCGAGTTGCTGGACCGCCAGTTCCTGCTGAATCGCCCGCGAAGCCTGATTAGCGGACTCACGCCAATGCCAGCTTTCAATGAGCTGCTCCGCTCCAAGCGCGATCAGCACGCCGACGACGATGATCCCGACCTCGCCGGCAAACTCGCGCCAGCCGTGCAGCGGCTTAGGTAAATGGACATGCATGTGGTGACCCCCGAGGCGCGCAGCCTACGGCAGTTCACCGGTTAATCCTAATGTCCACTTCGGGTGGAAAGCGGACATTAGCGCGCCGGCTTGTCGCCGCCTTTCGCGCGCCTTGAATCGAAGGACATTATGTCCTCGAAATAGGTTGTCGGCGGGCTATCCGCGATAAAGCGATCA
>Ga0207674_10000781_pt1 | contig 41513 bp, 39 predicted proteins | sample KBSCornC72_FD_184303 | JGI IMG/M metagenome (GOLD analysis project Ga0207674, IMG submission 184303) | Corn rhizosphere microbial communities from Kellogg Biological Station, Michigan, USA - KBS Corn C7-2 (SPAdes) (version 2) | ecosystem: Host-associated > Plants > Roots > Rhizosphere > Soil ... | reverse complement strand
CGTGTGGACGACGTGCTGAACGTCTCGGGCCACCGCATCGGCACGATGGAGGTCGAGAGCGCGCTGGTCAGCCATCCGGCGGTGGCGGAGGCGGCGGTCATCGGGGCGACCGATCCGGTGACGGGCCAGGCTATCGTCGCTTTCGTGACACCACGCGGCGGCTTTACCCCGAACGAGGGACTCACCGCCGAGCTGAAAGAGCACGTCGTGCGCCACATCGGCGCGCTGGCGCGGCCCAAGCGCATCTATTACACGACCGAGCTGCCCAAGACCCGTAGCGCCAAGATCATGCGGAGGCTGCTGCGCGATATCGCCGAAGGGCGTGTCCTGGGCGACACCACAACCCTGCTCGACCCCACCATCGTCGCGCAGATCAAGGAGCAGTACGAGAGCAGCGAGGGATAAGGTTTCTGACCTCTGCCCCAAACCTCACTCCCAGCCCCCCTCTCCTGTGGGAGAGGGGGCTTTCATTGCCCGCAGCGAGATTTCGCCTCGGCGAGCGCTTCGCGCGGCCCTTCGATCCGGGCAATCCGACCAAGGTAATCTTTTCGCGATCCGCAAAGTGCGCCTGTACACAAGGCATGCTGCCTCTTCGTGGGCATACACAACGTCGTTAGACTCCATCCTCTATAATACTGGCAAGCAATTATAGAGATGCTTCGGCAATATGTGTACTGCAAGGCTGGGAGCGAGGTTATGCGTAGAAGCAAGAGATTGCGAAGGGTTCTGAAAAGCCTAATGTTGAAGTTTCTGTCCTTCTTGGGGCTTCTTGCTATCTTTGTCCTATTACTGGCCATTACCTACATTGCCCTCGCGAGCTTCGACGACTCGACGAGGAAGAATGTAATTGAGGGCATAGCATCTAATCTTGTTACTGCTGCCCTGGTGACTATCTTAGGCATCACAGCGTTCGTTTATTTTTCGATCATAGAACGGCGCTATTTGTTCCGGTTCTTTGGTATCAACAACATTGCGCCTGCTCTCCGAGTCTATCTGTCGAGGTTACAAGTTAAGGCAGGAGGAACTGAAGGAACTGAAGAAATACAGACTGGATACGTTGGCCCCACAATCGTGCAATCAGAGTACGAGGCGGGACTACTCATTCTCGAACTATTCCGTCCAAGTGTATTCGTGATCATTCCTGACGTATTAAGGGCATTGCTAGGCTCCCTCTTCCTGACAATGTCAACCATCAGAGTTCGATTGGGCGTAAGTCCAAGGACAATATCAGAGGTCACAGAGAGTGAATTATCAGATAATATCATTACTGTCGGTGGCTCAGTTTATAATTCCGTCTCCCTCCTTTGCCTCGCTGAGAAGAGATCGTTTTACTACTTCTCGAAGAATCATGACGGAGAACGAGTCATCATGATTCGAAGAAGTAGTGGTCCCGATACGGAAGTACCTGTTGGCCCAAATCAAGGGCTTGCCTTTATAGAGCGCATGAAAGATCCCGACCGGGGAATCACGGTGTTCGTCTGCGCGGGACTAGGCTCTGCCGCAACTCGCGGAAGTGTCGAATACCTTGTGCAGAATTGGCGTCGGCTGCGGAGGAGGTACGAAAATACTGATTTCGGTTTCTGCCTTGCCTTCGACAACCAACCTCATGACGCCTACTTTGCTGTGGAACCGACTGTGATCCATGAAACTTCGCGAGGGGCAAATGCAGATGTCCTGAACCGTCCACGTTAGATCAATGAGAGCCATCCAGCGGCTCGCTAACGTACGAATCAACAGGATCGGTGAATAGTTGCTTTGCAGAACCGTTGCGCCTCGGCGATTGCTTCGCGCAGCATCGCGATCACCCTGGCAAACTCGGCTGGGGTGGTCTCTTCGTCGTCTGCGCGATGCGCCTGCGCCCACGCGATCACCGGCTCCCACTTGGGATGCGTCTGCGCGGCCCAGGCGGCGGCCACCGGCTTGGAGCAGAACGCGCCGCGCTGGAGCGTGTAGAGCGCGCGGCAGAGCGTCAGCACGGAGAACGCGGGAAATTCTCGTGGGCGCGGCCAGTGGTCGTACTCGTCATTGATGCGTGGCTGCCAGACATCGGCAAGCTGCTGGCAGGTCGCGTCGCGCAGCTGCTGAGGCGAAACAGGATCGATCATCGTCTCTGGTGGCGGACCATAAAGGGTGACGCCGCGCTCGCGCACAATCGCCCGCTCGATGACCCAGTTGGCATCGTGTAAGCCGATCTGAAACGGCCAGTGGGCGCCAATGGTCGGGTGGTGAGCGTCGGCTGGATCATAGCGCCGCCATGCCACTTGCGAGATATAGGAGCCTTCAAGGCTGGTGGCGAATGGCAACCCACTCGCGTTGATGCGTTCATGCATCTGGCGAAGCCGCTCGAACGTGGGGTCATCCTCGGTGATGGCCTCGTGCGTCACCGCGAGAAAGTCGACATCGCTCGACGCCGGATCGAAGTCGCCCGACGAGAGCGAGCCGTAGAGGTACAGGCCGAGAAGCTGGTCGCCGAGAACATCCTGTATGCTGCTCAGCAACAGCGCAAGGACGGGTCGCACCTCGTCTGGTAACCGGTCTGAAGAAAGCATCTATTGCCACCCCTACATGATTAGCCACGATTAGCCGCGGCATTCATGCCGCGAACCTCGCGTAGCTCTATCCTGGCCTGTAGCTATTTAGCGGCCGGGCCGGCGCCGATGGGGCGCCTGCCGATTCAGCGGCTGGCGATTGCGCGATGCCACTGGGGAAGTTTCCTCAGCAGCCGTCTCGCCAGCGTCCGCCAGCAGCGCGCGGATGCCCTCCAACTGCGTGCTGGCAAACTCTTCCGGCAGATTGGCGAGCGTCTGCAGCAGGCCAACGTAGAGATCCCACGGCAGCACCGCCAGCACGGGCATGCCGCGCCGGGTGACCGCCGCCACGGGCGCCGCGCCTTCGTGCGCGAGCAGCGCTGGCAGCTTGTCCAGCTGCTCGGCGGCGTCCTTCATCGAGAGTGTGCGTGCCATGATATGTTCGTCCTCTCTTCGCTTTCTTCGGGATCATAGCGATAGCGTCCGGCCAGATAGAGCGCGTGCGGGTCGCGTCCGAAGGCGAGCCGCTTGGCCCAGGTGGTCGGATAGGCGCGCAGATCGCCCGCCACCAGCGGCAGTGGCGCGGCGACGTGAAAGCCTGCCCGTCGCGCCAGCCGCCGTACCTGTTCTCCGCCCGCCTCCAGTGAGTAGCCCGCCTCGGCCAGCGCGCCGCCGTTGAGCCGGATGTGTAGCGTCGCTCCAGGCCGCGCCAGCCGTGCCAGTGTCGCCAGCAGCGGTGAGCCATCGTCCAGCAGCCCGGCGAGCAGCGTACCCCAGGGAAAGTTGATCGTGATGGCGCTGGCCAGCCTGACAAGCCCCGCGGGCATGGTACAGATGTTGGCGATCAGAAACAGCGCGTTGTTGGGCGCGTGTCGTGACGCTTCATACAGGTTATCACGGCAGGCGTCGATGCCGATAACATAGCGTGCTGGATGCGCGCGGGCGGTGTGCAGCACAAAGCGGCCGTCGCCCGTGCCGAGGTCGATCAGCACATCGGGTCGTTCGGCGAGGCGCGCAATAAGTTCGTCGAGTTCGTCAGTCGTCATCTCCTGGCAGCGCTTGCCACAGATGCGTTCCACAGCGATTCCTCCGGTCTGTCATGGTGGACAACAATCGAGCGATGACAGACCGCGAGGAGGCGCGCGGGCGCACGGAGAGACGCCGCGGCAAACGGCAGCGCGAAGGCATGGAGAGTCGCGACGGGTTGATCGGCATACAGCGCAGCGTCAACCGCCGTCGAGCGCGTCGGGGGTATCTCTTAACAGTCGTGAGGGGCAACAGAAAGCGCAACAGAAAGCGCAACAGAAAATGGACCGGTGAATGTTCCGGCCCCGCGAGGTCTGGCTACGGGCGCGAGATGCGACCTACCAGGGAGGCTGTTCGAGGCGCGCGAGATACATCGGCTGCCCGATTCTAGGTCATTTGTTGACGTGGAGAGTATAGCATACGCGGGAGCTAGACGGTCTGGTGCAGCCAGCGGAGGATGGAGTCGGCGGCGAGGTTGATCGAGACCATCATCGCGTGGCCGCCGCCCGCGTCGGGGTGATACTGGCGGGCAAGGGCGCGGCGCGCCTGCGTCACGTCTTCGGCGGAGGCGCCCGGTGGCAGATGCAGCACGCGATAGGCCGACTCGATGTCGCGCGGGATATAGACGCGGCGTTGCGCGCGCGGGCGGATGCTGGCGTAGAAGCTGCTGACATCCTCCGAGATGCTCGGCGACCGCTGATGCCACTGCTCCAGCGCCTCGGCCAGCGCCGGGATGCGCCGCGCCAGCCGCGAGATGGCGTCCTGCGAGATCCACCAGATGCGCTCCTCGGCGATCCAGCGCCGCTGCCAGGGATCGAGGCCGACGACGACATGCACGGCCGGTGAGAAAACGCCCGCGCCGCCCGCGAACGCGATCAGGAAGCCATCCTCCACCGCCTCGAAGAGCAGCACGCGCAGATCAGTCGCTTCCATCCTGTCTCCTCTTATCCCCTGTCTCGAACGCAGACGATCTCCTGCGACTCTGGACGCCCATTCGCACAGGACTAGAATGCCATCTGGCGCCCGAAAATACATCGGACGAATGGACGGTGCGGACTGGTCTCACTCTGGGGTATAATAGGAGTGTTGGAAATTCCCCCGAATGCTTCCCCGAATTGATTTGCCGCTGGTGGTGGATGCGGCTTGACGGATTGGTAGCCGCGGGCGACGCGAGCAATAGTCCAGCGTCGCGGCCTTCAGGCCGCGAACCGCCCCTCAGCACTCTGTTCGGGGTTCATGTTTAAAGGTCATCATGCCGCGAAGGGCGACTGCAGTGCGTGGCAGCGCCTTGTCAGCCGTGGATGCCGTGGGCGTGCCGCTCGGCCTCGCGGGCCTCCTCTTCGCGGCCCAGCGCGCGCAGCACCGCCGCTTTGTTCGTCCAGGCGGGCGTATAGTGGGGGTCGAGCGCAATGGCGCGGTCGCAGGCGGAGAGCGCCTCGTTGTGGCGGCCCAGCGCGGCGAGAACGCCGCCCTTGTTGCTCCAGGCGGCGACGAATGCCGGATCGAGCGCGAGGGAGTGGTCGCAGGCAATTAGCGCCTCGTTGTGGCGGCCCAGGCGCGCCAGGGTGCTGGCCTTGCGGTTCCAGGTGGGCGCAGAGTTTGGCATGAAGGTGAGCGCCCGCTCGCTGGCGTAGAGCGCGTCTTCGTAGCGGCCCATGCGGAAGTGTGCCGTGGCTTTGCTGGCCCAGGCGGCGCCAAAACTCGGCGCGTGCGCCAGCGCGGAATCATAGGCGGCGATGGCCTCGTCGTAGCGCTGCAACCCGGCAAGCACCAGGCCTTTGTTCCGCCAGTAGTCGGCGGAGTTGGGGTTGCGGGTCAGCGCGCTGTCATAGGCGGCCAGCGCCTCGATGGGCCTGCCCAGTCCGGCGAGGGCGACGCCTTTATTGTTCCAGGCGAAATCGGAGTTGGGGTCGAGCACCAGCGCGCCATCGCAGGCGACCAGCGCCTCATCGTAGCGGCGCAGCTGCACTAGCACATTCGCCTTGCTCGCCCAGGCCAGCGCGTACTGCTCATTGAGCGCAATCGCCTGATCGTAGGCGGCGAGCGCCTCGGCAAAGCGGGCCATCTCGGCGAACATGAATCCGAGATGGAACCATGCCTGCGACGACTGCGGATTACGCTGCATCGCCTGCTGGAAGGCGGCCAGCGCCTCTTCAGGCCGCCCCTGAGTGCGCAGGGCGTTACCCTGGGCGATCAGGCTCTCCACGTCGTCGTCGGCGTGGGGGCCAACCATCGCGTGGGGCGCATGGGGCACATGCTGCGGCGGCGCGGTGACGACCTTGAAGCGTCCGCCGCTCTTCGGACCGCGAAAGCCCTCGACGCGAAAGCCCTCGACATGTGCTACCTGTGTGGGCTGCGTGGGCTGTGACGGTTGCGAGGGCAGCGACGACGGCGGCGGCAGCGCATCGAACATGGGCAGCAGCGAGAGCGAGCGGAGCGTCGCGTGAATCGCCTGATCGCGTGGCAGCGTGCGGATGATGGGCATCGTGGGCTGGGTGTGAAAGCCCTCGAAGAAGGCGCGCAGGGCGTTATCGTCTACGGGCTGGGCCAACACCGGCAGAAAGCGGCGGTTCGGGTCGTGGCGCAGGTAGGTCGCCGCCCAGGTGCAGGCGGCGGTGACGGTGCCAGAGCGCAGCGCGGCGGGCGAGAGGATGACAATAAATACCGGACGGGATCGCACCTCTGGCTCGATCACTGGCAGCAACTGGCTCAGCGCATAGTGCTGGTCGTTGACCCACACATCCGCGCCAGTGTTTCGCAATGCGCCCACGAGATCCTGACAGAAGTCGTCATCCTCAGGCGTGTGGCTGACGAAAATGCGCGCCGGGTACATCACTCGCCGATCTCCAACAGACAGCATCGTCGTATCACCGCTTGTTCTGGCTCAGAAGCGCCTATCTTACCATAATCATCGCGCACCCAACGAACGGGCGTGCTATGGATACTACGTTGACGCTTCACAATACGAGCCATTTTCCGGTACGTATGTCATGGGTCATAGAGACCAACATGACGCAGACATCGCGTGTCGCGTGGGGGCTAGCAGCCGCCGTTGCGCGCAAAGTCAGACCTCAGTATCCCACGACAGGGCGGCCAGGCGCAAATGGACAGCCCCATTGGCATCCGGCGTTCTCGCGCTGGCCCGTTCGTTACTCCGCTGGCCGCAGTAGCACCAGGGGAATCTCGCGGGTGATGTTCCGCTGGTAGCGCGCGTAATACGGCGAGACCCGCACCAGGCTAGCCCAGATGCGCGGGCGGTCCGCCGCGGCGACGAGGCTGGCCGTTGCCCAGTAATATCGGCCCTCGCGCTCCACTTCTACTCGTGGGTTCTCCAGCAGGTTGAGATACCACGCGGGCGGATAGTCCTTGCCGTAGTTGGAGCCGATGACATAGGGCGTCTGGCCGTCGGTGTGATACTCCAGCGGGATGGCGTAGCGCGCGCCAGTCTTGCGTCCGGTAGTGGTGAGCATCAGAAAGCGGCGCCCCGGAATCCTGGTGGCGAACCTGCCGCCGCTGACGCGATAGAGCCAGAGATGGAAACGCGCGAACCCGGGCGCGCGTGGCGCCGATGGCGCGAGCGGCGGTAAAGGAGGCAGGGATCTCGTCTCGGGCATACGGACTCCAATTAGCTGGCGGATGATTGCAGACAGCAGATGATAGTGATAACCGTAATCCAGTTCATGATATGATACAACAAGCTGCCAATGATGAAGTTGGGTTGAAAGGACGTCAGATGGGCCTGCTGCTTTCCAGTCGTTTAATCGAAGGCGATATCTACACGCGCGCCAAGCTGGCCGAGATCCTCGAAAGCAAGGACATGACCATCAACACGGGGATTTTCAACCAAGAGACTATGACTCGATTCTCCTCTTCGTGACCGAGAAAAAGCCCGTCGATAGAACGCAGTACGTTGACCAACTCGATGGTGATAGGCTGTATTGGCAAGGGCAGATGGCTGGCCGCAAGGACACGCTCATCATGACGCACGAACGGCAATGCCTTGAGATTCTCGTGTTTTACCGAAGCGTGAAGGGCGAACATCCTGGCGGCGGATTTAGATATTAGGGGCGATTCCGCTACTGCTCGCACTCGGCTGGTCAGCCAACGAATTTCGTGCTGGAGCGGGTTGGTAAGTGAGACGAAACGATCCCTTTGGTGGTTCGTGTCGCCAGACAGTTTCTGAGAGGACTTCAGGCTATGCCAGACGACACGATTGCCTTTCCAAATCCGCAGGCTACGTCACAGCTCGACGGCGAATTCCCAGGCAGCGAGGCGTTTGACTTTCATCGGAAGCTACCCGGCTACAGGCAATCGCCCCTGATTGACGCTCCTGGCATTGCAGAGGCTCTGGGCGTGGGCAAGGTCTGGGTGAAGGATGAATCGAGCCGGTTTGGCCTGCCCGCCTTCAAGTTTCTGGGCGCGTCGTGGGCGGTCTATCGCGTGCTGCTGGAGCGGGTTGGCGGCGCCATCGAGCCGTGGCAGACGTTTGACGATCTGAAAGAACGGTTCGCGCCACTCAAGCCGCTCACGTTTGTCACCGCGACGGACGGCAACCATGGGCGCGCCGTCGCGCGGATGGCTCACCGGCTGGGGTTCGCGGCGCACATTTTCGTCCCGCGTGAGATGGCTCAGGCGCGCATTGACGCCATCCAAGGCGAGGGCGCGGACGTCACGATTGTCGACGGAAGCTACGACGATGCCGTCACGCAGGCGGCGGCGCTGGCAGCGGATGATACCCTGGTCATCTCGGATACGGCATGGGAAGGCTATACGCAGATTCCACGCTGGATCATGGAGGGCTATACGACCATTCTGCGCGAGCTTGACGACCAGCTGGCAGCGGCAGGCGATTCCCGCGTGGACCTGGTCGCCGCGCAGATGGGCGTGGGCGGCCTGGCGACAGCGGTGGTCTGGCACTATCGCCGACCGCCGCTGGTGGACCGGCCCAAAATCGTCGGCGTTGAGCCGCTAGCCGCCGATGCCATCCTGCGATCCGCGCAGGCTGGGCGGATGGTCGAGGCGCCGGGGCCGCATACGTCGATCATGGCGGGACTCTGCTGCGGCGTTCCCTCAGTGGTGGCGTGGCCGATCATCGCGAAAGGCATCGACGTATTCGTCGCCATCGCCGATGAGTGGGCACGTGAGGCGATGCGCGCGCTTGCCAGGGCGGGTGTCGTCTCGGGCGAGACGGGGGCTGCGGGCCTCGCCGGACTCCTCGCGCTGCTCTCAGGACCAGAGCGGGAGCAATACCGGCGTCTTCTGGGACTGACACCGGGGTCGCGGGTGGTGGTCATCTCGACCGAAGGGGCGACCGATCCCGTGGCCTACCAGCGCATCGTCGGATAGCCGCTCCTTCCTCGCCGACCACTCCGCAAAAACACCGATTTCGCCCGTTTCCGACACATTGCGACGCGGGAAGTGATCCATGTCACTCGCCAGCTTTGCCCCCAGCGTGCTACCATGAATCGCGCAACTCATCCAATATTTATTGTGTGGAGGTCCGATGCCTCCGTAAAAGGGGAGATACAGCACATGTGGGGACGGCCAAAAGCCGATGGCGCGCAACAACAACAGCAGACCGCCGCTCCAGCCGGGGGCGTCGCGGCGCCACAGCCGATTCGCAATCCCAATGACCTGCTCCGGCGCGCCGAATGGGATCGGCTTGCCGATGCCGACCGCGAGGCGCTGATGCACCCATTCCAGGGACGCGAGGTACCGCAATTTGGCGACGTGGCCAGCGAAGCCTCAACCCATGCCGACCTGCGGCTCCAGGACTGGGTCGCACAGCTCATCTCGTCCAGCTTTCAGCCACAGACCGCCGCCTATGTGCGCGCCTGGCTCTCGGATGGCTCGCCCGACGGCCACCTCTACGTCGGCGGATTCAGCGGGCAGGGGCGCACCAGCCTCGTCGCCTCGCTGGCCCGGCAGGTGCTGGTCAACGCGCCGGTCCCGGTGGAATACTGCTATGTGCCCGACCTCGACGCGCCTGGCAAGCCGATGGTGCTGGCCGTGCCAGACGATACGGGCGCGGACTTCACCGATGCCCTGCAGACCGGACTGCGCCTGATCGCCAGAAACTGGGATGCCGCCAGCGAGAGCGCCGACAACTCTTCCAGCGACAACGGCAGCGACGACAGCGACGACAGCGACGACAGCGACGACAGCAGCGACAGCAGCGGTGATGGAGATACGAGCGCCAACCCCGCCAACAGCGCCAGCAACGGCGCGACTGCCAGCCAGGGAGCCAGCCAGGGAGCCAGCCAGGGAGCCAGCGCGAGCGCGGCAGCCGCCCCCGTCAGTAGTCCCGACCCGGCGGCGATTGCCCAGCAGCGCGGCACGCTCGTCACCAAGATCATGGCTATCGTGACATCAGCCGCCCCCAGCGACGGCGCGCGCGCCTATGTGGCGAAGCTCGCGGCGGCGTTGCAACAGCTTGCCAGCAAGGGCGACGACCTGCCGTTCGCCGAGGACAGCATTCCCACGGCGCATGTCACCCCGACGCCCGACTCGCTGCCCGGCGGCTCGGCGGATAAGGGCGCGCCAGTCGTCGTAGCCTCGCTGGGGCAGACCGATCTCTCGGACGCGCTGCTGCGAGCGAATGGCGGCGTGCTCATCCTGGCGGCCACCGATACGCTCGATTCGAGCACCTGGAACGCGCTCTCGACGGCGCTGCGCAACCGCTCGCTACTGCTCAAGCAGGGCTGGCCCCCGATTCCGCTCTCGGCGCACGTCGTGATGATCGGCTCGAATAGCTCCTACGCGGCGCTGGTCAACAACACCGAAGATTTCAGCCGGATTTTCCGCTACGAGATCTGGTGCAACTACGATACCGAGTGGAAGCGCGAGTCCGAGGCCACCTATGCGGCGCTCGCCACGGGCGTCTGCGCGCGCCACAGCCTGCCAGCCTTCGACCCCTCCGGCGTCGCGCGGCTCGTCGAGGAGGGCGCGCGGCGGGTGGATGGCCTCCAGCGGACCCGGCTCTCGACCGATCTGCTGCTGCTGCACGATCTGGCGCTTCAGGCGGGACGTGTGGCCAAAGCGCGCAACGCCGCCGCGACCAGCGGCCAGGATGTCGATAACGCGCTCTTCCAGCGCAGGCAGCTTCAGACGGGCAGCGCCGAACGGGTGCGCTACGCGATCCTCTCCGGCCAGGAGATGACGGCGACCTTTGGCGCGGCGATTGGCCAGATCAACGGCCTGGGCATCTACGAGGTGCATCCCTCGGAAGGCTCGTTCGCCGTGCCGATGCGCATAAGCGCCATCGTCAGCGTCGGCAAAGACTATTCGCTACTCGATGTCGAGCGCGGCGCGGAACAGGCGGACGCCGAGCATATTCGCGGCCTGATGACGATGGAGGGCTATCTGGCGAACCGCTACGGGCAGGACCGCCCGGTGAGCCTCTCCGCGCGCATCCGCTTCGAGCAGCAGCACGGCGGCACGGGCGGCGATAGCGCCTCGGCGGCGGAGCTTTTCGCGCTGCTCTCGGCGCTGGCACAGGTCGCCATCCGCCGCTCGGTGGCGGTCACGGGCGCGGTGGGTCAGTATGGCGAGATTCAGCCGATTGGCGGCGTGAATACCAAGATCGAGGGCTTCTTCGACCTCTGCCGCGCGCGGCGGGCAGCGGGCGAGCAGCCCGTCGGCGGCTACGGCGCTGTCATCCCCGCAGTCAACACCCGCGACCTGATGCTCCGTCCTGACGTGGCCTATGCCATTGCGCAGGAAGGCTGGTTCAACATCTGGCCGATCAGTTCGGTGGATGAGGGTATTCCGCTGCTGATGGGCGTTCCCGCCGACCAGATTCACTCGCGAGTGAACGATCGCCTCAAACGCTTCTACGAGCTGGCCACGCAGTCACGCAAATAACGCTAGCGCTGGCAGCCATTGGACAATTTGCCGGAGCGCAACCGCTCCGGCAAATTGGTGTTTCTACCGTGTTGCGCTCGCCGCGTTGATCCCACCTCGGCACATTCTTGCCTGGGGGCAGTAAAATGGTACAGGCTCTTTCGGCCTTCCCAGTTCCATTCTCATCTGGCCGGATAGCTGCATCCGCTCGCCGCTGCCCGGATACCGCGTACCTTGCCCTCCAAATAGAGGTAAGGCCGACTCAGTATTGTCAATTCCTATGGAAGTATACCGGGAATCGGAGTGATAGTTTCGTCTCCGCATTCTACACACATTACTATTCCCAATCCTTATCGGGCGTCATCGTTTGCGCCGAAGGCTGGCCGCGCCATTATCGGCGAACGGTCACCGCGCTGTCAAGAGATTTCCTCGACCGCAGCGCCTTCAGGAACTTGTGTGAACGCATACGGCTTGAGTGCGATGTCGTGAGCAGCAGAAAGGGGAAACGCCATGGATGTCAAACCGCCAGCGAGCGTGCTGATCGACGGGCGCAAACTTGCCTATGATGAGGCGCGGCCCGTCAATCCCGCCGACGAGAAAGGGACCATCCTGCTGCTGACGGGGCTGGGCTCGAAGCGGCTGGGCTGGGCGCGGCAGCTCGACGTCTTTGGCCGCGAGTACCGGACGATTGCGATGGACCACCGCGACACCGGCGATAGCGACGAGGTGGCCGCCGACTACACCGTCGCCGACCTCGCCGATGACGCCGCCGCCCTGCTGACAGCGCTGGGCATCGCGCGCGCCCATGTTATCGGCATCTCGCTGGGCGGCTTCACGGCGCTGCAATTCGCGCTGCGCCACGACGATATGCTTGAGAAGCTGGTGCTCGTGGCGACATCCTCCGGCGGCAGCGTCCACGTCCCGGCGTCGCAGGAGGTGCTGGCGCTGCTCGCGCCCACGCCGGGCGAAGAGGCGGGCGAGCGGGCAATCCACGTCTACAGCCAGATCATGGCCGCCGAGTTCGTCGCTGCGCATCCAGCGGAGATGGAGCGCATCGCGGAGACGGCGCGTTACCGACCGCAGAGCGCCGCCGCTTATATGCGCCAGCTGAGGGCGTCGCTCTCGCACGACGTGGCCGACTCGCTCCACCGCATCACCGCGCCAACCCTCGTCATCCATGGCGGGGCCGACCCATTGGTTCCTACGCCGAATGGGGCGTATCTCGCCGCGCATATCCCCGGCGCGCAGTCCATCGTCTACCCCGGCGTCGGCCACATCCCCATCGTCGAGCGCGCGGACGAGTTCAATCGCGATGTGCTGGCGTTCCTCGCCGCAGACTAGGCCGCCGCCTGTGGCAGGGGAATCAGCCCCATCTCGATCTTGAGCGTCAGGATACGCTGGACCGATGTGTCGATCCGCGCGCGGGTCAGCGTGCCGTCGGCGATGGCCTGCTTCAACGCATCTTTGGCGTTCTGCACCATCTGCGCGTTGTACGGCCCGATGACAATATCGGAGCCAGCCGCCACCGCCAGCACAATCGCCTGCGAGACCGACCAGCGCTGGTTGAGCGCGCCCATGTAGAGGCTATCGGTAATCACGACGCCGTGGTAACCCAACTGCTGGCGCAAGACGCCGTCCACGATGGCGGGCGAGAGCGAGCTGGGCAGGTTCGGGTCCACCGCTGGAATCATCTCGTGCGAGACCAGAATCGCCCGCACGTTGCCCTTCGCGAGAAGCGTGCGATACGGCGCGAGGTCGGTGCTCTCCCATTGCGCGGGCGAGCTATGGAGCACGGGCATGCCGACATGCGGATCGGTCGCGGTCTCGCCGAGGCCGGGATAATGCTTGAGGCAGCCGGTGACGAGGCCGCTCTGCTGCAAGCCGTCGAGATACGCGCCGGCCATCGCGGCGACGCGCGCGGGCGAGGAGCCGAACGTGCGGCTCCACAGCTCAGGATTGCGCGTGCCAACATCCACCACCGGGGCCAGGTTCAGGTTGAAGCCGTACCTATGCAGCAGCGCCGCGTCCTGTACTCCCTGCTGCTCCGCCTGCGCGGGCGAGGTGAGCGAGGCGGCGGATGGGCGCGGGCCGACGAGGCTGTAGAAGCGGTTGACGGCGCCGCCCTCCTGATCGATGCTCAACAACATCGGCACCGGCGCAAGCTGCTGAATCTGCGCGTTCAGCGCGCGAATCTGATTGCCGGACTGGATATTGGCCGCGAAGAAGAGGATGCCGCCAGCGCCCTCTGTCGTAATCATCTGGACCGCGTCGGGCGAGAGCGCCTGCCCGGCAATCTGCACCATCATCATCTGTCCAAGCTCATCGTCGAGCGAGAGATGCCTGGTGAGCAGCGCGGCGTAGCTTTCAGGGGTCAGTGGGGTGGACTGGTTGGGCCTGGCCGTTGGAACGGCGACGCCACACAATGCGCAGCGGACGACCGGCCGGTCGCTCCAGCCCAGGATCGCGCCGCCCGGCGACATGAACGCGGCGCTGGCCAGCCCGGCACGCACGCCCAGCGCGACAATCCCCAGGATGAGCGCGAGCCGCACCATGCGCGGAGACAGGCGTACCTTCGTGGGACGGTGCAGCGGAGGCTTCATTGCGCCACCCCTCGCCGCAGCCGCGCATACGCGCCGATGACAACCGGTCGCGCGAGCCATCCCAGCGCCCCCAGCGCGGCGAAGAGCTCAAGCGTGCCAACGGTGCTGACGGCATGCGGCTCCAGGGCGAGATAGTAAGGGCCGATGCGTGGCGCCGCGGCAATCGCGAAGATGCCGAGGTCGAGCCACGCGGGCAGCGTCGCGAGGAGAATGGCGACCTGCCAGCGGCGCGCCAGCATGCCCGTCACTGATGGCAGCACATAGAAGAGGCCCGCGACGACCGGCGCCATCTCCGTGGGAATCGGGCCGTTCGGCATGCCATGGTCCGCCCAGATGCTTGGGGGCACCAGCGCGATCAGCAGCAGGATGCACTGCACCGTGACGACAATCGCTAAAGTGACCAATCGTGGCGAAAGGCGGCTGATGCGGACACTCATGCTATCGTGGCGAGAGCGGCTGTGACGGGAAATAGCAGGCCGGGGTGGAAACGTATCGCGGGGTTCTGGTTCTATGAGCGGATTTCGTGGCTGCGCGGACATCACCCAATCCCTCCATGAGCGCATCGCTTTGGGGCGGACATTGCGTTACAGATGTGTGATTCATGATGCATGACGCAATGCATGACGCAATGCATGACGCAATGCATGACGCAATGCATGACGCATCATGACGCAATGCATGACGCAATGCATGACGCATGCCCGCTGCAAATAGTGATTGTTTGCCACTGGAACTGGCTTCGGAGGACATTCTCCGCCTGATTCAGTCCTATCCGCACGTCAACGCTGACGTGCCTCTACATTGAAAAACCGGACCTCATCCCGTTCGGGGCATACGTGCGGCTCACCACAAGCCAGCGCGTGGGATGTATCCAGCACTTCCATCGTGTATCCTGCTATACCCTGTGACCTAAATAGTACCGCTATTCTGTATCACTGTGGTATCTATCGCATCACAAGCTCGTCAACAAGACGCCCGAGGTGAGAAAAGTCGCTGATGGCACGACCGAAATAGGCTATTCTTTCCTCAGCGGCGCTCTGCGACTCGTCAGCGGGCGCACGCCAACGCGCTGCCTAATGATATAGACGAACCGGCATCAGCGCGTTCTCATTCGTCCACTAATTTGCAGGGAGTTTGCCCACGATGAGCGATACCAGCGAACAGAGCGATACCCTCGACGTACGCATGATTCCACCGCCCCAGCGACACCCGATGATCTTCCAGCGCTTCGTGGCGTTGCCCGTGGGTGGGAGTTTCATCCTCGTGAACGACCATGATCCGAAGCCGCTGTATTATCAGTTGAACTTCGAGTATAGCGGTCAACTGGGCTGGGACTACCTCGAACAAGGGCCAGAGGTCTGGCGCGTGCGCATCAGCCGGACGGCAGAGAGCGGGAGCCAGAAGTCCAATCGGCTGCCGATGGCGCCGCGCGAGGCCGAGTGACACGCATGAGCAGTATGCCCGGCAACTTCCCGATGCGAGATGGTGGGGCGCTGGGGCAGGGCGCAGCGCCCGCGAACAAGCGCCTCGATCTCAAAGCGTTGCGTCTGGCCGTGCATGGGTGGTGGCTCGGCAATCCACTCGTGTACAAGCCCGACAACGCTGACCTCGATGCATACACGCGTGAGCTTGCCAGCGCCGGCGCGGCATCGGGCACTCTCATCCTTGGCGACAACATCCACGGCGCGGAGAGCGTCCCTGCCAGCCGTGATCTGGTGCGGGCGGTCCTAATTTTGCGCCTGCCCGTGTCGCAGCTATCAGCCGCGCTGCTTGGCGAGACTGCCGCACGCTCCGTCGCGACGGTGGCACATGAGTCGATTGGCTGTTCGTGTGCTCTGGAAGGCCAGTGGGATGTCGTCATACGTCACGACGACGCTCTCGATACGGTGTGCCATGTCTCGGTGGATGTACGCGAAGACGGGGCTTTCCTGAGTCTGCAACTCGCCTTCGCGCCTCTTTGGACGGCAGGCCAGCGGGATGGCGGGACGGCAACGCCGCTGCTGGAGCGCTCCGACTGGCGCGAGGTGTTGCTGGCGCGCGTCCTGCACACGCTTGATATCCGGCTGAAAGCGTTGTCCCCGGCATAACTGGATGTCCGGTGGCATACTTCCGGTGGCATACTTCCGGTGGCATACTTCCGGTGGCATACTTATAGAAGGAGTGACGATGCGCCCACCCGGTGCGGGCGCTCATGGATACATCAGGACCAGGAGGAATAACTGATGGCGGAGATGAGCGATACCAGCACCAGCGATATCGCGATCACGGACACCTATGCCCTGGCGCTCGGCGTGCTGGCGAGCACACCGGCCAGTCTGTTCTCGTTACTGGACTCCCTGCCCCCCGGCGTCTGGGCATGGTCGCCTGCGCCGGAGGAATGGACGCCGCGTGAGGTGCTGGCGCATATGTTGCGCATCGAGACGGCGGTGATTCCCGCGCGTGTGCGGGCGATGGTCGAAACGGATGGCGTGGCTTTCAGCAGCGCGCCCGCGGCAGAGACGTCGGCGACTCCCGCCGAGATGCTCGCGGCATGGCGCGCGGCGCGAGCGGAGAATCTGGCATTCCTGCGCGCGCCGACCCCGGAACAGCTAGCCCATAGCGGCCAGCATCCTACCTACGGGCGTATCACCGCCCGCGAACACATCGTCGAGTGGGCCTATCATGATCTGGAGCACGTGCGCCAGCTTCAGGCAACGCTAGAGGCGCGGTTCTATCCCGCGATTGGCGGCTTTCGTGCGCTATACAGCGCCCCCTATCCTACGGCGTAGGTGGTCCGGTCGGACCTCTCCCGGCCTGCAGTCTCCCCTACCAGGAGAAGGCCAGGGCGACTACCCCCGCCCGCTGGCCACGCGTGTACTCCTCTCTGTTCGTAGGAGAGGGGCCGGGGGTGAGGTCCACCACCACCAAAGCGAAAGTGGCATGAGACGCGCATCGGCCATACAAACAATCCTGGTAGGTTATCCGGCTGTGATGTCCTTATGCTTGCTAGCGATGCGCGATCAGGAGATATCGGGAATTTGAAGTAAGGAGGCGCTGTTGCTATGGCGAAAAGCACCTTCAGGCAATGGATGTATCGCGGGCAGCGACCCAACTGGCTGGCGCGAATCCTCAATCGGGTGGATGCCGCGCTGGGCGCGTCAGGCGTTGGCGCCAGATACGGGCTGGTGACGCTGGAAGTGATCGGACGCGCGTCTGGGCGGACGATCTCGTTGACGGTGGCCATCGCCGTCGTCAACGGACAGCGATATCTGGTGTCCATGCTTGGCGAGAACGTGCAATGGGTCAAGAACGTGCGGGCAGCCGGGGGCAGGGCGGTTATTCACAGCAGCGGGCGTGAGGAAGTTCGCCTCGAAGAGGTGCCGGTTGAGCAGCGTGCGCCCATTCTCAAGGCCTACGTGCGTCGAGCGCCGGGAGCGCGTTCTCATATGCGCGTGAACCAGCACGCGCCGCTGGAGGAGTTCGGGAAGATCGCGGGGGCATATCCAACCTTCCGTATTGTCTTCGCCGGGCCGGATTGAGCCAGCCGGTTATGAAAACGCGCGAGCGAGCATAGTGACAATCTGAGCTATCCTCCAGAATCATCACCATACTCGCCCGGCAGCAGCGTATCGCGTGCCTTCGGCTACTGGTCTTTGCCCATGCGCACGCGCCACACCTCCGGCCCCGCTTCCAGGTACTCCCAGAGCAGTTCGCCTTTATACTCGGCGACGAGCTGATAGTAGAGCGGCTTGGGGTCATGATCGTTGACCAGGACGAAGCTCCCGCCGACCGGCAGCGCGTTGAATCGCTCGAAGATCACCTGGTGGCGCTGGGCCGGTGGCAGATGGCGCACTTCGAGGGCATCGGCTTCGGCGGCATCTTTCTCCCCAGCTGCGCCATGCGCCTCTTCGTGCAGCGCCGCGAGCAGCGCCTGCTGGTCCCCAGCGGAGACCGCCTGCTCGACCAGCGGCAGGTAGACGCGCTCTTCCTTAGCCAGATGCACGTCGAACAGCCCTTGCAGCTGAATCAGTTGGCGCGCCAGCTTGCGGGCCAGGTCCGTGCGGGTGTGCTGGTCGGCGGAGCGCAGGGCGCGCGCTGTCTCGGTAATCTGCCGCGAGTAGTTGCCGATATACTCGTGGTCGACGAGCATCGTCGCGGTCGGCGAGCCATGTTCGCGAATGATCGGATCGAGCGCGGGATAGAGCGTCTTTTCCTCGCCCGCCGCATGCGGCAACAGGTCTCCGCTCAGGAAGCCTGTCAGCCCGTCGAGCAGCTCGACGAGGCGCGCGGCATCGAGGTCCGTGATGCCAGCCTCTACCTCGGCGGTATAGGTATCCAGCGTATCGGCGAGGGAGCGATGATGCGTGCGGATCGCGGCGCTCAACTCGTGGGTAGTTGCGGTGCTCATGCAGGTATCGTCCTTACTAGACTAGCGCGTTCGGATGGCGCTGGCGCACGGCGCGCCAGGCAGCTCCAGTCGTCACCTGTAGTATGGCGCACCACGCCCACGGCTGGCCGCGACTTTTGTCATACTGCCGTCATATCCAGTACATCCATTGCATCCGTCACGTCCGCGCTCAGGCCTGCCTGCCGCCGGTCTCCTCGGTGAACTTCTGCCAGTCCTTCAGGAAACTGTCGATGCCCTTGTCGGTCAGCGGATGCTTCGCCGCCAGCTCCAGTACTTTGAAAGGCACCGTCGCGATATCCGCACCCGCTTTGGCGGCGTCGATGATGTGCAGCGGATGGCGGATGCTGGCGGCCAGCACGAGCGTCGGCAGATTGTGTTTGCGGTACACCTCGACGGTGTCGCGCACGACCTGCATGCCATCCTCGGAGATGTCGTCCAGCCGCCCGACGAATGGGCTGATGATGTAGGCGCCCGCCAGCGCGGCGAAGAGCGCCTGATTCGCGCTGAAGCAGAGCGTCACGTTGGTGCGGATGCCCTCCTGCTTGAGCTGCTTCACCGCCGCCCAGCCGTTCGGCGTTGACGGCACCTTGACGACGACGCTGGGATGCCACTTGGCGAAGCGGCGCGCCTCCACCAGCATGCCCTCGGTATCCAGGCTGATGGTCTCGGCGCTGATGGGCCCATCCACGATCTCGGCGATCTCGCGGATCACCGCCTCGTGGCTCTTGCCGCCGCTCTTCATCATCAGCGTCGGGTTGGTCGTGACGCCGCTGAGGATGCCCCACCGGGCTGCCTCGCGAATCTCGTCAATGTCCGCGGTATCGAGAAAGATTCTCATAAATGTCTGCTCCTTGCTTTCCATTCCAATCAGCCTCACAGCTATCACAGGAATCGACAGCTGTCACAGCTACTATAAGAGCTTATAGCGTGACACCTCTGTTTACGCCAGCACGTTTCACGCCAATGGCCCGCTACGCCTCCCCGCTGTATGATTTGTAGTGGCCATGTCACAGTGCGACAAATGTCGCTGACCCTTCGCCGCGCCGCGCCTACGGTGATGTATGGTATACGGCGCGCACGTGAGTAAAAGACTGAGTAAAAGAACTAGTAACAAGGAGCCTGATCGTATGCAACCACGTATGGAATATCAGAAGGTCGCGCCCGGCGTCTCACAGGCGATGAGCCAGTTACAGCGATATGTCAGCGAAAGTGGGCTGGAGCCAATACTGCTCGAACTGGTCAAGACGCGCGCCTCGCAGATCAACGGCTGCGCCTTCTGTCTGGATATGCACACCAAGGACGCCCGCGCCCATGGCGAGACGGAGCAGCGCCTCTATGCGCTGAGCGCCTGGCGTGAGACGCCCTTCTACTCCGAACGCGAGCGCGCCGCCCTGGCATGGACAGAGGCAGTGACGCTGGTCTCCGAGACGCACGTGCCCGACGACGTGTACGAGCAGGCGCGCAAGCAGTTCAGCGAACAGGAGCTGGCCAACCTGACACTCGCCATCATCGCCATCAATGGCTGGAATCGCCTCGCCATCAGCTTCCGCACGGTGCCTGGAACCTACCAGCCACGCAAGGTCGAATGAGGGAGCAGCGGCGACGCCGTGAAGAGAGGAAACACTGATGAGTAGTGCAGCGCCACAACCACGGCAGACGCAAGAGACACGGCAGGCGCTTGCCGAGCAGCTGCGGCAGTGGCATCGCCAGCCGCCGATACTCCTGCTGCCGAACGCCTGGGACGCCGCCAGCGCCCGCATCTTCGTGCAGCTGGGCTTTCGCGCCATCGCCACCACCAGCTCCGGCGTCGCCGCCGCCAACGGCTCTCCCGATGGCGAGCGGATGCCTCGCGCGCTGATGATTGAGACGACTCGGCGCATCGCGGCGGCGGTGGACCGCCCCGTCACGGCGGATATCGAGGCGGGCTATGGCGGCGACATGGACGCGAAGCTCGACACAATCCGGCAGGTCGTGGAGGCGGGGGCCGTCGGCGTGAACATCGAGGACTCGCTCGAACACGGCACGCCCGCGCTGGTGAGCGAGGCGGCGCAGGTGGAGCTGATCGCGGCGATTCGCGCAGCAGCCAGTGGGTGGGGCGTTCCGCTGGTCATCAATGCGCGCACTGACGTATATCTCTATAACGTGGGCGACGCGGCGAGTCGACTGGCCGAGGCGACACAACGCGGCAACGCCTATCTGGCGGCGGGCGCGGACTGCGTCTTCCCCATCGGCGCCAGCGATGCGGACACCATCGCCGCTCTGGCGCGAGGCATCAACGGCCCGATCAACATTCTGGCCAGCCCCCGCACCCCCACGATCCCGGAGCTGGCCAGGCTCGGCGTCGCCCGTGTCAGCTTCGGCGGCGGGTTCACGCGCGTCGCCCTCGGGGCCATTCGCCGTGCCGCGCAAGAGATCATGGAGCAGGGAACCTTCACCAGCATGGCGCAGGATGCCCTGCCGCCCGGTGATTTCCGAAGCTTGTTCGCGGACTGACACATCGCGAAGGGAGGCGCAGACATGGAGAGACGTGAAATGCTGCCAGTACATCCCCGGCCCGACGGCCAGCAGCACCCTGGCGGAAGCAGCAGCGCGCTCCGGCTCAGCGGTTTGATCGCGCAGCCAGGAACACTCTCGGCGGCGGATCTCAGCGCGTTCCCACGGGTGCGGCTGGCTGAGCCGTTCGTCTGCGAAGAGGGATGGTCGGTGGATGGGTTGGTGTGGGAAGGCATTCCCCTGCGTGAGATCGTCGCCCGTCGCGGCCCGCTGCCGGAGGCACGCTACCTGCGGGTCTACGCGGGCAACTACTGGCTTGCGCTTTCGCTCGCCGATCTGGAGGACGCACTGCTCTGCGACCGTTTGAATGACGCGCCACTCACCGCGGAGCATGGAGCGCCGTGGCGGTTGGTGCTCTCAGGAGGCGCCTGCTTCACCAGCGCCAAGTGGGTGGACCATCTCGAGCTGGCCGCCGAGCCAGGCGACGCGACCGCTGAACGGATAGCGCGCCGCCGGATCGCTCCACATGGCGACAATGGGAACTATGGGAACAATGGGAACAATGGGAACAATGGGGACTGAGGGCAAAGATCCCTTGTCGCACATTCGAGACTATACGCGGGCATACGGCCTGATGGGGCGGCCCATGTTGCCCGCATGGAGGCCGCGCGTCGCGCTAAGGGTGGTCAGCTTCAGGCGAGCTGGGCGTGTCTGAGACGCGACGGGGAGGGCGACAACCAGGATGCCATTGCCATAGGTGACGTTTGCCAGCTCGCCGTCTACCTCCTGGGGCAGCACAATCGCGCGCTCGTAGTCGCCCGCGCTCCACTCGTTGACCAGCTCGTCTTTCAGGCCCTTTAATTCCCCGCGCAGCCGTCCGCGAATCACGAGGGTCGCGTCTGGGGTAATCTCGACGCTGATGTCGTCTGGCTCCAGCCCCGGCATCGGAACCGCCACCATCACCCGGAGCTGCGTGCGGTAGATTTTGACGGGCATGCTGTGCATCTGGGGTGTCGTCACCATGGGAATCCTCCTCGTCGAATAGAGAACACCAACTCGTCGAGCCGCGCCATATATTCGCGGCAGAGGTAGCTCCATTATATCGCTCTATCGCGTCGCCCGTGTCTCTCACCGCTGCCAGGCGTCGCGTAGCTCCTTCCGATGCGCCTCGACCCAGGCGGGGAACGTCTCAGCCCATTCGAGATGCGCCCGGCACTCCCGCTGAGAATAGATCGAGCGGCCACTCTGCTCGGCGGAGAAGAGGTCGTCGACGACGCCATTGACGAAGATGACTGGCAAGACCAGCAGCAGCGCGTCGCCCAGCAGGTCCGCCTCGCCGGGCCGTGGCGTCGCAATTTCTCCATACGCTGTGAGGAATGCCCGCGCGCGTTCCAGGTCCAGCCCGCGCGCGACCAGCGGCGGTGTCGCCCCGGCCACCGATGCCGCCGTCTCATCCTCCCAGCGCAGCCCGGTGAACGCCAGCAACGCATAGGCCAGCTCAAGGATGCGCCAGTCCCAGTGCATTGCGTCGAAATCGTAGATCGCGCAGACGCTATCCGCCTCGAAGGCGAGATTGTGCGGCTGGTAGTCGCCGTGGATGTGCAGGCGCGGGAGGTCGGACTGGCGCTCGATGCGCTCCGCCGCCGCCGTGACCCATAGCTCGCCCGCGCGGGCCAGTCGCCGCAGCCCGGTGGCAAGCGCGCGCGACACCTCTACGCCGTGGCTAGCTGCGGCGATGCGTGACACATAGAGCCGGGCGAGCGCGAGCGCCGAACGCTCCTCGGGCCACCGGTGCGCCGGTCCGGGAAAGTCCAGCGAGGCGGTGTGTAGCGCGGCGAGGGTCTGCGCCGCCGCCTCCAGATAGCTGTCTTCGGAGGGACCGTCCGTCACGAAGCGCCGCCCCGGCACATACGCCTGCACGTCGTAGATGGCGTTCTCCAGCACATAGCTGAAGCCATCCGCCTGCTGTGGATCGGTCAGCGGCACCACCGGCACGACGGCATAGGCGCTGCCTTCGGGGCGGCTCAGCAGCGCCGGAACCGGCAGGCCGCGCGCGGTGAAATGCCGCATCAGCGCATGGCGGGCGACGATGTCGCGCTCGGAGAGACTCATCGGCTGGCAGCGCACCACCATGGGCGACTGCATCATCACTGGCGACTGCATCACCACCTCGACGATGGGGTGCGCGACGGGGGCTGCGGCGGAGAGCCGGTCGGTCGCTGCGGCGGTAAAGCCGATGATGTTCCACAGCTCTGGCCGATATCCCCAATATTGGAGCACCGTGGCAATCTCGTAGCGCGCCCGGTCCACATACTCTTCAGGAGGGTGTATCTTCGCCATGCGCAGCGGTGAGATATTGCGGAGGCCAACCAGCGGCGGCAGCGCATCTCCGGCGTTCCCGGCATCGGGCGGCGGAACTTCAGGCGACATCGAATCCGGTATCATGGCTTGCCCCCTTCTGTGCGGCGATCTCTCAGGGAGGGAGATAGCGGTCTAACGAGTAGCGTTCGCGCCTGTCTCAGCATATGCGACACCCGCGCTGTCTTGCAAGGGCGCATCGTGTCTGCTCACGGCTCTGCTCCCTCGCACACATCATGCCCGGTCGTCATCTATCGCGCTGTGACATTCATCGCAACAGTCATCTCATCGCGCCAGACATGGCAACAGACAAATGGGCCATCCCCCCTGACGGCGTCGCCTTGTCACAAACTCCGCTCCAGTCGCGGCTCGCGCGGGCCATCACCGCTTCACCTGCTTTGACCGCAGCGGCGCGTCGGCACGTACACTGAATGGACTCAGGTGGACTATCGTTGGCATGCTACTGGCAAGGATAGCCCGGATGGATAGCACCAAATGGTTAATTGCTTTTTATTAAGGAGATGCAAATACTGTGGCGAGCATTCAGGTAGACGCGCCGAGGACGAGCGCTGGCCTACCCGCAAAACCTCACCTCTCGCGGCGCGAATTGCTGGGGCTGAGCCTGCCCTGGTTCGCGCTCAACTTCCAGTTCGCGGCGCTGCTGCCCGTCGTGATTCCAGCGCAGATCCTGCTCTTTGTCGCTCCCGGCTCGGCGGGCAATGCGCAACAGGCGCTCTTCCTTGGCGCGATGGCGGCGCTGGGCGCTGTGACGGCGCTCATCCTCCAGCCGACCATCGGCGCGCTCTCGGATCGCACGCGTACGCGTTTCGGTCGTCGTCGGCCCTTCATGCTCGCGGGCGCCGTTGGCCTGCTGCTTGGCCTGACACTGCTGGCGCTCTCACACGCCCTTGCCCTCTTCATCGGTGGGCTGTTCATCGTGCTCATCGCCAACACTGTCAGCTCGACCGCATCGCAGGGACTGGTCCCCGACTGCGTGCCGGTGCACCAGCGTGGGACCGCCTCTGGCTTCGTCGGGCTGATGACGCTGCTCGGTACCGTGGGCAGCCTGGCGGTGGCATCCGTCCTGCTGGGCGCGTCTACGAGTGGCGGCGCGGCAACATCGGGCATCGCGCACGGCGCGGCGCTCTTCTACATCGTGGCGGCGGCTGTTCTGGCTCTCTTCGCGACGATTCCGCTGCTGCTCATCAAAGAGAACACCTGGGCGCGGCGCGTTGGCCTGCATGGCGCGCAGCACCCAAACGAGCACGGCGATGAGCCGGATGAGGCAAGCGAGGTCAGCGAGGCAGGCGCACCGACCGGGACCAGCGGCTCACGCTGGGCGGCGCTGCTCCATCCGTGGCGTCAGGCGAATTTCCGCTGGGTCTTCCTGACGCGCGCGTTTGTGATGTTAGGGCTGGCGCTCTTCATGACCTATATCGAGTATTACTTCGCTCGCGTCGCGCACGTGACGAACTTCGTCCAGGCCACGGCGGTCATCGCCATCCTCTCGCTGGCCGGGGCGGTGGCAAGCACCTTGCTGGTAGGGATCATCTCGGACCGCATCGGGCGGCGCGCGCCCATCGTCGCCGTCGCGTCGGCGTTCATGGCTGCCGCCGCGCTGATCTTCGTCGTCGCGCCCGGCCAGGTTCCGCTCTGGCCTCTCGGTCTGCTCTTCGGCCTGGGCTATGGGGCGTATATGAGTGTTGATGTCGCCCTCGCGGTGGATACGCTGCCCTCGCGCCATGCCGCCGGACGCGACCTGGGCATCTGGAGCATGGCCTCGACGCTCCCGGCCGTGATCGCCCCGGTGCTGGGCAGCGCGGTGATTGTGCTGGCCAGCGACATCGGCCAGACGGCCTTTGGCTATCGCGGCGTCTTTGGGCTGGCAACCGTCTTTCTCGTGCTGGGCGCTGCCCTGGTCTTAAAGGTACGCGAGAACCGCACGCATCAAAGCGACTCGCAGCCAGCGGCGACAGACACAGCGGACACAGCGGACACAGCGGACACAGGGGACATGCCCGACACGGATATGCCCGACGTGGAGCGGATCGCCGTCTAAGAAATGAGGTGGCGGCGTCGGGTGATACACTGGTGCATCGGAGCGCATCATGGAACACCCGGACGCACAGCACCCAACACCCTCAACTGAGGCGCCGTCCGCCGACGCCTCGCTGGGGCGAGCGGATGGGCGCTATCGCGGCCCTACCAGCGGCCCGCGACGCCCCAACTTCCGCACCTATGGTGTGCCGGTGCGCGAGCGGCGGCACCGTGCCTACGCAGCGCAACACGCGGCGCGCGCTCCCGGCGCAAGCGTCAGCGCGCCCCGAAGGTTGCTCGTCACCGCGTTTATCAACCGCAACTTCGCGCTGCTCTGGTGGGGCCAGGCGGTCTCCAGCATCGGCGACTTCGCCTGGGATACCGCGCTCGTCCTCTGGATCGCCACCGACATCGCGGGCAACCAGTCCTGGGCGCCGCTGGCGGTGAGCGGGGCCATCCTGGCGGCGGCGATCCCGCAGATTGTGGTTGGGCCAGTCGCAGGCGTCTTCGTGGACCGCTGGGATAAGCGCAAGACGATGATCGCGATGACGGCGATCCAGACCGTGCTGGCGGCGCTGCTGGTCGTGCCGGTGCTGGGTGTCGTGCTCCCTGGCATTGGCCGCGCCAATATCCCATTCGGCTGGCTGCTCGGCGTGATCTATGCCGATATCTTCCTGCTCACCAGCTGCTCGCAGTTTTTCCTGCCCGCCCAGCTCGCGCTGATCAAAGATATCGTCGCGGAGCCGCGCCAGGATCAGGCCATCGAGATGACGCAGGCCATCCAGGGGCTGGCAGTGGTGATCGGCCCGCCGGTGGCCGCCGCGCTGGTCTTCGGTCTGGGCATCGAGTGGGCATTGCTGCTCAACGCGATCACCTTCGCGCTCTGCTTCTGGGCGGCGGTGGCCATCAAGGCGCCACCCTCGGTCAGCAGCCTGGCGCCCGGCGAGGCGGGCCACTTCTCGCGCGAGTTCGCCGCCGGGATTCGCTACGTGCTGGGCCACAACGTGCTGCGAACGGTGCTGATTGCCGAGATCCTCACCTGGCTCGGCTTCGGCGCGCTGCAAAGCCTGGGCTACTTCTTCATCACCGAGAATCTGCATGCCCCGCCAGAGACCTACGGCTGGTTTGGCGCGATCTTCGGCTTCGGGGCCATCGTCGGCGCCCTATTCGTCACGGTGTTTGGCAGACGAATTGGGCTGGTGCGCGTGCTGTGGGTCTCGCTGGTCACCTCGGGCATCTTCGTCGCGACGATGGCGCACCTGACGAGCTTCGGCCTGGCGATGCTGGCGGCGTTCCTCTTCGGGGTCACGGCCACCGCGATCCTCATCTCTGCGGGTCCGCTGGCGATTGACGCCACCGAGAAGGAGTTCGTCGGGCGCGTGACGGCGGTCATCAATCCGGTGGGGCGGCTGGCGGCGTTTTTCTCCGTCATCATCGCGGGATCGCTGGTCGCCACCGTGCTGCACGGCCTCCACGTGACGATCCTCGGCGTCGAGTTCGACGGGGTAAATGTCGTCTTCAGCCTGATGGGCCTGCTGGCCGTCGCGGGGGGCATCTACACACGCGTCCACCTGCGCGACACGATGGACATCGGGCGGCAGCATCGGCGTGCCGCGTAGGGTGCCACCCTTCATCTGATATACTGATGGAAAGGTATCCGGCTGTGTTTGTAGTATGCTCGGTGTAGGGGATGGATATGGACGCTAACACTCACCCCGGCCCTCCAGCAACACGTAGGAATATGACGACGCGTTCGAGGCTACGCAGCGCGCGCGTTGTGCTCTGTGCCAGCGTCGTTGTACTGATAGTGCCAGCCCTTGTCCTCCTGATACGCTCGAACGGAATCATGGACCTGGCCGCTCTCCGTCAGCAGCATATTGCTGGATGCCTAATAAGTCTCGGGCTCCTCTGCCTCGGCTTCTCCTTGTACCTCGTTCCCCATTCCTACATGACCCCGCGCTGGTTAAGGCAAGCAGGCGTTGCACTGGCAGTGCTGATGCTGGCCCTTGTACTCTATGGACTTGCTCTGTACGCCTTTGCTTTTCCATCCGCGGAGGGTCTGGCCTCCACGTTGATGCTGATCGCGAGTCTTGGGACAATGGTGGCTATGATGCCCGCAATACTCGGTTTCGGGACGAGGCTTACGAGATAGCTATAAACGTCGGCTACCGCAGGGAAAAACCAGATGGAACAGTGGGAGTATGAAGTGCTGGCTGTGAGTTGGGATAGAGGTAACGAGACATGGCAGGTATCTGGTCCGATGGAGTTTGCAGCATCAACGTTGGTAGAGGCATTTAACCGCATGGGTGAAGCAGGCTGGGAAAGGGTCAGCTTGACTCCGTATATTGGGGAGGTATTGGGCTCGTTACCGGGCAAGTGGGAAGCATTGAATTATCGCGCCATTTTCAAGCGCCGCAAGCAATAGGCGATCACTGAGCCAGGAGGCGACCAACAAACGCTGGAAGCAGGAGATAATATCTACCTCCCGGCTACTTATTTGTCTCGCATTGTACTGCCTGCTACGGCTGGTTGGGATGTTGCTCCTGTCGGCGGCGCTCTCGCGCATAGCCCGCGCCGATGCTTCGCCCGAGGATGACCAGCCCGCCGCCCACCACGACGACGATGAAGAGCACTGGAATCAAGTCCCACCAGTGGAAGCCGCCAAGCATCAGTGTGTCCTTTCTCTTTTCTGGGGAATCATGCAGTCCTGAAATGGGTTATCACCGCGTATCCAGTAGGTGATGACAGCATAGCCCAGCCATAACCGATACGCAAGGCGGCACTATGGAACACCACGATTGCGTATCATATGCCAGCAATTGTGCGTAATGGCTCGTCCGTTCCTGAGGCTGGAACACCGTTTGCGATGATTCGGATAGAGACCGGAAATAGCCGCCAGTGGATGAATGGCTGCTGTTCCGTGTGGCATGGCGAAGGAATCCAGGGATACTCAGGATGGCAGAACACAGCTCCGGCGCGTTGGAGCGCCTCGCGATTGGCCTCGCGCTGGTCGCGCTGGCGGACCGCGCCCTCAAACTGGGGCTGGTGGCGCGCTACTTTTCGCGCCCGCAACCGGACGATCCCGCCGTCTGGCCGCGCGTGACGCTCCTCCAACCGGTGACGCGCGGCGTTGACGCGCTCCGGGCGAACCTCGAGGCACGGACCCGGCTCGACTATCCCGCGCGCATCCAGCACATCCTCGTCTGCGACGCCGACGACGCCGATTCTCTGGCCATCTGCAAGGAGCACTTCGCCGCGCATCCTGATCTCGACCTGCGGATCGTGCGGGTCAGGGGCGAGGGCTGTGGCCCGGCCCCCAAGCTGGCGAAGCTTCAGGCGGGCCTTCCCTATGCGACCGGCGAGGTGCTCTGCCTGATGGACGACGACGTCGCGCCGCCCGCCGATGGGCTGCGGAGGCTCGTGGCGTATCTGATGCAGCCTGGCGTCGGCGCCAGCTTTGGGCTGACGTGCTACGCGAACTGGTCGAACCTCTGGTCGGGCCTGCTCAGCAGCTATGTCAACACCTACACACTCGAAACGTTCATTGCCTGGGACGACCTCTGCGGCCCGATCCGGGTGGTGGGCCAGATGGCCTGCTACTGGCGGCGGCCATTCATCGCGGCGGGCGGATTCGACGGCCTGGAGGGCTATCTCGACGACGACTTCGTGCTGGCGCAACGGCTGCGGACGACCGGACTGCGCCCGCTACAGACGCCCGTGGTCTACGACGTAAACGATCTCACCACCTCCTGGCGGGACTACACGACCAAGTTCAAGCGCTGGATTATCCTTCCCCGGCAGGCGATGGCGCCATTCCTCACGCCGTGGCAGCGCGTCGCGGCTTTCCTGGCGACTCCGGCGACGATTCTGCTGCCAAGCGCGCTGGGCGTCATCGCGCTCGTGACGCGACGCCGCATCCCAACCTATGCGCTGGCGGCAACCCTCGGCGCGTTCGCCGTGACCCATGAGGTATCGCGCCGATGCTTCCTGCGCCGGGCCATGCCACGACGGCGCTGGCCGCTGCTGCTCTATACGGTGCTGGTGACGCCCGTGCACGCGGCGCTTACGCTGCTGGGCGGCAACGAGATCGAGTGGCGCGGCCAGCGCATGCGCGTCTACCGCGACGGCCACTTCGAGCGCATCGCGTAAGACCGGCTGAGGCGTCGCATGCCAACAACTCTCTATGTTTGCCTATGATGACCGCGCGTATGTGCCAATGAGCGTCGCCTGATCGAGTATATGCGCCCGCAACGTATCGAGCACCTGTTGCTTGCTGGCTCCCGCGGGCAGCGGCAACGGCGCATCGAGCGCGTAGAGCGTGAAGTGGTAATGGTGCGTCTGGCCACGCGGGGGGCAGGGCGCGCCATAGCCAGACTCGCCGAAGTCGTTTGGCCCCTGAAGCGCGCCGTTTTCCAGATGCGCTGCCTTCGGCATATTCTCATCCAGATGGTCACTCGCGCCGGGGATGTTGTAGAGCACCCAGTGCGTGAATGTGCCGCGTGGCGCGTCGGGGTCGTCGGCGATGAGGGCGAACGCGGCGGTTGCGGGCGGCGCGCCGCTCCATCGTAGCGGCGGCGAGATGCGCTCGCCATCGCAGCCATAGCGGGTGGGTATCGCCTCATTCGCGCGGATCGCGTTGCTCGTGAGCTCAAGTGCCATGCTGTCCTCCGTCCGTACTGCTGTCTCCTTCAAGTCAGTTTGCATCATGCCATACACCTCGTATGGCGCTGCAATTTCCGCGCCCGTTGGTATGCGCTATGCGGAGCAAATGATAGGCAGAATGACAGGTAGGAGGAGCACCATCATGGATACGCCACAGCCACCACGCACGGACACACGCACGGACACACGCGCCGTCACCATCACTACCGGTGATGCCATGCTCGCGGGCGACCTTGGAATACGCCCCGACGCCCGCGGCATCGTCGTCTTCGCCCATGGCAGCGGTAGCAGCCGCCACAGCCCGCGCAACCGCTTCGTCGCCGGAGCATTGCGCGAGGCTGGTCTCGCCACCCTGCTGATGGACCTGCTCACGTCAGCGGAAGAAACCGAGGATATGCGCACAGGCGCCCTCCGCTTCGATATCGGCCTGCTCGCGCGGCGGCTCATCGGCGCGACCGACTGGCTCATCCAGCAGCCGGAGACTCATGCCTTGCCTATCGGCTACTTCGGCGCAAGCACCGGCGCGGGCGCGGCTCTCGTCGCGGCGGCGGAGCGTCCCGAGACGATTCGCGCCGTCGTCTCACGCGGTGGCCGCCCCGACCTTGCTGGCCTGATGCTGGCTCAGGTGCGCGCTCCCACGCTGCTCATCGTCGGCGGCGAGGATCAGCCGGTGATCCAGATGAACCGCGACGCCATGCGCCAGATGCATGCGCAGACCCAGCTGGAGATCGTGCCGGGCGCCACCCATCTCTTCGAGGAGCCGGGCGCACTCGAACAGGTCGCCATCCTTGCGCGCGGTTGGTTTACTCGGTATCTCGCGGGCGCGCATCCCCCCAGCGAGGACATCCGCGCGTTGGGCGCCGATTCGCCGCAGGGGTAGCGTTACCGAGGGCGCGCGATACTCCACACGTGGCGCGATATGCTACTATGAGTCAGGCGCAGGCAGCGTTTGCCTTGCGGGTCCGCGGAGCGAGGGAAGGGTTTCTATGGCCATAGCGACGAGGTCGCCGGAGGATGCATCGTCCGCGGCAACGGCGGAAGAGCTGGCGGCGGTGGGCGCGGCGCTGGCCGACCCAACGCGCGTGCGGATGCTGCGGCTGATGCAGGCGAGTGACGAGGTTGCGTGCGCGGCTCTTGAGGCCACCTTCTCGCTGACCAAGTCGACGATCTCATATCACGTGCGGGTCTTGCGTCACGCTGGCCTGATTCGCGTGCGCAAGACGGGCAAGTTCTACCACTATGCCCTCATGCGTGATGAGATCGAGCACCGTTTCCCCGGCCTGCTGGCGCTGCTGGCCGCCACGGAGCCGCCCCAGGTCGCCGAAGCTGAGTCGGCTGAGTTGGCTGAGTTGGCGGAACCGGCGGGTGACTGCGACCCGGAAATGTCCGCGCCTTGACAAGTCGTTTCGATACTTTTAAAATCGTTTCAGATTCTTGTGCGATGCCATGGGCGCGGCAGGTGTAGCTTATACGCCACGTGGCCGCCCCCGATGCGCTGTTTCCGCAGTGTTTCCGCATTGACGCGCATGTCGCGGCGTTCCAGAGGAGGAAGCGCGTATGTCCACTACAACTGCCACGGGCGAGCAGACCCTGGTCAACTACTCGACGGACAACGGTGTGGCGATCATCGAACTGACCAATGCGCCCGCCAACACCTACAGCTATGAGATGATGAGCCAGCTCGACGCCGCCATTCTCAAGGCGCGGTTCGACGACGAGGTCTATGTGATCGTCCTGCGCGGCGCCGGGGACAAGTTCTTCTCTGCCGGCGCCGAGATCGCCATGCTCAATGCGGTGACGCCGACCTTCAAGTATTACTTCTGCCTGCACGCCAATGAGACGCTGACCCGCCTCGAACAGACGCCCAAGCTGGTGATCGCCGCGCTCAACGGCCACACCGTCGGCGGCGGCCTCGAGATCGCGCTCGCCTGCGACATCCGCATCGCGCGCAAAGGCGCGGGCAAAGTCGGCCTGCCAGAGCTGAATCTGGGCGTGCTGCCAGGAACGGGCGGCACCCAGCGCATGGCGCGCGCGCTGCCCAAGAACAAGGCCATCGAGCTGATGGCCGAGTCGCGGCTGATGGACTTTGAGGATGCGCTCGACCTGGGCCTCATCAACTACATCTATGAGTCCGATGGCTTCTGGGATAAGGTGATGGAGTACGCGCACAGCTTCTGTCCGCCGAACAAGGCGGCAAAAGCGGTTGGCCGCCTGAAGCGGTCGGTGCAGTCAGGCTCGGAGGTCTCGTTCTCCGAGGCGCTGGCCATCGAGCGCGAGCTCCAGCAGCTCTGCTTCCAGAGTGAAGACGCGAAAGAAGGCATCGCCGCCTACCAGGAGAAGCGCAAGCCCACCTTCAAGGCGCGCAACTAATATCGCGCAAGCGATATATCGCCATTTTTCGTGTTGCGAGGCTGGAGCACATCCAACCTCGCGGATTTTCGCGTCTTCCCGTCAGGCCGTGTCAATTCGTCGCCCAACGCCACGCCACGCCGCGCCCCCAGTCGCGCTCCTTACCGTAGGAACAGGCCCGCGTCGCCAGGGCGCCGGCTCGTCCCTAGAAGGGGAGTTTGCCAGCCGACGGGATCGTGGGCCACAGGGCCACAGGGGGCACGTTGCGCCTCCGTCGGGCGCGCCGACCCTACGCCGACCCTACGTGCCCTACTGAATCAGGCGCGGGTAGAGCCGCACCGCCAGCGCGATCAGGATGCCGGTGATGACCGCTATCACGGCGAAATCCAGGCCGATAGCGTTGACATGCTCGCCGCCGACCACCATCAGGCCGCGTAACGCATCTACCTCATAGCTCAGCGGATTGATTCTGGCGACAAACTGGAGCCAGACTGGCATGATCGCGATCGGATAGATGGCGTTGCTGGCGAAAAACAGCGGCATCGTCAGCAGCTGGCCGATACCCATCACGCGCTCGCGCGTGCGCAGCAGGCAGGCGATAATCACCGAGAAGGTCGAGAAGCAGGCCGCACCCAGTATCACCATCACCGCGACGCCGAGCAGCGCCAGCGGATTCCAGTTCATTTGGACGCCCAGCAGCAGCGCCAGGATGTAGATAATCACCGCCTGGGAGAGTCCGCGCACGCCCGCGGAGAGTGCCTTGCCGATGACAATCGCCGTGCGCGGTGAGGGGCTTGCCAGAAATTTGTGGATCACGCCCAGGTCGCGCTCCCAGATGACCGCGATGCCGTAGAAGATGGCGATGAAGAGGATGCTCTGTGCCAGAATCCCCGGCGCCATGAACTGTAAGTAGCTCTCCTTGCCAGTATTGATGGCATGAATATGCGTAAACGTCTCGCCAAAGACCAGCAGCCAGAGCGCGGGCTGGACGGCGCGCGTCAGCAGGTCGGTGGGATCATGGCGGAGCTTGCGCACCTCCCACTCGGCGATAGTGAGCGTCTTGCGCACGAAGGTAGCCATTTTGCCAAACAACGACGGCTGCTGTACGCTGAGCGGCACGAAGGCGAGCATGGCCTGATCGTTGCTCTCGGTAGCTGGGGTGTGTAGCGTCATCGGGATATTTCTCCGTGGCGGTAGATAAGTGTCACTTGACTAGCCGAGTCGGCGGGCGGCGCGGCGGGCGCGAGTCACATCGCGATACGAGCCGCCCGCGTCGAGATCGTGGCCGGTGTAGAAGGCGAAGACGTCGTCCAGCGTAGCCCCCGGCTGATTGATGCTTTCCTTGAGCTCAGCCGGGGCGCCGATGGTAGCGACCTTGCCCCGGTGCATGATGGCGACGCGCTGGCAGAGGCTGTCGGCCTCTTCCATGTAATGCGTAGTAAGGAAGATGGTCATGCCAATCTGCTCGCGCAGGGCGCTCAGGCTACCCCAGACCGCCTTACGCGCGACGGGATCGAGTCCCACAGTCGGCTCGTCGAGAAAGAGCACCAGCGGGCCGTGGAGGAGCGCCTGGGCAACCTCCAACCGGCGAATCATGCCGCCGGAATAGGTGCGCACCAGCTTATCGCCTGCCTCGGTCAGCTCCATCACCGCGAGCGCGTGGGCGATACGCTCCTGACGGATGGCGCGCGGCACATCATAGAGTTTTGCGAAGATGAGGAGGTTTTCGTAGCCGGTGAGCGTGCCATCGGCGGAAAGCGCCTGCGGCACGTAGCCGATGACGCGGCGGACCAGCGCCTGCTGTCGCACGATATCGTAGCCAGCAATCGTGGCGGTTCCAGCTGTCGGCGGCAAGAGAGTCGTGAGCATCTTGATGGAGGTAGACTTGCCCGCGCCGTTTGGCCCTAGCAGGCCGAAGACCTCACCGGGAGCAATCTCCAGTTGAAGATCGTCAACCGCTTTCATCTCGCCAAAGGCACGAGTCAGATGTGATGTCAGAAGGATAGGCGAAGTCACGATGGCATTCCTTGTTCGATCAGAGATTCGTAGATAGCGTGATCGCACAACGCGCCGCTCAGGACGGAGGAGGTTCGCCCGTCGTCGCGCCAGGGTCAGTGCCAGTCTCTCCCGAGACCAATGTCTCGTTGCTGAAGAGATCGCGTAGGAGCGGCAGCGCTCGGGCGATAGCGTCGCGGTCGGTGGCTGTGAGTCGCTGGAACATGGCGTCGAGCCGCTGGTGCGTGCGCTGGCGCACCCGGGCGCGCAGCTTCTCGCCCGCGGGCAGCAGACTCAGAATGACCTTGCGGCGGTCGGTTGTGTCTGTCGTCCGGGCTACCAGTTCGTCCCCAACCAGCTTATCAATCAGGCGTGAGGCTCCAGAGAGCGGTATGCCGAGATGACCAGCTACGTCACTCAATGACACGTCGAGATTCCGCTCGATGAAACCAAGCGCGCGGAGTTGCGGTATCGTCAGACTCTGATCGCCTTCGGCTTCGGCGCGCATCATCTTGCGGATTGTGCGCATCGCCGCCGGGATCGTTTCGACCGTGAGCGTCGCCAATGCGTCGGACGGTGTTTGCGGTGTTTCCAGCGCTATGCCCCCACAGAATTAGTTGTCTTTCACAATTGTTGCATATGGTAAGTATATATCTATGCCCCCGTCTCGCGCAAGAGGAGCAATCGCGAGTGGCCGGACCTGGTGATGGTGGGCCACCATGAAGTCGTGACAGAAACATAAAAGGTTTTGCAGTGCGGCTGCGCTGCTTCCATCGTTGGCCAAGAATGTTCTACTCAAGACGGCACTTTGCGTGTTGATGCGTATTCTTCATCATGCACGGATACCGTTCGCTTCGTACTGCTGCCTCGTCACTGCGTTTTGGTGTTGCTGACGCGGTGATATTGGCTTCATAGTGACAATCAACCATGAGACGATTCATCGGCACAGGCTGAGTGACCGTTAGTGCATTTGCGCATCGGTTGGTTGTCCGGGCGGCCAAACCAGGGCCATGCCTGTGTGATTGTGTAACCGCCGTAAGTGTATCATGACGAGATGTAAAACAAGATGTAAGCGATGGAAAACAAAATATAAACGTGGTAGCCTTTCCTCCTACCGCTATTGCGTCTGATGATTTGAATATGATACCATTCCACCTGTACGTTAGATGTACACCTTGCAAGCGTCCACTTTGCCATGCGTTGAATTTTTTGCTTCACTTTTGCTGTAACAAATCAAGGAAACAGACCGTGAACAACAAGGTAGACCTGAAGACCCGGCTGCGGTTCCGAGACTGGCTTCGTAATGAGTTGCGCGATCTCGACTTTTACCAGCGCCGCGGCGATCACTACTTGATCCGCGAGTTCGCGAAGTATTGCATCGAGCATCACGCGCCGATCGATGAGGCCTCGCTGGGGCGCTATCTGCGAGACGACGAGCCGGTATTGCCGACACCAGAGCGGTGCCGGGCGCTGGCGCGGGTCTTCGAGTATGCGCCGGTAAAGGTGCTGATCGAGGCAGGCTATCTTGAAGGTAACGACCTCTTCCCGGCGCTGCCAAAAGAAGAAGCCGCCGCAAAGGTCGGCGAGCGCCGAGAGATTGCTGCCGAGGCCGCACAGCAGGCGGGGAACGTCGAGCCGCTCAAGATCATCATCGATCTGATGGAGCAGGCATACGCCCCGCAGGGGTCAACTGTCAGCCGTGCCAAGCAGCCGGTCAAGCAGCCGGTCAAGCAGCCGGTCAAGCAGGACAAAGTGAAGGCCTAATAACATAGCATCAGGATATGGGCGAGTCTGGCGGCGAGGCTGGACCCGTCTGAAGGTGTGCCTGTTTCACGGCGGTTCATGGTCCTTGCCCTCTTTCTCCACAGCCCTTGCTTCCTATGCTTTTGACTTTCGCGATGGAGCGCGGTACAATGGTCGCGAGGTCGTGCTAGGTGGGGAGCCAGGGCTGCCCTGTACCCGAAACGCTCTTGATGCGGGGCTGAATTCCCGCTCGCGGTCGTACGCCTGCCGATTCTGGAGCTTGGAAGGTTATGAGGGTTTAGACCCCACGCGGCGGATGTTTGCGAACCCCGTCAGGTCCGGAAGGAAGCAGCGGTAAGCGGACCTCTCCGGGTGCCGTGGGAGATACTGGGCCTGAGCTGGAAGAGTGACGGGGTCTAATGGCGCGGATCAACAGTGGGTGCACGACCCACTTTTTCTTTTCCCCTTAATTCCTATTAATTCCTAACTCCTGCTGGTACCTTTCTCTCGTATCTCCTTCCTCAATTCCCGGCGTCCACTCGGGCCATCTTTTCCGCAATAACCCGCCTTCATGGCCTCTGCCACGGCCGGATGGGCCAGCGGTGAGCGGCGCATCCCTCCGCTTCGTTCTAGGATATAATTAGTTGTCTGAGTGAAGCGCGTATTCAGCCTCCCATGTGCTGTGCGTACTTGTGCTATACGCGCAACATCTGCAACGGATTCGGAGCAGATTAGACTTGACACGAGATTGACGCGCACGAGATTGAGACGAACGTGGGGCATCGCATGGCATCGCAATCCCTCTATCGCAAATGGAGATCGCAAACCTTTGCCGACCTTGTCGGACAGGAAGAGGTCGTCCGCACGCTGCTCAACGCCGTTCGTGACGGACGACTGGCGCATGCCTATCTCTTCTGTGGTCCGCGTGGAACGGGAAAGACCAGCGTCGCCCGGCTGCTGGCCAAAGCGATCAACTGCCAGAATCCCCGCAATGGCGAGCCATGCAACGAGTGCATCTCCTGCCAGGAAATCACCAGCGGACGCTCGCCCGATGTGATCGAGATCGACGCCGCCTCAAATACCGGCGTAGACAATATCCGCGATCTGCGCGAGAACGTGAACCTGCTCGGCAGCGGCGGCCACCACAGAGTATTCATTATCGACGAGACGCATATGCTCTCGACGGCTGCCTTCAATGCGCTGCTGAAGACGCTGGAAGAGCCGCCGCCGCACGTCATCTTTGTGCTGGCGACCACCGAGGCGCACAAAGTGCTGCCCACGATTATCTCGCGCTGCCAGCGGTTCGACTTCCGTCGCCATCGCATGCGCGATATCGTGGCTCATCTACAGCGGGTCGCCGTTGGTGAGGGTCTGACCCTGGAGCCAGCCGCCGCCGAGATGATCGCCCGCGCGGCCCAGGGTGGCATGCGCGACGCACTCAGTCTGCTCGATCAGGCGATCACGTTCTGCGGAACGAAGATCGACGCGCAAAGCGTGCGTGGGATGCTTGGCCTGGCTGATCCCGCTGCTCTGCGCGCGCTGATCGAGGCAGTTGCCGATCAGAATACCGCGGATGGGCTGGAGCGCATCCATACGCTGGTCTCCAGCGGCGCCGACCCACGGCAGCTCTCCGCGCAATATGCGGAGGAGTGGCGCGCGCTCATGCTGGCGCGGGCGGGCGCGGATGTCGCCTTAATTATGGACCGCACCGCCGAGGAGGCCCAGGCGACCGTGGACCTTGCCGGACGCTTCAATCTCGAAGAGCTGGCGGCCTGCGCGCGTATCTTTGCGCGCAATGAGCAGCCTGCGCGCGGTCTGCCGGTGCCGCAGCTTGCGCTGGAGCTTGCCTTTCTCGAATGCGTCGGCGTCTGCGCCCACAGCGGCGTAGCCAATGAGTACGCGCCCGCTGAGAGGCAGCCACAGCCGACGACACCCGCCCGCGCTCCACGTCCGCCTCGGCCCGCCGCATCGCCAGCAACACCACCACCGATGGATCAGCCAGCGCCCGCTGCCAACCCGTCACCCTACAATGAGAACGTCGTGGACGCGGCGGATGTCGTAGATGATGCGCTATCGGAGCCATCAGAAGCTAGTACGCTGGAGGCCGAAATGGTAGCGGCGTCATCGGCGTCGACGCCATCGCCAGCACCGCCAGAGCCGTCTCAGATGGAGGCAGGGCAGGATGCCGCGCTGGTGAACATGTTGCGCGATATTCAGCGCCGCTGGACGATGATCAAGAAGGTCTGCAAGCAGAAAAGCTCGATGGTCTCGGGTTTGCTGAACGGTGCGCAGCCGGTGCGGCTGGATGCCGGCAGCCCGCTCTCGTTGACGGTTGCGGTGAAGTGGCCCTTCCATCTGGAGAAGTTGCGCGAGCCATCCAAGCGTGAGGCGGTCGAATGGGCGCTGGAGCAGGTGCTGGAGCGACCGATGCGGGTGCGTCTGGTGCTTGCTGATGAGGGCGGCTCAGGCCAGCCAGCCACGAAATCGCCGCCGCGGCCATCCTCTCCGCCCACGCCATCGAGCCTACCAGAGGCCTCGGCGCCTAACAACATCGTGCCTTTCCCGACGGCACAGGCCGCTGGCTCGTCACGCGCGACGCCCGCGACCCAGACAACTCAGACGAAAGGCGCAGCCGCCAGGCCGCCGAGCGCCTCTATCCCTCCATCCGCCGACGCCGCGTCCTCTGAGGGGAAGCATCTGCCTGATGTCGCCGCCATCGAGCGTGAGGTGCGTGCAGACCCCGTGATTCAGGAGCTGATACGCATGGGCGGCACGGAGTTAGCCGAGGTGCGCGCGCTCGACGACGGTGACGGCACATGAACAGCCTCGCGGCGCGTGACCTCCAACGCTTGCGCGCGGGCGAGCGCCCAGCCGCCTGCAACGAGACGCCAGCGAAGCGCCAGCAAGACGCCGCGTGGCGCGCGGCCATCGCCGAGGCGCTGCTGGCCGACCTGCGGCCAGGTGACCATGCGCTGGCCGTCTGGCTGCTCCAGCGCGAGCTGGATGCTACTGCTGGCGCGGCGGACGCTGGCGCAACCGAGACACTCTATCACCTGATTGCCGCGGTGGCGCGCTTCGCACGTCCCGATGACGCCCTACTCATCTGGCGGGCAGCGCAGGTAACCCCGGAAATGCGCGTCGGCGTCGATGTAGAACAGGCATTGCGCGCTGGCCCGGAGGCGGTTCTGCGCGCGCTTGGCCGACAGGCGTCAGCGCATGGCGGGGCTGATGCGGACGATGCAGCTGCCGCGCTGGCCTGGGTGCGGGCTGGCCTCGTTGCTGGCGCGGCGGACGATCTGCCCGCGTATTTTGCCTGGTCGGATGAGCGCTTTGGCCTGCACATCTCCGGCCCCACCTGACGTATCGCTGGTCCAGCGCCGCGTGACGACGCCTGCGATACACCGTGACCCGTCCCTGCTTTCGCCGCTCGCCAAACCTTATCGTGGTTCGAGATACAGCGGCGAGTAGCTGACCTCGCCCAAGCAGCCATACACCCCACCCGCCTGATCGCTGACAATCGCCACCAGCTGATTGACGCCCACCGCGCCATTCGCCCCGATCTGCGCCGGGTCCACCGTCAGGCACGGGTCCGCCCCGCTGTTCGCCCCGCTGCTCGATGTGCCACTACCACCCGCGCCGACCGCCGGGTTCGGTTGTGGCTTGCTCTCGACGCTATACGTCCATGCTGGCCCGTCACTGGCCGAGGAGCGATTCAGCAGCAGCCCATCCGCATAGGCCCACAGCCAGCTAGTGGTGATTGCCCCGGCGCTGTTGCTGGGGTTGTTGACCGTGGCGACGAGCAGGCTACCGTCAATCGGCAGCAGCGCCTGCCAGTTAGCATACCCGTTCTGCGCCCCACCGCCGCTCGTATCCTGCCACTGGCTCCGTGGGATGAGATACAGCTGCGCGGGGTCGGTCAGCGCGCCCTGGGGGAAGGGGGGCAGATTGCATTGCCCCGCGTCGGCGATGGTCCACACATTCTGCTGCGAGAATGGGGAGACATACCCGCCGGTCCATTGGCCGACGATATCCGCCCCACCCACCTGATTGAACCAGGGGTCCGTCTGCTGTGAGGTCGCCACCCGCAGCGTAATGTTCGGCAGGTTGGGCACGGTCTGCGCGCTCTTGACGCGCGCCAGCAGATGATAGACCCCCGCCGCATCCGAAGCGAGCAGCGAGAGCGCGCGTGGATTCCACCCGCCTGCCCCCACGCTCGCATAGCTATCGAATCCGCCGTAGCTGCTAGCATCCAGCTGGGCGAAGCCCTGGGGGCTGAATGCCGCCGAGAACGCCCCGAACGATGTCCCCACCAGCTGCGCGCGCGGGCTCGTGATCGCTTTGCGCCCCACGTAGAGGCTGAGCGCGCCACCAGTGGGCAGCGACGCAACAAACGTCCCCAGGGCGAGGTAGCACGGCGCGGGCAGGTCGCCAAGCAGGCCAGAGACGACCAGCATCGCGGGCGAGACGACGGCGCGCAGATCACACCAGGGCATCATGGCGGCTCCGGTGGTCGTCTGGTTCCAGCATTGCGCGTTGTCAAACCACACCGTCCCGCTGGCGCTGCCTCCCGTCGTATCCCCCGCGTTCAGCAAGAGATCCACATAGGCGGTGCTGGCCCCCAATGTCACCGACCCCGCGAGCTGCATCCATGCCCCCTGATTGCCGCTGACCGTCTGCAGGCTCGTCTGCCGCAGCGACGCCCCGCTGCCATCCTTCTCGCGCACGATCAACGCAATAAAGGCGTTGCCCCCCAACCCAGCGCTCTTCACCCACACACTCGCCCGGATCGTCTGTCCCGTGCTAGCGGAGATAGCGTTGCTCCCCGTCAGGCTGCCGCCATTGTAGAGGCACCAGCCCGCGTTGGCCGATTGCCCTGCCGTCGGCATTAGGTCAATCCGCGCCGCCCCAAAGCTGCTCACTGGCCCACCGCTGTAGGTATTCGCGCTGCTCTGCGCCTGCCCTTCCCAGGCGAAGCTATTGACGCCGCTAAAGGTGGTGCTGATCCACCCGCCCGGCCCAAACAGGCTCACCGTCTGCACATTGGCGAAGTTCCCCCCCACGGCCAACGATGCGCCGATTGCCTCCAGCGCGGGCCGCCCACTGAGCGCCGTCACCGCGTCGAAGGTCGGCACTGGCCCCACCGCGGCCACCTGGCTCCCTATGGCCCCGGCGCTAGCGTTGAACAGTGTCGCCTGCACGTCAGCGACCTCGCCCGGAGCCGCCGGGAACTGCGTGATTTGCAGCCAGTAGAAGTTGCCATTGGTGAGGGCGATGCCCGCCCCGGCGAGGTTATGCCCCGACCCACCGACGGTATGGAAGATATTGAACGAGGTCCCCGTACAGGTGACGACCAGCGTATTATTCGCGTCCACGAAGTGCAGGTGGAAGTCGCCAGTCAGCCCCGTCACCCACTTGAAGCGAATCTGCCACGTCTGGATAGCCCCCCAGGCGGGCGAGCCAAACGCCACCCGCGCCCCCGCGGTGAGCGTCATG
>Ga0207674_10000780_pt1 | contig 41514 bp, 46 predicted proteins | sample KBSCornC72_FD_184303 | JGI IMG/M metagenome (GOLD analysis project Ga0207674, IMG submission 184303) | Corn rhizosphere microbial communities from Kellogg Biological Station, Michigan, USA - KBS Corn C7-2 (SPAdes) (version 2) | ecosystem: Host-associated > Plants > Roots > Rhizosphere > Soil ... | reverse complement strand
CGAGGGCTTCGAGTTTGAGCAAACCTTCGCGCATCTGGGCCCACGCACGATCCAGCTCAACGCACTCCCCATTCGAGACGACGGCGGCGAGGGCCGAATGGTCCTCCTCGCCATCAAGGACATTACCGAGCGTCGCGTGGCTGAGCAGGAAAAGCAGCGGCTTCTGGAGCACACTGAAGAACTGCTCGAGCAACAGAAAACCTTATTGCGCGAGATGCGTCACCGGATCGCCAACAGCCTGCAGATCATCGCCAGCATCTTACTGCTGAAGGCGGGCTCGGTATCGTCCGAGGAAACCAAGAATGAACTGCGCGCCGCGCACCAACGGGTGATGTCCGTCGCGGCCGTCCAGGGCCATTTGAACGCATCGGATGGCATCGAACAGATCGAGATGGGGCCATATCTTGCGAAGCTGAGCGCAGGGCTTGCCTCGTCAATGGTCGGCCCCAGGCAGCATATCGACATTGCCGCGGCAGCCAGTCAAGGCGCCCTGCCTACCAGTCATGCGGTCAGCATCGGCTTGATCGTGACCGAACTTATCATCAACGCAATCAAATACGCATTTCCAGCGCACCGCGCGTCTGCGCGCATTCGCGTGACGTTCGAGATGGCCAAATCCGACTGGAAGCTGACGGTCGCGGACAATGGGGTTGGGCGGTCCGGTGAGGAAGAAGTGAAGTCCTCGACCGGTCTAGGCACGGCACTGATTGGCGCGTTGGCGAAACAGCTCAAGGCTCAAATCACCGAGACCTCTTCGCCCGACGGTCTCACTGTCGCAATCACGCGTTCGACGTTCGAATCTTTCTTGCCGGTGGCTGCTTGATTCAACAATGCCAAGGCCAATGCGGTCGAGCAGATCGATGAGGAATATTGGCTTCACGAAAATGCGGGCGGGAAGCGTCGCCGCCGCCCGCCCACAACTTGTACTCTTATGCGTGCTGAAGCTTGATCGCGCTCGTCACGCCAGCATTCTCGGCAACTTCATAGGACAGGCGACGTCCGACCGAAGGCGCGGACTTGTCGGTCCACGAGAAGGCTGAGCGATCGAAGGGAAGGCCCTTGCCGCCAGCTTCAGGAGTGATCAGGCCAGTGCCCTTGTTGTTGTCGTATGATTCGACTTTGCCGTAAATCATGGTGTGTGTCCTTCTTTGCCGGGGACCGAAATTGGCCGTCCCGGATCTAAGAGGCGCTAAGGAGGGGGAAAGGCGCTTCGGCGCCGAAAACCGTCGATACCGACTGGTAGAAATCACTAGATGGGGTGCCGCGCAACCGATTGTAAGGCGTCCGTGTGTCCGAATGCCTTTTCGGGCGGGCAATGCGGTGAAAAGCCACTACCGTCCACCCTCGGTGAAGTGGCGCCGGGACCGATAGCCCTTCGGCTTTCCACCCATCGTGGAGGGGGCCGCCGTCAAGAAACGTCGTTGCTCACGTCGGATATGGGTCGATCGTACAGAGCGGAGAGCGCGCGATCGGGTATCGGCGTGTTGCGCTTGATGAAAGCTTCGGCCTCTCGCATCGTTGCGAAGCAGTGCTTGCTGGCTTCGCTGCCGTGATGAGCGAGGATGACGACGTAGGGAAGTTCGGCACCGGAAACGTGCGTAACGCGGCCTGCGGTCGAGCTCATGTGCCCGCCTTCATTGTCCCAGGTCTGTTCCTCGCGCTTCAACGCATCGTGCTCGCGCTTCGTGTCGGCCTCCTCGGCGGCCGAGCGAAACGCCGTGAAGCTTTTGCCTTTCGACTTGCGCGGGTCTTTCATGAACCTCTCTCCTGAACAGAGCACGATCAGGCGCCATGCAGCTTGATGCTTCGCCTGACGGCCTCGTCGAGCGCATCGGCTTCGGCGGATGCTCGCCGGAGTCGGCCGTGAATGCTCGCGATCAACCTTTCGCTGCGTTGCTCGTCGGTTTCCAGGCTGCGTTTCTTTCGCATGGCCCCTCGCTAGACTTTTAGTGTCAGTTGTCCGAGCAGCGCTCGAACTCGCTCCAGCCCGGCATCGCTCTCGATTGCGAGATGCAGGGGCTGTCCACCGAGCCCATCATGACGGGTGTTTAGGAAAGCGATCACGGGTCCCGGCTCCCCGAAGTGGCGCCAGGCGGATGCGATCACATCGCCTTGCCGTTTTGACTGCTCGCGCGTCGGCGGTGTCCCCGCGCGGTATTTGCGAAGCGACATCATCCGGGGGCGGGCTGGAGTGGCTGCCGGTTGGTCGAGGGGGTCGGGCGCGCTCATTTCGCCGATCCCGGCAACACTTCGTGAGTCACGCGCATTTGCCCAGGGTCGTGGGCGAACTGCTTGTGCGCATGATGCGCGCGTTGGTCCGGCGCGCGGTCGGCGATCAGCAATGAAGGCCGTTGCCGGTGCAGTAGGGAACTGAGGTTCAAGATGATTCTCCCATCGCTGTAAGCGGGAGCACCTCATGTCTCTCGGCCGCTGGCGCCTACAAATGCCCTGCCAGCGATGCATGCAATGTGGGGTTGGTTCGCGGGATTACGAGGGGGGCGAGCCGCGCTCCGGTGCGGGGTTGGCCAAACGGCTGGCCTCATCATTGTCCGGCTGGAACGGGTCGAGGAGACTGGCGACAGCCTCGCGCACTCCCTCGCGATAGCGGTTTGAGCGCTCCTTCGGCTCGTCGGATCCCGCTTTGAACCGGTCATCCTGGAACGCCTTTTCGCGGATGATGGCGAGAGCGCTCTCATCCGCATTGATCGCGTTATGGAGAAGCATTCGAACTGCTCCACGCAGGGCGGTTACCTCAGCCTGTAGGTCGATGATTCGATTGGACGTTTCGTCATCCACGCCTTGCAGTACGCCCAAAATTCCGCCGCGACCAGCTAGGTTCATTCCACGCACCACCAAGTGTCGTCGGGCTGCGCGGCGGGATCGCTGGATTGCTTCGCTCTTCCCGCAATGACAAAACGGGGCGGTGAGCTTGCCGCCATTCCATCTTGCTTTCCCGGTCGACGACCTTGCCGAGGCGCGCCGCTTCTACGGCGACCTGCTCGGTTGCCCGGAGGGACGAAGCGCCGAAGAATGGGTCGATTTCGACCTCCGCGGGCACCAGATCGTCGCGCACCTTTCGCCGGAAATCGTGCGAAAACGCGCGACCAATCCGGTGGACGGCGAGGACGTTCCCGTGCCGCATTTCGGGGTCGTTCTGCCGATGGATGACTGGAAAGCGCTCGCCGGCCGCCTGGCCGACTCCGGAGTGGATTTCGTGATCGCGCCGACTGTTCGTTTTCAAGGTGAGCCTGGCGAGCAGGCGACGATGTTCCTGCTCGATCCGGCCGGTAATGCGCTCGAGTTCAAGGCGATGGCCGATCCGGCCAACCTCTTCGCGAAAGCTACTTAGCTTCGACCTGCCCGTCCGGCGCGTGAAGGCGGACGCGAATGATGCGTTTGCTGTCTGCGTCGATGCTCTCGAGCCGCCAGCCGGACGGATGCTGGACCGATTCTCCGGGCCGAAGCAGCCGGCCGGCAAGAATGAAGGTCAGTCCGCCGACCGTGTCGATTTCGTCATCCTCGGCAGTCAGTCGCGGATCGACCGCGGCCTGCAGCTCTTCGAGTTCGAGGCGCGCATCGGCTTCCCAGAGCCCGTCTTCGAGCAAGGTCAGCATCCCGACCTCCTCGATGTCGTGCTCGTCCTCGATCTCCCCGACGATTTCTTCGACCACGTCCTCGATGGTGACGAGGCCCTCGGTGCCGCCGAACTCGTCGACGACGATGGCGAGGTGGATGCGCTCGGCGCGCATGCGTGCGAGTAGGTCGATGATTCCCATCGATTCCGGCACGAACAGGGGCGATCGCATCAACGCGTTCATCGAGCGATCTCGCGTCGGATCGATATTGGCGGCGAACAGGTCCTTGATGTGGACCATGCCGATCACTTCATCGAGGCTCTCGCCGTAGACCGGCAAGCGGCTGTGTTCCGCTTCGGCGAAGGCGCGGATGAGCTCGTCGAAGCTGATTGTGTCCGGCACCGAGACGATGTCGCCGCGGGTTACGCAAATATCGCCTGCGGTCCGCTCGCCAAAATGCAGCAGGTTGCGAAGCATCTGCCGCTCGGTGGGCGAAAGGTCGCCTGCCACCGGACGGGATTCGTCGGCCTCGTCGATCGCATCCTCGATCTCGTCGCGAAGCGTCGGCTCGGAATCGCCGCCGAAGAGGAGCGCGCGCATTCCGCGCCATAGTCGCGAGCCCCCTTCCTCTTCGTGGCGGGTCGCCATCAGTGATTCTCGTAGGGGTTGTCGATACCGAGCCGGGCCAGGGCCTTGACCTCCCGTGCTTCCATGTCCGCCGCGTCGGCATCGGCCTCATGGTCGTATCCCAACAAATGCAATGTTCCATGCACCAGAAGGTGCGTTGCGTGCTGTTCTACCGGGACGCCTTTTTCGGCCGCCTCACGCTCGCAGACTCCGCGCGCCAGGATCAGGTCACCCAGCATGATCCCGCCGGGTCGGTCCTCGTCCGCCTGCTCGAGTTCATATGCCTCGGCCATCGGGAAGGAGAGAACGTTCGTCGGCTTGTCCTTGCCACGCCAGTGGGCATTCAGCCCGCGAACCTCTTCGTCGCCGGCAAGCCGCACGGAAAGCTCGATCGGACGGCTGGAATCCGCAAGCTGCGGGAACGCGCTCTCGGCAATGGCTGCTTCGGCGGCCTTGCGGATCAGCGACTCCCAGGTGCGGCTACTGTCCCATTCCTCATCGGCTTCGAGGGCGATCTCGAGCATCATGGGCCTACGTCCCGTCCAGCGTTCGGCCCCTCATAGGCATCGACGATCCGGCCGACCAGCGGGTGGCGCACGACGTCAGCCGCACTGAAGCGCACCACGGCGATTCCCTGAACGCGCTCAAGGCGTCGGACCGCGTCGGCAAGGCCCGATTTCGATGGATCCGGAAGATCGACTTGATGCGGGTCGCCGCAGATGACCATCCGGCTGCGCATTCCGAATCGAGTCAGGAACATCTTCATCTGCAGCGGAGTGGTATTCTGCGCTTCGTCGAGGATGATGAAGGCGTCGTTCAAAGTCCGCCCGCGCATGAAGGCGAGCGGCGCGATCTCGATTTCGCCCGAAGCGATGCGCCGCTCGACCTGCTCCGTCGGAAGCATGTCGTAGAGCGCGTCGTAGAGTGGGCGAAGATAGGGATCGACCTTCTCTTTCATGTCGCCCGGCAGGAAGCCCAGGCGCTCTCCGGCCTCGACCGCGGGACGGGACAGGATCAGGCGATCGACGCTTCCGGTGATCAGCTGCGACACCGCCTGGGCGACGGCCAGATAGGTCTTTCCGGTGCCCGCTGGACCGAGCGCGAAAATCATGTCTTCGCGTGCCAGCGCCTCCATGTACGGCGTCTGGGTCGCGGAGCGCGGGACGATCGTCTTCTTGCGCGTGCGGATCATCACCCGCGGCGCCTCCGTCACGTCGTCGGCGATGATTCCGTCAAGATGGGGCTGGGCGGCCATTCCGAGTACCGCCTCGACCGATTCGGCATCGACGTCGTGACCCTGGTCCAGGCGGTTGTACAGGCCGAGAAGCACGTCACGGGCGCGAGCCGCAGCGTCGGGCTCGCCCTCGATCTGCACCTTGTTTCCGCGCGCGGCAATGTGCACTCCGAGCCGGTTCTCGATCGTGATCAAATGCCGGTCGTAATCGCCGAACAGAGGCCCAAGCAGATATGGTTGTTCGAACTCGAGCTCGAGCCGGGCGCGATCCGCGACGGCCTGAAGGTCCCTGCGCGCCATCAGGCAGCGGCCATCTGGCGAACGGCACCTGCGAGGCTGTTCGGACCCGCCGAGATCAAAGTCACGTCGAGGACGTCGCCCGGCACGGCGTCCGTATCCACGTGAACCGACTGAAGCCAGGGCGTTCGGCCGATCATCTGTCCGCCGCGTTTGCCCCCGCGTTCGATCAGGATCCGGGTTTCGGTGCCCACCTTCGAACGGTTGAAGGCAAGTTGGTGAATGTTGATCCGCTCATGCAGCCGCTGCAGCCGTTCATCCATCATCTCGCGCGAGATTTGATCCTCCATGGTTGCAGCCGGCGTTCCCGGACGTGCGCTATATTTGAACGAATAAGCCGAAGCGTAGCGGACTTCATCGACCAGTCGCAGAGTCGCTTCAAAATCCTGCTCGGTCTCGCCGGGGAATCCGACGATGAAGTCGCCGCTCAGGGCGATATCGGGGCGGGCTGCGCGGATTTTTTCCAATATGCGCAGATATGTTTCAGCGCTGTGGCTGCGGTTCATCGCCTTGAGGATGCGGTTGGAACCCGACTGCACCGGCAGGTGCAGGTACGGCATAAGTTTGTCGACCTCGCCATGAGCCGCAATCAGCGCGTCCGTCATGTCCGCGGGATGGCTGGTCGTGTATCGGATGCGCTCGAGGCCATCGATCCCGGCGAGCTCGCGGATGAGCTCTGCCAGGCCGCGATTCCCGTCAGACCAGGCATTCACGTTCTGGCCGAGAAGCACGATTTCGCGAGCGCCGACATCGACCAGATCGCGCGCCTCCAGGATGATGTCGTCCCATGGCCGCGAAATTTCGGCGCCGCGCGTATAGGGCACGACGCAATAGGTGCAGAATTTGTCGCAGCCTTCCTGCACGGTGAGGAAGGAGCTGGGGTTTGCCCGGCGCCGAGCCGGGAAGGCGTCGAACTTGCTGATCGCCGGCATGTCCGTATCGACCGGGCGAGCGCCACGCGAGGCTTCGTCGACCATCTTTGGCAGGCGATGATAGGCCTGAGGGCCGACGACGATGTCGATCATCGGCGAGCGGCGCCTGGCCTCGGCGCCTTCGGCTTGCGCGACGCAGCCGGCCAGCGCGATGATCGGCTTTGATCCGTCCTCGCGCTTCAGCCGCCCGATGTCCGAATAAGCCTTTTCGGCCGCCTTCTCGCGAATGTGACAGGTGTTGAGAACGACAAGGTCAGCATCGTCGCCATCGGCCACCGCCTTCATGCCCCGCTGGCCGAGCAACTCGGCCATGCGCTCGCCGTCATAGACATTCATCTGACAGCCGAAGCTTTTGATTTTGAAAGTCTTGGGATTCATTTCTCCTCGCCTATAGGCGAGTGCTCGGGCGACTTGAAGCCGAGGACCTCTGCGATCTTTTCGCGCGCCTGTCCGGCAAGCTGTTTGCGGTCTCCGCCGCGCGCGAGCGGGGCCAGCAGGCTGACAGTCACGGGCAAGACACCGCGACGGCCAAGGACGCGCAAGACGTTGTCTTTGCCGGGCTCGTTCCACCAACCGATGTCTGCTGCGGCTGCCCCATAGTCGATGACGACTGGCCTGATCTCGACGTCCTTCGACGCATAGTTCGCGGCCTCGAGCAACGTCGAGCGGAACGGCAAGAGATGGGTACCAGGACCGGTCGTGCTTTCCGGGAAGAGTGCGATGGGCTTCTCGCCTTCCAGCGCCTTGGCGATTGCGAGCGCCTGGTCTTTCGCGCCTTTGACGTGCGTCCTTTTGACGTAGACCGTGGCGTTTTGATCGGCGAGCCAGTGAAGCAGCCCGTGGCCGAGCTCATCCTTCGACACGAACGCGCAATTGGTCGCACCGCCCATGATGAGGATGTCGAGCCAGCTCGTGTGATTGGCGATGAGCAAGCTATGGCGTTTGATCGGTGCGCCCATCAGCCGCACCCGAGCGCCAATGATCCATCCGGCCCCTCCCAAGAACCATTGCGGCCACGGGGATCGGCCAAACAGCAGCTTGGTGACGATGTGGACCGGTCCGCAGAAGAGGAACCAGAGGAGGATGGCGCCGATGCGCGCCATCGCTCGGGCGTTCACTCTCGGCGGAGCGGGATCAGCGGTCGCGGTCGAGGGTGACGCCGTACAGCTCCATCCGATGATCGACGAGACGGAAGCCGAGTTTCTCCGCAATCCGCTTCTGAAGTGCCTCGAGCTCTTCATCGACGAACTCGATCACATTGCCCGTCTCGACGTCGATCAGGTGGTCGTGGTGGCTTTCGGACGCGGCTTCGTAGCGGGAACGCCCGTCGCCGAACTCATGCCGTTCGAGAATGCCGGCCTCTTCGAACAGGCGGACAGTCCGATAGACCGTCGCGATCGAAATGTTGGGATCGACCGCCGCCGCCCGGGCGTGCAGAGTTTCGACGTCCGGATGGTCCTCGCTATCCCCAAGGACGCGGGCGATGATCTTGCGCTGCTCGGTAATCCGGAGGCCCTTGTCGGCGCACAAAGCCTCGATGTCGATCGTGCGGGTCATGGGTCAAAGGTAGGCATAGGCGGCAGCGGGGTAAAGATTGCGATCATCGCATCGGATAAAGGTCGGCGGAGCAATCCAGTAAGCAGGAACTGAATTGCTCCGCCTTGCCCGCAATATAGTCGATTATTTCCGAGTCCGCTTGCGCTTTGTTCCAAGCCCGATCGACTTGGCCAGCGTCCGCCGCTGCTCCGCATAATTTGGCGCAACCATCGGATAGTCGGCTGAAAGACCCCATTTCTGGCGGTACTGGTCCGGCGTCATATTATAATGCGTCATCAGGTGCCGCTTCAGCATCTTCAGGCGCTTTCCGTCTTCCAGGCAGACAATGAAATCCGGCTTGACCGAGGACCGGATCGGCACCTTGGGCTCGGGCTTTGGTTCCGGAGCCGACGAAGTCCGCGAAATTCCACTCAAAGCCGAGTGAACGTTCTGGATGAGATTCGGCAAGTCGTTGACTGCAACACTATTGTTGCTGACATGGGCCGCTACGATATCTGCAGTAAGCGCCAGGAGCGTGTCTTCTCCGGTTTCATTGTCCAGCATCTCGAATAATCCTGTCCGAGCAGAGTCGCATGCAGCCCCGAACGGTTGCACGTCGAGGTGCGCATAAGCTTTCGACACTGTCGGTGCAATGGCCACGCCTAATTCTTACGGATGTTTAAGGTCTAGAGTTCTCGTGCAAAGGTCAGGGCATCGAACTCAAGCCCGTCGCGTCCATGATAATAGTTGCGGCGGCGGCCGACCGGCGCAAATCTCGCTGCGCGATACATTGCGATGGCAGGGTTCCCATCGCGGACTTCGAGATGCACGCGAGTCGCCCCGTCGGCGTGCGCACGGTCGATGAAATCGTCGAGAAGGCGACGCCCGATCCCGCGTCGTTGCTGATCGGGATGAACCGCCAGAAGCAGCAGCTCGGATTCGTCCACGACGCTGCGAAACAGGGAAAATCCGACGGTTTCGCCGCTCTCCGCGTCTCGAGCGACCATCAGGACCACGCCCGCCATCGGAAGGATCCCCGCGCATTGCGAGCGAGTCCAAGCCTCGCCGTAGCGGTCGCCGAACGCGGCCGCCATGACGCCCATTACGGCTTCGAGGTCGCGCGAAGTTCCTCGTGCGAGACGTACCGGGCTGTCGATCGTGGCCATCACGCGGCCTTCGCTTTCGCGTCCGGCGAACGGGCATAGACGGGCTTGGGCGCCATCGAACGAAGCGGCTCCGGCAGGCCGAGCGCATCGGCGGCCGAAGGCCAGCGTTCGCGGGCGTCCCCCCAGCCGCGAGCCTGGACGAGCTGCGCGGCACCCGATCCCAGGACAAGCCGAGAATTTGTCCGGGCGGCGGCCGCGTGCGGCGGCAGGTTGAGGAGTTCGCCGATTGCCCGTCCGGTCCTGCCGTCGAATTGCTGCACAAACAGTTCGCCATGCCCCGCGATGACGGCAACTGCAATTTCACCTTCGGACTGTGCCCCCCTGGCGATGAGGGCGAGAGAAGACATTCCGTGCAATTCGGCATTCCAGCCGATGGCCAAGCCATGTGCGGCGGCGATGCCGACCCGGATTCCAGTGAAGCTTCCGGGCCCAATGCCGACCAGGATCTGGTCGGCCGTCCGTCCCTCCATCATCTCTGCAATCATTGGGACCAGGCGCTCGGCATGACCGCGCCCGATCACCTCATCGCGTGAAGCGACGCACTCACCCGATCCGTCGAGCAAGGCGGCGGTGCAGGCGGCGGTCGAGGTATCCAGCGCGAGGATCATGATTAACGCGGATAGTGGGCATATGCGGCGCGAGGCCGCAAGCCCCAAAGAACCAAGGCAAAATCAGACGGCCTCGACGGTTTCGACCTCGGGAACGTAGTGGCGAATCAGACTTTCTATCCCGCGCTTCAGCGTGACCGTGGAAGAAGGACAGCCCGAACAGGCCCCGTGCATCGAAAGATACAGCCGGCCGTCCTTGTAACCCTTGTAGACGATGTCGCCGCCGTCCTGCGCGACTGCCGGCCGAACGCGGGTCTCGATCAGTTCCTTGATCTGGTCGATGATGTCGGCGTCTTCGGGATTTTCTTCGAAATCGGCATCCTCGCTGATGTGAATTCCCGCCGCCGAGCCGGGGGCAAAGAGCGGCGCGCCCGTCACGAAGTGGTCGAGCAGGATTTCGAGGACGAGCGGTTCCAGATCCCCCCAGGAAACGCCGGGAGCAGCAGTCACGGAGATGAAATCGCGACCGAAAAATACGCCTTCGACCATTTCGCTGTCGAACAGGGCTTTGGCGAGCGGCGATGCTTCCGCGGATTCCGCGTCGGGAAAGTCTCGAGTGCCGGCTTCCACGACGATTTGCCCCGGAAGGAACTTGCGAGTCGCAGGATTCGGCGTCTGCTCGGTGCGGATCAGCATGAACGCGATGTGGCGTCTGACTCCCCTCCCTGCAAGGGAGGTGCAAGGGGCGGGTGCGAGCGAGCGGGAAAGTTCAACCCATTCCCCAGTCCCCTCCCCGCTAGGGGGCAGAAGCGCCAAAGGGCGGAGCCCCGGCGATGATCCAGCGAGTAACGCCGATACCGACGCCCAGGCACAACAAGGCGACCCACCATTTACCGCGACGCATCGGTGGCGAACCCGCGTCGATCTTCGCCTTTCCGGTGATCATCGCCTTCGTCAGCGGCCTGCCGCGCAGGCGATAGAAGATGATCGCCGCGACGTGGAGGATGATAAGTCCCAGAATGACGTTGAACCACAGCTCGTGGATGTCGCGGGCCTTGTCGGAGGTATCGGAGCTGACCAGGCCGGCGAGCGGCCCGGCGTAAATGCCGTCCTCATCCTGTGAGATCAGCCCGAGGCTGACCTGGATCGCCACCGCGACGAGCAAAGCGACGACGCTAAGCGCGCCCAGCGGCGTGTGGCCGATGCCGTTCCAGCCTCCGCGAAGGTAGTTGAGAACCGCCTGCGGCCCGCGAACGAAGCTCGAGAAGCGCGCGGTCGAGCTTCCGAAGAATCCCCATAGGAGGCGGAAGATGAGAAGGGTCAGGATCGCGCAACCTGACCAGATGTGCCAGTCGGTATGGTCGTTGTGGACCGACCACCAGCTGAAGCCGATCAGCCCGGTGAGCACCCAGTGGAACAGCCGAATTGGCAGGTCCCAGACAGGTTGTTTCGCGCTCAGTGGTGCATGTCCATGCGATATTTGTCGTGGCATGCCTTGCACGCGCCATTGAGGTCCGCGTAACGCGCCTTGATCGCGTTCATGTCGCCCGATTTCGCGGCTGCGTTGAACGCCTGGGCCGCGCCCTGGAAGTTATGCAGCTTGGCGATGAAATCCTGCGGGGTCTGCCAGATTTGAGGCCGCGCGCCCGTCTTGCCGAGCTCGGGCCCGGTTCCCCTGGGGAACCAGCCGTTGGCCTTAACCGACAGGCCGGCGATGGTCGCTGCGCCCGACTGAATTGCAGGCACGAACGGCGAGCTGGAGGTGATCTCCCGCCGGAGCAATTTGTTGGTGTCGCCGATCTTTTCCATGCCTTCGTGGCGCTGATGCATGATGGCGAGCGCGCGGCCTTTGGTGAGCGGCGCCGCGACGGCAGCGGCCGCGAAGACGGCAATCATTCCAACGGCTATGGTTACGCGGCGCATGCTCACTCCTTGTCCTGAGGTTTCCAGCTGTCGTCGATCATCTTGATGATCCCGGAGAAATCCTTGTTCGCTCCGCCGCGATCGACGAAGCGCTGGTAGAGTTCCTCGGCTTCCCCGCCCATCGGCGTATAGGCGCCGACGCTCTGCGCCGCCTCCTCGGCGAGCTTCAGGTCCTTGAGCATCAGGGCGGCGGCGAAGCCTCCCTCATAGTCGTGATCGGCAGGAGTATCCGGCCCGACGCCAGGAACCGGTGCATAACTTGTCATCGACCAGCTTTGCCCCGACGCCTTGGAGGAGATGTCGAAGAACACCTGCGGGTCGAGGCCGAGCTTCTGCGCGAGGACGAAGGCTTCGCAGGTAACAACCATCGTCGCGCCGAGGATCATATTGTTGCAAATCTTTGCCGCCTGGCCGGCGCCGAGATGCCCGGCGTGGATCACGGCCTTGGCCATGGGCTCGAGGAAGGGGCGTGCGCGCTCGAACGCTTCGTCCGAGCCGCCGACCATGAAAGTCAACGAGCCGCCAGCAGCCGCGGCGATGCCGCCCGAGACAGGTGCGTCGACGAACTCGAACCCAAGCTCGTCCAGGCCCGCGCCCACTTCCCGCGCGCTCGTCACGTCGATGGTCGAACAATCGATCAGCAACGCCCCGGCCTTTGCGTTTGGAGCGACATCATTCTCGTACACCGCCCGCACATGCTGGGCCGCGGGCAGCATGGTTATGACCACATCCGCGTCCTTGACCGCGTCGGCGGTCGAGCCCGCGCGAAGGCAGCCGGCCTCGACGGCGTGCGCCAGCGCGTCTTCGCTCAGATCGAAGGCGTGGACCTCATGCCCGGCCTTCACCAGGTTCGGCGCCATCCCGCCGCCCATGTGACCCAGGCCGATGAATGCGATGCTGGCCATAGCTAGCGTCCTTTCCACTTCCCCGGGCGCTTCTCGACGAAAGCCGTCATGCCCTCCTTCTGGTCCTCGGTCCCGAAAAGTCCGTGGAACAGCCGCCGCTCGAAGCGGATCCCCTGGCCGAGTGGGATTTCGAACGCCGCATTGACCATTTCCTTCACCGCGATCGCGGCAAGGGGAGGCATTGCGGCGATCGCTTCGGCGGTCTTCATCGTTTCGGTCATCAGCTCGTTCGCTGGAACGACCTTGGCGACCAGGCCCGAGCGCTCCGCCTCGGCCGCGTCCATCATCCTTCCGGTCAGGCACATCTCCATGGCTTTCGCCTTGCCGATGGCGTGCGCCATGCGCTGCGACCCGCCCATGCCGGGTGTCACGCCCAGCTTGATTTCGGGCTGGCCGAACTTCGCGCTATCCGCGGCGATGATGAAGTCGGCCATCATCGCGACTTCGCAACCGCCCCCGAGCGCATAGCCGGAGACCGCGGCGATCCACGGCTTGCGGGTTGCGGTCACCTTCTCCCAGCCGGCGAAGAAGTCCGAGGAATACATGTCAGCGAAGCCCTGGCTCGACATTTCCTTGATGTCTGCGCCCGCCGCGAAGGCTTTCTCCGAGCCCGTGAGGACCAGGCAGCGCTGGCTCTCGTCCGAATCATAAGCGGCGAAGACATCGATCAGCTCTTTCAAGACTTCGCTGTTGAGTGCGTTGAGCGCCTGTGGCCGGTTCAACGTGACGAGCGTGACCGCACCGCGTTGCTCGACCAGGATCGTATTGTACTTGCTCATGCAACGGGCTCCGCTTTGGCGAATGGCGTCCAGGCTTCGGTTTCCGGCAAGGGGGCGAAGAGCACGTCGAGCATCTCGTCGGTCACGCCTTCGGGCGAAGCCGGATCCCATTGCGGGTTGCCATCCTTGTCGATCAGAAGCGCGCGAACGCCCTCGCGGAAGTCATGCGTGCGCACGATACGGCCGGCGAGCGCATATTCGGCGCGCATCTCCTCACCGAAACTGACGCGTTTCGAGCCCTCGGCAAGAAGGCGAAGGGAGACCTTGCAGGATAGCGGACTCTTGGTCCTCAGCGTCGCAAGCTCCGTCTTCGCCCATTCGCTCTCGTCACCGTCGAGCGCAGCGAGAATTTCCTCGAGGCGATCGGAGGCGAAGAGGCGCCCGATGAGCGACAGATTGGCTTCGATCCTGGCGTCCGGCGGAGTGGCCGACGCAGCGCCGAGCGTCCCGCCGATGCGGGTCGGAGCTTCGATGATGCGCCGCATGAGATCATCGAGCGACGAATGCTCCACATAATGTGTCGCGAGGCGAAGGTAATGGCATTCGGCGCCGTCCAGCCGAGCTCCGGTGAGTGCCATGAACTGTCCGACGCGTCCCGGTAGGCGGGAGAGATACCATCCACCCCCCACGTCGGGGAAAAGGCCGATCCCGGTCTCGGGCATCGCAAATCGGGTGTTTTCGGTCGCGACGCGATAATCGCAGGGCAGCGAAATCCCGACTCCACCACCCATCGTGATTCCGTCGATGATCGCGGCGGTCGGCTTGGGATAAGTAAAGAGCAGATGGTTGAGCCGATATTCCGCGAAGAAGAAATGCTTCGCATCCTCAGCATCGTAGGCGCCGCTCCGCGCCAGCATCACCACGTCGCCTCCGGCGCAGAAGCCGCGGCCCTCGGCATGGTCGATGACGATCGCGAGGACATTGTCGTCGTCGCGCCAGTTGAGCAGCGCCTCGCTCATTTTCTCGCACATCGCGGTCGTGAGCGCGTGAATCGCCTTGGGCCGGTTGAGGCGAATCCGGCCGACCCCACGCTCGACGCTGATCAGGACGTCGTCGGTCACTGCCTGAGCATGTCCCGGCTGATGATGACCCGCATGACCTGGTTGGTGCCTTCGAGGATCGAGTGCACGCGAAGATCGCGCCAGAAGCGCTCGATCGGATAGTCCATCAGATAGCCGTAGCCGCCGTGAAGCTGCAGCGCGCGGTCGACGACCGATGAGCCCGAGTCGGTCGCGAGCCGCTTCGCCATGGCCGCGAACTTGGTCTTGTCGGGCGCATTCGCGGTGACCTTCGCCGCCGCGACGTAGAGCAAATAGCGCGCGGCCTGCAGCTCCGTCTCCATATCGGCGAGCGTGAATTGCGTTGCCTGGAAGTCGGCGATCGGCGAGCCGAACTGCTTGCGTTCCTTGGTATATTTGATCGCCTCGTCGAGGCAGCGCTGGGCGCCGCCCAAGGAGCAGGCGCCAATGTTCAGGCGGCCGCCGTCAAGGCCCATCATCGCGATTCGAAAGCCCTCGCCCTCGGCCCCGACCCGGTTCGCGACCGGAACGCGGACCTCATCGAAATTGACCTGCGCGGTCGGCTGCGAATGCCAGCCGAGCTTCTTTTCCTGGGCGCCGAAGCTCACGCCCTTCATGTCCTTGTCGATGACCAGCGCGCTAATGCCCTTCGGTCCTTCCTCACCGGTCCGGACCATGGTCACATAGACCTCATTCTCCCCGCCGCCGGAGATGAATGCCTTGGAGCCGGAGACGACATAATGGTCGCCGTCCAGGACGGCCTTCGTCTTGAGCGCGCCCGCGTCCGAACCCGAGGACGGCTCGGTGAGGCAGTAGCTGCCCATCCGCTCCATCGTGATCATCGACGGCAGATACTTCTGCTTGACGTCCGCCGAGCCGAAACGGTCGATCATCCAGCTCGCCATGTTGTGGATCGAGATGAACGCGCTCGTCGACGGGCAGCCGTAGGCCATCGCCTCCATGATCAGCGCGGCTTCGAGGCGCCCGAGACCGATGCCGCCGCTCTCCTCCGACACGTAGATGGAGCCGAAGCCGAGCTCGGCCGCCTCCCGGATCGTGTCGCGCGGGAAGATATGCTTCTCGTCCCATTCTGCGGCGAAAGGAGTGATCGCGTCCGCAGTGAACTTGCGTGCCATCTCCTGGATCTGGAGCTGGTCGTCGGTGAGGTCGAACTGGGTCATCGCGCCGGCGCTCTAGGATGCAGTCAGATTGTCAGCAAGTGCACCCGCCGCTCGTGACGTCGCGACCTGTCCCTTCAATATCCGTTGCCCGAAGCATTGAGATCGGAAACGTCGGCATTGTCGGCGCCGTTGATCAGCTCGTTCGACGGAGTTTCGCTGCTCTCGTCGGGCGGAAGCGCTTCGACGTCGGTCGCGTTCGCGACATCATTGTTGATTGCGACATTCTGCTCCTGGTTCTTGTTGCAGGCCGACAGGGCTGTGACGCCGAAGAATAGAGCAAGGACCTTATGTGCATTTCGCATAGGTGAAGCTCGCTGTTGGTTTCGTTTCGGTACGGACGAGGTCATTCTTCTGGAGCTGAATCGATTCGAACTTCGTCCAGCTTTGGCCTTCCCCTGTAAAGCTGAAATTTCCGCTGATCGAATTCGCATCGGCCTGCACGTCGGGACCCGGAACGGCCCGGGATTCGTAGAATTGAAGCTGGTCATCAGAAATGACCATCAGGCCCTTGGCGTCGCTGCGGTTGCGCATGCAGTCCGCCGGCGAGAGGCCCCAGCGTCCTTGCAGCGACGCCGGGATATTTGCCGCGGCGACCGGAGACTGGGTTGCGGGCGCCGCGCCCTTCTCGGGAGGCGCACCCGTCGCGTCAGGAACCTGATCGTTGATGGCTGGGAGGCCCGCCGTCTTGTTCGCTCCGTCTGCAACCGGATCGCGCTTGGTGCACGCGACCACAATCAGCATCAAAATGAGCGCGATTGTTGGTCCAACGGCGCGAAGCATGCAGCAGTAACGCTGCTGGGCGCCGCGCGTATCCCTGTGACCTTCAGCTGGCTCCCGACGCTACCCGAACGTTGGAATGATGAAGGCGCTCTCGCCGTGGGCGCCACCGTCGGGCCAGCGCTGGGTCACGACCTTGGTCTTCGTCCAGAAGCGCATGCCCTCCTGACCATATTGGCCGATGTCGCCGAAGCCCGAGCGCTTCCACCCGCCGAAGCTGTGGTAGGAGACCGGAACCGGGATCGGCACGTTCACTCCGACCATCCCGACATTCACCCGGGCCGTAAATTCGCGAGCCGCATGGCCGTTGCGGGTGAAGATTGCGACGCCGTTGCCATAATCATGCTGCGACGGGAGCCGCACCGCTTCCTCGAAATCCCTGGCACGGACCATCTGGAGGACCGGGCCGAAAATCTCCTCTTTGTAGGTAGTCATGCTCGGCTTCACGTGATCGAAGAGGGTGGGCCCGACGAAAAAGCCGTTCTCGTGGCCCTGAAGCATGAAGCCGCGCCCGTCGACGACCAGCTCGGCGCCCTCGTCGATGCCCATCTGGATATAGTTTTCGATCCGCTCCTTGTGCGCCTTGCTGACCACCGGGCCGTAATGCGCTTCGGGGTCGGTCGAGACGCCAACGCGGAGGGATTCGATCGCGGGAATGAGCTTGGCGCGAAGCGCGTCAGCGGTTTCATCACCGACTGGAACGACGACCGGAAGAGCCATGCAGCGCTCGCCGGCCGAACCGAAGGCGGCACCGGCGAGGTCGTTCACGACCTGGTCGAGGTCGGCATCGGGCATGACGATACCGTGGTTCTTGGCGCCCCCGAACGCCTGGACGCGCTTGTTGTTCGCCGTGCCGCGTGAATAGATATAGTGCGCAATGTCGCTCGATCCGACGAAGCTGACGGCCGCGATGTCGGGGTGATCGAGGATCGCGTCGACCATTTCCTTGTCACCATGGACGACATTAAGGATTCCGTCGGGAAGTCCCGCTTCCTTCATGAGCTCGGCGAGCCGAACCGGAACCGTCGGGTCGCGCTCCGACGGCTTCAGCACGAAGGCATTGCCGCAGGCGATCGCCATCCCGAACATCCACATCGGGATCATCGCGGGGAAGTTGAACGGAGTGATTCCGGCACCGATGCCGAGCGGCTGGCGCATCGAATAGACGTCGATGCCAGGGCCCGCGCCGACGGTATATTCGCCCTTGAGCGCCTGCGGGATCCCGCAGGCATATTCGATCACTTCGAGGCCGCGCTGCACGTCGCCCTTGGCGTCGGCGATGACCTTGCCGTGCTCGCTCGACAGGATGTGGGCGAGTTCCTCCATGTTCTTTTCGACGAGATCCTTGAACTTGAACATGACCCGCGCGCGGCGCTGCGGGTTCGTCGCGGCCCATGCCGGCTGTGCGGCCTTCGCCGCGTCGACCGCCTTCTGGAGGTCGGCGGCGGTGCCGAAGCGGACGTTGGCCTGGACCTCGCCCTGGTTGGGATCGAACACATCGCCCTGCCGCTCGCCGGACGCGAAGGTGGAACCGTCGATGAAATGATCGATGCTGCGCAACATGGGAAAGTCGTCCTGATTTAAGTGGTTTGGGATCGCGGCTCCCCTAGTCCTTCGCTCGGCGCATGGCTAGGCGGTCATCCGATGGCTCACGCCCAGCCCACCGATCGGCCAGCCGAACCGCAGCTATTGCTCGGCCTGGGCCTTCGGCTGATCAGCGCATTATCCCTGGCGCTGATGTTCGCCGGAGTGAAATGGGCCGGCCAACGCGGCGTCGGGGTCGCCGAAAGCCTTTTCTACCGCCAGATCGGATCGGCGGCCTGCGCCGCCACCTGGGTTGCGGCGGGACCGGGATTTGCAACGCTCAAGACCAAGAGGTTCGGCGCGCACGCGGCGCGCATGGCCATTGGACTGATCGCCATGGGTCTCAATTTCCTCGCGATCATGCTCCTTCCGCTCGCCGAGGCGACGGCCATCGGTTTTTCGGTGCCGATCTTTGCGACCTTGCTCGCCGCCGTCGTGCTTCGAGAGCCGACAGGGCGTTGGCGCTGGGGGGCGGTCATCGCCGGTTTCCTTGGAGTGCTGGTCATCGTCCAGCCGGGAAGCAATCATATCGGCGCTTATGGCGGCCTGGTTGCGATCGGCGCAGCCGTGAGCACGGCCTGCGCGACAATCGCGATTCGTCGCCTTGGTGCGACCGAGGCGACGGGGACAACCGTCTTCTGGTTCGCGATCACGTCGCTCGTCCCGCTGGCGCTTCTGATGCCGTTTGTCGGCCACGCCCATGACGGACCCACCTGGGCAGCCATAGCGGCCTTCAGTCTTGCGGGAGGGATTGCGCAGCTGGCTCTGACCGGGGCGCTGAGGCTCGCTCCGGTCTCGCTCGTCGTGCCGATGGATTATTCCGCATTGCTCTGGGCGTCATTGCTCGGATTGCTCATTTTCCGGCAGGCGCCGTCACACTGGACCTGGCTGGGAGCGCCGATCGTTGCAGCCGCCGGCCTCGTGATCCTGTGGCGCGAGCATCGGCTTCGAATCGCTGGAAGTGCGGTGACCGCAGTGTCAGAAGTGCAGGAATGAACATGTCGCGCATCGCCATCGCCTTATCCTCCGTCGTCCTGATCGCGGCCGCTCCACCGTCTCCCGATGCAAGACTGAGGTCGATCATAGCCCCGGTCAGCCAGGCTCAACTCCGGCACACGATCGAGACTCTGGTGAGTTTCGGCACACGGCACACACTCTCGTCGCAGACCGATCCCAAGCGTGGCATCGGCGCGGCGCTCAATTGGGCGGAGACCGAGTTTGGGCGATATTCCGCCGCTTGCGGCAATTGCCTGACCGTCGCGCGAACCAGTGAGACATTCAGCGGCGACCGGCTGCCGGCGCCTACCAAGATCACCGATGTGTTCGCCATCCAGCGTGGAACTGAGCGGCCGAACGACGTGGTCATCATCCAGGGCCATATCGACAGCCGCGTGACCGACGTCATGAACGCGACCGCCGATGCGCCCGGCGCGAACGACGACGGATCGGGCGTCGCCGCGGTGATGGAGGCCGCGCGGGTGCTCTCGAAGCACAAGTTCCCCGGCACGATCGTCTACGCGGCGCTGATGGGGGAGGAGCAGGGGCTCTACGGCGGCAAGACGCTGGCCAATTACGCCAAGGCGCAGGGCTGGAACGTCGTCGCGGTTCTCAACAACGACATCATCGGGAATAGCTGCGGATCGGACGGCGTGTGCGATTCCACCCATGCGCGGGTATTGTCGGAAGGGCCGAGGTCACAGGGCGAAGCCGAGCTTGCGAAGTCGATCCACAGCCTTGGCGGTGAGAATGACAGCCCGTCGCGCAACATCTCGCGCTATCTCGACAGCCTCGCCGACCGGCTGAAGATCGGGCTCGACGTCCGGCAGATCTGGCGCACCGACCGGTTCAGCCGCGGCGGCGATCACATCCCGTTCCTCGAGCTCGGCTATCCCGCCGCGCGGATCAGCGTCGCGGTCGAGAATTACAATTGGCAGCACCAGGATCTGAGGACCGAGAACGGTATCAAATATGGCGACACGATCGACCATGTCGATTTCGCCTATCTCGCGAAGATGACCAACCTGAACGTCGCCGCGCTGGCGTCGATTGCCAGCGCCCCGCCGCCGCCCGAGCCGAAGGTCGAGGGTGCGGTAAGCACGGATACAATTGTAAGTTGGGAGATGACCCAAACTACGGCCCATGATGATGTCATTGAATTCGGTGAAGATTACGTCGTCCGATGGAGGCAGACAGATGCTCCGCAATGGCAATTCGAACGGAAAGTGTCGAATGCGTGTAGGTTCGCCTACCGCTCTGATAACGGTAGCGGCGAGGCCGCGATAGAAACGCCTTGTCGGGTCACGTTGAAAGGGATCCGCGTCGACGATTGGATCTTCGGCGTATCGTCGGTGAGCAAGGACGGGTTCGAGAGCCCGGTCGCATCCGCGGTACCGGGTGGCGCGTTCAAGCCGTATGTGGCGCCGCCGGCCGGGAAGAAGCCTTAACCCTCCCATCGCCGGGGAGGAGCTCCTATATTTTCCGTCCAAGGAGAATGACATGGCCGGCGGATGGACCCGCGACGGCGCGGTTCAGGACCAGATCGACGATACGGTGAAGGACGCGGTCCTCCGCGCCCGGGCGCTTACCCCTTCGGGCGAGAGTGCGGAGGAATGCGACGATTGCGGCGAGCCGATCCCGAAGAAGCGGCGCGAGGCGCTGCCAGGTGTCCGCACCTGCATCGCTTGCCAGACGACACGCGACAAGGCCGTCACGCATTCAACCATCAACCGCCGCGGCAGCAAGGATAGCCAGCTGCGCTAGGCGCGTTTAGGGGCGCACCATGGCCCGCAAGCGCAACGCCGAGCTACCGACCCGAAAGCAGATCCTCGACTTCATTGCCTCGTCGGACCAGCCGGCGGGGAAGCGCGAGATCGCGCGCGCGTTCGGGCTGTCGGGTCAGTCCAAGATCGACCTCAAGCGCCTGCTCAACGACATGGCCGATGAGGGGTTGATCGATCATTCGCGGGGCCGCGCCTTTCACCAGGCCGGAGGTGTGCCAAAGGTCACGGTGCTTCGGGTGACGCAGGTCGACGACAGCGGTCATGTTTTCGCGGTGCCCGAGGAATGGCACGCCGAGATCCAGCCGCCGCGATTGCGGCTTCTTGAGCGCGGCCGGCGTAGCGCGCTCGGGATTGGCGACAGGGTTCTCGCCCGGACCGAGGAGCAAGGACAGGGCTGGGTCGCGCATCCGCTCAAAAAGCTGGCTCGATCCGCCGAGCTCGCGCTCGGAGTGGTCAAGCAGGAAGGCGATCGTTTCTGGCTCTCGCCAGTCGACAAGAAGGAACGGCGTGAGCTCCACATCAGCGAGTTGAAGGACGCCGAGCCCGGCGACCTCGTGCTGTGCGAAGTGAGCGGAAGGCCGCCGCGAGTGTCGGTGCGGGTCGATGCGGTGCTCGGGGATCCGTTCGCGCCGCGCAGCTTCAGCCTGATCGCCATCCACAAACATGCCCTGCCGCACGAATTTCGCCAGGAAGCGATCGACGAGGCGCATCGCGTGTCGAAGCTTCCGCTCGAAGCCGGGGCCACGCGCGAGGACCTGACTCATCTGCCGATCGTCGCGATCGATCCGGAGGACGCGCGCGATCATGATGACGCCATCTGGGCCGAACCGGACGGCGAGGGCGGATGGAATGCGATCGTCGCGATCGCCGACGTCAGCTTCTATGTACGGCCGGGGTCGGAACTAGACCGCGAAGCTCGGGCCCGCGGCAATAGCGTCTATTTTCCCGATCGCGTCGTGCCGATGCTTCCTGAAGAATTGTCCGCCGACATCTGCTCGCTCAAGGCCGGGAAGACACGCGCGGCGCTGGCCTGTCACCTCAAGATCGCTCGCGATGGAACGCTGAAAAACTGGAATTTCACGCGAGCCAAGATTTGCGTTGCTGCAAATATTGCATATGAGGATGCTCAGGCCGCAATGGATGCCGCGGAGGAGGAGAGGATCGAAGTTTCCTCTCCGACCTGCTCGATGCAGCCGATCGAGGGTCGCGTGTCGGCCGAGCTGGTTGAAAGGGCCCTGAAGCCCTTGTGGAATTGCTGGCGAGCATTGTTCGCGGCGCGCCAGAAGCGCGATCCGCTCGAACTCGATCTGCCCGAACGGCGAGTGATGCTCGACGAGAAAGGCCGAATCACCTCGATCGCTCCGCGCGACCGCTTGGACGCGCACCGGCTGGTCGAGGACTATATGATCGCGGCCAATGTGGCGGCCGCGCGCGCGCTCGAAGCGAAGAAGGCGCCGGTCATGTACCGCGTCCACGAGGCTCCGAGCCGCGAAAAGCTCGTGGCCCTCAAAGACTATCTGAAGACCTTCGGGATCGACTTCGCGCTCGGCCAGGTGATCAAACCGGGCACATTCAACCGCATCATCGAACGCGTCGGCGAGGGCGCCGGCCGCGAGGAGATCATGGAGCAATTGCTCCGCACCCAGATGCAGGCGCGCTACGGTCCGGAGCGCCTTGGCCATTTTGGCCTGGCGCTTGCGACCTACGCCCATTTCACTTCGCCGATCCGGCGCTACGCCGACCTCCTGGTCCACCGCGCGCTGGTGAGCGCCTGCAAGCTCGGCGATGGCGGCCTTCCGCCCGGCGAAGACGAGCGCTTCGAGCAGATCGGTGAGCAGATCTCGATGCTCGAGCGACGAGCCATGGAAGCGGAGCGCGAGACAATCGATCGCTATGTCGCGGCCTATCTCTCCGACAGGCAGGGCCAGCTCGTCGATTGCCGGATCACGGGGGTGCAGCCGTTCGGCTTCTTCGCGACGGTCGAGGACCTGGGCGGCGACGGGCTGCTGCTCGCGAAAGACCTCGGCCGGGAATATTTCCGTTACGACGAGGCGGCAAAGCAGCTGGTGGGCGACGAAACAGGTGAGACATACCGCATCGGACAAAAGCTGACGCTTCGCCTTGCGGAGGCAAACCCGGTTTCGGGATCGCTGCGTTTCGAACTGCCCGAGGGGAGCTACGGCGCGGCGCCTGCTCGTCGCGATCGCGTTCGCACCCCCGGGCGCCGCGGCCGTCCCGCCAACATACGCCACAGCAACCGACGACGCTGAAACCTTTTTCCCTCGCACTCATTGCCTTCACGCGAAAGGAACTCGCCATGGCCTATAAAATCGCGATCCTCGTCGGAAGCCTCAGGAAGGACAGCCTCAATCGGAAGATCGCGCGCTCGATCTGCGGGTTGCGCGGCGACAATCTCGACTGTTCGATGATCGAGATCGGCGACCTGCCGCTCTACAACCAGGACCTCGACACGAACCCGCCCGAACAGTGGACGCGTTTCCGTCAGCAGGTCGGCGCAGCGGACGGGGTCCTGTTCTGCAGCCCCGAATATAACCGCGGCGTCCCTGGCGTGCTCAAGAATGCGATCGACGTCGGTTCGCGCCCCTATGGCCAGAGCGTGTTCGACAAAAAGCCGGCGGCTATCGTCACGGCCTCTCCTGGAAGCATCGGCGGATTTGGATCGAACCACCAGATTCGCCAGGCGGCGGTTTTCCTCAACATGCCTGTGATGCAGCAGCCGGAAGCGTATCTCGGTCATGTGAGCGACGACAGCTTCGACGCCGATGGCTGCCTGAAGGACGGTCCGCTGAAGGATTTGGTGACCGTCCTCGCGCACGCCTTTGCGGGGTGGGTTGAGACGATCATTCGATCGCGGCAGCTGCTTGCGGAGGATTCGGCCCACGCCGCCCAGGCAAAGGCGAAAGAGCCGGCCTGAGGGGTTCCCACGAAAGTACGACTTTCGTGGGGTCCCTAAACGCCGCCAGGATAGGGGAATATCGGGGGCGGCATGGCCGGTTGGGGGAAGTGCCGGCGGATCGCGGTGTCGCAGATCGCATAGCCCCAGTTGATCAGCCGCTCCTGATGCTCTGCGCTGAGCCGCTTGAGGCGGGTGGAGATCGCGGCCAGCTCCGACGTCCGCGCGAACGGCGCCGGGAGCGAGCTTCCCAATTTGTAATGCGCGATGTCCGACCCGACGCCCCAGTAGGTGCCCCGGCGCTTGCCCGGAGCGCCCTTCGCGACCTTGAATGACGCGATCACCTGGCGCTTCCTGAGCGCCGTCACCTGTCGATAGATGATGTCGATCACGCGCTTCGAGAGCCGGCCCCAATCGGCCGGAGGCGACGGTTCGAAATCGAGAGCCGCGCCGGCGTCGGACACCAGCACATTGGCGTAGCGCTTCCACACCGTTTCCAGCCCGAGATTGTCATAGGCGCCGCCATCGGTCAGCGAGATGTTGGAAAGCAGCCGCCGGTCCTTGCAATAGACGCGCGAGAAATCGCGTTCGCCCACGCGAAGCACATAAGGCGAGAGGAATGGCGGAAAGGCCGACGATGCGGCCACCGCGGAGCCCAGGTTGAGGTCGGGCTTGCGGATTTCGCCGACCTGATAATCGGCCATGTAGCCGCGCGTGAAGCGCCACAGGGTGCCGGTCTCGAGATTCGTCGCATTGATCACGAACTCGGGCGCCTTCGGCAGATCCTGCAACGTTGCGTCGCCGAACAGAAAGCGACGGTAGGCGAAGGCGATATAATCGGCGACGCCCCCGGGGAGGACGATTCCCGCGAGGATGCACGGGATGTCGACTGTCGTTCCGGCGAGTCGGCGAATGGGCTCAACGACATGTTCGAAGAAGTCGTCGCGGGTCGCGAGACGTGGCCATTCAAGTGCGATCTTCGCCGCCGTAATCGATCCGCCGGAGACGCTCGAAATCCGATCGAGGCGCTGAAGGAGCCCGAGTTCGTAGAGGCGCAAGAAGGCTCCGAGGTGGAACAGCATTGCGCGGTAGCCGCCGCCCGAAACGGAAAGGCCGATGCCGGGCGAGGGTCCGCCTCGTTTCGTATCGGCCTGAGGCGATACGGGTTCGACGAATTCGGCCATCAGGTGACAGCCTTGCGGTCGTGGAACTGGGGCACATCCCAGCCGCGCGACCCGACGATATCGCCGAGGATTTGGGCCGCGCGCCAGACTTCCTCGAACCGATTGTAGAGCGGCGCGAATCCGAAGCGCATCAGGTCGGGAGCGCGGAAGTCGCCGACGACCCCCCGAGCGATCAGCGCCTGCACGATTGCATAGCCCTGCGGATGGGCGAAGCTCACGTGGCTAGCGCGCTCGGCAGCATCGCGAGGTGAAACCAGACGGACTTCGGCGCCGCATCGCGTCTCGACCTCATCGATAAAGAGTTGGGAGAGCCTGCGCGCCTTCGCCTCGAGATCGCGCATCGAAACGCCGGCGAAGGCATCGAGCCCGCAGTCGAGCGCGGCGAGCGACAGGATGGACGGCGTGCCGGTCAGGAACCGCCTGATCCCGGTCGCAGGCTCGTAATCGTCGGAAAAGGCGAACGAATCCGCATGGCCCATCCAGCCCTGGAGCGGCGACCGCAGTTCGTCCTGGAGCCGTTCAGCGACGAACAGGAAGGCCGGGGCGCCGGGACCGCCATTCAGATATTTGTAGCCGCATCCGACCGCCAGATCGCAGCCCGCCCCATCGAGATCGAGCTCGATCGCGCCCGCGCTGTGCGACAGATCCCACACGACGAGTGCTCCGGACGCATGGGCCGCCTCGCTCATCAAGCGCATGTCGTGGATCGAAGAGCTGCGGTAATCGACATGCGTCAGAGTGACGACGGCTGTGCCTTCGTCGATTGTTCCGATGACGTCCGTCGCGGGGACAGCCTTGAGCGTCAGTCCCAACATCTCCGCCAGTCCCTCGGCCACATAGAGATCGGTCGGGAAATTCCGTTGTTGAGTCAGGATGGTGCGGCGGTCAGGCCGCGCCCGGACCGCGGCCGCGAGCAGCTTGAACAGGCAGACGCTGGTCGAATCCGCGATCAGCAGCTCGTTCGGCTTTGCCCCCACAATCGGTGCCAACTTGCCGGCGATGCGCGTCGGCCAGTCGATCCAGTCGTGCTTGTTCCAGCTGGCAATGAGGTCTTCGCCCCATTGCTGTTCGGCGACCTGGGCCAGGCGACCAGGAGTTGCGGCCGGCAGCGCACCCAGCGAGTTGCCGTCGAGATAGATGACGCCGTCGGGAACCGTGAACCTTTGGCGCGCAAAGCCGAGCGGATCGGCAGTGTCCAGTTGTCGGGCTTCCTCGAAGGTCACAGCTTCGGCAGCGTCACGCCCTTTTGGCCCATATATTTGCCGGCGCGATCGGCGTAGCTGACTTCGCAGGGCTCATTGCCTTGCAGGAACAGGAACTGGCAGGCGCCCTCGTTGGCGTACACTTTGGCGGGCAATGGCGTGGTGTTCGAAAATTCCAGCGTCACATGGCCTTCCCAGCCCGGCTCGAGCGGCGTCACGTTCACGATGATTCCGCACCGGGCATAGGTCGACTTGCCCAGACAGATCACCAGCACGTCGCGGGGCACACGAAAATATTCGACCGTCCGAGCCAGGGCGAAACTGTTGGGCGGAATGATGCAGACGTCGGTCCGGCGGTCGACGAAGCTGTTGCTGGCGAAATCCTTGGGATCGACGGTCGCTGAATCGACATTGGTGAAAATCTTGAACTCGTCCGCGACGCGCGCGTCATAGCCGTAGGAAGAGAGACCGTAGCTGATGCAGCCCTCGCGCCGCTGCGCTTCGACAAACGGCTCGATCATGCCGTTTTCCTGCGCCTGTTCGCGAATCCAGCGGTCGGAAAGAATGCTCATGACTGTGAATGAGGCGGCTGCGCTGGCCAAGTCAAGCGCGCAACATTCCAGTCTACTCGGCCCGTGATTCCATCCAATCGGCGGAAGTTCGATGCCTGCCATAACGTCCAAGGTCTGGATCCAAACCGGGGCTCGAACGCGATGCTCCGAAGCCAGAGCGGCCGATCAAAATTGCTGCTGACTGCGTAAGCCTCGTCGAACTCCTGGGTGAGATAGGGCAACGCGGGCTTACCTGTCCGAGCCTCGACGATTGCGAGGAAGGTTCGCAACTCGCGGTGAAGATCGGTGGGGGTCATTCGCTTGGCCGAGCGACAGTTACCGAGGAACTCCAGATCGACGGCCGGCGGCAAGGCATTGGGACTTGTTTGAGCGGCTGCGAGGAAGTTTGCGGCCTGTTCTGCCCCGGGGCGACAGAGCGTGAAGAAATGATAAGCACCAGCTCGAACGCCCGCCTTCGTAGCGGCCGCGAAATTCTCGGCAAAATGCTTGTCCTTGAAATCGCCGCCCTCGGTCGCCTTTATGTAGGCAAAATCGACACCTTGCCCCCGCAACCTCGGCCAGTTGATCGCGCCCTGGTGTCCGGAAACGTCGATCCCCTGCGTTGGATAGGATGAGCGCGACGGTGTCCACCGCGGAGCCAAAAACAGCGCGCCGGCACCCAACGCCAGGAAGGCGATCATCGATACAAGCAGTGCGCTAAATCGGCTCATCCGTCGCGCCTAACGAGCCAGTCCAAGGCCTTCAATTTGGCACCGATTATTTCTGTGGATTGGACAGATTCGAGATTCCGCAATTCGCATGAACCGCAAGCCGATTCGTCCACAGCCAATCCACGGTTGTGCTTCTTTCGTTCTCGTTAGATAATCCGGCCTAACAGATGGCGCGTGGGGACGTGCCTGGCGTAGAGGATTCGCCATGGCCCAAGTCGTTCAACTCGCCGAGTCCGCGTCGCAATCAGCAACCCCTGCTCTCCCGCAGAATATCGAGGCCGAAGCCGCGCTTTTGGGCGCATTGATGATCGACAATCGGCTGGTCGAAGACATCCAGCTGAAGCTCAAACCCCATCATTTCTTCGAGCCGCTACACGGGCGGATCTACGAATCGATCCTCCGCATGACCGACGGAAACCGGATCGCCAATCCGGTGACCCTGCGGCCTCTGTTCGAGGCGGACGAAGCCATGAAGGAGGTCGGGGGTCCGGCCTACCTCGCGCAGCTAACCGGATCGGGCGCAGCGGTCATCGGTGCCCGAGATTTCGCGGCACAAATTTACGATCTGGCGTTGCTCCGCGCCCTCATCGGCGTCGGCCGCGACCTGGTTGAAGGCGCGCTGGATACGAGCGAGGAGGTCGCCCCGCTCGCCCAGATCGAACGCGCGGAAACCGAGCTTTACAAGGTCGCGGAGGAAGGCGGCGCCGAAGGCAAGGCCAAGTCGTTCGGAGAGGCGACGAAGGAAGCGCTCGAAATGGCCGAGCGCGCGCTCAACAGCGGCGGTCATCTGTCGGGTTTCACAACCGGCCTAGAAAGCCTCAACAGCAAGATCGGCGGCCTGCACAAATCCGACCTGATCATCGTCGCGGGCCGTCCGGGCATGGGCAAATCCGCGCTGGGGACCAACATCGCTTTCGCGGCGGCGCAACGGTTCATCCGGGATGCCGAGGATTCGATCGAGCCGGAGAAGTCGGCGGGGGCGCCCGTGGCCCTGTTCAGCCTGGAAATGTCGGCGGACCAGTTGGCGACCCGAATCCTTGCGGAGCAGTCGGGCATTTCATCCGAGAATTTGCGCATGGGGCGGATCACCCAGCAGGAATTCCGCCAGCTCGCTCGCGCCGCAGCGGAGCTCCAGAGCCTCCCGCTTTACATCGACGACACCCCCGGCCTGACCATCGCCGCACTGCGCACGCGTGCCCGCCGTTTGAAGCGGCAGAAAGGGATTGGAGTCGTCGTGGTCGACTATCTCCAGCTTCTCCAGGGGACAGGCAAGAACAGCAACGACAATCGCGTGCAGGAGATTTCCGAGATCAGCAGGGGGCTGAAGCAGCTGGCCAAGGAACTCAATGTCCCGGTGATCGGCCTGTCGCAGCTTTCACGCGCGGTGGAACAGCGCGAGGACAAGAGGCCGCAGCTATCGGACTTGAGGGAATCGGGCTCGATCGAGCAGGACGCCGACATCGTGCTCTTCATCTATCGCGAGGACTATTATCTCGCTTCCAAGCAGCCGGGGGACGACCATCCCGATTTCGCCGCATGGCAGGAGGAGATGACGCGAGCTTACGGGCGCGCCGAGGTGATTGTCGCCAAGCAGCGCCACGGCGCCACCGGCAAGGTGCACCTCAAGTTCGACAGCCGAATCACCAAGTTCAGCGACGCTGCAGACGAAGGTTATCTGCCCGCGATGAACAGCTGAGCAGGCAAGTTTGGGGAGGGGGACGAGGGCGCCAGCTTGGTCTGGCGCCCTCTGCGTTTCAGCTTATTGCCCGCGCTCACCTGGGGCAGCGGCGCCACGCCCAAGCCAGCGGCCCATCCAGCCGAACACCTCGTCATACCATTGGATCGAGTTTTTCGGCTTCAGCACCCAGTGATTTTCATCCGGGTAGATCAGCAGCCGCGACGGAATGTTGCGGCGCTGGAGCGCGGTGAAGGCGGCGATGCCTTGCGTATAAGGGATGCGGAAGTCCTTCTCGCTGGTGATCACGAGCTGCGGCGTCTTCCAATATTGGACGAAGTTGACCGGGTTCCATTTCTCGAACTCCCCGGGGGCTTCGTAATAGGGATGACCGCCGTGCTCCCACTCGTCGAACCATAGTTCCTCGGTCTCGTAAGCCATGGCGCGAGCATCGAAGACGCCGTCATGCTGGACGATGCAGCGGAACCGGTCGGGCCACTTCCCCTCGATCCAGTTCATCATATAGCCGCCGTAGGAGCCGCCCAGCGCGCAGGCGCGATCAGCGTCCAGCTGCGGATCGTTGGCGGTCGCGAACGCGAGGCCCTTCTGCAGGTCCTCGAGCGGCCAGCCGCCCCAGTTGCGGTGAATCGCGTCGGTGAAGCCTTGGCCATAACCCTGGCTTCCGTGGAAATCGACGGTGACCGCCGCATAGCCAGGCGAGGTGAAGACGCGCGGATTCCAGCGATAGGACCAGCTGTTGCTGAACGTGCCTTGCGGCCCCCCGTGGACCAGGAAGGCGATGGGCAGCTTGCCGGTCGCTCCAGCGGGCTTCAGCGTCCAGCCCCAGACCGTGTCGCCATTGGCTCCCTTGAAGCTGAATTTCGAGAAGATCTGCGGATCGAGCTGTGCAAGCAGGCTGCGGTTGACGTTCGTCAGCTGGCTCACACCTCCGCGCCCATCAAGCAGATAGAGGTCGTCTGGCGCCATGATGCTGTTCATGGTCGCGACGATCGCCCCGCTCGGAAGCACCCGGACATTGTCGAAATGGCCGTCGCGCGTGAGGCGAGTGACCTTGCCTGAAGCGGCATCGATACGGAACACGGGTTGCTCGAGCGTATCCTCGGCGGTGACGAGCAGGCTCCTTCCATCGGGTGCCCATGCGATGGAACCCACGGAGCGATCCCAGTTCTGGGTCAGGGCACGCGTCTGCCCGCTCGCGAGATCGCGGAGCATGAGCACCTGGCGATCGGCCTCATAGCCGGGCCGAGCCATCGCGAAATAGGCGAGTGTGCGGCCATCAGGCGAAGCCGTCGGCAGATTATCCGTTGCGTCATTGGCATCGGTGAGGTTGACGGGCCCGGCGCTTCCATCGCTCGGCGTCGCGAAAATATCGAGGTTGGTCGAAAGCTCCTCGGTGCGGCCCGCCTCGCGAAGCGCGAAATAGAGGGTGCGGCCGTCGGGCGAGAAGTTGAGCTCTTCCCCGCCGCCGAACGGCTTCGACGGGGTATCGCCGACAAGGTTGCCCGTCAGCGGTATGCCGCTGCCGACGAGCTTTCCGCCAGCCACGCCAAACCCGAAAAGGCGTGAGCGGACGCCCGGCTCGGCCCACGTGTCCCAGTGGCGAATGAACAGCTGATCGTAGGTGCGTCCCGATCCTGTTTCGGGCTTCGGCGGCAGTCCGGCGCAATTGAGATCCGCGCAGCGAAGGTCGCGGTCGGCCCAGACGGCGACTCGATCCCCGGACGGCGCGAGCTTGAACCCACCGACATCGCCGGTGAAACCGCTGACCTGAACGGGCGCACCCCCCACGGTCATGCGGAACAGCTGATCATGGTCGCCCACGGCCATCAGGAACCAAAGGGAACCATCGCGAGCAAACACTGCGTCATGGCCCTTTTCGGCGCCTCGGACCGGCTGCGGCGCCGCTCCGCGCGCTTTGAGGTCGAGCAGGTAGAGCGTGTTGTTGCGCTTGTTCTTCGCAAGGTCGGTGTCGGAGATGGTGAACACTGCCCATCGTCCGTCCGGCGACACTTCCGGCGCGCTGAGGCGGTGCATCATGTGCATGTCCGTGGCCGTCATTGGGCGGGCGGTGGATGGGGTGGCGGTGAGCGCGGCTGCGGCCGCGGCGAGGAGCAGCGAGGTTCGAGTCATACCGGAGGCGTAGCGAGCAGCCGTAGCCGCATCAACAAGTTACAGCGGCCGACCCGTAATTCGCGTGATCTCGCGCTTGACGTGCTCATCGACCATTTGCGGCAGATGCTCGTCGAGCCATTGCTTGAGGATCGGCTTCAGCATCTCGCGCACCATCTCCTCGAGCGGGTTCGTGAGCGGTTGCGCGGGCACGGTCGCGGCGATGGTCGAAAGCTGCTCCAGCGCCTGCCGGCTGTGACCCGCGACATTTTCGTCGATCAGCGGTGGACCGAGGTCGGCTGGCGGGGCGAGGGGCTGGTCGAGTTCCAGCACTTCGTCTTCGTCGCTCGCGCTTTCTTCCGGAAGCGGATCATCCTCGATGATCCCGGCGCCCGGCGGCGACGTGCGCAATTCCTTCTCCTCGGCGATCACTTTCTTGATCGACGCGAGGATGTCTTCCATCGAGGGTTCACGACCGGACGGCGGCATGCGCGGCGATATCGCTTATTGCGGAGGCTGAGTCACCCCTGGCGGGGGCGCAGGTTCGGCGACCCGAGCATTGACGAGCGGCGGACCCACGACCGGATTGGGTGGAAGCTCTTGCGGGGAAACGGTACGCGTCGCCACAGGATCGTGCCGCGGGTCCATCGCCCAGTCGTTCCAATTGTCCGCAACCCGACGATAGTTGCCGAGCGGATCGTAGAGCGGGCCGCCATCGAGACCAAGGTCCTGTGCCTCGGCCTGGCCCATGGCGTTCAGAAGCTGGAAGCCGTCGACGTACGCGTCGCGCTTCGCTCGAACGAGCGCGACCTGCGACTGAAGCAATTCCTGTTCCGCGTTCAGCACGTCGAGCACCGTCCGGGTTCCGACGCTTTGCTCCGCCCGGTTGCCTTCCAACGAAAGCTCATTGGCCTGAACTGCGACGCTGCTGGCCTGGATCGTCTTCTGCGCCGCATCGTAGTCAGCAAAAGCGGAGCGTGTCGCCTGGACGACCGATCGCTCGGTCCCGACAACCTGCTCAAGCGCCTGGCCCTCGAGAGCCTGGGCCTGCCGCGTACGAGCCGCGGGAAGCCCGCCCTGGAAGATGGGAATCCGAGCGCTGACGCCGATCGTTGTCTGGGACCCGGTGTTCGGGCCCGGCACTCCGCCCAGCTCGTTGATGTAAGTCCCGCTACCGACAGCCGAAACCGTCGGCAGCTTGCTCGCTTCGGCAACCCGAACGTCATAGCCCGCGGCGCGCGCTGAATTGGTCGTGGCAATCAGGTCGGGGTTGTTCGCCAGGGCGATCCGCACTGCCTCATCCGAAGTCGCCGGAAGCGGCGGCAGTGGCGGAGGAGGCGCAAGCTGACCCGGCGCATGCCCGATCACCTGGCGATATGTAGCCTCGCTGCCCGCAAGGTCGCCCTGCGCCTGAGCGAGCTGGGCGCGTCCAAGCTGCAGGCGGGCTTCGGACTGCGCAACGTCGGTGCGGGTGAGGTCACCGATCTGGAAGCGATCGCGGGTCGCCTCGAGGTTGGTCTCGAGCACCTTCACGTTGTTCGCGTTCAATTCGACGATCGATCGGTCCCGGATCACGTCCATGTAAGAGGAGACTGCCAGGGTAAAGACGTCGCCTTCGACCGCGCGGAGGGTTGCCCGGCCCGCTTGCACGCGAGTTTGCGCCGCACGAACCGAATTCTTCACGCTCCCGCCGCTGAAGAGCGGATAGCTGATGTCGACGCCGCCGCTTACGCTCGGTCCCTTGCTTCCGGGCACGTCGAGAATGCCTCGGCGGGTCAAATCACGATTGACGCCAAGAGTCGCGCTGACCTGCGGCCGGCCGGCCGCCTTGGCGATTGCGACGGTCGCGTCGGTTGCTTCCAGGCTCTGCCGCTGGCCGGTCAGAGTCGGGTTCGTCTGATAGGCCGAGACAAGCGCATCGCGCAGAGTGTCAGCGGCAGCGGTGCCGCTCAGCAGCGCCGCGATCAACGATCCGGTGAGTAACTTGCGAACCACCCGAGCCCTCTTAGAAAGTGAATGCCCGAGGGCGGTTGAAGCCGGGAAGCACGGGCATGCCCGCGTCCGCGACCGACAGATATCCGAATGCGTCGCCGACCTTGCGGCCGACAACCAGGCGAGTGACGCCGCGATCGATCAGTGCCGTCCCGAGTCGTCCACCATCGGCAAGCTGCCTGACGATCGTTTCCGGGATTTGCTCGACCGCGCCGTCGATCAGGATCTGGTCGTATGGCGCGCCTTTCTTCCAGCCTTCCTCGAGAGGGCCTTCGACCACATTCAGGCCGAGCTCGCGGGCGTTGCCTGCGAGGGGCGCCGAACTGTCGAGAGCGATAACGTCCAGGCCCATGCGGCGCAGCACCTCGGCCGAATATCCGCTTGCGGCCCCGACCACGAGCGCACGCTGTCCCGATCGCGGCATCATCTGCATCAGCAGCTTGCCGAGGGCGGAAGGCGCTGTGAGGAATCGTCCATCGCCGAGCGCGATCGCCCGATCGGCATAAGCGAGCGGGCGCAAGCTCTCGGGAACGAAATTTTCCCGCTCAACGGCGGCAAAGGCGCCGACGATGGCAGGGTCGACCACCCCGGTCGGCCGGAGCTGGCTTTCGATCATCACGCGGCGGGCCGCGGTATAATCGGGGATCGGGGCTTGGACGGTCATGACTGTTATATGCCGCTAATACACTTCAGGTTCAAGGTGGCTCATATCGACAGCGTCCAGCCGAGCCAACCGTCGTTCATCGAAAGACGAATGAGACCTGCCCCGCGAGACGGAAAGGATGTGGGGACGGCTCCGATGCGTTTCTAGTGGACGCTCGCCTCGGTCATTTGCCCGAACCTTTTCGCCAGTGCATTGGCGCTCGAAACGGATCGGCAGGCAACGAAGATCGTATCGTCACCACAAATGGTGCCCACGACTTCGGGCATTCCCTGCTGGTCGAGAGCCACGCCGATCAGGTGAGCCGAACCCGGCGGGGTCTTCATGACGACCATGTTCACCGCCGTATCGATCGAGCGAACCCATTCGCCGACCATCCTGTCGATGCCGCGAGCGGCCGGGGACCGGACCTGGTCGGGCAGGGAATAAGCGAGGTGGCCGGCGCGGCGGACCTTAACGGCTCCGATCTGCTCGAGGTCGCGGGAGACCGTAGCCTGGGTCACAGAATATCCCATGGCCGCCAAACGCTCGGCCAGTTCTTCCTGGCTGGATAGCTCGTTGCCGCGAAGCAGCTCTGCGATCACTTGCTGACGCCTCGTTTTTGAATAAGCCATGTGCATAAATATACGCATCACTTGCATATAAATGCAACATCGAAGATAGGCGCGCCCCCATGATTCGGACGGCGATCCTTGGAGCCTCGGGCTATGTTGGCGGTGAGCTACTGCGGTTGATCGCGGCGCATCCCGCGCTCGCGCCCGTGAAGCTGTACGGCGACAGCAAGGCCGGGCAGCCGGTCTCCGCCGTCCATCCGCATCTCGCGGCTGCTTACCCTGATTCGGCCATCGACAGGTTCGAGGGAGACCTCTCGAACATCGATCTGGTTTTCGCGGCCTTGCCGCATGGCCATAGTCAGAAGATCGCGGGCGAGATCGTCGGAACGGGTGTTCCCTTCGTCGATCTAGGCGCGGATTTCCGCCTGTCGGACGCAGCGACCTACGCGAAATGGTACGGCCACGAGCATGAAGCGCCGGAGCTTCTTGGCAGCTTCGTCTACGGCATCCCAGAGCTCAACCGGGGCGCGATCCGCGGCGCGAAAGCCGTCGCCGCCGCCGGCTGTTACGCGACTGCCGCGATTCTCGCGCTGAAGCCGCTGACGGGCCTGATCAAAGCCAATTCCATCATCGTGAACGCAGCTTCCGGCGTCAGCGGGGCAGGGCGCGAAACGAAGGAAGCGACCGCCTTCAACACGGTCGACGGAAGCCTCACTGCCTATGGGCTGCTCAATCATCGCCACACAGCGGAAATGCAGATGGCGCTAGGCGGGACATTGCTGTTCACGCCGCACCTCGCGCCGATGAATCGGGGAATCCTGGCGACCTGCTACGCGGAGGCGGAAGGTCCGTGCGAACCACTTGGTCGGCTCACCGATGCTTACGCGGACGAGCCCTTCGTCACTGTGACAAATGATCCGCCCGCGACGAAGTGGGTCACCGGATCGAACGGTGCCCTGGTCACCGCCCGGTACGACGAACGGACCAACCGGATCCTTGCGCTCTGCGCGATCGACAATCTCGGCAAGGGCGCGGCCGGCCAGATGATCCAATGTGCCAACCTGATGCTCGGCCTCGAGGAGACGGCCGGGCTTTCCACCATCGGAGTTTATCCATGAGCGTAACTGCGCCCGAAGGGTTCGTTGCGGCCGGATGCCATGCGGGCATCAAGCGGCGGCGGTTCGATATGGCGATGATCGCGACCGAGGACCGCGAACCGGCGACCTGCGCGGCGGTGTTCACCCAGAACAAGTTCGCCGCGCCGCCGGTCGAGCTCGGCCGCGCCACGCTTGGCGCGAATGGCGGCCGCATCGCTGCGGTGGTCGTCAATTCAGGCAACGCCAACGCCGGAACGGGCGAGCAGGGACTCAAAGACGCGAAGGCGATGGCCGCATCGGCGGCGCTCGCCCTCAACGTTGGAGTCGGCGAGGTGCTGGTCTGCTCGACCGGGATCATCGGCACGCCGCTGCCCATGCAGCCGATCCTCGATGCGACGCCGAAGCTCGCCAAGAAGCTGTCGATGGACGGCGGTGACGATGCGGCTCGCGGCATTCTCACCACCGATCACAAACCCAAGCAGGTCGTGATCCAGGGGTCGACCTTCACGCTCGGCGGAATGGCCAAGGGGTGCGGGATGATCGCGCCGAACATGGCGACCATGCTCGCTTTCCTGACGACGGACGCGGAGGTCCCGCGCGACCTCATGCAGAAGGTCCTGCGCCAGGCATCTAACGCGACATTCAACACGCTCAACGTCGATGGGGCGACCTCGACGAACGATACTGCGATGCTTCTGGCTTCGGGCAGGCGCGGTCCCGCGGAACCGGACGAGTTCGCCAACGCCGTCCTCGCCGCCTGCGACGACCTCACGATGCAAATGGCGCGCGATGCCGAGGGCATGACTCGCATCGCGCGGCTGTCCGTCACGGGCGCCGCCGACGAAATTGAGGCGAAGGTCGCGGCCAAGGCCATCGCGGAGAACAATCTGGTCAAGTGCAGCTGGTACGGGGGCGATCCTTACTGGGGTCGACTCCTCGCCGCGGCCGGCTCATGCGGTGTCGAGCTCGACGTTGCGCGCTCGAAAGTCAGCTACGGCGGGATCGCGGTCGCCGAAGGCGGCGTTGGAATCCCGCACGATGGCCAAGCCCTCGCCGAGCACATGATGGGCGAAGAGATCCACATCGAAGTGCATCTCGGGGCCGGCAGTGCCATCGCGCGGATGATCGGGATCGATCTCGGCCCGGGCTACATCAAAGAAAATAGCAAGACGTCATGAGCCCTGCCGAAACCGCCCATGTCCTCGTCGAGGCCCTGCCGTACATTCGGCAGTTCGCGGGGAAATCGATCGTCGTGAAGCTCGGCGGAGCAGCTATCGACCGCGAGTCCGACCTTGCGCTCGCTCAGGACGTGCTTCTGCTGCGGAGCGTTGGAGTGCGCTGCGTGCTGGTGCACGGCGGCGGCCCGCAGGTGGACACGATGCTTCGGCGGGTCGGCAAGGAGCCGGAGTTCAAGGACGGCCTTAGAGTCACCGATGCCGAGACGCTGGAGATCGTTCGCATGGTGCTGGTCGGGAAGATCAACCGCGACCTGGTCGCGACGATCAACAGCCAGGCGGGCGATGAGCCCGTCGCGGTTGGCGTTTCCGGTGAGGATGCGGGACTGCTGACAGTCACCCCGGCGGATTCGATCTTCGGCTTTGTCGGCAACGTCACCGAGGTCAGGGCCGAGCTGATCCATCGCCTGCTTGATGACGGATTGATCCCCGTCGTCTCGACCGTCGGTGCGAATGCCGCGGGGCAGGCATACAACGTCAATGCCGACGAGGCCGCGCGCGCGATCGCGGTCGCGATGAACGCGGAAAAGATCGTGTATCTCACTGCGGTCCCGGGCCTTCTCGAGGATCCGACCGACGAGTCCACCCTCGTTCCCCGCCTCACGGCTGCCGACCTGCGCGAACGCATCTCACACCAAAGCGTCGGCAAGGGAATGATCCCCAAGCTCAGGGCCTGCGCCGACGCGGTCGATCAGGGCGTCGGCTTCGCGCACATCATCGACGGAAGGGTGCCGCATTCGCTGCTGATCGAACTGCTGACCGATCACGGTGTCGGGACGATGGTCCGGAAGGATAAAAGCTGGTGAAGCACCTCCTTTCGATCCGCGATCTCAGCGCCGCAGATCTCCAGGCGATCCTCGCGCTTTCCGAGCTGGCTTATCCGCGGGTGCTGGAGGACAAGGGCATCGCGCTCTATTTCGAAAAGCCGAGCGCGCGCACCCGCAATTCGATGGAAATGGCGACCGCCCAGCTCGGCGGCCATCCGGTCTATCTGCAGCCGGCCGAACTGGGCATTGGATCGCGTGAGAGCGTCGAGGACGTGACCCGGACGCTCGCCTGCTATCATTCGATCATCGCGGCGCGCGTATTCGATCATCAATTGCTCGAGCAGATGGCGGCGCTCAATGCCGCTCCGGTGATCAACATGCTTTCCGGCACGGATCACCCGCTGCAGGCGCTGGCGGACCTGCTGACGATCAAGCAGCTCCTCGGCCGCGTCGAGGGCGCGAAAGTCGCCTTCATCGGCGAAGGCAACAACGTCGCCCGGTCATTGGCGGAGGCATGCGCCCTGGTTGGCGCACAGTTCACGATCGCCAGCCCCGAAGGCCACGGCCTCCAGGGCGCCCGCCATGTTCCGACCGCCGCCGAGGCAGCCGAAGGCGCTGACGTCGTCTACACCGACGTCTGGGTATCGATGGGCGGCGAAGACAGCGCGGAACGGAGCGCGCTGTTCGAGCCCTATCGGGTGGACGAAAATCTGATGGCGCTGGCGCCGGCCGCCTGGTTCATGCACTGCCTGCCGGCGCGTCGTGGGGAGGAAGTGGCGGCGCCGGTAATCGACGGTCCGTGCTCCGCGGTCTGGCGCCAGGCAGAGAACAGGATGCATAGCGCACGCGGAGCGATGCTCTGGATGATGGGTGTTGAGCCATGAATGCCTGTTTCGTCATTCCCGCGAAAGCGGGAATCCCGCTTGTACCTTCACGCGTCGCGAAGAACGCGGGAGCCGCGCTTTCGCGGGGGTGACGAGGAAAAAATGAAACATTCAAAGAAACTCAAAGTCGTCCTCGCTTATTCCGGCGGCCTCGACACGTCGATCATCCTCAAGTGGCTGCAGACCGAATATGATGCGGAGGTCGTGACCTTCACCGCTGACCTCGGTCAGGGCGAAGAAGTCGAGCCAGCGCGGCGCAAGGCCGAGATGCTCGGCGTCACCCCCGACAACATCTTCATCGAGGATCTGCGCGAGGAATTTGTTCGCGACTACGTCTTTCCGATGTTCCGGGCGAACACCGTCTATGAGGGCCAATATCTGCTCGGGACGTCGATCGCTCGGCCGCTGATCGCCAAGCGTCAGATCGAAATCGCGCATCGGGTCGGCGCTGACGCGGTCTGTCACGGTGCGACGGGGAAGGGCAACGACCAGGTCCGCTTCGAGCTCGGCTATTACGCCCTCGATCCTGATATCCGGGTGATCGCTCCGTGGCGCGAATGGAGCTTCGCGAGCCGCGAGGCCTTGCTCGATTTCGCCGAGAAGCATCAAATCCCGATCGCCAAGGACAAGCTCGGCGAAGCGCCATTCTCGATCGACGCGAACCTGCTGCACTCGTCGTCCGAAGGAAAGGTCCTCGAAGACCCGGCAGCGAATGCGCCGGAATATGTGCATCAGCGTACCATTTCGCCCGAGGACGCGCCGGACAAGGCGACGACGATCACCATCGATTTCGATCGCGGCGATCCGATTGCGATCGATGGCGAAAGACTGTCGCCCGCTGTCCTGCTGACCAGGCTCAACCAGCTCGGCCATGACAATGGCATCGGCCGCCTCGATCTTGTCGAAAACCGTTTCGTCGGGATGAAATCGCGCGGAGTATACGAAACGCCGGGCGGCACGATCCTGCTCGCCGCGCATCGCGGGATCGAGAGCATCACGCTCGACGGCGGCGCGATGCATCTCAAGGATGATTTGATGCCGCGCTACGCGAGCCTGATCTACAACGGATTCTGGTTCTCACCCGAGCGCGAGATGCTCCAGGCCGCGATCGACAAGAGCCAGGAACATGTCACCGGACGAGTGACGATGAAGCTCTACAAGGGCAATGCGACAGTGGTCGGCCGGGAAAGCGACCATTCGCTCTACGACCAGGATCTCGTAACGTTCGAAGAGGGCTCCGGCAGCTATGACCACCGCGACGCGGCGGGCTTCATTCGGCTCAACGCGCTGCGGTTGCGGACGATCGCGCAGCGGGCACGGCGCAACAAAAAGTAGTAGCCTCATCCCAGCGTCAGCGGGAGGGCGAGGATATTCCCAGTTCGTCCTTCGCTGCCGCGATCTGCTCGCGGACACGCTCGGGCGCGGTACCGCCGTAGCTCGTGCGGCTGCGCACGGAAGCGTCGACGCCAAGCACCTCGAAAACCCGCTCGTCGATGCGCGGATCGATCTCCCGCAGCCCTTCGAGAGGCAGTTCGCTGAGCCCGCAGCCGCGCTCCTCTGCCGCCTTGACCGCCCGGCCGGTTATGTGGTGCGCCTCGCGGAAGGGAACGCCTGCCTCACGAACCAGCCAGTCGGCAAGGTCGGTCGCAGTTGAAAAGCCCTCGGACGCAGCCGCGCGCATCCGCTCCGGCACGAAGGTAATGGTCCCGATCATTCCGGCGAGCGCCTGGAGCGAAAGAATCAGCAGGTCGCGCGCGTCGAACACCGGCTCCTTATCGTCCTGCATGTCCTTTGAATAAGCGAGCGGCAGGCCTTTCATCGTCACCATCAGCGACGTCAACGCACCCATGATCCGCCCGCTGTGCCCGCGCACCAGTTCGGCAGCGTCAGGGTTGCGCTTCTGCGGCATGATCGAGGAGCCGGTAGAGAATTCGTCGGACAGCTTCACGAAGCCGAACTGCGGGCTCGCCCAGAGGATCAGCTCTTCGGCCAGTCGTGACAGATGCAACGAACATTGTGCGGCGGCCGCAAGGTAATCGAGAGCGAAATCGCGATCGGAAACGCTGTCCAGGCTGTTGGCGGTAGGACCGTTGGCAAATCCGAGCGCGTCCGCCGTGGCGTGCCGGTCGATGGGGAAGCCGGTACCGGCCAGGGCCGCGCTCCCGAGCGGACACTGGCTCATCCGTACCGAGGCCGCGACGAACCGCGACGAATCCCGCGCGAGCATCTCATAATAAGCCATGAGGTGATGGCCGAGCGTGACCGGCTGCGCGACTTGCAAATGCGTGAAGCCGGGCATGACGGTGTCGGCATGCTCCTCGGTGCGCGCGACCAGGGCAGTCTGGAAGTCATGGATTGCGTCGATCGCTTCCTCGCAGGCTTTGCTGACCCACAGCTTGAAATCGGTCGCGACCTGGTCGTTGCGGGAGCGGGCCGTGTGAAGCCGGCCGGCGGCATCGCCGATCAACTCTCCGAGCCGGTGCTCGACCGTCATGTGGATGTCTTCCAGCTCGGCGTTCTCGGGAACGCCGCTGCGCTCATATTCTTCCGCGATCGCCTCGAGCCCGCCGAGGATCGCCGATGCGTCCTCCTCGGAAATGATTCCCCGGTCGCGCAGCATGGCGGCGTGGGCGCGCGAAGCCGAAATATCTTCGCGCCACAGTCTCTTGTCGAAAGAAATGGACGCGTTGATCCGGGTCATCAGCTCGGACGAGCCGGATTCGAACCGGCCGCCCCAGGTCCGCTGCGATGGAGGCTTATCCGACATGGCAATCGCGCCGTGGCATGCGCCCGGGCGCCGGTCAAACGGCCTGGAACGATGTCGAGCGGCCAGCAGGCGCCTTCGAAAGGCGATAGGCCAATCCTGCGCGACCGATCGAGGAACGCCGGCAATGCACTCCACGTTCGGGGGGCATCTGGCTGGATCGGCTGAATCGCATTCATGAAGGACGTCGTCACCGTTGAAATCGATGCGCCGCAAGAGAGGGTCGCCGAGCTGTTCGCCGACCCTCGAAATGCTCCTGCATGGATGACCGATCTCAAGAGCTATCAGCCGCTTCTTGGCGAGCCGGGCA